>Ga0181554_1002000_pt1 | contig 18532 bp, 19 predicted proteins | sample 011ome_16_FD_145602 | JGI IMG/M metagenome (GOLD analysis project Ga0181554, IMG submission 145602) | Coastal salt marsh microbial communities from the Groves Creek Marsh, Skidaway Island, Georgia - 011503CT metaG (spades assembly) | ecosystem: Environmental > Aquatic > Marine > Intertidal zone... | reverse complement strand
GGGCTGGCTCCCCCGGAATCACTGACACCCCCCTCCCCTGTCACGGCCATTGAGCCAGCGCGCGCCGAAGGACTGGTTAAACTGGAAACCGCGAAAATTCAGGAACTGGACAAGAAAGTTGATGAGTTCGTAAACCTTATTCTGAGAGAACAGACCCAGAGCGAGGCCTTTAAAACTAAGATATCCGGGGTACACACACTAGCCAACGAGGAAATTCGCGCGGCCGCCAACATATCCAACCGATTACTCCAGCAACCGGTCAGAGCCATGAACTCCGGCCTGTTTGATGAGGGTTCCACCATTTCCAAATCGCTGGTGGACCTCCGCCGCAAGATCGAGGAACTGGATCCCACCAAGAAAGCCAATCTGCTCCAGCCCAAAAAACTCCTCGGACTCATTCCTTGGGGAAGCTCGATCCAGGATTATTTCCGGCAGTACGAATCGGCGCAAAGCCATCTGGATGCCATCATCAAGTCGCTTTACAACGGACAGGACGAACTCCGCAAAGACAATGCCGCCGTTGAGGAAGAAAAGGTCAACGCCTGGCGCGTCATGGAGCGTCTGGAGCAGTACGTGTATGTCGGCAAAAAAATCGATGTCGCCATCAGCGCCAAACTGGGAGAACTGGAAACCAGTGACCCGGAAAAAGCCCGCATCGTGAAGGAGGAACTGCTCTTTTACGTGAGACAGAAAGTCCAGGACTTGCTGACCCAGCTGGCCGTCACGGTGCAGGGTTATCTGGCCATGGACATGGTCCGAAAAAATAATCTGGAACTGATCAAGGGCGTCGATCGGGCCACGACGACCACAGTCTCGGCCCTGCGCACCGCCGTGATCACCGCTCAGGCCCTTGCCAACCAGAGATTGGTACTGGATCAGATCGGGGCACTTAACACCACTACCAGCAACCTGATCGAAGGGACCTCAAGCCTGATGAAACAACAGGCCGGAAAGATTCACCAGCAAGCGACCAGCGCCGCCGTCGACATGGAAAAGCTTCAGCTTGCCTTTCAAAACATATATCAGACCATGGACATGGTCTCGAGCTACAAGGGACAGGCGCTCGACAACATGCAAAAAACCGTCGACCTGCTGACCCATGAAGTCGACAAATCCCGCGCTTATCTGGACCGGGTTCGCGGAGAGCAGGTCAAGAGCGTAACCGAATCCATCAAGGCTTCACCCGACGGCGAAATAAGGTTCTGATCCCGAATCGACTCTACCGAGTCCAGGCCAAGTCAACAAAAGCCGACAATAACAGCCTGCTCAACTTGCCGTCAGCTTACGATATTTCTGATACAGCGCGTCCTGATCTTCCGGCCGGTCTGGGTCATGGATGATGCACTCGACCGGACATACCCTGATGCATTGGGGTTTATCGTAGTGACCGACGCATTCTGTACAGAAGTCAGGGTCGATCTCGTAGATCAGCTCTCCCTCCGAAATCGCCCCGTTGGGACATTCGGGTTCGCAGACGTCACAGTTGATGCATTCGTTGGTAATCAGCAATGCCATGGCGACCTCAAGACTGAATGATTTGTTTCTGACTTAACGCCAGCTGCACCGTATCAGGCACGAACTCGGATACATCACCGCCCAGTCTTGATATCTCACGAATCAGCGAAGAGGAAATAAACGCATAACGCTCACTGGGCGTCATAAACACGGTCTCAATCTCTGGCCCCAGATGCCGGTTCATGCCGGCCAACTGAAATTCAAACTCAAAATCGGAAACGGCCCGCAAACCCCGCAGAATAACCCGACTCCCGGTGGCACGAGCAAACTCAACAAGCAGGGTATCGAAACCCAGAACCTCGACGGTATCCATGCCCTTAAGCGACGCCCGCGCCATATCGACACGCTCGTCCAGACTGAACAGGGGCGCCTTGTTCCGATTCTCCGCGACAGCCACCACAACACGTCCGAACATCCTTACTGCCCGCTCAACCAGATCGACATGCCCCTTGGTGATGGGATCGAACGTGCCCGGGTAGATGGCGGTAATCTTCATGTGGTGGCTTGTGGATTGCGTTGATAAAGGGCGTATGCAACATCACCCGCCTCCCCGTGACGGATTCTTTGCCAGGTTACAGGCAAACCATCGAGCCTCAATTCGCGTTCGGCTTCCAGGTAAATATGGGCATATTGAGTCAACCATCCGCGCCGCTCCAGCATTTCACAGATTGGCACCAACCAACCCCGGCGGAATGGAGGATCCAGAAAAACGATCTCGAAAGGCTCGGAAGGTTCAGCAAGAAAGTGTCGAACGCTCTCCTGTCGGACCTGCACTTGACTCGCGGAGAGCAATTCACAGTTGTGGCGAAGAGCCGCACAGACTCGGTCATCGGATTCCACCTGAACCACCCGGCGAGCGCCTCGCGAGGCCGCCTCGAAACCCAATGCCCCGCTCCCCGAATAAAGGTCCAGACACTGCGATCCTGCGACATCCTCACGCAACCAGTTGAACAAGGTTTCCCTAACCCGATCCGGCGTCGGACGCAATCCCTCAATCGCCGGAAAGCGAAGCTTTCGGCTACGCCATTCCCCGGCGATGATGCGGATTTCATTTCGTGGCGACGCACCGGGGGATTTGCTCAAAAAACCCCCCGCGTATCCGGGCATACCCAGCCGTAAACCATAATGAGCTTACTTTGCTCCACCACCGACCAGCACGGTCTGCAACTTATTCATATCTACACGCGACTTAAAGGCGCGCTTGATATCTTCGCGGGTCACGGCCTGTACCTTCTGGGTAAAGGTATTGAGGTAATCCAGCGGACGGCCGAGGAAGCCGATATTGGCCACTTCCGCCGTCAACTTCTGGTTACTGTCGAGGCGCAGCACAAATCCCCCCACGATATTTTTCTTGGCGTCTTCCAGCTCCTTCTCTGTGGGACCCTTGTCGATAAAGTCCTGCACCGTCTTCAGGGCAACCTGCAAAGCTTCCTGGGCCTGGGCATTCTTCGTCTGCAGACCGACGATAAAAGGCCCCGCCACACGCATGGGACTGAATTGACTAAATGCGTGGTAAGCGAAACCGCGTTTTTCACGCACCTCTTCGGAAATCCTTGACACAAGGGAACTGCCCCCCAGTGTGTGGTTCCCCAGATACAGCGGGAAATAATCGGGGTCATTGGCTTTCATGCCCTGAACGCCTGCGAAGATATGGGTCTGCTCGGAGGGATACTCCTTCTTGAGTGTCTCGGCTCCAGCATTGGCGACAGGGTCAGCCAGCGGAGGCAACATCTCGCCTTCGGGCAAATCCGCCAGCAACTGCTCAGCCATGCCTTCTGCCTCGGTTCGATTCAAATCACCGACAATAACCACGATACCGTTCTTAACGGTATAGGTTCGTTTGTGGAAATCGACCAGATCTTCGCGATTGAGCTTCTCAACAGTTTCCTTCGTACCCTCCGGCGGATGGGCATAAGGATGCTGGCCATACAGCACCTTCATGAAAGCGATTTGCGCAATTTCTTCAGGATCTTCCCCGTTCTGCTGAATACCCAACAGAGTACGGTTTTTTTCTCGCTCAAAATCTCTGGCTTCAAATTTTGGATGTGCCAACACCGTTTTGGCGGTTTCCAGAGCCACAGCCAGTTTCTCCGGATGCGTCAGACTGCGCAAACTGAGATACGCTGAATCCCGACCTGCACCAGCCCCCAGGATTGCCCCGACGTTTTCCAGTCGCTGCGCAATCGCATCAGCATCCCACTCGCCGGCCCCCGTATCGAGCATGCCGGAGGTGAGGCTGGCCAACCCGAATTTTTCACCATCCCGGGCGCTGCCCGCATCAAAGACCACACGCACATCCACCAAAGGCAAGCCTTGGGTTGCCACAAAATAGACTCGGCCGCCTCGCGTCGTAGTCCAGTGCTGAATATCAGGCACAGCGTGGGCTACGGCACTAAAGGCCAGCAGAAACAAGGCCAGCCAGGGTGATTTCATCGTATTCACGATAGATTTAGCGAACATGGTTACCTCCTGTGGCCGCGTCTTCGGGTGCCGGCATACCTTCTGGTATTGGCAGGGGTTCGAGATGTGCGATGGTCAGATGGTCATCTATCAGGTATTTACGGGCAACCGCCTGGACCTGCTCTGCCGTCACGGCATTCACCTTGTCGACGTACTCCCCGACTTTCTTCCACCCCAATCCCACGGTTTCCGCCGTGCCAATTTGCATTGCCTGGTACATGATCGAATCCAGCTGATACACATGGCTGGCCGAAACTTGCGCCTTCACACGTTGCAATTCCTCCGCGCTGATCGGCTCTTCCCGCAGGCGGCGCACCTCATCCAGAAGAGCGGTTTCCAGCTCAGCCACCGACTTGCCCTGTACCGGCGTCCCTTCCAGCGTGAACAAATTGGACAGACGGGAATAAAGGTCATATCCCGCCCCTGCCGCCGCCGCGATCTGCTGCCCACGGACCAGACGACTCGAGAACCGTGCACTGTTGCCGCCATCGAGGATGCCGGCCGCGACTTCCAGCGCGTAGGCCTCGGTTTCATCCGCCACCGTTTTCAGTGAAGGGGTTTTATAGCCCATCACCAGATTTGGCAATTTGGCTGGAACCTTCACAGTGAGTCGTCGCAAACCCAACTGTTCAACTTCGCCCTGTAGTTTTGGGGCCGGCAGCACGCTGCGCTTGAGCGGACCAAAGAACTTCTTCGCCTGCTTGAAAACCTCGTCCGGATTGACGTCACCCACCACCACCAGCGTGGCATTATTGGGCGCATACCAAAGCGCATACCAACGTTTCAGATCGTCCAGCGTCAGTCCGGCCACATCATCCGGCCAACCGACCACGGGATTCTTGTAGGGGCTATTGCTGTAAGCGACCGATTCGAAATGCTCCTGCATCTTGCTGCGTGGCTGGTCGTCTGTCCGTAGGCGACGCTCCTCGAGCACTACCTGATGCTCCTTGGCGAATTCGGCTTCAATCAGCTTAAGATTGCGCATGCGGTCTGCTTCCAGCTCAAAGCTGACCGGCAACCGGGATTTCTCCAGCATCTGGAAATACGCCGTATAGTCCTGCCCGGTAAAAGCGTTTTCCCGCCCCCCGTTTGCTGCGATAATGCGCGAGAATTCCCCCGGCGGATGTTTTTGCGTACCCTTAAACATCATGTGTTCAAGCATGTGCGAGATGCCGGTGATTCCGCCATATTCGTTGCTGGCCCCAACCTTGTACCAGACTTGCGAGACGATAGCAGGCGCCCGATGGTCCTCCTGAACCAGGATTTTCAGGCCGTTATCCAATTGATATTCATGCACCTGGGGCTCGGCCGCCTGGAGCGACAACGGCGCAGCCAGCAGAATGATGCGGAGTCCGCGTGTAAGCATCTGACGTTCTCCCTAGCGTGGTTTGCTCAAGACGAGGCGGTGATCCGCCAAAGCCCCATATTGTAAACGAAAGCCACTGCCCGACATGACTGCAACCGTCCCAGCTCAAAGCTCCACACCCACCTGGCGCGCCTACCTTGGGCTGTGCAAATTGAGGGTGGTTGGGGCTATCGTTTTCACTGCCGTGATCGGCATGTTTCTGGCCGTTCCGGGTCTGCCACCCCTGACTGAAACGCTCTGGGGAGCACTAGGCATCGGCCTTGCCGCCGCCTCGGCGGCCGCGCTGAATCACGTCTATGACCGGGAAATCGACAGCAAAATGGGCCGGACTGAGGACCGCCCACTCCCCCAGGCTCAGCTTAGTCCCCAGCAGGCCAATACTTTTGCCTTAATCATCGGGGCCTTGTCGATGATCATTCTCACGGTCTTCGTCAATCCGCTGACCGCCGTGCTGACGTTCGTTTCCCTCATCGGTTATGCAGTGATCTACACCCGCTATCTCAAGCGGGTCACCACCCAGAATATCGTCATCGGTGGCGCCGCCGGCGCGGCTCCTCCCGTGCTGGGCTGGTGCGCCGTAACGGGCGCTGTCCATCCGCACTCGCTGCTGCTGTTCCTGATCATCTTTATCTGGACGCCGCCGCATTTCTGGCCACTGGCACTGGCCAAGAAGGATGAATACCGCCTGGCCGATATGCCGATGCTCCCGGTCATATACGGCGATGACGTCACCAAGCTGCATATCCTCGGGTACACCATTCTGCTGGTGATCTTCAGCCTGCTGCCTTACCTCACCGGCATGAGCGGACTCATTTACCTAGCCTCCGCACTGGTGCTTGGCGCGGGTTTTCTTTACTACGCGATTCGTCTCAAGCGGGCCAGGGACAACAAGCTCGCCATGCGGACCTTTGCTTACTCCCTGTTCTATCTTGGCGGCATTTTCAGCGCGCTGCTGGTGGATCATTACCTTCCTTTCTGAGCTGGCGACAGCCCCGACTAACCGGATTCAAGAATCACCGGACCGGTCACATTTCCCCAATCATGCTCTATCACCCCGTACGCAAGAAAATCATCCGCCGAACCATCAGCCAGGGCGGGCGCCTGATCACCGACTTGCCACCTCTGCTGCAACGCCTTTATGCGGTGCGTGAAGTGGCTGAAGCGGAGGAACTGGATCGCTCATTGAGCCGGTTACCTGCTCCATCTCGCCTCTCGGGCATGGCCGCAATGATCGATCAGCTAATCGATGCCATCCGCCATGAACGATCATTGCTGGTCATCGGCGACTACGATGCCGACGGCGCTACCGCCACGGCGGTGGCGGTCAAGGGTCTCAAGGCCCTGGGCTTGAAACGGGTGGATTACCTGGTCCCCAACCGTTTCGAATACGGCTATGGCCTGACGCCGGAAATCGTCGAGTTGGCCGCACAACGACAACCCGATCTACTGCTGACCGTCGACAACGGCATCTCCAGCCACGAGGGCGTGACCGCCGCGCAGTCGCGAGGCATGAAGGTGCTGGTCACCGACCACCATTTACCGGGAGCTACCCTTCCCAGCGCGGACGCCATCGTCAACCCCAACCTGCCCGACGAAGGCTTCCCCAGCCGATCGCTCGCCGGCGTTGGCGTCATGTTCTACGTGCTGATGGCGCTGCGGCAGGCGTTGCGGGAGGACGAGTATTTTCAGCGCACGCAAACGCCGGAACCCAATCTCGGTCAACTGCTGGATCTGGTGGCGCTCGGGACGGTGGCCGATGTCGTCCCGCTGGATCACATCAACCGCATCCTGGTCCATCAGGGCCTGCAACGCATCCGTGCCGGACAGGCTCAGCCCGGACTCCTCGCGCTGCTGGAAGCCGCCGGTCGCAAGCCGAGCCAAACCACGGTCAGTGATCTTGGCTTTTTTGTGGGTCCCCGCATCAATGCCGCCGGTCGACTGAATGACATGAGTCTGGGGATCGAATGCCTGCTCACCGGCAACCCGGATGCGGCGCGCGAGATGGCCGCCGAACTCAACAGCCTCAACCGCGATCGCCGCGACATCGAAGATCAGATGAAACGCGAGGCACTGGCAATTCTGGAACAGCTGGATATTGACAGCGCCGGGCCCCACCCCGGTCTCTGCCTGTTTCAGGACGACTGGCACCAAGGCGTCGTCGGTCTGGTCGCCTCGCGAATCAAGGACCGGATCCACCGACCCGTCATCGCATTCGCGCGGGCCGATGCTGAGCCGAATCAGATCAAGGGATCGGCCCGTTCCATTCCGGGCATTCACATTCGCGACGTGCTGGCGGACATTGCCACCCGCCAGCCAGGCCTGATCAAACGCTTCGGTGGACATGCAATGGCCGCCGGATTGACCCTGGATCGTGAGCGCCTGGAAGAATTCGCGACCGCTTTCGAAACCGAAGTCCAGCGTCACGCGGAGGATGTAGACCTCGAACATACCCTCCACAGCGATGGCTCGCTGGACACCGACGAGATTTCTCTCGCCACCGCCGAACTTCTGGAGACCGCCGGACCCTGGGGCCAGGGGTTTCCAGAACCACTTTTTGATGGCCGGTTCACCGTTGCCGGCAGTCGCATTGTCGGTGAACGACATCTGAAAATGGTGTTGAAACCGGCCGGCGGTCAGCAACTCATTGACGCGATTGCCTTTGGCCTCGACCACCCCGGCGAGTGGCTGCGCTGCCAGGAAATCCAGGCCGCCTACCGGCTGGATGTCAACGAATTCCGCAACAATCGAACCGTGCAGTTGCGTGTCGAATATATGGAAGCGATCGCATAAAGCGGGCCATCACCCATTTCTCGCCACAATCAACTTGAAACCGCTGTCCTGCACCTCACTTTCTACTGCGGCAGACAGCGCCTGAATTTCGCCTTCATAAGGCAGATGCCGGTTGGCGACCATGTACAGTCGGCCACCGGGCTTGAGGGCCCGGAGTGCAGCTTGCACAAAGCTCCGACCCAGCGCAGGCAGGGCGCCCCGCCCGACATGAAAGGGCGGATTCATGAGCACAAAGTCGAGCCCGGTCACACCGAGTCCCGCCGTCACATCGGCCCAGTCAAAATGCAGCTCACAACGTGACTCGAATTCAGCCAGGTTGCGTTTGGCGGCGTCCAGCGCCTTGCGCTCGGCCTCGAACAAATGCAGCACCTTGATCCCCGACGCCCGCTCCAGGGCCATCCGGCTCAGATAGCCGTAACCGGCTCCCAGATCGGCCCCAGACCCATGGAGACTGACAGGCAAACTGTCCGCCAGCAGACGCGAGCCGAGGTCGATGCTTTTCCAGCTGAACAGTCCCGGACAACTAAAGTATCCGGTCGTCTCGATTCGCCGGAGCTCTCCCGACCGTCTCCACTCCTGCAATAAGCCGCGATTCATCCTGTCGCTGCGCTTCACAGCATGGAAAACCCGACATTTATGCTTGCAAAAGGATACGACACCGCCCATTAGCTCCGTCGTGCGACGTTCAAGCGACGGGGCGCCCAGTGTGTTCGCGGCCGTTACGATCAGGGTACCGCCTTCTTCCAGATGTTCTGCCGCGAGCGCCAGATGATAGAGGACTTCCTCGCGATGTTTGGTGGCAAACACAATAGCCAGCCGTACCGGGTGAGCAGGCTGTTCACCCGGTACGTGGCCAAAACGCGACAATTCATCCGCCAGCGGCTTATCCGTCTGGATGCAATCAACATCCATTGCCTTACCCAAACGGCGCAGATAATCACCCGGCACGGCACGATAAACGAGCGCACTACCTCCGGCTTCCGGTAGCAAACCAGATTCTCGCTCCAGATAAACATCCAACGCAGCCGCCTGAGATTCCTGCTCATTCATGATAGGTCTTCCGGTTAAAGAGATTTGATGGCTATTCTGAACCATATCGCCCCATCAGCCCACGAAGATACTGCCGGCTTGAACCGCTGATCTGTTTGCCGTGAGCTGTTTTTCGGCCCGAGTCGTGGCACTAATTTGGCTGATAGAATGCCCCACCGACCTTTAAAAGGTTTGAATCCAGAGAAAACTCGCATTGATGAACTGGTCCGAATTTTTCAACATGGGCGGTTACGCCCTTTATGTGTGGACTTCCTACGGCTTGATGGCCTTGATCCTGGCGATCAATCTCTTGCTGCCTCTGAGGCGCCGTAAGGAAGTGGTTCAGAAGATCACTCGCCTGCTGGCGCAAGGGGAGAAAAAGCGATGACCCCGCGCCGCAAACGCATGCTCGTCGTCGGGCTCATTCTGCTTGGAGTGAGTATCGCCGCTTTTTTTGCCCTGACGGCCTTTCAGAGAAATCTGCTGTATTTTTTTACTCCCACCCAAGTGGCAGCGGGCGAGGCGCCCAAGGGGTATCCGTTCCGGGTCGGTGGACTGGTAGTCCCGGGCACGGTTCAGCGTGAAGCAAGCAGCCTGGCGGTGAAGTTTACCGTTTCAGATGGAACCGCCACCTTGCCGATCACCTACACCGGCATCCTGCCAGACTTGTTTCGTGAGGGTCAGGGCATCATCTCAATCGGCAAGATGAACGAACAGGGCATATTCGAGGCCAGTGAGGTGCTCGCCAAGCATGATGAAAACTACATGCCACCCGAGGTCGCCGACTCGCTCAAGCAAGGCGGAAAAATGCCCACCACCTACAAGGATTATCAAAAATGACCTCGGAACTTGGGCACCTGGCGCTGATTGTCGCCCTGTTGATGGCGATTCTTCAGGGGACTTTTCCTCTGGCAGGTGCTGCGCTAGGCGTGCCGGTATGGATGTCGGTAGGCCGGGCCGCCGGACGTGCCCAGTTTTTCTTCCTCGCCGTGGCCTTCGCCTGTCTGATTGACAGCTTCATCGTCAACGATTTCTCGGTACGCTATGTCGCCGAGCACTCCAACAGCGATCTGCCGCTTTACTACCGTATTGCCGCCACCTGGGGCGCCCATGAGGGCTCCATGCTCTTGTGGGCGGTCATTCTCGGGCTATGGACCTTTGCAGTCACCGTCTTCAGCAACAGTCTTTCGGAGGAATTCCTGGCTCGGGTGCTGGGTGTCATGGGTTTGATCAGCGTTGGCATCCTGCTATTCATCCTGCTGACCTCCAACCCTTTTGAACGACTGGTACCCATGCCATCTGATGGCGGAGATCTCAATCCGCTGCTGCAGGATTTTGGCATGACCATCCATCCACCCATGCTTTACATGGGTTATGTGGGACTGAGCGTCGCCTTCAGTTTCGCCATCGCGGCGCTGCTCGGCGGCTCGCTGGATTCTGCCTGGGCACGCTGGTCAAGACCCTGGACACTGGTGGCCTGGATCTTCCTCACATTCGGTATCGTGCTTGGTTCATGGTGGGCATATTACGAACTGGGCTGGGGCGGCTGGTGGTTCTGGGACCCGGTGGAAAATGCCTCCTTCATGCCCTGGTTAGTGGCAACCGCGCTACTGCATTCGCTGGCGGTCACCGAGAAGCGCGGCGCGTTCAAGGCCTGGACGGTGCTGTTAGCTATTTTCGCCTTTTCTCTCAGCCTGCTCGGCACCTTTCTGGTCCGCTCCGGCGTACTGACCTCCGTCCATGCCTTTGCCTCAGACCCGGCAAGGGGACTTTTCATCCTGGTTTTTCTGGCGCTGGTAGTCGGCAGCTCACTCCTGATCTACGCTCTGAAGGCGCCCGCCATCAGGGATACGGCCCGCTACACGCTGATATCGCGTGAAAACCTGCTGCTGCTCAATAATGTTCTGCTGGTCACGGCCGCCGCCAGCATTCTTCTCGGCACGCTCTACCCGCTGATTCTGGATGCGATGAAGCTGGGCAAGATATCCGTCGGCCCACCCTATTTCAGCAGCGTATTTGCACCGCTGATGGCGCCGATCGTTCTGCTTGCCGGAATAGCCCCCCTATTCGCCTGGCGTGAGGCGAGCATGCCCAAACTGATCCGGCAGCTTCGCTGGCTTGCGCCACTCAGCCTGGGACTGGGCATTGCCTCCACGGCTCTTTTCTGGAGCCTCAGTGACATCAAAACGCTGGCGGGACTGAGCATGGCATTCTGGCTGGTCGGCAGCGCAGGCATATCTCTGTGGAATCGTATTCGGCTTCGCGAAACCGCCCTCGACGGTTTGCGCTCACAATCCCCGAGTTTCTACGGAATGACCCTGGCGCATATCGGCATCGCCGTGTTCCTGGTGGGTGTTGTGCTATCGAGCAGTTATAGCGAGGAGAAAATCGTGCGCCTGGCCCCGGGAGACACTGTCCAGCTGGGTTCCTACACCTTTACCTTCAAGGGTGTCACCGACGTGGTCGGACCCAACTTCAAGGCCCAGGAAGGGTCGTTCGTGGTGGAAACCGATGGCAAAGCCGTCGCCCACCTGAATCCGCAAAAACGCATCTATAAGGTTCAGCGCAACACGATGACCGAGGCCGCGATTGAGCCTGGACTCACCCGCGACCTCTATGTCGCGCTCGGCGAACCCATGGATGGTGCGGCATGGAGCGTGCGCGTCTACTACAAACCCTTCATTCGCTGGATCTGGCTGGGCGGATTGCTGATGATGGCCGGCGGATTGTGCTCGGTCGCCGATCGGCGTTACCGGCTTGCGTCATTGAAGACCGTCGAACCCCATACCTCCGCAGCGATGCGCAAGGCCTGAGTCCTGCCCGCACGCTCCATCAACCCAAAACGCTCAACTGCCCCGCTGTACTGGCCGAAATTCAAATGCGCTTCCTCATTCCCCTTGCCGTGTTCGCCGTTATGGTCATCTTTCTGGCCATTGGCCTGAAACTGGACCCCCGCGAAGTGCCTTCGCCCTTAATCGGCAAACCGGCCCCGACCTTTAACCTGCCGCAGGTCGCTGATGCCGGACAATTCCTGAGCCCCGACAGCTTTAAGGGGCAAGTCGCGCTAGTCAACGTTTGGGCTTCGTGGTGCGTCTCTTGTCGACAAGAGCATCCGGTTCTGGTGCAACTGGCTCGGCAAAATGTCGTGCCGATCTATGGACTTAATTACAAGGACCAACGCGAGGCCGCCAATGGCTGGCTGGCCCAGTTCGGCAACCCCTACACCGCCAGCGCATTCGATGCGGATGGCCGGGTCGGCATCAACTGGGGTGTCTATGGCGTGCCGGAAACCTTCGTCATCGACAAGGCCGGCCTGATCCGGCACAAACACACCGGCCCTGTGACGCCGGAGGTTCTGGAAAGGGAAATACTCCCCTTGGTTCGCCAATTGCAGGGGGAGCCATGATGAAATCCTGGCTGCTGGGATGGCTGCTGTTGCTGGGCACAGGTTCATCGCCGGCAGTCGAGGTACGGCAGTTCGACGACCCGGACAAACAGACCCGCTACGAGCGACTGATCGAGGAACTGCGCTGCCTGGTTTGCCAGAATCAATCGCTGGCCGATTCCGACGCCGATCTCGCCCGGGACCTGCGCGATGAGGTCTACGGCATTATCCAGAGCGGCCAGAGCGAGGAAGAGGCCATCCGTTTTCTGACCGATCGCTATGGCGACTTCGTGCTTTACCGTCCGCCAGTCAAGCCCATCACGATCCTGCTGTGGCTAGGCCCCATCCTGGCCCTGCTCGGCGGCGGGCTGTTTCTTTGGCTGCAGGCCCGACGCCGAGCCACCGAAACCGACCTCGAACTCTCCTCAAGCGAACGGGAACGCCTCGAACACCTCCGGCAGCGCCTGGAAGACAAGGACAACGCATGATCATGTTCTGGATCACAGCGGCACTCATGCTGGTGCTCGCCTATCTGTTTTTCGTCCCGGCGTTGCTGGGCAAGTCGCGATCTGGCGAAGTCAGCCGTTCCAGACTCAATCTCGCGCTGCATCGACAACGGCAACAGGAGTTGGCGCTGGAAGCGGCCAATCCCGAGGATTTAAGCCGATTGACCACGGAGTCGGAGAGGAATCTGCTCGGCGATCTAGAGGCGGGCAACACACCGACCGCTCGGCCAACGCGAGCGGGCCGTAGCGCCGTGATTGTTGCGCTCGTGATCATGCCTCTTGCCGCATGGCTGGCTTATACCCAGCTTGGGCGGCCCGACCTGCTGGATAACCCACCCGCCAAGGCCATGGCCGACGCCAAAGAGGCGATTGACGGACTTGCCCAACGACTGCAGCAAAACCCTAATGACCTGGAAGGCTGGGTTCTGTTGGGAAGATCGCTGCAAGCCACACAGCGTCCAGAGGACGCGGCCAAGGCCTTCGAGTTTGCTCTGAAACTTTCCCCGAACAATCTGGAACTCAAAAGCTACTATGCGGAGACACTGGCCGAAGCCAATCAGGGCGATCTCGCCGGTCGCCCCTTGGAAGTCGTCCGGGAAATCCTCAGCGCCGACCCCAGACACAAAGCCGCACTGTGGTTGGCGGGCCTGGCCGCGGCCCAGTCGAATCAGCCTGGCGAGGCAATGAAATACTGGAAAACACTGGAAGCCGAGTTTCCCCCAGGCAGCAAAGAGGGGAAGGAAATTGCCGGCTTCATTGCGAGACTGGAAGCGGATTCAACCGCGGCCAATGAATCCCCCGCCCCGCAAGCTACCGGTGGCGGCAAGCATCTGCACGTCAAAGTCACCCTAGCCGATGAACTAAAGCCCAACACCAGCCCGGAGGAGACCGTTTTCATTTTCGCCAAGGCCGCCGAGGGACCGCCCATGCCGCTGGCTGTAGTCAAGAAGCAGGTCAAGGACTTGCCTCTGGAAGTGGTGCTGGACGACTCCATGTCGATGATGCAGGGCATGAACCTGTCCGCGTTTGAGCGGCTGGTGATTGGTGCCCGGGTATCGAAGTCCGGTCGCCCGGTTCCATCACCCGGGGATTTCGAAGGACTGACAGATCCCGTTTCGCCCGGGCAGGAAGCCCATTACAGCGTAACTATCCAGCGAGTCATTCCGGAAGCAAAACCCTGATCATCGGGGCAATCTGGCCCCTATCCCCACAACCAGGCCGCACCGCGCACACCGCTGGAATCGCCGTGAAGCGGGGGCAATAGAAGCGTATCCACCCGGTCGGAAAAGACATACCGGCCCCAGCGCTTGGGCACCTCATCATAGAGTCGGGCGCAATTCGACAAGCCGCCGCCGAGCACAATGGCATCCGGGTCCAACAAATTAATGACATGCGCCAGCCCGCGCGCCAGTCGGTCCTCGTACCGCTGGAAAGCTGCCTCAGCCTCGGCATCCCCCGCCTCAGCCCTGGACAGTATCTCCACACCGGCCAACGATTGGCCCGCATGCTGGAGAAAATCCCGCGCCAAGCCCGGGCCTGACAGAAACGTCTCGATGCAGCCGCGTTTGCCGCAATAGCACTCGGGACCTGGGATCTCATCCGCTCGCGGCCACGGCAGCGGGTTATGACCCCACTCACCGGCAATCGCATTCGGCCCCTGCAACAGGCGACCATTGACGACAATGCCGCCGCCGACGCCGGTTCCAAGAATCACGCCGAAGACCACCGGCAATCCAGCCGCCGATCCATCACTCGCCTCCGACAAGGCAAAACAGTCGGCATCATTGGCCATGCGCACAGGTCGTTGCAGCATGTGCTCAAGATCCTCAATCAAGGGTTGGCCATTCAGACAAATCGAATTCGAGTTCTTCAGGCGCCCTGTGGCGCGGGAAATCGCGCCGGGCGTTCCGATCCCGACGCTGCCGGTTTTCCCAATTTCACGCTCCACCTGAGATACCAGCTGCAATATAGTGTCCAGCGTCCCCTGGTAATCCCCCTGCGGCGTTGCCTCCCGCCGTCGCCAGCACTCCCTGCCCGTTGGGTCGATGGCAATCAGCTCGATCTTGGTTCCGCCCAGGTCAATGCCTAACCGTATCGACATGAATCAATCCCCTCGGGTGATTTAGTTAAGACAAGGCAATCGTCGGGCCGCATTACACAGCCTGCCGATCCTCCCGGACCAGATCCAGCGGCTCGGCCAGCTTGGCCACCCTTTATTTGCGGGAATACGCCAAGCGGCCCCCGGCATTGAGGTCGAGGCCTGCGCGGCAAGACAGACAATTGGATTCTGCCCCTCAGCAAATCCTCGGCAGCTGCTCCCCACTGAGTCGAATCAGGCTCCGTTCTGTACCAAAAGCCGTTCGCAGGGTGACATGGCCAGACAAAGCAGGACCGGTAACCTGGCCAATCAAAGCAGCGGCTTTGCAGTCCGACCGCCGGAGCAATTCGAGGGCCTGGCTTGCCTGACTTGCCGGCAAAAAGATCGCCATCACGCCCTCGTTCGCCACGTAGAGTGGATCAAACCCGAGGATTTCGCAGACGCCACTCACCGCATCATCAACAGGGATAGCCGGCTCATCCAATTGAATAGCAACCTCCGCCGCCTCGGCAATTTCGATCAGCGCACTGGCCAAGCCACCCCGGGTGAGATCACGGAGACAATGGATTTCGATGCCCTCATCAAGCAACCGGGTCACCAACCCGGATAAATCCGCGCAGTCACTTTCCAACGTGGTTTCCAGCGCCAATCCCTCACGCTGGGCCATGATGGCAATGCCATGTCGGCCAATATCACCGTTAACCAGGATGACATCGCCAGGCATCACGGCGGCCGGATGGATGGCCGGCGTTGTTGCCTGAATCAGACCGATGCCCGCCGTATTGATGTAAAGACCATCACCGCGGCCACGCTCGACCACTTTGGTATCGCCGGTCACGATGGACACACCCGCCGCTCGCGCCGCATCAGACATCGACTTCAATACCCGCTGCAGCGACTCGATCGGCAGCCCCTCTTCGATAATCAGCGCGGCGCTCAGGAACATGGGACGGGCGCCGGCCATGGCAAGGTCGTTCAGCGTGCCGCACACGGCGAGCTTGCCGATGTCGCCGCCAGGAAAAAACAGCGGCCTGACCACATAGGAATCGGTGGTAAAGGCATACCGCAGCCCGCCCGATTCAAATACGGCACTGTCATGCCGATCGGCGAGGTACGGGTTGTCGAACGCCGGCTGCACCAGGCGGTCGAGCAGCTGCTGCATGATCTGTCCACCACCGCCATGCGCCATAACAATCCGTTCATACTGCCCCAGCGGCAGAGGGCAATTCAGCTCAACGGGCTGACTCACTGCGGCGTTTTGGTCTTGCGGGGAATGTAAATCGTCTGGACGCGTTCCCGATCATCCTTGTCAGGTGCCGCTTTCGGCATGTTCTTGAGCGTCGCTTTGGGGGCGCTTGCGCCGGCTGCCGTCGATGAATCGACAGAAGCCACCGGCGGAGGCGGGAAATGGGTACTGGGGAAACCACGCAGTTTCAGGCACTGGCGCACTTCTTCCGGCTTGGGCGGCTTAACCGTCGTTGCGCCGCTGGCGGACACAGTTTTGGACCCGCCCTGCTGCTGACATTTTTTTATCGCCACCAAGAGGGGATCGGTTTTCGCTTCCTGCTGATAACCTCGCTTGTTCAGGCATTGGAGATAGCCGGCCTCATCCACGCGAGCGGCAGGATCGACGCCTGGAGGAAGCATCTTGGCCGGGTTTTGACTACGGCAGAGCTGAGCGTCCTGATAGTAAGGGTCGGTTTTTTCGGCCATCGCCTGGGCGGGCGTATTGGCAGCACAACCGGTTTGCAATAACAGAAGCCCAAACATCAGACCCGCCGTCTGAATTGGGCCAAAACACCCGACTCCCGGGGTCCGATCGGCAGATTGGTTTATTGGCTTCATGGCTGAATTCTCTCGGTTTCAATCAAATACGGACCAGGACCAACTTACGCTTGGCCCGGTGGACGATAGCGATGATAGGCCGCACAGGCACCCTCAGAGGACACCATGGTGGCACCCAGGGGATGTTCCGGTGTGCAGCGGATGCCGAAAGCCGGGCACTGATCCGGCTTGATCAGCCCCTGCAACACCCGACCGCTCTGGCATTCTCCCGAATCAGCCACGGCGGCAATACTCAACTGGAAGCGCCGTTCGGCATCGAAATCGGCAAAATCCTCAGCCAGCCCCAAGCCACTCCGTGGAATCACGCCAAGACCCCGCCAGCTTCGGTCGATGACCTGAAACACCTGACTCATCATTTTACGGGCGGCCTGATTGCCCTCGCGCCGAACCATTCGGCGATACTCATTTTCGACCCCGGACTGACCAGCTTCCAGCATTTCGATGCACCGCCGGATACCGGCCAGCAGATCAACCGGCTCGAAACCCGTCACCACGATAGGTATGTGGCGGGCCTTGGCGATCGGTTCATACTCGCTCACCCCCATCACGGTACAGACATGGCCTGCCGCAAGAAAGCCCTGAATGCGGCACTCGGGGGCATCAAGCAAAGCCTCCATGGCCGGCGGCACCCGGACATGGCTGACCAGCAGCGAGAAATTTCGCAACCCCGATTGCCGAGCTTGCCATACTGCCATTGCTGTGGCGGGCGCGGTCGTTTCAAAGCCCACGGAGAAAAACACCACCTCTTGGTCCGGATTTTCCCGCGCCACCTGGAGCGCATCCAGCGGCGAATAGAGCGCGCGAACCTGGGCGCCCTCAGCCCTCGCCAACAATAGATCGCCGCGCGAACCCGGCACCCGCAGCATATCGCCGAAGGAACAAAGGATGGCATTGGGCCGATGAGCGATCTCGATGGCCTTGTCGATAGCTTCCAGTGGCGTCACGCACACCGGGCAACCGGGACCATGAATGAGTTCCACCCCTTCCGGCAACATGCGGTCGACACCGTACTTCAGGATGCCATGAGTCTGACCGCCGCAAACCTCCATAAGCGTCCACGGCCTTGTGCACTGCCCGGCAATCGCCTCGGCCAGTGAGCGGGCCAGATCGGGGTTGCGGTACTCGGTCTGATGCCTCATGGCCCGGGATTCAATCCAGCCCCATCTCGCTCAATGCGGCAAACTCGGCCAGAGCGGCTTGGGCCTCCTCCTCATCCAGCCCGGAAATCGCGCAACCGGCATGGACAATGACGTAATCGCCAACCCCAGCTTCGGGGGTAAAAGCCAGGCTGACCTCCTTGATGACTCCGCCAAAGCTGACCCGCCCCAGCCGCTCGGCAGACGTGGATTCGGCAAGGCTGACGATTTGCCCCGGTACGGCCAGACACATGGGTCTATCCCCTGAAAAACGAAAGATAAAAAGTGGATAACTCCGCCCTGCATTCCATCATGCGGTAGAGGCTACAATAGCCCGATTTTGGGCCGCTTGAAACTCGCGACATGAAAGTCCTGCATTGCTCATGGATCCCTGAGCCCACC
>Ga0181554_1001999_pt1 | contig 18541 bp, 18 predicted proteins | sample 011ome_16_FD_145602 | JGI IMG/M metagenome (GOLD analysis project Ga0181554, IMG submission 145602) | Coastal salt marsh microbial communities from the Groves Creek Marsh, Skidaway Island, Georgia - 011503CT metaG (spades assembly) | ecosystem: Environmental > Aquatic > Marine > Intertidal zone... | reverse complement strand
GTCAGAGAGGCGATCTCGGGGGGGGGCGGGGGGATCCATCCTGTGATGAATGATTTCTCGATTCTTTTCTTCGAGAGGGCTGGCCGAGAAGAGCGACTCGCTCGCGCCGTCTCCGCGCGGGGACCTCCGCGGCGAAACGCGCGCGAGGACGCGGGTTCGGCCTCGCCGCGGACTTTTGTCGCGATGGCGAATCCCCGCTCGGGAAGCGACGCGATCGCGCGCGAACCGCGTCACGATCTCGAGCGCGATTCGCCGCGCGGGTCAATCGAGAAATGCGAGCCGCGCGGGGGAACCGCGCGATCGCGACTCGGGGCGCGACGCGCGATCGTCGCGCGCGCGCGGACGCACCGTGGAATTCTGCTTGAAGTTCCTCGCGCGCGAGCCTGGGACGAAACCCGACATGACGCGTGGGGTTTCCTCGACCGCGAGTGGTGACTCGGAAGCGCGCGCGTCGCAGGATGTGGTCGCGCCCCGCGCCGCGCGTCGCCGTCGCGCTCTCGCTCGCGACACGACCGGTTGGTTCCATTTCGGGGAGCACTCGCTCGCGCTCGGGATAAAAAACCGGAGCGCGCCACGGAGTCCCCCGACTCTGGAGCAGACAGGCAGGGAGGAGGCGTTTCTTTCTCGGACCGTTTGGTTTTTTCGGCGAGCGCCGATCACTTCCCCGACGCGCCAGGCACCGCTGATACCATGGCGTCCGCGCTCCTCGCCCCCGGCTCCCGCGCGCTCCTCCCCGCGTCGCGCGGCGATACGCGCGCGCGCCGGCCCGCGCGCGGCGTCCGCGTCGTCGCGTTCTTCCGCCGCGAGGTGCGTCCCTCGATCTCATCCGACGGAGGGTGGATTATCCGTCGGCAGCCAACGCGTCGTAGTTTCCGTTATTCATCTTTCCGCCGCGTCCGTCGCGTCGCTCACGCCGCGCGCCGCCTCCCTCCCCGTCGCGTCGTCGCAGCGACCCAAGGCGATGGCGATCGCGAACGACCAGACCGAGGTGGTCCCTCCCGCCGCCGCCGCCGCGGCGACGACGACGACGACGACGACGACGAGAGACCTGAACCCGTACGAGCTCGAGTACCTCTCCCGCAAATCCTCGCGCGCGGGGGACGACGCGAAGCGCGCGTCGCGCCACCTCTACGACGCCATGGCGCTTCTCAAGCAGACCGAGGCGCCGCTCGCCACCGCGCGCGCCGAGGCTGAGCTCGCGCGCGCGGTCGCGGACGCCGCGGTCAGCGCGCTCGCGGAAACGCAGGGCGCGTACGACGACGAAGTATGGAGACTAGCGGACGGCGGCGAACGGTCGGGGATCGCGTCGCGCGAGAATCGCGTCGCGACGGACGCCATGACGGCGGCGACGCGGCGATGCGAACGCGCGGACGACGCCATCGACGACGCGCAGCGCGCGCACGACGACGCCGTCCGCGCGCACGCCGCCTCCGTCGTCGAGTGCGAGACCGCGATCGACGCCGCGAACGACGCCGCGCGTTCTTTAGACGCGACGCACGCGACGCTCGCGGAGGTGAGACTGCTTCCCATACGACCTCGTTCGCGTGGTGCACGCCGTTCCTTGAGGACTTTTCCCATCGTCACTCTTCACCCGCGCTTCCCTTTCAACGTTTGACCGCTAAGACGTTCGACTGACCGATCGCTTCACCCATGCAGGCGGCGGCGCGGTTGGATCGCGCGAGGTCGTCGTCGACGGGGGTGGACGGCGTGAGGCGCGTTCCCGCTGTGCGCTGTTCCCCGTACACGCGACCGCGTTCGCGCGGTGCACGCCGTTCCTTCCCGAGGACTTTTAATCCCGGCGCATCTCCCCGCGCGCCCCTCAGTCGCTTTCGATCCCGACGCGCCGCGACGCCTCACGACTCCGACTGACTGACGCCTTTCGACTCCGCCCCGACGTTCGCTCGTACGGACCCTCGACCCTCAGCTTCGAGCACGTCCGCGTGGCGTACGACGACGCGCTGACGGCGCAGACGGACGCGATTCGCGTCGCGGAGCTCATGATGGACGTCGCGGAGCAGACGGAGATGACGCGAGCGGTCGCGAAGGCGCGAACGGAGGAGACGAAGGCGCGTTCTGTTGTACACTGGTCCCCATACGACCGCGTTGGCGTGGTGAACGCCGTTCCTTAAGGACTTTGCCCGGCGCATCTCTCCGCCCAGGGTCCCTCGCTTTCAATCCCGACACACCTCGATGTCTTTCAACTCCATCTGACGCCTATGAACTCCACCCCGACGTTCGCTTGTATGGACCGTCGACCCTAAGGACGACCTGGAGAACGCGAAGATGAACGCCGAGCTCGCGCGGCGCGCGTTTTTCGAATCGATAGACGACGCGGCCTCGAGACGCGACGTCGCCAAGACGCACGACGGCGTCGTGAACGCCGCGGTCGTGAACAAGATGCGCGCGTACCGAGCGCTGAAGGACGCGGAGATCACCGCGCATCGGACGGCGTTCGCGGCGAAGGCGGCGACGGCGCAGTTGACGCGTCTGGAAGCCGCCGCGGAGATGGCGGCGACGTCGCGAGACCTCGCCGCGGATGTCCTGCAAAAGGCTGACGCCCTCGCGCGCTCGCTCAAGAACGAGCACCTCGCGTACAAGGTGGCGTACACGACGCAGGAAGCGAAGAGGGAGGAGACCGCGGCGCGCGAGGCGGCGATCGCGCGCGACGTCGCGCTGATCGCCATGGCGGATCTGGAGAAGAAAGCGCGGCGGCGTCGCGAGGAGGCGTGGTCTCTCGCCGCGCGGCTGTCGCGGGTCGAGGCCGCCGCGGAGGAGGCGGAGCTCGAGGCGAAGCGCGCGGACGCGAGCGAGGTCGAGGCGCTCCGGGCGTCCGCGGCGAGCGTGGAGGAGAACGCGCGGCGGCACAGAGTGTTGGCGTCGCAACTCGCGGAGGAGATGCGCGAGATGGAGAGAGTTAACGAGGCGGCGATCGAGGAGGAGAAGGAGCAGATCCGCGCGATGAAGGCGGCCGCCGAGGCGAAGAAGAACCGCGCGTCGATCGCGCCGCCGCCGAGCACCTTCGCGAACAACATCGTCGGCGGGTTGCGAAGGTTGGGGGATAGGATCATGAGCGGCGGCGAGCGCGTCGAGGACGACGACGACGACGGCGACGGCGGCGGCGGCGCGTTCGGAGCCGCGTTCTGATCGGTCTGGTCGTTCGCGACGTGGTGGGGGATGGAGGGGTGAAGGGGGTGGGCGGTGACGTTCGTTTACGGTATCGTGCGCGGGGGAGAGGTAGTAACTATTCATTTCGTCTTTCAATTGGAGAAGGGTTCGGTAAGAAGACGACGACGCGAACGTTCCGAGACGGCGACTTTTCTCTTCGACGCCGGGCAGATCCTTCCCGTCCGTCCGCGCAGCCTACGACCGGACGTCCTCGCCGCTCGTCACGCGCGACCGTCCCCTCCACGGCTTCCACCACCGCCTCCCGTTCTCCCCCTCTTCCTTCTTCTTCTTCTCCGCCGCGGATCTCTCCTCCGCCGCCGCCGCCGCCGCGGTCTGCGCCCAGAGGTCTCGACCGTCGCCGATCGCGCTCGCGCCGCCCACCACGAACGTCGCGGGCGCCTGACCGTTCAACGCGAGCACGTAGTACGCGCCGTAGACGTTCACGCCGACGCCGAGGCCGAGGAGCCCGAGCAGCGCGGCGGACCTCGCCGTCGCGCTCATCCCGCCGCCGCGCGCGCGCCGGCGAGTGGCGGCGAGGGGGATGCCCGGTGCCCACCCGACGATCTCGGCTCGACCCTGCCTTCTGGCTCTTCTGGAAGCTGCAGGAGACGAGATTCCAAACCGAGCTCGGTTCGGCCATCGGTGAAACTTAATTTTTCAACGCGAAAAAAACATTTTCTTTGACCCCGTTTTTGCTTTCGAAAATCGAGCTCGGTTCGGTATTCGGCCAACGCATCCTGTCGCAGCGCGCGGCCTTGACTTTTGCTTTTGAAACGCGAATCCGCGCGGGGCGCCCGCTCATCTCATCTCACGCGGCGCCGACGCACGCGCGATGTTCGGCCCGAAGAGAGGACCGCCGAAGGCGGTGCCGATGCGCCGCAAAGGCCAACCCGCGCCGGTCGTGAGGATAACCAAGGAGGAGGCCGAGCGCCTGAAGCAGCAGAAGTACCTCGACGAGCTCGGTGCGTCGTCGTCCGCGTCGTCCGGTTTGAAAATCGCGTCGCGTCGGCGTCGTCGCGTCGCGTCGGCGTCGTCGCGTCGCGTCGCGTCTCGGCCGCGCCTCTCCCCACCCCCCGTCGCGCCCCCCACCGACTCGGCCGCTCCACCCCACCCCCACCCGCCCGCATCCAACAGCCAAAGAGGTCGACAGGAACACGGACCTGTTCGAGCGCGAGCGCGCGGCGCTGGAACGCCTCGAGCGCGAGCGCGGGGCGCGTCCGGCGAGCGAGCTCGATCCGCCCCCGCCCGGCGCGTTCCCCGGCGCGAGCGGCGACGACGTGTACGACGACGTCGACGCGCGCCGCCGCGAGTACGCCCACGCGGAAATCCCCGGTATGGAAGCGCACGTCCCCACGAGCGAGGAGCGGCGCAAGTTCCCGTCGTGGGAGGACGACGCGACGCTCGGGCGCGCGTCCGTCGCGGACGACGCGCGATTCGCGGAAGAAGAGATCACCGGACCCCCACAACCAAACGCCGCAAACGCCGCGTATCATCCCGGCGCGTTCCCCGGGCACCTCGACGCGGGCGCCGAGTACGGCGACGCGATATCGCGCGCGGCTGCCGCGCGCGCGTCGTTCGCGGGCACCGGACGGGATCCGATGCTCGTGGACCCCCGCGCCGCGGCGGAGGCGTCGGCGAAGGAAGCGCGAAACGCCGAGTTCCGAGACGCGCTCGACGCGCAAGTCGCCGCGAAAGCGGAAGCGCGGAGACGCGCGGAGCTCGCGAACCGGCAGCTCGACGACGTCGCGTACGACCCGTGGGGCAAGGGCGGCGGCGGCGCGCCTTTACGCGACGCTCGCGGCGAACTCTACGCGGATCTCCGCGGGGTGGACATCCACGCGGGGAACATGCCTCAGAACGTCGCCTCGCCGACGCGCGCGCGCGCCGCGCGTCCCTCCGTCGTCGTCCCGGACGGCACGCACAGGGACGCCATGATCGGCGTGCCGCGACGCGGCGTGAACCCCGGGCACGGGGAGTACTCCTCGCCGATGCAACGCGCCGGCGGCGGCCCGAGCTCGTTTCGCATCGGCGGCCGCGGCGGTGCGTTCTATACACTGGTCCCCATACGACCGCGTCGGCGTGGTGAACGCCGTTCCTTAAGGACTTTGCCCGGCGCATCTCTCCGCCCACACCTCGCTTTCAATACCCGCCCTCGGCGCCTTTCAACTCCATCTGACGCCTTTTAACTCCACCCCGACGTTCGCTCAGGGATCGCGACGCCGACGGATTACGTCGGCTTCGACGCGCTGCGCGCGCACCCGAGCGAGGATCACCTCACGCGGCAAGAGCGGCAGCGGCAGCAGCTCATCGCGGACCTCGACGAACAAGTCAGGCTCAAGAAGGAAGCCGCGCGCATACAGAAGCTGAAGGAGGAGATCGAAGACGCGAAGATCGACCGAAGGATCCAACAGGTGATCGAAGAGGAGCGTCGCATCCTCGCGTTGAAGGCGGAGTCCCCGGTGATCAACCCTCAGAGCGGGAACACCGGCGTCGAGGGCGGCGTCCTCGCGCCGCCCCTTGGCGCCGACGACGGCGCGCCGCCGCCGCCGCCCGCGGACGCGGCGTCCCCGGCCGCCGAGAAGAAGAAGAAGAAGACGACGCCGCCGCCGGACGAGGAGGACCCCGGCAAACCGGCGCCGCGGCTGCGAAACTCCCCGCCGATGCGATCGCCCGTGTACGACCCCAACCGCGGCGGGTACGTCCCGGACTCCGTCCGACGCCCCCTCCACGGGTTCGCCGCGCCGTCTTCCCCGCCGCCGCCGTCGTACGGCGGCGGGAGGGAGCTCGCGTACGCGGACGTCCCCGGGTTGGAACACCACGGCGGCGGCGGCGAGATGATGATCCCTTCGCGGTCGCACCCGTCCACCCCGGGCGGGTTCGACGGCGGCGTCGCGCGGCCTCTCCACGACCCGCTCGCGGTCAGAGGCCGCACGCCGTCGTCTCGCGGCGCGACGCCGAACCCGCGCGAGCTGAAGCGCATCGTCGAGGAGCTGCAGCACTCGCAGGACCGCCTGAGGCGCGTTCTGTCGTACGCCGGTCCCCGTACGACCGCGTTTGCGCGGTGAACGCCGATTCTTAAGGACTTTCTCTCTCGACGCGCGTTTCTCTCCGCCCACCACCCCTCGCTTTCAATCCCGACACACCTCGACGCCTTTCAACTCCGCTTCTGACGCCTTTCAACTCCACCCCGACGTTCGCTCGTATAGGCTCGAGATGGAGGCGCAGGCGAGGGAGCTGAAAGACGTGCAGCTGGAGGCGCAGCGGCTCGCGAGAGAGCGCGACCTCGCCGAGCGCGAGCGCGATCTGCAGTCGCAGCTGAACGCGATCCGGGTCGACATCGAGGGCGGCGGGAACGGCAGCGTGCGGTCGTCGTTCGAGTTTGACCGGCGACAGGGCGCCGCTCTGAGAGCGTCGCGGGAGAGCGGCGGCGGCGGCGGCGATATATCGCGAGAAGTCCGCCGCTCGCTCGTGCTTCCCATCGACGGCGACCCCGTGGACGGGTTCGTCGTCGACTCGCGGTTCGTGCGCGTGGACGCGCCGATGACGGGCGACGAGACCGCGAACTTGGTGAGGAGAGGGGCCACGGTGCGGCCCGGGGAGTTTGGCAAGGCGGTGAGAGCCGGTCGAGAGAATCGGATTCCCAAGGCGCCGAGGGATCCGAGGACGGAGCAGCGGATCCGCGCGAGGAAGAAGCGCGAGGCGATGGAGGGACGGCCCGCGTGGGGGGGCGGGGGCGGGGGGAGTGGGGGGAGTAAGGCGAAGCCGACGCGGTGGCACTGATGCGCGCGCGCGACGCCGTCGTATGTAGATAGAGAAGGGGGCGGTACTAAGGTTATTAAAGGAAGGTTTTTTTTTGGTGTGATGAGCGCGCAACTGAAAAATAAAACGCCTCTCCGCGACGAAAATCCGCGCGGGAAACGAACGCGAGGCGGACGGTGGCCAGGGGTTTAGCGGCGTTTGGCGGCGGACTACCTGTACGAACGATAAAGCCAGTCGCGCGCGGTCCGTCGTCTCGGTCAAAGCCGCCGCGCGCCCTCCCGCCCGCACACGTCCGCTCCGGCGCGCGCGACCGAGCATGAGCATCACGCTAGAGAAACGGTGCGCGCGCGCGACGTTCGAAACCCGCGCCCGGACCGCGTCCACGGCGACGTCCGCGTCTCGCCGCGTCCGCACATTTCATCATCAGGAATAAAAAAGCGTTCGAGATCCCCGACCGCGACCGCCGCCGACTCGCCTCGCCGCGAAGGTCGCCCCTCGCTCACCGCGCCATCCCTCCCGTCCCTCACATCCCTCCCTCCCTCTCCCCAACGCGCGCTCTCCTCCCTCGCAGCGGCAAAATCCCGAGCGTGCAGTCGTTCGGGAACCTCTCCGAGGCGTCCTACGCCTCCGTCGGGGAGGTGGACGACCGCGCGGAGGCGGCGCTGAAGAATGCCAAGGCGCGTTCTGTTGTACACTGGTCCCCACACGACCGCGTTGGCGTGGTGAACGCCGTTCCTTAAGGACTTTCTCTCCCGGCGATTCTCTCCGCCCAGGGTCCCTCGCTTTCAATCCCGACACACCTCGACGAAGGCCTTTCAACTCCGCTTCTGACGCCTTTCAACTCCACCCCGACATCATCGCTCGCGTGGAACGATCGATTTTAAGGACGCCATCCTCGAGAGCGACCACCTCGCGTTCGTCGCCGAGGTTCTCGCCGGCGGCGTCTCCACCTCCGCGCTCGTGAAGGGCTTCGGCGACGTGAACGAGGAGGTGGCCCACGCGGCGCGCAGCGTCGCGCGCGCGGCGTGCCTCGGCGACGCCGCCGCCGGGAAAACCGCCGACGTCGCCGCCGCGCTCGCCGCCGCCGTCGACGTCTTCGTCCGGAACGACGCGCCGCCGTGCGACCACGCGCAGGACCGCGCCAGGGGTGGCGTGATCGCGCTCTACGCGCACGTCGCGTCCGCGCACTTCGCGGACGACGCGTCCCCGGAGCGAGAGCCCGCTCTGAAGCGCGCGATGGCTGCGTTCAGGACGCTCCACGACGGCGGCTGCTACATCGCGGCGAAGGAGATCGCGCCGTTCGCGAGAACGCTGCCCCCCGTCGTCGCGAACGCGATGGCGGCGGCGGCGAAGACGACCGCGCTGACCGCCGCGGACGCGCGCGACCGCCGCGCCGCCGCGGCGGGGCTCGCGGGTATCGTCGCGGGACTGGCTTCATCGGAGCGCGCCGTCGCCGACATGAAACTCGTGGACGCCGTCGTCGACGCGCTCGCGGCGAAGAAGGACCCGATCGCGCGCGCGGGCGCGTGCGCGCTCTACGCGCACCTGTGCCGGACCGCCGGGCGCGCGTTCGAGCCGTTCGCGATCGACCTCGCGTCGAAGATGTTCATCGCGCAAGGGGACCAGAGTCCGGAGGTGAGAGAAGCCGCGGACGCGGCGCAAGCCGCGGTGGTCAAGGCGTTGCCGCTGACTGCGATGAAGCTCTTGGCGCCGGCGCTCGTGGAAGCGATGACGCACAAGACGTGGCAGGCGAAGTGCGGCGCGCTGACCGTGTGCGGCGACCTCGCGAGCCGGGTGCCCGCGTACTTCATGCGGAATCTGCCGGAGATTTTCCCCGCGTTTTTGGAGTGCGTCTTCGACACGCACCCCAAGGTGAGCCACTGCGCCGGGCGAGTGATGCGGCCGATCTGCTCGTGCGTGAAGAACGCGGAGATCGTGGGCATGCTCGATCTGATCATCGAGGCGATCCGCGAGCCGCAGTCGCAGACGGAGAGCTGTCTCGACAGGCTCATGGAGACGACGTTTGTCAACTCCATGGACGCGCCGTCGCTCGCGGGTGCGTTCTATACAAAAACTTTTCACCCACCGCTTGGCTTCAACATTTGATCGCGTCCCGTTTCAACTGACCGGTGAACTATTTTTAAATGGCCCGCAGTCGTCTTGCCCATAATCCTCCGCGGCTTGCGCGAACGCGCGATGGAAATCAAAAAGAAAGCCGCGGTGACGTGCGGCAACATCTGCGCGCTCGTCGACGACGTCCGCGATCTGAACCCGTTCATCCCGGCGCTGAAACCCGAGCTCGAGAAGTGCGAGGAGCACTCGCACCCGGACCTGCGCGAGTGTGCGACCAAGGCGAAAGCCGGTTTGCTCAAGGGTCTGTCTCAGAGCGGCGCGGGCGAGCGGAAGGCGGCGACGGACTGCGTCAAGGACGCGCTCGCCGCGCACGGGGGTTGCGCGTCCCTCGACCCGGTCGTCCGCGCGTACGCCGCGAGTCTCGGCGGGTGGGTCATCGAGATGGCGCCCCTTCGCATTCCCCCCGGCATCCTCGCGAACGACGTCAAGATGGAGCTCAGGCGCGTTCTACAACTACTGCACACGTTTTGTTTTTCACCCATCCCTCGGTTTCAACATTTGATCGCGTGGGTCCCTTTCAACTGACCGATGCGAACTTTTGTTTCGTGTGGAACGACCCTCAGCGCGTTGATCTCCGAGAGCTCCATTCCGGAGGAGGAGCTCGCCGGCGTCGCGCAGACGGCGGTGTTGTCGTACAAAGGGTTGGACGAGTCCGCGCTGGAGGACAACGAGCAGAAGGACTACATCGTGGACTTGCAGGGCATCATCCTCGCGTTCGCGGGGCGGGTGTTGTTGCAGAGGACCAACTTTTCGCTCGAGCGCGGGAAGACGTACGGCGTCGTCGGTCAAAACGGCACCGGGAAGACGGTGCGTTCGATTCACACTGGTTCCCATACGACCGCGTTGGCGTTGTGAACGCCGTTTCTTAAGGACTTTGCCCGGCGATTCTCTCCGCCCATCCCTCGGTTTCAGCGCCCGACCGCGACGCCTTTCAACGCCAACTGACGCCTTTCAACGCCACCCCGACATCGCTTTGAATGGACCCTCGACCCTCAGACGCTGCTCAATCGCGTCGCCGCCAAGGACATCGCCGGGTTCCCCGCGGACGTCTCCGTGTACTACATCCAGCACGAAATCTTGAGCGAGAAGGAGGAGAACATCGTGGACTTCATGGCCGGCAGCGTGCCCGAGGGCGTGACGCGCGAGACGGTCGTCAACACCCTGAAGGAGGTTGGCTTCGACGACGCGAAGATAGCGGCGACGATTCAGGTGCGTTCTATACAAAAGTTTTTCACCCATCGCCCGGTTTCAACATTTGATCGCGTCCCCTTTCAACTGACCAGTGAATGAATTTGTATGGAACGGCCCTCAGTCGCTGAGCGGAGGGTGGAGGATGAAGCTCGCCATCGCGCGCGCGATGCTCTGGGACGCGCAGGTGTTGCTGCTCGACGAGCCCACGAACCACCTCGACACGGGCGCGATCGCGTGGCTGACGAATTACCTCAAGTCGCTGACGAACACGACCATCTGCCTCGTGTCGCACGACTACGACTTCCTCGCGGACGTTCTCACCGACGTCATTCACCTCCACGACAAAAACTTGACCTACTACCCCATGGGGTTCCGCGATTTCCAGTCGCTGAAGCCGGAGATCGTCGCCGCGCTGCCGAGCCCAGACAACGCCATCAGAAAGGTGACCAGCGTCGGCGCGTCCCTCGCCGCGATGAGCGTCGGGGACGACCGCTCGCCGTCGCCCGCTCCCGGCGGGGGGCTCTCGCCCACCGCGGAGGACGAAGGAGACGTCGTCGTCGAGAGGGCGCCTTCGCCGCAGTTCGCGATCAACTCGATCGGGGCCGACGGTCAGCAGCCCTCGCACATCAAACCGATCCGGTTCCCCGACCCTGGGTCCTTAGAGGGCGTCAAGTCCAGGATGAAGGTCATCATGTACATGAAGAACGTGTCGTTCACGTACCCGGGGACGACGAAGCAGATTCTCTCCGCGGCGAACGTGAAAATCACGCAAAACTCGCGCGCCGCTTTGGTCGGCCTCAACGGCGCCGGGAAGACGACGCTGATGAAGCTTCTCATCGGCGAGCTCAGCCCGGACGAGGGCGTCGGGGAGGTGTGGCAGCATCATAACTTGCGTCTGGCGTACATCGCGCAGCACTCGATGCATCACTTGGAGGAGAGCGTCGAGAACACGCCGCTGGAGTATTTACAGAACCGTTTCTACCTCGGTCGGGATAAAGAGATCGCGAAGCGGTCGTCGCATAACTTGTCCAAGGAGGAGCAGAAGCGGTGCATGGAGCGCGGGAACATCTGCGAAATCATCGGTCGACAAGAGCGCGGGAAGACGCTGTTCTACGAGTGCCGCAGAGCCGGGCGGAAAGAAGACGACACGGACTGGGAGCCCATCACCGCGCTGTCGAAAAAAGATGAATACGTCATGAAGATGGTGCGCAACTTTGACGAGAAACTGAAAGCGATGCAGAGCGGGATGGACCTGCGGCCGCTGACGAAGGAAGAAGTCAGGCTGCACCTCGCGGAGTTTGGCATCGACGAGGACCTCGCGATGGGGAAGATCAAGCGCATGTCCGGCGGGCAAAAGAGCCGCCTCGTCCTCGCCGCCGCGATGTGGATCAACCCCCACATCATCGCCCTGGACGAGCCCACAAACTACCTCGACAACGACACGCTCGCGGCGCTGACGAAAGCCCTGAGCGACTTCAAAGGCGGCGTGCTGACCATCTCGCACAACAAGGCGTTCGTGAACGAGCTGTGCACGGAGACGTGGAACGTCGGCGACGGCGTCGTCTTGTCGAAGCCCATCGAAGGGAAGCAGGTCAAGTTATCCGTCGCGGAGAAGCGAGCGATGAAGAAGATGGGGGAGGACGGGGAGGATTTCGCGCTGACGGAGGCTAAGGGCGCGAAGCTGACGAGTGCGGAGCGGAAGGCGCAGAAAGCCGCGGCGTTGGCCGCGAAAGGGCCGGTGAAGGACGCGTATCACGTGCGAAAACTTTAGTAGGACGCGATGAGAGACGACTGACTGCGATTGATCTCATCACGCGCGTCACATCACGCCGCCGCGGTGCCTTCGAAGGTACCTTCGCCTAATAGAAGATATCTAATATCGATGCTAAACTTGTCTATCGAGTACCGCGCGCGTTCATCGCTACGACGCGGCGTCGTCCTTCGTCCCCGCCGCCGCTGCCGCCGCCGCCGTCGCCGCCGCCGTCGCCATCGCGAACGCGTCGAACTTCGCCGCGGCGGCGCCGCCCGTCAACCGCACGCGCACGTGCAGCGAACAGCTCGCGCACGGGACGTCGATCGCGTCGAAGGACGCCAACAGCTCGTCGCTCCACACCTCGTACGCGTCCCCGCACCGGCACCGACGCGTGAATTTCGTCGGGGAGCTCCCCTCGGCGTCCATGTCGTCGATGTCGAACTCGTCGGAGACGACGACGTCCGCGTCTCTGCGCGCCGTCTCCAGGAGCCGCGCGTCGTACGCCGCGCGCGAGGCGCTCTCCTTGAGGATCTCCCACGCGGCCTGAACCTTGAGGAACTCGGAGTTGTCGCCCGCTGCGCCGTCTACGCGCGACGCGCGCTTGTCGGGGTGCGACGCGAGCGCCTGCGCGGGAAGGGCGAGAGGGATCGTTCGACGCGATGATGAGTCGGAGCTCAGAGATTCCCCGTCGATTCCCCGTCGATCGACGGACGCGCGACGAGAGAGACGCCGGGGCGGGACGCACCGCCGCTTTGTACGCGCGCTTGATGTCCTCCGTCGACGCGTCGCGCGCGTCGACGCCCAGGACTTCGTAGTGCGTCCGCGACGACGACATGTCGCGGACGATGGACGACGCGCCGGCGCGCGGCGGCGCGAGTGCCCGCGTCCTCTCCGGTCGCTCGCGGTTTCGACTTCGGGTCCCTTCCAGCGAGTGTCAGTGCACGGGCAAGCGAAACCGAGGCAACAGCTCTCAGATCGAGCCGCGCGCGGAAGGGCCACCGCCCGCCGCACCCGACGCGATGTCGGCCTACTTCGCGCGGATGCTCGAGCAGTACGGATGCAACGTCGACGTGCGCGCCTCCTCCTCTCGCGCGCTCCTCCCCGTCCAGTCCGTCTCTTCAGCGCGCCCCCGCGCCGGTTCGAAAAGCCGGCACCCTCCTCCAGCGTCTCTCGCGCGGGATCTCACCATCATCTCCCGCTCTTTCCATCCCCTCGCTCGCGTCGCAGGGCATCTGGCGCGCGGTCGTGGACGCGGGCAAACAGGTCGGCCTGACGCTCCCGCCGCTGACCGAGGAGGTCGTCGTGGAGGACAAGACGTTCGCGATCGTCAAGAAGCTCGGCGAGGGCGGCTTCTCGTACGTCCACCTCGCGCGCGAAATCCCCGACCTCGCGTCCGAAGACTACGCGCTGAAGCGCATCCTGATCCACGAGGAGGAGCATCAGGGCGCGATACAGAACGAGATCGACGTCATGCGCGCGCTGGACCACCCGAACATCCTGCCGCTGCTCTACGCGGAGATCGAGCCGCATCGAAGCCCGCCGCCGGGCGCGAGGGTGTTCGTTCGGAAGCGCGCGAGCCTCGTGTTCCCGGCGTATTTAGGCGCGTTCTCCTTCACACTGGTCCCCATACGACCGCGTCGGCGTGGTGAACGCCGATCCTTAAGGACTTTTGCCGTCGTCTATCTCCGCCCAGGGTCCCTTGCGTTCAATCCCCGCCCTAGACGCCTTTCAACTCCCAAGTCTGACGCCTTTCAACTCAACCCTGACGTTCGCTCGTACGGAACGGCCCTTAGACGGGACGATGTTCGATCGCGCGACGACGCGGCCGGAAGCGGACGCGTTCACGTCGACGCAGCTGATGTCGATCGCGGCGCAGCTGTGCGACGCGCTGGAGTGTATGCACACGCTGTCCCCGCCTCTCGGACCGATTGCGCACAGGGACGTGAAGCTGGATAACGTGTTGTTGGAGTCGAGCCCGGAGACGGAGGGCGGGCTCAAGGCGCGTATTCCTTACACTGGTCCCCATACGACCGCGTCGGCGTGGTGAACGCCGATCCTTAAGGACTTTGCGCGTCATCTCTCTCCGCCCACACCTCGCTTTCAATCCCGACACACCTCGACGCCTTTCAACTCCGCTTCTGACGCCTTTCAACTCCACCCCGACATCATCTTCAAGGCAGTGTTGATGGATTTTGGCAGCGCCAAGCCGGCGAAGGTGACGGTAACGGACCGTTCGCAAGCGTTACTCATCCAAGAGAAAGCCGCGGGCGAGTGCACGGCGTCGTACCGCGCGCCGGAGTTGTGGGACACGCCGTCGGAGTGCGTCATCGACGAGCGCGTCGACGTCTGGTCGCTCGGGTGCCTCCTCTTCGCGGCCACCGCCGCCGGGAAGACGCCGTTTGAATACGCGACGGACGCAGCCGGCGGGTCGCTCGCGCTCGCGGTGATGTCCGGGAAGTACGCGTGGTCGGAGGCGGCGCGGAAGGCGTACCCGCGGGAGGTGATGGCGGTCGCGGAGTGTTGTTTGGAGAAGGATTGGCGAGCGCGGCCGCGCGCGAGGGACGTGAGGGAGAAGGCGAGAGAGGCGTTGGCGACGACGCGGCGGAAGTTCCTCGGCGGCGGCGGGGAGGGCGCGGGCGACGACGACGAGCCCGCGGTGCTCGTGACGGAAGAGGTGTGAAGTGTTAGTGATCCGATCCGTCGTCGTCGTGGTGTTGTTGTTTTCGTTTAGTTCGCACGTCGTGTTGTACGCGTCGTCGCATCCCTAGTCTGCCCGTGTGTTACCTACTAGTTACATGTCATCCCCCGCAAGGTCGTCGTCGTTTTTTCCCTCTCCCCCCCCCCGCGAGGCGTCGACGTGGACGTCGACCGCGTCCCGTCGTCGTCGCTTCGATTCCCTTCCCTTCACTTCACTTCTTCCCCGAACCGCTCAGCCGCGCGCTGCGTCGCGGCGCCGGCTTCGACGCGGAATCCGCGGGCGTTCTCGGCGTCGCCGCGAGCGCGGCGCTCACCGCCGCCGCCACGCGCCCCGTGCTCTCTCTCCGCGCCGTCGCCTTCGTCGTCGCCCTCGACGCCGCCCAATCCGTCGGCGTCCGCGGCGGCGTCGCGCGCGGCCGTCTCCTCGCGCTCGAGCCGCCCGTCCCTCCGCTCGCCGTCGTCGCGCGCTTCGGCCCCGACCGCGTGACGACCCCGAGCGGCGTGTCCCCGGTGACGGACCCGTCGAGGGGGGAATCCGTCTCCGTCGGCGCGCGCCGCGAGGAAGACGAAACGTCAACCGTCGTCGTCGTCGCCTCGACGACGACCGCCGTCGCCGCGGCCGCGGCGTCGTCGGACGCGTAGTGCACGTGCGTCGGGGAGATCGTGTACTCCGGCGACGTCATCACCCTCGCCGCCTTGGCGGGCGTCCCCGCCGGGACGGGTTTCGTTTTCAAATCGACGGCGGCGGCGGCAGCCGCGCCCGCGCCGGCCGCGCTCCCGCCGCCGGCGCCTTTTTGCGGCGTTGCCGCCTTCGCGACGACATCCCACGCGACCGCCGCCTCCTCCTGGGGCGTCATCGGCAGCGGCACCCGCCTCGGCGTCGTCGTCGCCGCCTTCGCCGCCTTCGCCGCGGGCGTCGTCGCTCGCACCTCGGCGTCCGCGTCGTTGATCACCTTGGCCATCATTCTCGCGAACACGGACAACGGGGAAGTCTTCTTCGCTTCGCCGGCGTCGCCCGCCGGCGTGGAGAATGAGGCGTCGTCGTTCGCGATGAGAGCCGCGACGTTGGGGGCGACGGCCGTGACCGCGGGCGTCGCCGCCGCCGCCGCCGCCGCCGCCGCGAACGGTGTCGCGCCCGCGGGCGTCGGCGGCAACGGCACGGTCCACGGGCTCGGCGCCGGCGCCGGCGGCGTCGGCGACGTCACCACAGCCGCCGCCGCCGTCGTCGCGCGCGCGGGCGACGGCGACGGCATCACCGTCGCGTCCACCGACGCGACCGCGTCCGAGAGCCGTCGCGTCATCGCCACCGGCGACGGCGTGTCGCCCTTCCGTCGTCGTCGTCTGGAGTCGTCGACGGACGCCGGCGACGCCGCGGCGACGGCGGCGGCGACGGCGTTCGTCGGAGAGTGCCCCTTCGTCTCCGCGTCCGCTCGCGCGGCGGCGCCGGGGGAGACGCGGCTGACGGGCGACGGCGCCGCGTTCGGCGCTCGCGGACTCGGCGTCGGGACCGGCCCGGGGGCGGCGTCGTCCTTCGCGACCGTCGGCGGCAGCGGCACGGTCCGCGGGCTCGGCGCCGGCGCCGGCGGCGTCGGCGACGGCGACGTCACCACCGCCGCCGCCGTCGCCGCGACGCGCGCGATCATCGACGCCTTCGACGCGCTGCCGCCGTGCGGGCTCCTCGGCGGCTTTCTCGGGGACCCGCGGAGCGGGCTGCCGAACCCCACGCTGCTTCGGACGCTCTCCGCGCGCGTCAGCATCGCGGTCGCCTCCTCGAGCGACGCCTTCTCGACCGCCGCCTTTTGCGCGGCGGCGGCGGCGGCGGCGGCGGCGGCCTCCGCGGCAGCCTCGAGCTCGATCTGCGCCTCGAGCGCGGCAAACTCCGCGGTCGACGGCGTGAGCTGCGACTGAAGCGTGGACGACACCGCGGGCGCGACCGTCGTCGTCGGCGGCGGCGGCGAAGGCGAGGGCCCGGGTTTCGCCGCGGAAGCCGCCGCCGCCGCCGCGGCTTCGGCTTCGAGCGCGGCGAATTCGGTGTTTGGCGTCGCGACGCTCGGCGACTGCGTCGGCGCGGCGACGGCGGCGATGGGAGCGTCGGCGAGGACGGTCTCTTCCACGGGCGCCGCCGGGACGGCCGCCGCCGGCTGCTCGGTCGCTAAGACCGCCGCGGGCGCGGGCGCGACGGTTGACGTTCCGTATTCCGCGCCGCCGCCGCCGTCCTCCGCCGCCGCCTCCTCCTCCTCCTCCTTCTTCTCCGTCGTCGCCGCGTCGACGTCTCCGACGCGCGCCTTCAACGCCGTCAGCGCGTTCGTCAGCTCCTCTCGCGGCGTCGCCTTACGCTTCACGCCCTGCTCGAGCCACGAGATCGCCATCGCGTGATCCCCCGCGTCCTCGGCCCTCTGGCTCCGCCGCGTCCAATACGCCGCTTGATTGGCGTTTGGTAGCGACCGCAGCGCGAATCCCGGGTGCGCGGAGACGACGCCCCCCGCGGCGTCGTCCGCGAACACGGAGACCGCGGCGAAGCGCCCCGGGATCGGCTGCTGCTTTCGTCCGGGGGTGTGGTGCGGCGCGGCGCTGGCGCCGAACGCCGTCAGACGCGCGGCGCCGCCGCCCATGCCGGTCGTCCCTCCCGCGCGCGTCGGCGTCTTCGGTCGCGTCGGCGTCTTCGGCTTGAGATCCACCCGCGTCGGCGCGCGCGCGAAGCGCGACGGCCCGTCCGCGATCGTCGGCGCCTCGGGTTTCCCCGGCGTGGTGGGGCGAGTCGCGTTCGCGATGGAGACGCGTCGCGACGCGCCGGGGGTGACGCCGGGCGTCTTCGCGCCCCCGCCCGGGGTCTTGACGTTGACGCGCGAGGGGGAGCCCATGCCTCCCATCGTCGTCCGACGCGTCTCCTCGAACGTCCCGCCGCCGCGGTAGTAGACCCCGAACGCGCTCTTCGGCGTTTTCGGCGCGTCACCGCGGCCGCCCGGCGTTTTCGAGCGCGATGGCGTCTTGAGGATCGACTTCCCCGGCGTCGTCGCCGTCGCTAGGTTGGCGGCGTTCGTCGTCGTCGCGCGCAGCGACGGTATCGCCGTCGTCGCCGCGTTCTCGTCGATCTCGGGTTCTTCGTCGTCCGCGCTCGCCTCCGCCGCCGCGCGAGGCGGGGAATCCCATCGAACGTCGCTGTGTCGTCGCGCGCGCGCGGGGTCGAACACCCCCGTCGCGAACGGTTGCGTCATGCTGCGTGTCGCGGGCGGGCGGTGAGGCCGTGTGCGCGCGCGTGTGCGCGGCGGTAACGTTCGAGCGTTTGTATTGTTGGTTCCCCCGAGAGCGCGAAGAGCGAGATCCCCAAAGTTTCGACCGACCGCAAAATTAACGTTTCGTCCCCGGCCCGGTGCCATTTTTAGAGTCGAGCGTCGACGAACGACGACGCGCGGCACTCGGCGCGGCACGCGCGCGCGAAGTCTATCGTCGCCGTCGTCGTCGCAGGACGCGCCAACGCGCGGACGGGCATCGCGCGAGGAGAGAGAGGCGAGAAGGAGCGCGCGGACGGCACTGCGTCGCGCGAGGGAGAAGGGGGTGATCGACGCTCGCGCTCGAATTAGGGCACGCGAGAGGAGGGAACGAGCGAGCGACGGTCGCGAGGAGCATGGCGGACAAGAAAGCCCCCGAGGAGACGGAGGAGAAGACGCAGGCGAAAGAGCACGACGTCTCGATCGTGCTGTCGTACATGGACGACGAGCACGAGAAGGCCGCGATCGAGGTCCGCGAGATGCCCCCGCCCCCCCAGCCCCGGTCGACGAGAGCGCTTCTGGTTTTTCGTTTTTGACTTTGATTTGGATTTTGATTCGACGTCTTCGCCGCCGC
>Ga0181554_1001997_pt1 | contig 18557 bp, 18 predicted proteins | sample 011ome_16_FD_145602 | JGI IMG/M metagenome (GOLD analysis project Ga0181554, IMG submission 145602) | Coastal salt marsh microbial communities from the Groves Creek Marsh, Skidaway Island, Georgia - 011503CT metaG (spades assembly) | ecosystem: Environmental > Aquatic > Marine > Intertidal zone... | reverse complement strand
CTCGGCGCCTTTCAACTCCGCTTCTGACGCCTTTCAACTCCACCCCCCCATCGCTTTGTATGGAACGACCCTCAGACGACGTCGCGTCCGCCGTCGTCGAGGAGGCGTCCGCGCTCGTCGCGGACGCGGACGTCGCGCTCGCGTCCCCGGCGCTGGGCCTCGCGTCGAGCGTGTTGAGACGCGCGAGCGACTTCCCGAAGGCGTGCGAAAAGGCCAAGGCGCTCGTCGTCCCCGCGGCGCTGTCGCTGGCGTCGTCGCCGTTGATGCAAAAGCAGGCGCTCGTGGTGCGTTCTATACACTGGTCCCCATACGACAGCGTTCGCGTGGTGAATGCCGATCCTTAAGGACTTTGCCCGGCGCATCTCTGCGCCCACCCCTCACTTTCAATCTCCGCCCTCGACGCCTTTCAACTCCATCTGACGCCTTTGAACTTCACCCCAGGCGTTGCGCGGCTTCTTTGCGGCGCTCACGCGCGCGAACCTCGCGGGCGCGGACTTCGAGACGACGCTCGCGTCGCTGATGGATCGATCGAGCCTCGGCGGGCGTTTACTCGCGGACGGCGGCGGCGGGAGCTCCAGCGCGGCGATGAGCGCGGCGGGGACGTTGTCGGGCAGCGGCGTCGCGGAGATTGGGAAAGCCGTCGCCGAGTGCGTCGCCGCGACGTGCGCCGCCGCGGGCGCCGACGCGTCGCGGAGGACCACGTCGAAGCTCATCGCGAGCTTGGAGAAGGGCGGATCTCTTAAGGCTGGGAAGGGCGGGAAGGCGCCGAAGACGGATGCGGACGCGTCCGAGCGGCTGCTCGCGCTGTTGTGCCTCGGCGAGCTCGGACGCGCGGCGGCGGCGACGGACGCGGCGTCGGAAGAGGACGCGCTCGAGAGGGTGCTCCTCGCCGCGTTGGACGCCAGCGGGGAGGATCTCAAGTCCGCGGCGTCGTTCGCGCTCGGCGGCGTCGCCGCGGGGAACCGCGCGCGTTTCCTTCCCACGATCCTCGCGAAGATGGACGAGATGCCGACGCATCGGTACTCGCTGTTGTGTTCGCTCGGAGAGGTGATTCGCGCGGGCGAACCCGAAGACGACGACGACGACGACGGCGGCGGCGACGGCGACGCGTCGTCCGCCGCGAAAACCGCGCAATTATCCGACGCGGAGCTCGACCATATCCTCGACGTCCTCTTCAAGAACGCCGGCAGCGACGAGGAGGGCGTCCGGAACGTCACCGCGGAGTGCCTCGGCCGGCTTGCCGCGCGGCGCCCGACGCGGCTGCTCCCGGAGCTGACGTCGCGTCTCGACCCCGCGCTTCACCCCGACGCGTCGACGCGCGTCACCGCGGTCACCGCGGTCAAGCACCTCGCGCGCGCGGTCGCGAAGCGGAAGGACGCGGTGCTGAGCGCGCTCGTCGCGCCGTGCCTCGCGTCGTGCGTCGTCGGTCCGAACGCCGCGCTGTCGGACGAGGACGTCGGCGTCAGGCGCGTTCTGTCTCACACTGGTTCCCATACGACCGCGTTCGCGTGGTGGACGCCGATCCTTAAGGACTTTTTCCGGCGTGTCGCGTGTCTCTCCGCCCACCCCTCGCTGCTTTCAATCCCCGCCCTCGGTGCCTTTCAACGCTAACTGACGCCTTTCAACTCCACCCCGACGTTCGCTCGTATGGAACGCACCTCAGACGCGCCGCCGCGCAGACGTTGTCCGCCGCCGCGCACGCCGACGCGACGCTCGTGACGCCGTCGCTCCCGGACGCGCTCCCGGCGCTGATCGCGAAGACGGAGATCTTGAAAGACCTCGTGCGCGTCGTTGACCTGGGGCCGTTTAAGCACACCGTGGACGATGGGTTAGACCTGCGCAAGGCGGCGTTCGAGTGCTTGGACACGCTCCTGGACGCGTGCTTGCATCCGACGAAAAACGCGGGCGCGATGACGCGACTCGGCGCCGCCGCGGGCTACCTCGACGCGCTGACGTCCGGCCTCGGGGATCAGTACGACGTCAAGATGGTCGCGCACGCGGTGCTCGTGAAGCTGTGTCGCGGCGACGCGAAGCGCGACGCGCGCGAGCGGTTAGCCGCGCTGTGTGAGCCGATGAAGAAGACGCTCACGGCGAAGCTCAAGTCCGACGCGGTGAAGCAAGAGATCGATCGCAACGAGGATCTGATTCGGAGCTGTCTGCGGGCGGTGGTCGCGCTGAGCGCCTTGGAGGGCGCGATGGACGACGCCGCGTTCGCGGGGTTGATCGAGAAGACGATAGGTGGGAGCGACGCGCTGACCGCGTCGTTCGCGGCGATCAAGGCGGAGACGAAGGCGGTGGAGAAGGGCGACGTGTGACGAGCGAACGGAGTCTGAAGACAATTTTGAACGACGCGAGAGACGAACGAACGCGTCTTCTCATCAAAGACAAAAGAATCAAATCACATCACGACAAAAGTCGGCGGCGCGCTTCTATCTCGCGCGACGCCCTCTACATAACCCACGCGATGAAACACGCGTCGCGTCGCTCAAAACTTCCGCATGTTGTAGTCGTCGTTGTGCGTCGCGAGATCCTTCTCGAAATCCATCGCGTCCTCCACGCGTCGACCCATGTGCAGCAACCTCGCCGCTCTCTCGCTCACGCCGAGCTCGGGCATGAACTCCTCGCAGTAGTTATCCCACGCCCACGCCGCCTCCTGGAGCTCCCATCGCAGCCGCGCTCGGTCCGCGGCTTCGCGTAACGCCAGAAATGCGGACGTTTTCCCGCCGCTCGCCTCCACTTCCAACGCGAGGTCTACGATGGCCTGCTGAATCGGCGGCAACGCCGCGCCCGGGGGGATCGGGTTCAGGGCCTCCAGGGACTCGAGCTTCCGCTCGCGAGCCCGCTCCGCTACCTCGAGCACGAGCGCGAACTGATTGTCCGTGTTGTCCTTCACGAACCCGGTCAGGTCGAAGTACTCGCCGTCCTCGAAGTTGTAATCTTTCGGCCGGCGCAGGTGCAACCGCTGCACCATCTCCAGTACGCTCCCTTCCGCGGCGTCCACGTCCTTGTACTCCGGCTCGTACCACTCCTCGTCGTTCTCGAACCACGGCGCGCCGTCGCCGGCGGATATGATGTCCGCGTCGTCCGCCCACCTCGGAAGCCCGCCCCTGGAGCCGTCGTCTCGCGTCGTCGTCGTCGTCGTCGATCGCGACGGCGACGGCTGCGCCGCCGACGACTTCGAAGAGAACCACCCGTCGTCCTCCTCATCGTCCGCGCCGCCGCGCCCGCCGCCAACTCCGCCGCCGCCCGCCACGACGGCGTCGAACCCGGACGCGTCGACGTCGTCGAGGAGCTCGTCGTCGTCGAACCCGAACCCGCCGCCGCCCGGGGTTCTCTCCGCGACGCGCGACGCGCGCTGGTCGGGGGTGAGGGAGACCGCGTCGAGCGCGCCGCCCTCGGACGGCGCGAGGCCGGGGTACTCGTCGTCGTCGTCGAAGAGCGCGTCGCTGTCGATGTCGTCCTTGAACGTGGACGCGCGCGGCGGCGCGAGGGCGCGGGAAGAGGAGGATTCTTCCATTCTTCTCCCCCCCGCGATTCGGCGGTGGCGGCCGTCTGCGACGACGCGAGACGAGGGCGGCGGCGCGAATCCGAAGCCCGCCGCCCTCGCGCGCGCGCTCGTCGTGGCGCGACATTCGCGCTGGGTCCCGCGCGCCGACGCGGACGTCGACGCCGCGGTCGCGGCGCTCGTCGCGACGACGAAGCAGCTCATCCCTCGCGCGCGCGCTTCCTATCGAATGGTGTCTCGCTTTATCGGCCGCCGTGGAAATTGCTGTGATGGCGCTTTAATTCCTTCTGAGCCGCCGCCCTCTCCGCGCGCGACGTGCGCGATCCCTCGGCCGCTCCGAGCGCGAATGCGCGCGTGCGAGACGCGTGGACGCGAGAGTCGCGGGGTCGTCGTCGCCTCGAAGGTGACGCGCGACGCGTTGTGGGCGCTCCCCATCGCGCGATTTGCCCTAATCCGCGAAAACCTCAAGAAGCGGTCGGCCGACCGCGACCGGCGGCTCGGCCGAGAAATCGTTGTCGAGCATCGTCCCCTCCGCGCGCACACCGAACGCGCGCGCGCTCGGTCGTCCGCGCGCGCGAACCCACCGGGATGGCGGGCTCGATCGACCTCGCGGTCGCGAAGCAGGCGCTCGCGTTCGCGGAGCTCACCGGCGGCGTGAAGTTCAAGAGCGGCGTCCCCGACGCGTTCCGGAAGAAGCGCGCGGAGGCGTCGTCGATCGGCGGCGGCGACGGCGACGCGACGCGCGGGCAGGGCGTCGCGTCCCCGAGCGGCCGCGACGGCGACGCGCGCGCGACGAACGCGTCGGGATCGGGATCGAAGTCGAAGTCGAAGCGCGCGGCGAAGAAGAAGAGATCGAGCGACGCGCGCGGCGGCGGCGGCGGCGGCGGCGGCCGAGGATCGGACGCCGAGTCCGAGTCCGACGACGGCGCCGTCGACGTCTTCTCGACGTCCGGAGCGAAGAGGAAGAAGCGCGCGCGCGACGACGACGACCGCGACGAGAGAGAGACGGGGAAGAAGAAGAAGAAGAAGAAAAAGAAGAGAGGGAAGAGGGACGACGACGACGACGACGACGACGACGACGACGACGACGACCTCGCGCCGTCGGCGCCGACCTCCGCGGAGTCCGAAGCCGCCAACGCGCTGCGACGGACGCATCGCATCCGCGTCACGCACGCGGGCCACTCGTGCCCGCCGCCGCTGACGTCCTTCGACGACGTCCGGGCGAAGCACGGCGCGGGGCCGATGCTGATGAAACGCCTGCGAGAGACTGGTTTCGTGGACCCGACCCCGGTGCAACGGCAGGCGGTGCCGATCTTGCTGGGGAGGCACGAGCTCCTCGCGGTGGCGCCCACGGGGAGCGGCAAGGCGCGCTCCATCCGACACTGGTCCCCATACGACCGCGTTCGCGCGGTGAACGCCGTTCCTCGAGGACTTTCGCCGGCGCATCTCTCCGCCCACGCCGCGGTTTCAATCCCCGCCCTAGATGCCTTTCAACTCCATCTGACGCCGTTCAACCCCACCCCGACTCCACCCCAAGACGCTCGCGTTTTCGTTGCCCATCCTGGTCGCCCTGAAGACGCGCGCGAACGTCGGCGGACCGAGGGCGCTGCTGTTGTCGCCCACGAAGGAGCTCGCGCAACAGTCGCACAGGATATTGACGCTGCTGTGCCGCGGGACGAACTCGCTGAGGTGCGCGCGCGCGGCGCTCGCGATCGACCGGATCGGTTCGGTTCGGTCGGCCCCGACGCGTTCTTTTCGCTCGCGTGTTGCGTTTTTTTTCGGTCGGTCGCTCGCGCGGTTGGATAGAGATGACGACGCTCAGGGCCGTACCGGATTAAGCCCCGGGTCTTGTGAGGCACCCAGGAGCAGTGGCGTGTCAAATCCGCTCTCCAGGGCCGTTACGCAGCCGCTGTACGCGCGGTCCGCTGACTGATCTATCCTCCGCCCGCGACGCTCGACGCGAGACTCGGAAGGCTGTCGTTCTTTTTTTTTCTCTCTTCCATCCAGTCCAGTCTTCTCTCTCCGACCGCTGACTTCCCTCCCTCGCCCACTCCACTCCACTCCGCGCGTCGACTAACCCGACGACCCACAGAACGTGCCTCCTCACGAAAGCGACGCAGAACAACGAGATGGACAAGGTGGACGTCCTCGTCGCGACCCCTCTCCGTCTCAAGTCTCTCATCGAGAAGCGAAAATGCAACCTATCTTTTGTCGAGTTCCTCGTGCTGGACGAAGCGGACAAGCTCTTCGAGATGGGCTTCGTCGAGCAAGTCGACGCCGCGGTCGCGGCGTGCGACGGCCCGCGCGTCACCCGCGCGCTCTTCTCCGCGACGCTGCCGGAGACGGTAGAGCAGCTCGCGCGGAGCGTGATGACGTCGCCGATGCGTCTCACCGTCGGGGAGCGCAACTCGGCCAACGCCACCATCGCGCAGAGGCTACTCTTCTGCGGGCGGGAGAGCGGGAAGATGCTCGCGCTGCGGCAGCTCATCTCCGACGGGATCAAGCCGCCGATCATCGTGTTCACGCAGAGCAAAGACCGCGCGAAGCAGCTCGCGAAGCAGCTCCAAGGCGACGGCTTGCGCTTGGGGTTGGTGCACGCGGGGATGTCGGACGCGAAGCGGCAAGCGCAGGCGCGTTATGCTGCGCGTTACGTTACGTTTTTCACCCGCGCCTCGGTTTCAACAAACACGTGATCGATCGCGTTCTTCCCTTTCAACTGACCGATGAACGTGCATCCATCGCACGGAATCGCAATTGGCATCAGGTGGACCGGTTCCGCGCGGGCGACGCGTGGACGCTCGTCGCCACCGACCTCATGGCGCGCGGGATGGATTTCGTCGGCGTCGGCACCGTCATCAACTACGACTTCCCCGCGTCCCCGCACGCGTACATTCACAGGATCGGACGCAGCGGCAGAGCGGGGCGGCCCGGCGCGGCGGTGACGCTGTTCACGGAGGAGGACGCGGGACGAGGGGATCTCCGCGCGATCGCCAACGTGATGAAGAACAGCGGATGCGACGTCCCGGATTGGATGCTGCATCACGCGGGGAGCGGCGACAGGAGCGGCGTGAGGAGGAGGAAGAAGCGGAAGGACGGGAGGGAGGATAATCCGCGGAGGGAGGCGATCGATCCGCGCGTCGCGGCGAACGCGGCGGCGGCGGCGACGGCGGCGGCGGCGCGGCGGAGGGAGAAGGGGCGCGCGGAGGCGAAGAAGCGCAGGGCGGAGAAGAAGGCGTCGTCGTCGGAGAAGCCGAAGCCGAAGCCGAAGTAGGTACTGTACTGTAGTAGAAGGCTACGCGTAGCGTGTACACGACCAACGGCTACGATCGCGCGCGCGTCGTCGTCGTCGCCGTCGTCATCGCGGCGGCGGCGGCGGCGGCGGCGGCGGCGGAAGGACGTTGTACGTCACCTTCTGCGCCCCGCCGCCCGTCGGCGCGACGCCGGGGGGATAGCCGTAGTACCCCGGCGCCATCCCCGTCCCCGGCGCCATCCCCGTCCCCGGCATCCCCGTCCCCGTCCCCGGCGCGGCGTACCCGTACCCGTGCGCGTATCCGTACCCGTACCCCGTCTGTTGCGCGTATCCCATCTGCGGTCCCGTCTGCAGATATCCAGCCGGCGCCGGCGCCTGCTCCGGAACGTACGGCGCCCCCTGCACTAAGACCGACTGCTGCTGCTGCTGCTGCTGCTGCTGCTGCGCGTAGTACGCCGCGTACGCCGCCGCCTCCCGGGTGCCCGGGTGCCCGGGTGCGACGGGTGCGACGCCGGTCACCGCGCGCGCGGCCGCGATGGACGCCTCGCGCGTCCTCTCCAGCAGCGCGTTCGTGTTGATCGCCGTCTTGCTTCGGTTGACGCGCAGGTTGTGCCCGCCCGTCGTCACGCCGTCGAGGTTGAGCGCCGCCATCGTGGACGCGTCGTCCGCGAACTCGACCCACGCGCTGCGAGCGTGCACGCGCACGGCGACGACGGGCCCTTGCTGCGAGAAGAACTCCGCGACGTCGCGCTCGGTGATCTCGCCGTTGTCCAGGCCGCGGATGCCGCCGACGTGGACCGTTCGCGAGATCTTCTCTTGGTCCGACGCGCGGGACATCGCGCCCGCCGCCGCCGCCGTCGGAGTCGTCAACGTCGTCGTCGTCGTCGTCGGCGGCGCCGCGTGGACCGCGCGCGGCGGGGCGGAGCGCGACGAGAAGTGAGGGAGAGGAGGGAGGAGGCGGGCGTTTGAACGTGTTCAGATGAAGACAAAATATTCGTCGAGAGTTTTCATTTCATTTCATCAGTACCGTACGCGCACGCCGAGGTGGCGTCTCGTCGTCGTCATGGGGATCTGCGGCTCGAAAGAGAAGGGAATGTACCGCGACCTCGGGGCCGCGTCGACGTCCAAGTCGTCCAAGTCGCCCAAGCAGAACGTTCGACGGAACGCGAGCGCGCGAGAGAACGCGTGGAGGAACACGGGCATCGTCGGTCTCCGCGACGCGGGACTGAGGGAGCTCCCACCGAAGCTCTTCGGCGACGCCGCGATCGCGACCGCGGCGAAGAACGTGGACGCGTCGTGCAACAGGATCGCGCGGCTGCCGTCGTCGATCGCGACGCTCGTAAACTTGCAGCGCCTGACGCTCGCGAGGAACGACCTGACGGCGATCCCCGTGGAGCTGTGCGCGTGCGTCCATCTGAAAACACTCACGCTCGACGACAACCGAATAGGCCCGTCGCTGTTCCCTCGCGAGGTGACGCGCGACGAGCTCGCGGCCGGGCTGAGCGCGCTGACGAAGCTCGCGACGCTGTCGCTCGCGGGCAACCGCGTCGCGGCGCTCCCGGCGGGGATGGGCGCGCTGCGATCGCTGCGTCGGCTGAACGTCTCGAGGAACGATCTGGCGGACCTTCCGGACGCGCTCGGCGATTGCGAGCAGTTGGAGGAGCTCGACGCGTCGCGTAACGCACGGATTACGACCGTTCCATCCACCCTCGGCGCGCTGAGACGGCTCGCGCTGCTGAACCTGGACGACACGAGCGCGATGGCGATACCGCGCGAGGTGTTCGAAGGCTGCGCGTCGTTGACGACGTTATCGCTGCACCGCACGCGGATGTCTTCGGACGCGGTGGAGTCGACGCCCGGGTACGAGGCACACCGCGAGCGCGTGAGAGCGAAGCACAGCAAGAAGATACACGGCGGGTCGATGATCGGGAGCGAGGGGTTGGACGACGGCGTGGACAGGGACACGTCGAAGCAGAACATCGCACCGCACGCGTAGCGGCGTTTGGTAAAGTTAGGTTGTTAACTACGCGCGCTTCTGCCGCGCTGCGTCATCCGCACCCCGCGCAGGCGATTGAGCGCCGCCGCGATCTCGAACCTCCGCGGCAGCGCCAGGTCCCCTCTCGTGCCCCCTACCGCGTCCATCCCGTCGCCCCCCGCGATCAGCGCCTCCAAAGCGTCGAGCGCCTCCGCCGTCGTCCGCCCGCCGTCGACGCACCCCGTCCTCGCCATCGCCGCGAGCGCCTCCGCGATGAACCGCGTCTGCCCGCGCTCGCACAGCTGCTCCACCGCGCCGAGCCGGATCTCGCGCTGGTCGTCGCCCCACAGGATCGTCTCCGTCGTCGGCACCTTGGGGGGGCGCGCTCCGGCGTCGACGCTCGAGGGGTCCGGCACGCGAGCCGCGACCTTCCCGAAGCGTTCGTCGACGTGAATCGTCCCGGGAGGGAACGCGTCCCTCGCGATCGCCGCCGCCTCCGCGGTGACGTCCCGCGGCGCGTAGTTCTCCATGCATATCACGGTGTCCGCGACCGCGAAGTAATCGCCCGAGCCGCCGAGCACGAGGACGCTCGACACCCGCCGGGGAGTAACACCCGTCGGGGGAGTAACACCCGACGCGCCGTCGCCCGGACCCGGACCCGGACCCGGACCCGTAACATCTGGATCCGGGCCGACGTCCGCGAGCGCCCGCACCTTGGCGATGAACGGCGTGATCGGCTCCTTCTCCGGCGACACCAGTCTTCGCATCTCCGCGCTCCGTATCATGAAGTTTGTCGCCGCCGTGTCCTCGTCGATCAGCAACACCTCGCACCCGACCTCGAGCGCTTCCATGATGTTCGCCGCCTGCGAGGTCGACCCCGAGGCGTCGGGCGTCGAGAACGCGTCCGTGCGCTTGCCGAACGGCAGGTTCGAGATGAACGGCGAGATGTCGACGCGCTCGACGCCGCGGCCGTCTTCGGCGCGGATCTTCACCGCGGTGGGATCGCAGACGACGAACTCGCGGCCGTCGCCGGGGACGTGGTCGTAGCACCCGAGCTCGAGGGCTCGGAGGAGCGTCGACTTGCCGTGGAAGCCGCCGCCGACGACGAGTGTGACGCCGGCTCTGATCGCCATGCCGGTCACTGAGCCTGATGAGGTCCATTTCATGCGTATAAGTTGTGTGATGTTCATCGGTCAGTCGAAAGAAGACGCGATCGAGCGTTGACACCGAGCGACGCGACGCGTGAAATACAGTACTTCCGTACGCGTGCGCGGTGAGAACGCACCCGAGTTGGGAAGGTCGAACGCCGCGCGCAAGCTCTCCGGCGACCGGAACGCGACCACGCCCTCGCCCGTCATCGGCGTGTCCGCGTTCCCCGCCGACCGAGGCAATATCGCGCCGTCGCGCACGAACGCGACGAGCCCGGCGGCGCGGATCTGCGCGCGGAGCGATCGCTGGTCCTCGACGCTCTCCGCGTGTCGCGTCGCCGCCGCCGCGTCGACGCCGCCGAAATACGTCAGCGCCGACTCCACCACCCCCGGGAGCGCCTCCACGAGCACGCGCGCCGCCCACGCGCCTTGGATCGACCGCCCGGCCGCGGGGAGCGCGACCGTGAAGCGGCCCTCCACGTCGCCAGCCTCGTTCACGAGCACCGACGTGCGCGCGAGGACGTGCTGAGGGTCGTTCCGTACGAGCGAACGTCGGGGTGGAGTCGAAAGGCGTCAGATGGAGTCGAAAGGCGTCGAGGGCGGGTATTGAAACCGTGGGATGGGCGGAGAGATGCGCCGGGAAAAGTCCTTAAGAAACGGCGTTCACCACGCGGACGGGGTCGTATGGGGACCAGTGTAAGAACGTACCTGACCGGGCGGGTCCACGCCGAGCTCGCCGCCCTTCGCGGAGGACCATCCGCCGCCCGCGTCGCCGCGCCGCCGGTCGAGGCCGCCGAGCGTGACGAGCGCGTGGAAGCGGCGCGCGAGGAAGTCAGCGAGGGCGACGCGGCGCGTCGGCGTGGCGCGCAGCTCGGGCGGGAACCGCGCGACCGCGGCCGGGACGATCGCGCGCGCGCGGCTCGGAGGCGCGAAGAGATCGGACTGAACGCGGTCGACGACGAGCGCGAAGGCGCCGCCGCCGAAGTCCCACGCGCCGAGGATGTCGCGGTACGCCCCGTACGGCTTGCCGTCGATGCGGCGCAGGGTGGCGGCGAGGTCGGCGCTGGTGCCGCGAGGGCCGCGCGGTGCGTGCTGCGCCTGCTCGCGGTGCGACGAGCCCCCGAGATCGTCGAGATCTGCTCCGCGGCCGCCGCCGCCGCCGCGGCCGCCGCCGCGCCCGCCGCCGCCGTACTTGGCCTTGTAGTACGCTCCGGCGCCGCCGCGGCCGCGGCCGCCGCCGCGCCCTCCGCCGCCGCCGCGGCCGTACATGCGCGTTATCGCGCGGCAGAACGGAGCGGGAGGGACGGCGTCGAGCGTGCGATGCGCCTTCCGAGTGCGCGCGAGCAACTGTCGTGTTGTTAGTTCAAAGTCGCCGCTCGCTCCACGGCCACGCGCCGCCGGGCTCGAACTTCACGCCCGCGTCCGCTCGCGTAAACCCGAACGAGATCTCCGGGGAGATGTCTAACACGCCGCCCTCGAAGATCAGCGCGGCGCCGCGCTCCGGCGGCGGTTCGTCGAGCGAATCGTCGTGCGTCCGAACCAGCGGATCGTCGAACGGCTCGCCCGCAGCCTCCGCCGCCTCCGCCGCGAGGTTCGCCCTCCGGAAGTGCTCGTCCAACAGCAACGCGCGCTCCGCCTCCGCGTTCTTCACCGCCTCCGGGCGCGCCTCTCGCGCGGCCTCGCGGTCCTCCATCGCGGTCGTCCGCGCTCTCGACTCGCTCTCCGTGGGCACCGCGCGCCGCCAACGCATCTCGCAGTCCCGCAGCGAGATCTCACCGCCTCGCACCTCCAGCTTCGTCCCTTCCTCGCACGCGATCCGAACGCGCGGCACGCGCCCGAGCATCGCGCCGCCGTCGCAGTGCAGCGTCGCGCGTATGCACGGCGCGTCCGGGTCGTACGCGTCGCGTAACTCGCACTTGTACACCCCCTCCGCGAGCCAATCGTCGTCGCAGAGCTTCGCCTTCGGGCAGTAGAAGCACCCGCCGTTGCCCTTGGTCCCGTCAACGAAGAGCGGCGATCGCAGCGTCAGTATCGGCGCGTAGCGCTCCGTGTCCGGCAGCGCGCTGTCGTCCACGCTCGCGTAGCACGACACGGAGACCTCGCCGCCGACGAGCGATATGTTCCCGGCGAGCCTCGCGCGCGAGGCGCGGCCTTCGCCGTAGAAATTGAGCGTCCCGCCCGCGCCGCCACCGCCGTCGTCCGCGGCGGAGACGCACCGCAGCGTCCCCGAAGCCTCCGCGACGTCCGCGCCGCCTTCGACCTCGACCCACGGCGCGCCGCCGCCGCCTTCGACCTCGGTCCCGATCATCACAGGAAGTGGCGCGAACGCGCCAGACTTCGTTACCGCGGCCGCGGCGTAGCGCTTGAGCGCGCGATTCGGCCTCGGCTTGGACGCCGCGTCGTTCGCCGACTCTTTCGTCGCCTCGAGAAACGCCGTCGCGAACGCGTGCGGTCCCCCCCCCGGCCCGCCCGTCGCCGCGCGCGCGGCGAACTGCGCCTGCAAGTCGTCGAACGCCTGCATCGCCGCGTTCTTCATCATCTCGTCCTGCCCGAGCGGCCCCGCGGCCATGCGCTGTTTGAGCTTGTCGAGCATCGCGAGCGCGGCGGTGGCGGGATCGTTCGCGGCGGCGCGCGCGGCTTTCACCGCGTCGGCGGGCTCGTACCGCCTCCCTTCGCGCGCTCTGCGCACCTCGCGCACCGCCGCGAGGAGCGGCGCGGCCGCGGTCTCCGCGCGCGATCGCCCGCACGCCGGGGACGGGAAGTTCTCCACGAGTATCGGCAGCGGCGCGTCGTCGCCGCCGTCGCCGAAGCGTCGCAGCAACTGCTTCAGCGTCGCCGGCGCCGACTCGATGAATTCCAGCGCGTCCGTCTCCTCTCGCGCGAGCTCCTCGCCTCGCGTGAAGACGCAGATCGTGTGCCGCAGCACGCCCTCGCCGAGCCGCGCGACGAGGCGCTCCATCGCGACCGCCTCCTCCTGCGTGAACCGATTCGCCGCGCTGAGAACGAACACGAGCGCGTCGACGCCGCCGTCCACCTCCGTCGTCGACGCGAGGAAGTCCGAGATCCGCCGCAGGTTATCTTCCAGCAGCGCGCCGCTGTCGCACGTCCCGGGGGTGTCGATCACGCGCAAGATGGTGGACGGCGTCGTCGCGTCCGGCGGCGGCGGGGCTGGGACCGCGCCGTCGAGCGCGAGCGGCGGCGGCAGCGGGTCGTCGTTCGCGTCGAGCAGCGCGACGTGCTTCTCGCATCGCTCCGTGACGGACGCGAGCGAGCGCTTGGCGACGAACGCGTCTCGGCCGAGGAGGGAGTTGCCCGTCGCGGACTTGCCGTTCCCGGTCTGGCCCACGAGCGCGATCGTCAGGCGGACGGGCTCGACGGGGGGAGGAGGGGGCGCCATGGCCCGCGCGAAGCGACGGAGTGATGAAGCCACCGTAACCCTACGCCCTGATGCCCTCCTCGAGTTTGTCAGGAGAATGTTAGTTTAATCGTCGTCGCGCGAGAAAGTCACGACGAACCCGCGGCGCCCGCCCGGCGCGGCGGCACTCGGCCGCGCGCGTCCGCGCGCGCGCGCGGCGAAGGATGCCTCGGTCGACGTCGCCGCGCCCGTCGAAGAAACGCGTCGTCGCGGCGAAGAAACGCGTCGTCGCGGCGGCGGCGGCGGCGACGGACGACGAGAAAGAGGAGAAGAAGGACGAGGCGTCGTCGCCGTCGCCGTCGTCGCCGTCGTCGCCGTCGTCGCCGTCTCTCTCGTCTCTCTCGTGGCGCGTCCTCTACGCCCTCCTCGTCCTCCTCCGACTCGCCGCGACGTTCACGACCGGGTACGTCCACCCGGACGAGTACCACCAGTCCGTGGAAGTCGCCGCGTCGGACGTGCTCCGCGTCCGCGCGATCTCGCCGTGGGAGTTCACCTCCGCCTCGCGTTCACCGCGATCGCTCGCGTCGACGTCGCTCACCGCGGGCGTCGCGTTCGGCGTCCTGAGAGGCGCCGCGTGGGCGACGTGGAGGGCGCGTGATCTCCTTCGCGCGCTCGCGCTCGCGATGATGCGCGCATCCGCGAGCGCGTCGAGCGCGAGCGGGGGGCGATACGGCGTCCTCGCGGCCGCGGCGGCCGCGGCGGAGCGATGGAGCGGTGGAGCGACGTGCGAGAAGCGATGGCGGTGGGACCCGGGCGCGGCGCTGTCCCCTCGCGCCGTGTTCCTCGCGCCGCGGGCGTGGATGCTCGCGACGTCGTTCGCGCTCGACGCCGCGGTCGCATCCGCCGCGAGAGCGCTCGCTCGCGGAGGAGGAGGAGGAGGACGCGGCGGCGGCGGCGCGCTGGAGGAGGAGGAGGAGGAGGTGGAGCGCGGCGCGCGAGCGGCGGGAACGCGCGCGCGCGCGGCGCTCGCGTCGTCCTGGCCGACGCTCGCGCTGCAGCTCCGGACGTTCAGCAACGCCGCCGAGACGACCGTCGTCGCGCTCGCGGTGCTCGCGACGACGCGCGCGATCGTCGACGGGCGCGACCGCGGCCGGTCGACGCGCGCCGCGGGCGCGCTCGGCGCGCTGACAGCGGTTGGGACGTTCGCGCGGTTCACGTGCGTCGCGTTCGCCGCGCCGCTCGGCGCGGCGCTGCTGTCGTCCGCGGCGGTGGCGGGGAAGACGGAACGTCGACCGTCGTCGCTCGGCGTCGTCGTCGTCGGCGTCGTCGGGATCGCGTCGTTCCTCGCCGCGTCGTGCGGGCTCGCGTACGTCGACACGCTGTATCATCTCGGCAGAATCGGCGGCGTCGGCGTCGGCGGCGTCGTCTTGACGCCTCTGAACGCGCTGCGGTATAACCTGGATCCGACGAACTTGGCGACGCACGGGACGCACCCGCGATGGTCGCACGTCGTGGTGAGCGCGCCGCTGCTGTTCGGGCCGATGACGGTCGTGATGTACGCGCGCGCGCTCGCGCGGCGCGGCGGCGGCGGCGGCGGCGGCGGCTGTGGAAAAAACGGCGACGCCGCCGCCGCCGGTCGGCGGCGACTCGCGCGCGCGCTCGCGTGGATGTTCTGGCTCCCGATCATCCTCCTGTCCACCGCGCCGCACCAAGAGCCGCGCTTTCTGCTTCCCGCGCTGGTGCCCGCGGTCGCGTTGACCGCGCCGGCGTTGTGCGATTCGCGCGGACGCGGACGCGGACGCGTCGTCGCGATCATCGCCGCGTGGATCGTCTTCAACGCCGTCGGATTCCTTCTCTTCGCCGTCGCGCATCAGGGCGGCGTCGTCCCCGCGACGGCCGCGCTCTCGCGGATATACGCGCGCGCGCGCGACGAAGAGGGCGCGAGCTCGATGATCGCGGTGTTCTATCGGACGTACCCGCCCCCGCGCGCGCTCCTCGTGCGGTCGTTCGACGACGACGACGACGACGACGACGACGACGGCGGCGGCGGCGGCGGCGGCTCGACGAACGCTCGAACGTTCGAGCGTTGGCGACGGCGGCGGATGGACAGCGCGCGGTACGACGTGTTCGGCGACGCGGACGAGCTGAAGGGCATTCGCGTCGTCGACCTCGCGGGCGCGGACCCGAGCGCGCTGCTTCGCGCGTTAGGGGGCGATCGGTGCGCGGGCGGCGCGGCGGAGCCCGCGTTTGTCGTCGCGCCGTTCACCGCGGCGACGGCGGCGACGGCGGCGTGGCGACGCGCGCGAAACGTCGCCGCGACGAGCGCGAGCGCGAACGCCTCCGCGTGCGTCGTCGCGTTGGACGCGGATCGCCCCGCGTTTGAGCGCGCGGCGCACTTCAGCGCGGAGGAGATGGACGCGTATCTCGACGCGTTCGCCACGGGCGGCGCGCGCGGGGTGTGGCGCGCCGCGCGACTGGGGGTGTTTCGCGCGCGCGTCGTCGAGCTCGACGCGGACGACGAGCGACCAATAGCGGCGTAGCGGCGTAGTGATGTCGTGCATTAGGCGGCGGCCGCGCCGCGATAGCGTTAGGGTACTATCGACACGTCGACGATGTCAACGGCTCGGACGCGACGACTCCGGGCGGCGTCGACGAAAGTCAAGTGTCGGCACCGCATCACCGCGCGCTGCCATGCCTGGCTGCTGCAGTCCGCGCTTTCTGATGCCGCGTCTGATCATCGCTCGCGCTCCCACTCTCGTGGCCGCGCTCTCTCCGCACCCGCCGCGATGACGGGCGCGTCCGCGGACCCCGCGCGGCGCGAGGTCAGGGTGCGCTCGCGGGGGAAGATGCGCGACGTCGTGTCGCATCTCCTCGGCGTCTTCGCGGTGCGCCCCGCCCTCGCGTCGGACGATGTCATTCATTCATCTTCTCCCGTCCCGCCGTCGTCGAGTCGACTCGTCTCGTCCCCCGCCGACCCCGTCTTCCCTCCCCGCGCGCGCGCCACGTCGTCGCAGGACGCGAACGGCGACGACGGCGTCGTCGTGGTCGTCACCGCCGCGGGGCGCGCGATCAACAAAGCGATCGCGTGCGTCGAGATCGTGAAGCGCCGCGTCCCGGGCCTCCATCAGGTGCGTTCATGTTCGCACTGGTTCCCATACGACCGCGTCGGCGTGGTGAACGCCGTTCCTTAAGGACTTTTCCCGGCGTGTCTCTACGCCCACCCCTCGCTTTCAATCCCCGCCCTCGGCGCCTTTCAACTCCAACTGACGCCTTTCAACTCCACCCCGACGTTCGCTCGTATGGAACGACCCTCAGACGTTCGAGTCCTCGTCGACGACGGGGAACGGCGCGACGGCGGACGACGACGACGACGGCGGCGACGACGACGGCGAGGGAGAGGACGAGACCGCGACCGCGACGAGACCGAACCGACCGCGCGCGGTGACGGTCGCGTCGATCGCGCTGACGCGCGACGCGTCCAAGGTGGACGAATCCGCGCCGGGGTATCAACCGCCGGGCGGAGAGGGAGGGAGCGATGAGAAGAACGCGGCGGACGAGGCGGCGGCGGCGGCGCCGCCGGCGAAGAGTGACGCTCGCGTCCCCGGCCCCCCTCGTGCTCCCGAGAGGCGCGAGGGCGCGCCGCGCGGGAAACGACCGACCCGGCGGGGGAAGGGGAAGGGGAAGGGGAAGGGCGGCGGCGGGAGCGCGGGAGACGCCGGCGACGTCCCCGTCGCGACGGTCGGCGCGTGAGCGACGTCTAGTAGCTAGAAGATAGAAGAACGCGCGTACTGTAGCGTAACCTTAGGTCATCAAACAAACGACAGAAGCGATGATAGTCCGGACTGCAACGTATGCCGACTCTAGTGCTGACTCCACTGGATGCTCTTCAGGTCGATCCCCTCCTGAACCATCTCCCACAGCGGGCTCATCTCCCGCAGCTTCGCCACGTGCTCCACCGTCAGCTCCACCGCTCGGTCCACCTCCTCCTCCGTCGTGAACCGCCCGACGCCGTACCGAATCGACGTGTGCGCCATCTCTTCGTCCACGCCGAGCGCTCTCAAGACGTAACTCGGCTCCAAGCTCGCGGACGTGCACGCGCTGCCGCTGCTGACGGCGATCTCTTTCAGGCCCATGAGTAGAGACTCGCCCTCGACGTACGCGAACGACATGTTCACGTTGCCCGGATACCGCGCGTCCGCGTCGCCGTTGAGCTGGACGTTTTGGCATTTCGCGCTGAGGGTGATCGTCCATACGAGCGATGATATCGGGGTGGAGTTGAAAGGCGTCAGAAGCGGAGTTGAAAGGCGTCGAGGTGCGTCGGGATTGAAAGCGAGGGGTGATGGGCGGAGAGATGCAGGCAGACGCCGGGAAAAATCCTCAAGGATCGGCGTTCACCGCGCGGACGCGGCCGCGTGGGAACCAGCGTAAGGAGAACGCGCCTGATGCCGTCGATCAGTCGCCTCGACAGCCTCGTCGCGTGCTGGCGATCGTGCTCCATCTCCTCCAACGCGACCGCGCACGCCTTTCCGAGCCCGACGACGAGCGGCGTCGGGAGCGTGCCGGAGCGCAGCCCGCGCTCTTGGCCGCCGCCGCTGATGAGCGGCTCCATTCTCACGCGAGGCCGCCGCCGCACGTAGATGGCGCCGACGCCCTTCGGGCCGTACACCTTGTGCCCGCTGATCGAGAGCAGGTCGATCTTCATGTCCTCGACGTCGATCGGGATCTTCCCCACCGCCTGCGCGGCGTCCGTGTGAAAGAACACCTTGCGCTCGCGGCACAGCTCGCCGATCGCCTTCAACGGCTGCACGACGCCGATCTCGTTGTTCACCGCCATCACCGAGACGATCGCGGTGTCGTCGCGGATCGCGCCGCGCAGCTCCTCGAGGTCGATCAAACCGTTCGACTTCACGGGCAAGTACGTCACGTCCCACCCGCGCTGCTGCAGCCACCGGCACGAGTCCAGCACGCACTTGTGGTCCGTCTGCGTCGTGATGACGTGCTTCTTCTTCCCCGAGTAGAAATTCGCGACGCCCTTGATTAGGGTCGAGGGTCCATACGAGCGAACGTCGGGGTGGAGTTGAAAGGCGTCAGAAGCGGAGTTGAAAGGCATCGAGGTGTGTCGGGGATTGAAAGCGCGGGGTGGGCGCAGAGACACGCCGGCGAAAGTCCTTAAGGAACGGCGTTCACCGCGCCGACGCGGTCGTATGGGGACCAGTGTACAGAACGCGCCTTGATCGCCATGTTGTTGCTCTCCGTCGCGCCGCTCGTGAAGATGATCTCCTTCGCGTTCGCGCCGATCGCCTTCGCGACGTCGGCACGCGCCG
>Ga0181554_1001987_pt1 | contig 18592 bp, 12 predicted proteins | sample 011ome_16_FD_145602 | JGI IMG/M metagenome (GOLD analysis project Ga0181554, IMG submission 145602) | Coastal salt marsh microbial communities from the Groves Creek Marsh, Skidaway Island, Georgia - 011503CT metaG (spades assembly) | ecosystem: Environmental > Aquatic > Marine > Intertidal zone... | reverse complement strand
TGTGCACGTCATCGTCGCATCCCCGGCAGCGGCGGGTCGTGCTCGGGTATCGCCACTCGCCACGTCACGTCGAGCTCCGTCCCCGCCGCCTTGAGCGTATTCGCGACCGGGCACCTGCTCTCGACCGCGCGCTTCAGCTCCTCTACGCGCCGCGCGATCGTGCTCGCGCCGTGCGCGTCTTCGCTCAGCCCCAAGTGCACGATCGCGGTGCCGGTCACGCGCGCGAGCTTCGCGTCGCACGGGGGCGTCTTATCGATCGGCAGCGCCGTCGCCCCGCGGTCGTCCCTGGAGGCGACGTACTCGAAGTGAATCCCTTTGAGCTTCATCCGCGGGGACATGTGCCTGGCGACGTACGCCGCGGTCGCTTGCTCGCACCCGATGAGCGCGGCGACGAGGAGCTCCACCGGCTGCGGCGCGGCGTCCTGGCCTCCCATCGGCGCGGGGACGTCCGTGGCGATGGAGTGGTTTCGAGCGGTGACGGCGCATCCGGTCCGGATGCCGACGCCGGAGACTTCGTACGTCTTCACGCTGCCGTCCACCGCGGAGGACGACGCCGAGGAGGACGCGGAAGCGGACGTCGAGGACGCGACGCCGCGGCGCGACAGCGCGGAAGAGACCCACGTCGGCGCCCGCGCGAGGAGGGAGACAGCGCGCGACATGTTAAATGAGAAGATGTGAACTGTATCTTTGAGAGATCTTCCAATCGCGCGCTTCGCGCTTCCGAGAGTTTCGGACGTCGACGAGGACGCCGACCTGCGGCGCGTCCGAAACGGCGCCGCGCACACGCGCCCGCGCCCTTCCCGGGACGACACGCAGCGCGCATTCTGATTCTCGTCGACGACAAGGTACGCCTCATCGCGATCGCGTCCCTCGAGAATCGTCGCGCGCGCCCGCGCGCGTCGCTCGCCGGCGCCGCGAATCGTCGGTCCTCGTCGGCGTTCGCTCCGCGTGGATATCGCGTCGCTTTTTTCTCGCGTCGCCGCCGTCGCGCCGCGGTCGCGTTCGCGCGCACGCGACGCCGCGGCGACGCCGCGGCGATGCGCGACGTCGTGATGTGACCCGTACGACGCAAACGACATCGCCGGCGGCGTCGTTCGCGCCGTCGTTCGCGCGTCCCCGCACGTCGCCGCCGCGCCGAAACCCTCGATTCCAGGGATCCGGTGGATTCATTCGACGGGGCGATTCGACGCGAACGATCGAATGAATCCTTCCCCCGTCGCCGACCCCTCCGTCCACCCCTCGTCCACCACTCACCCACCCACCCACCCCTCCCTCCCTCCCTCATTTCATCGCAGAAGCGCTAAAAGCTCCTCGTCAGTAAAGAAGATGGGCGCGAAAGATGCGGCGAAGAACGAGATCGCATCCTTCGCGAAGAAATCCGACCGCCTGAAGGAGGAGGGCAACGTCCACTTCGTGGCGAAGAACTGGAAAGAAGCGCTCAACTCGTACCAGAAAGCGCTCGAGATGACGATGGCGGGCACGGAAGAGCGCGCGTCGCTGTACAGCAACCGAGCCGCGTGTTTCCTCATGGAGAACAGGTACCGCGAAGCCATTCGCGAGTCGGACGCCGCGCTCGAGTCCAAGCCGGATTTCAAACCCGCGCTCGTGCGCCGGTCGCGCGCGTACGAGCAAATTAACGAGTACTCGAAGGCCGTGAGCGACCTCGAGAGCGCGTTGAAAGTGGACCCCGCGGACGAAGGCCTCAAGAAGAAACTGAACGCGATGAAGTCGAGGGCGGCGAATCAGAAGGCGTCGAGGCGTGGCGCCGGCGCCGGCGTCGCCGGCCTCGGCGGCTCGTCGCTTCGCTCCGGCGCGTTGAACCGCAAGAACACGCGACTGACGCCGCAGCAGCAGCAGACCGCGGCGGCGGCGGCGGCGGCGGCGAACCAACCCGGTCGCCCCGGGCAGCAGCAGCAGCAGCAGATGCCGCTGTTGACGCTGAACTGCAAGCTCGGCGAGGTGAAGAAAACCGTCGTCCTCCCCATCTCCGTGCGCTACCGCGACATCGCGGAGGCGGTGAAGAATACCTTTTCTTCGTCGTGCAAAGAGCCGCTCGCGCTCAAGTACGCAGATCCGGAGGGGGAGCTGATGACGGTGACGTCGCGAGCGGACTTGCGGAACGCGCTCGCGAGCGCCGTGAGCGCGCACGAGAAGCGCGCCGCGGCGACGGGCGCGCCGGGGCTGCCTCAGGGGACGCTGCCCCCCGTGGAGATCGAGTGCGTGATCGTCGCGTCCGCGGTGACGGAGACGCCGGACGTGGTGACGCCGCAGAACGTCGGCGCGGCCGGGACGACGCCGGAGGACGAGGAGGAGCCGGGCGAGGACGTCATCGAGATTGACGAGTGGCTGCTGACCTTCGCGTCTCTGTTCAGGAGACACCTCGGCGAAGCCGGCGAGAAGGAGGGGCCGCTCGACTTGAGAGCCGTCGGCCTGGAGAAGTGCTGCGAAGCGCTCGAGGCCGCGGTCGGGACGGACGAGGCGAAGGACCTCCTCGCCGCGGCGGCGGATAAGTTCCAAGAGGCTGCCGCGGCGGCGATTTTGAACAAGGGCAACGTCCACGTGTGCGCGGCGAGGAAACTCGTCGGCGGCGACCCCGACGGCGGCGGCTCTCAAGTCGTCGAGGAAGCGACGAAGCTCGCGATTAAGAACCACATGAAGCGTCTCGATCAGGAGTACGACGACGCGGTCGCGCGGTACGTCGAGTCCCTCGCGATCAAGCCGGACTTTTACGAGACGACGATCGCGTGGGGGCAGCAGGCGTTTGAACGCGGCAAGCACTACCACGTCGCGAGCAAAGACGCGACGGGGGCGGCGGCGGCGGAGCGCGCGAAGGAGTGCGACGAGATGTTCGAGCTGGCGGAGAAGAAGTTCCAGGAGTCGCTCGACATGCTCCCCGCGGAGGATAAGGACGCCGCGGCCGCGGCGGAGACGTCCACGTCCGGAGGGGAGGAGGGCGGCGAGGAGAAGGCGAACGAGCTGAGCGTCAAGTCGCAGATTTTAGTCCTCTGGGGGAACGTCCTGTTCGAGCGGTCGCAGGTGCGGCACGGACGCGAGGACGGAAAGTGGGAGGAGGACACGCACGCCGCGGTGAAGAAGTTCAACGACGCGGGGTGCAGCAAGACGGACATCACGCGGGCGCTGATGAACCACACGAGCAAGAAGTGGGCGAACGAGAAGGACGCGATCGCCGCGGCGAAGTGACGACGCGACGACGCGACGGCAAGGGGAGGCGAGGCGATTTTTTTTTACACCGCGACTTTTCGAGTCGAGACCGCGAACAACGAAACGTTTCATCGGTGTTCAATATTACAGCGCGGCGTCGCGACGCCCATCCCGCGCCCCTAAAACCCCCCACCCCTCCTCACGGAGCCTCGCCTCGCGACACGCTCACGCCGCGGGGATTTTGCCGCTGATGTCCAAGTCGTTCAGCGTCTCGCGATCGGTGATCTTCAACCCGTGCTCGTTCGCGAGGTGAAGCAAGCATATGAACGCCATGTGCACGGAGATGTCCTCCGTCGCCCCCGCGGCGTTGTCCTCCGGAAATTTATCCAGGAGGTCGTGGAACGACTTCGTTCCCTCCACCGCGTCGGCGTCCGCCTCGCCCGCGTCGGCGTCGTGGATGTTGTCCCAGAGCGTCGACTTTAGCTCCTTGACGTCAACCTGCTTCGACGATCGGTCGTAGTTGACGCGAATCTTCTCCACGCGACGCGGCGCGTCCACGAGGTCGCCGTTCGCGCCGATGATCGGTGACGGCGCGGCGTCGTCGAGGTTGTTCTCGTCGTCGTCGTCGTACTCCGCGAACCCGCCGGAGCCAAAGTCGCCGTCGTCGCCGCCGAAAAAGTCCCCGCCGCCGCCGCCGCCGCCGCCGGAGACGCCGACTGCGCCGCCGCTCGACGCGCCGGCGATCCCAAAGTTCGGCCTCAGCGACAGCTTGATCAGGTCGCTCGCTTCGTACCCGAGGTCCGGAGGAAGCAGCGTGTCCGTCGCCGTCGGCGCGGTCACGAGCAAGAGCTCTTCGCCCGTCGCGCTGAGCGTGAAGCGCGTCTCGTCCGGCTCTTCGAGGTTTTCGAAATCGTACGTCAGCTCGCCCTTCTTCTTCTTCGGTTTGCCGTCGCCGTCCTCGCCGTCCGCGGACTTCTCTCCGGACGTCCCGCCGTCGCCGTTGGAGGTGGACGGCTTCGACGGCGCCTTGAACCGCCAGTGGCTCGGCCCCGCCCATGCCATCTTCCCGCCGACGCCAGAGTTGACGACCCACTCGAGCCCGGCGCCGCCTTCCTCGTCCAACGCGTCCGAGTCGTTCGCCGCGCCGCCGCCGCCGCCGCCGCCGCCGCCGCCGTGGTCGTCGTTCCAGTTTTCTCCCATCCCGAACGGAGCGTCGTCGTCGAACCCGCCGCCAAACTCGTTCGCGTCCGCGTTATCGTACCCGGTCTCGTCGTCGTCGTCGTCGTCGTCGTCGTCGTCGTACTCCGCGAACTGCAAGCCCTCGCCGGAGGAAAAGTCAAAGAGCGACACCGGCGCGCTCGAGTTTGGATCCACCGCCGCCGCCGCCGCCGCCGCCGCCGCGGACGGCGCGACGCCGCCCACGAGCTCCGCGAGCGTCTCCTCGATCACGGCGATAGACGGCGTGATACGGTTCGTCGTGGACGCCACCTTCCTCGCGGCGTCGATCGCCGGTCGCATCGAGCTGAGGTCGACGAAGACGCCGTCGAGCGCGCGTTCGTCGTCGTCGCAGCCGACGTCTTCGTAGCACGGCACCTCCTCCGAGTCGAAGCAGATGTTACACCCGCGATGCACGGACAGATTGCACAGGAGCAACCCGCTCGCGCCGCCCTCGTCGAACAGCGCAGAGGTCTTCTGGAACAGCGGGTCCACGGTCGCGGTCGCGACTTCCTTCACCGTGTGCGCGTCGGGCTGCTCGAGCGTCGCCACCGCCCTCGCGGATCGCCTCTTCGGCTTGCCGCCGTCCGCGCCGTCGTCCATCGCGTCGGAGCCATCCGCGCCGTCGCCCTTCGCCCCGGCGCCGTCCTCGTCTTCGCACTCCTCGCTCTGCGTCACCTTGTTCATCCCGCCGAGCATCTTGAACGTCTCGTTGTGGAACGAGTCGACGCGCGACGCGTAAATCTTCACGCCGGCGTCGAGCGTGCACGAGCTCTTTTGAAAGTTGGTCTGGCCGTCCTCGTCCTTGCTGTCGCGGACGATTTCGGAGATGTGGTCGATCAGCGCGAGCGACCACGTGTTCTTCGCGTTGATCTTGTTCTCCGACGCGAGCTTGATGCAGTTGCTGTAGAGGTTTAACACGTCCGACGCGTTGAGCGTCGGCGCGCGTTTTGTCGTCGCATTCGTCTGGGCGCCGTCCGCGGAGCCTGCGGTCGATCTCGACAGCCCGCTCTTCTTCGGCGCGGCGTCGGCGACGTCGTCGAGCGCGTCCGCGAAGCCTTTGTCGCCCCTGTCGCGCGATGAGAAGGTCGTCTCGGACGTCAGGACGCGTCCAGGGGGGCGCGACGACGCGCGCGACGACGCGCGCGCGGCGTCGCCGCGGGGGCGGCATCGGGGGTACGACAGATTGCGGAGAGGGAGCGAAACGCGCGAGGAGCGAAAAGACGAGACGCGGCGCGCGCCTTCGCGTCGCCTCCGACTGCTGCTTCGCGAGCTTCGCGCGGCGCTTCTCGAGCGCGTCGTTGTTCGGGGACATCGTCCCGATCGGCCCCGGGCTCTTGGACTTGAGCGGCGTCTTCGCCTTGGGTCCCTTGCCCGCGGGCGTGTTGTTGAGCTCCCCGAGGACGCCCATGGTGGACTTACCTGCGCGACGACGCGGATTGGCGCGGTGAGCGAGATCTCTCGGAAGAAACCGCCCGCGCGTGCGGCGTCGCGCGCGCGGGTATTCTACGACGCGGTCGCGGTCGCGACGGCGCGGTCTCGCACCTGAGTGTTCTCCGATGCGCGCGCGCGCGGAAGAAACGGCGGCGGGACGGACGGAGTCGGTCGCGCGCGTCGGGAATGCGTCGCCGGCGTCCCGGGAGCGAACTGGCGTCGCGTCGCGAAACGCCCGCCGACAACGGTCGAAATCGCGGTTTTGTTACCCCCAAAACTACGCGCTTTCGTACTCGTACTTGTAACTGATTGCGCATACGAACAATCCCGTACTCGGCTCCCGAAATCGGTCACGGCTTCGATCGAGGTTCGAGGATCGACCCGGCCCGGAGCCCCGGGACACGCGCGAGCAACTCCCCGCCCGGAGGTCCATCAGATAAAAACCCGAGACGGGCGAGATCCCACCGACTCGGACGCCGCGCGCGCGTCGGATACCGCGCACGAGTCGCGCGCCGACCGACCGAGGATGTCCTCCTCCGGCAGCCTCCGCGCGCTCGCGGTGGAGACGACCGCGGACGAGACGACCGTCGTCCTCCCGCCGTCGTCCGTCCCCGGCGCGTCGTCGTCGCGGAGCAAGAATCTGCGCGACGGCAACATGTCGTTCCGGAAGTCTCCGGACAGCTGGCGCCTCAGCGCGGACGCGTTCGACACGCACAAGAAGACCGCGGAGGAGTTCCAAGGCTTGCGCTCGCGGAAAGCGAAGAGCGGCGTGATGGCGTACTACCGCAAGCAAAACGCGCTCGTGGACCAGTTCGGGGAGATCGAGACGCTCATCGCGGCGACGGACGCGACGGGCGCGCCGATCCTGGCGTCCGACGAGGACGCCGCGGAGAAGACCCGGGGCGACGCGAAGCGAGAGAAGCGCGAGGAGTTCGCGCTGCAGATCTCGTTCTGGGCGAACGTCCTCCTCCTCGGGATCAAGACGTACGCCGCGGTCGTGAGCGGCTCGCTGAGCATCATGACCTCCGCGCTGGACTCCTTCTTAGATCTCGTCTCGGGCTTGATCTTGTACCTCACCGAGCGGAACATGAAGAAGAGCAACAAGTACATGTACCCCGCGGGTAAGTCGCGGATGCAACCGTTAGGAATTATCGTCTTCAGCTGCATCATGGGCACGTTAGGGTTCCAGATCATGATCGAAGGCGTCCGGCAGCTCGTCGGCGAGACCCACACGCACCACCTCGAGGATCTGTGGGCGGTGCTGGGCATCATGGTCTCGGTCATCGTCGTCAAGTTTTGCCTGTATTTGTTCTGTAGGAACAGTCAGAACGAGGCGGTGTTGACGTACGCGCAGGACCACAGGAACGACGTGATGACCAACTCCGTCGGCCTCGCCGCGGCGATCGCGGGCGACAAGTTGTACTTCTGGATCGATCCGCTCGGCGCGATCCTTCTCGCGTCGTACATAGGTGCGTTCTATACACTGGTCCCCATACGACCGCGTTCGCGTGGTGAACGCCGATCCTTAAGGACTTTACTTCCCGGCGCATCTCTCCGCCCAGGGTCCCTCGCTTTCAATCCCGACACACCTCGACGCCTTTCAACTCCATCTGACGCCTTTCAACCCCACCCCGACGTCGCTTCGCGTGGAACGACCCTGAGTGTACAACTGGTCGTGCACGGCGCTGGAGAACGTCAAAGCCATGGTGGGGGTCAGCGCGCCGCCGGAGTTTCTCACGCAGCTGACGTACCTCGCGTGGAACCACCACGAGGACATCGTGTGCATAGACACCGTGCGCGCGTACACTTTCGGCCCGAATTATTTCGTCGAGGTGGACGTCGTGTTGCCGGAGGAGATGCCGTTGCGAAGGGCGCACGACATCGGCGAGAGCTTGCAGAATAGGATAGAAGAGATGGATGACGTGGAGCGCGCGTTCGTGCACATCGATTTCGAGACCGCGCACTACCCCGAGCACGCGGAGGCGACGAGGGCGGACCGCGAGAGGCGGCGGGCGGCGGCGCGGGCGACGGCGATTTCGCCGGGGTAGAACATCGAGACGCGGTCTCTAGCTTTGTGACGTACGTACGAAAGGCACGCGACGACGACGACGACGACGACGACGACGACGCCAGCTGTACGTGTAGTCTGGTATCGGGGCGTTCAAACGTCCGCACGAGGCCTCGGTGCCCAGATTCCGAGATCTCACTCCGACGCCGCGCACGGCGGGCGCCGGCACGCTGCTTCGATTGTTCGCGCGCGAGGCGTCCTCGCTCCTCCGCGCGGTCCCACTTCGCGTCGTCGCCCGCGCGCGTCGCGAGCCGTCCTCGCTCACCGCGCGCTTCGCGTCGTGGCCGGGCGCGGCCGTGGGCGCTTCGACGAGAGTGAAGACGATGGGCTTCGAGGTCGCGGACGACGACTGGGACGACGCCGCGCTGACGGACGCGGTCGTGCGCGCGGAGGTCGACGCGAAGGCGTCGATCGCGTCCATGACCGCGGCGGCGCCGCTGATGGACCGCGTGAACGCGTCCGTCGACTCCGTCGCGGGGCGAGACTCGAGAGGCGCGCCGGCGAAACCGCCGCCTTCGATGGTGCCAACTTTGACGACGACGCGCCCGGCGCCGCCGCAGCCCGCGTCTACGGTGCCCCCTGACCTCGCGAACGCGCTCAGGGCGACGCTCTCGGAGTACTTCGGTCACAGCGACTTCAGAGAAGGCCAGATGTCCGTCATCGCCGCCGCGGTGAGCGATCGCGACTCGTGCGTGTACTGGTCCACGGGATCCGGGAAATCGCTGTGTTACCAACTCCCGGCGTTACACACGGGGAAGACCACGCTCGTGGTGTCGCCGCTGATTTCGCTGATGAACGACCAGGTCACGCATCTGAACAACACCGCGGGCGCGTCCGGGATGGGCAAGGGCGACGCCTTCCCGCTCGCCGCATTCTTAGGGTCGACGCAGACGGATCGCTCCGTCGAGGAGAACGCATTGCGCGGCGCGTACAGGGTCGTGTACGTCACGCCTGAGAAGCTCGTCGGGTCGTTCGGCGACGACACCGGCGGGAACGGGTACTTCCTGTCGCGCCTGAAGGAGATGGTGCGATCGAAGAAGCTCGGGCTCGTCGCGATCGACGAGGCGCACTGTCTCTCGCAGTGGGGCCACGACTTCCGAACGAGTTACCGCGGTCTCGCGCGCGTTCGCGCCGAGCTCGCGCCGAACGGCGAGGTCCCCATCATGGCCCTCACCGCGACCGCGGTAGACGCCGTCAGGGAAGACATCGCGTCCGTGCTCGAGTTGCGCGCGCCGTTCGTCGCGCAGAACAGCTGCGACCGACCGAACCTCGCGGTGAGCGTGATCAAAAAAAGAGGCGGCGCAGCGGACTTGAAGCACGTCGTCGACCGCGTCGCGGGCGTCGCCGGCAGCGTCATCATCTACTGCCCGACGGTGCGAGAGGTCGAGCAAGTGGCGTCGCACTTAGGGAACGTATTCGCGAGCCGACCGGACGGCGCGAAGAACGCGGTGGGGACGTACCACGCGCAGATGTCCCCGAGCGAACGCGAACGCGTGCACCGCGAGTTTCTCACGGGAAGGCGCAAGGTGGTCGTCGCGACCGTCGCGTTCGGGATGGGGATCGATAAGCCGGACATACGGCTCGTGATGCACTACGGCGCCCCGAAGACGATGGAGGAGTACTACCAGCAAGTCGGAAGAGCCGGACGAGACGGGCTGCCGAGCAAGGTCGAGATGCTCTACGGCGACGGCGACTTTTCGAAATACGGAAGCGATTTCTACGTCGGCGGATTGTCCGAGACGGTGCGACGGACGCAAAAGGCGAGCACGGACGCGCTGGAGCGCTTCTCGCGCGAGCCGCTCGCGTGCCGCAGGGCGGGCATTCTGGCCCACTTCGGCGAGTCCCCGCCGGAGTCGTGGCCCGACAGCCCGGACCCCGCGGTCGCCGGGAAAGTGTGCGGGACGTGCGATACGTGCGTCCGCGTGCGTCGCGCCGCAGAGGACGGCGGCGTCGCGAAAACGCTTCGACGGGACATGGCGTTCGAAGCCGCGCCCGTTCTCATCGCGCTGCACCACGGCTTCGGCGGCGGGCCGGTGCCCATGACCGCGCTCGCGTCCCTCGCGAAGGACGGCGCGGACCCGAAAACTGGTCGGATGCCGAACCCGGCGGCGAGGACGGCGATTCGCGCGATCCGAGCCGCGCTCCCGGCGCCGTCCAAGACGGATTCGTTCGTCAAGGAGATGACGCAAGCGCTCGTGCAGGAAGGTCTGATTCACAAGAGGACGGAAAAGGGCCCGTACTCGGCGTACGACGTGTACAGCATCCCGCGGAACGGTCGCGAGGCTGCGATCGCGACGCGGTGCACGCGCGCCGCGCTCGCGGCGGCGGCGGCGTCGCCGGTGACCGTCGCGCACGGAAAGGCGGCGAGGGACGCGATTCGCGCGCGCGTCGGCGCGCTGCCTCCGATCGTCCTCCCCGTCCCCGAGGGCGTCGCGCGCGCGGAGGCGGAGGCCGCCGCGGTCGCGAGCGCGCGCGTCGAGGAGCTCGTCAAAGCCGGCGTGGACGTGTCCGCGGTCCCGCAGCACGAGCTCGCCGAAGGCTCCGGTCCGTGCATCAACGCGGAGCTGCAGTGGTTCCGTCGGTTGAAGTCGCTGCGCGACCGCGGCGACGTCGCCAAGGCGCGCGCGTGCGAAGAGCTCCTCGCGCGCGTCGAGAGATGGCGCGACGACACCGCGGACAGGCTCAACATGGCCCCCGGCGCGGTCCTTCCCTCGCACGTCGCGAAGCGCGTCGCGTACGCGTTGCCGCAGACCGTGGACGGGCTGCGAGGCGCGGGTGTGCGCATCGCCGGCGTGGAGACGCTCGCCAAAGTCGTGCGCGACGCCGCGGAGGAGCTCGGCCTCCTCGGCGGCGGATCAGGCGGCGGGGCGGAGTGCGCGTCTTCGGGCGGCGGATCAGGCGGCGCGATGCGACTCGGCGTCGTGAAGGGCGCGCCGTGGGCGTTCGCGGTGTACAAGCCGAAAAAGAAGAAGGGCTGCCCGGACGAGCCGCCGCCGTGGGAGGTCTCCTGGACCCGGTTCGCGCGCGGCGAGTGCGTCGAGTCGATCGCGATGACGCAGGCGAGCGGGAAGAGCCTCCAGCCGAGCACCGTCGGCGGGCACGTCATGGAGGCGCTCGTCCACGGCCGCGAGGTGGACCTCGCGCGGTTATACCCGAACGCGGGGGACGCGCGGTATCACTTCGCGTCCGAGCGCGAATGGCGCGAGCTCGACGACGCGTGCGCGGTGGCGGGCGCCGATCCCGTCGGGGACCCGGCGGCGTTCAGCGCGCGGGAGATCGTTCGCGTCCTCGTCGGCGCTGACGTCGCGGATAAGGACCGCGCGCTGAAGACGCCGGAGGAGCAGGCAACGCAGACGCGGTGGTACTGTAAGATAAAGACGTACGCCGCGCTGAAACGCGCGGGGGTGGCGCCGAAGTGGGACGGCGACGGCGGCGGGGGAGGTCCGGACGCGAAACGCCGGCGGGTCGACTGACGACGACGACGCGCGACACACTGAACGACGGAACGCGCGCTGCGCTCGCTTTGTTATTACTTCCAACGCGCGACGAACGCGACGCGTTCTCTCTTCCGCCGTCGCGCGCGCGCGCGGCACGTCGTCATCCCCTCACCCTGGTGGGTCCCTGGACGCTTTCGCGATCGCGTTCGCTCGCGCCTGCACCTCCACGTACGCGGTGAACGCGTCGCGTCGTCGGCAGTGCGTCTTGTCCACGGGTTCGATCTCCGAGGGATCGTACACGTAATCGGACGCGCTCGTGGACCGCGTGTTCATCGTCGTCGCGTCGTACGCCGGGTTCGGGTTCTTCCAGATGTTCTTCCCCATCTCGTTCAGCATCCTGTTGTCCTTCTGCCACGACGTCAGCGCGTCCGGGTCCCACGTCGTTTGCTGTCCTCCTCCTCCTCCTCCTCCTTCCGTCGCGGCGTCCGGCGCGTCCCCGGACGTCGTCGCGAGCGCGGCCGCGGCGGCCTCATCCTCCGCGCGCAACTCCGCGAGCTCCTTCGCGAACTCCTTCTCCATCGCCTTCGTCGCGTATCTGAGGTTTTGGGACGGGAAGTGGGTGGAAAAGACGCGTGAGCGAGGCGCGGGAAGGGAGAGGGACGGGCTCGGGCGTTCCGGAAACGGCGCGCATTCATTTCATTCCCCCTCCGAAGTGGAACGCGCGGGCGCGGGCGGGACGAATGACGCGCGCGGACGCGCCTGGTCTCCTTGTTGATGAGCTCGGAAATCGCCTGGTTCTTGGCGTTATCGAACCATCCCGCCCTGCCGACCTCGGTCATGGCGAGCGAACGCGCGTGCGAGCGAGGTCGCGCGCGCGGATCGAAGTGTGTGCCAATTCCGGACTCACGCGCACTCGGTCGGCGCGCGTCGCGTCGCGTCGCGTCGTCGAGTCCGAGTGTTCAAAACGAGTGCCGTCTCTTCCTTCACTGCCGCGCGCGCGGATATGGACCTGAGCGTGAGCCCGCCCACGCACGACGCCCCCGCGGTGACGCTGTTCGGCAGCACCGGCGGCGTCGGCGCGAGGCCGGGCCCGCCGGTGAAAACCCGCGGCGGCGTCGGAGGCGCGGACGCGGAGGCGCACGCGCTCGCGGCGACGGCGGACGATTTCGCCGCGACGGAGGAGAAGAGGACGGAGACGGAGCGCGAGACGAGGAAGGACGTCCTCGGGGAACTGCGAGCGCTCGAGAAGGAGATCGAGAGGGACGACTGGAAGTTCGAGAGGCCGCGGCATTCGCGGTGTTGACGAGGGTGGGAGGGAAGAAGACGTCGCGGAGGCGTCGTAGATCTGTAGCTTTGAAAAAAGAGCCTGATAGATGAGAAACACGAAACGAACCCGCGAGTCGGTCGCGGCTCTCGTCGTCACATCACGACGCACGTGCTCTTCTTCTTCTTCTTCTTCCTCCCCTCGATCGGCCGTCGCTCCCCCCTCGTCTGTTTCGACAGGTCCCTCCCCGCGCCGATGGCGTACTTGCTCCCCGGGTGCGGCGTGTCGCTCCGTCCGATGCGCTTCTTCGACCCCATCGCGCGAAGCGCCCTCACGGACGGCTCCGCGCTGAGACTCTTCCCGACATCCTCCTCCTCCTCCTCCTCCTCCGTCCTCGCGGAGTACCCCGCGGACGACGCGGAGACGTCGTCGCGCGCCGATCGCGATTCCGCCGCGGCGCGTTGCGCGCGTATGTACGCCGTCGACCCCGGCTCCGGCGGGCGGTTCGCTTTGATGTACGCCGTAGACCCCGGCTCCGGCGGCGGCGGAATAGGCGGCGAACGTTCTTCGCCCGGCGGCGGCGTCGCGTCCGCGAGCGCGTCCCCGAGCGCGGACAGCCTCGAGGGCCCGCGCTCGAGGTCGACGTCGTCGAACTTCACGCGCGACGCGCTCTCGCGCGGCCTCGAGACCGGCTCGGGCGGCGGGGTCGCGTCCGCGATCGTTCTCCCCACGCCCGGGGTGCGCGCCGGCGTCGCCGCGCGAAGCGACGACAAATCGAGCGTCGGCCGCGGCGGCGCGGACGCGTCGATCGCGTTGATCGCGTTGAATTCCCCGCTCGCGATCGTCTTGATCGGCGGTAGGGCCGGGTGCGGGGAGAACGACCGCGGCGGCGGCACCGGCGGCGACTCCGGCGGCGACGGTTCGAGTTGGGGTCGATCGACGAGGTCGATCGCGCGAGGGCCGTACTTGTTCGGGCCGACTTCCACCGTGGACAGGTCGAGCTTCGGTATCCCCGGCGGCGGCGGCGTCGACGGCACGGGCGCCTCGTCGTCCGGGTAGTACAAATTCCCGCTGTCCGAGCCGCGATCGCCGTTCGCGTCGTCCGAGCCGCTGCCGCTGTCGTCCGTGTCCCACATCCCGCGCTCCATGAACATCGTCTGCGTCGTCGCCGGGTCTACCGGCGCGTCGCCCGCGTCGGCGTCGCGCGGCGGCGGCGGCGGCGGCGGCGGCGAACTCGACCGCGACGACGACCGCGACGACGGCGGCGACGACGGCGCGCGCGCCAGAATGATCGGCGGTTCGCGCCTCACCGCCTCCCTCGCGCGCTCGACCGCGTTCGCCGCCTTCGTGTTCGCCTCGTTCACGAGAAGTCGGCTCTCTTCGATCATCGCGCGCGCGTTGGCCTCGGCTTGACGCGCGCGCTCCTCCGCCGCGGCGATTTTGTCCATCATCCGCGCCTTGTACTTCGCTTTCGCTTCCTTCGAGCTCTGCCGCGCCGCCTCCGCGGCTAACTCCGCGTCGATCGCGCGCTTCTCCGCGTCCGCGACGCGCGCGCGAAGCTCCTCCGCGACCTTCAGGGCTTTGTTCAGCATCGCCGTCGCGTCCGCGGCGGCGGTTTCTTTTTCGTCTTTTTCGTCGTCGTCGTCGTCGTCGTCCGAGTCGTGTAGCCGCCGCTTCACGCTCGACGACGCCTCTTCGAGCTCCTCCACGCGCCGCGTCATGTCCACCAGCGCGCTCTCCGCCTCCGCCGCGCGCTTCAGCGCGTCCGTCAAGACAGCCTGGTCGGTCGCGCTCGCGCGTCCCCCGTCGCGCGAGCGTCGCGTCGCGGGCGTCGTCGTCGGCGGCGGCGGCGTCGTCGCGCCCAACAGCTTCACCTCCGACGCGGACGCCGTGTTCGGCGGCGGGGTCTTCTTCTCGCGCGGCGGGGTCTTCTTCTCGCGCGGCGGCGTCCGCGTCGGCGTCCGCGCCTCCTCGTTACCCGCCAGGCTCGCGTTCTCCTTGTCGTCGTCGTCGTCGTCGTCGTCGTCGTCGTTCGCTTCCCCGTCCCCGTCCCCGTCCCCGTCCCCGTCTCCGTCTCCGTCCGGCATCGCGCGTCGCATCGCGGCGCACGCGTCCCTCGCGGCGTCGCACACGTCCTCCAAACGCGTCGAGATCTCGTCCGCGCCGTACTCGCTCCTCCGTCCGACGACATAAAACGGGTCCTCGCGCACGTCGCCGTCTCGACACGCGCGCGCGACCGCGCCGAGGACCCACGCGTCGTCGCCGTTCCTCGCGTACGCGTCGCGCGCGTCGCGCAAGACGACGAGCCGGTCGTAAAACTCCGTCGGGGTGAACGCGCCGACGTGCGGCGCGCCCGCGGCGGCGACGCCGGAGACGGACGCGTCGGCGTCGCGCGACTCCCCGTCCTCGTCGCGGTCCTCGGTCAAGACGAGGATCACCTCGAGGAGGACTGAGGACGAGTTCCACGCGACGGACGCGTCCGGCCGCGCCCATCGCGCCGCGAACCGCGCGCGCGCGCCGATGGACCGCGCGAGCGCGTTCGCTTCGTCGACGCCGCACAAGAGGCGCAGCGCCTCGGCGCCGATCGCGGCGCGCCACCGCCGCAGACGCTCCGCGGAGTCCGAGTCGTTATGCTTCTCGCCGCCGCTTTTGCTTTTACCGCCGGTGGACCGCGCCTCGATGAGCTCGCTGCCGTCGCGGAACCGCCGCGGCGGCGCCGGCGCGGAGGACATCAACAGGCTCAGACCCGCGATGCGAAGCTCCTCTTGCGCGGACGCCCAGTCCGCGGGCCATCCACGTTTTTCGTTCGCCGCGGCCGGGTCGTGGTACCTAAACGCGCACCCGCTCGCGCGCGCGATCGCGACGCGGTCCCCGTGCGTCAACCGCGCGGCGTCCCCCTTGGGCACGCGCTCGCCGTTGACGTACACGTCCGCGATCGCGCTGTGCGGCCTGATCTCCACGACGCCGTGTCCGAGCCTGGAAATGAGCTCGGCGTGCGATGGAAGGACGCCGACGCCCTCGACGACGACGTCGGACGTCGTCGCGTCGGCGCCCACCTTTGTGAGTCCCGGCTTGACGACGAAAAAGTCGCGGCAAGTCAGCGAGGGGTCCGGGAGGAGCCGCAACAGCCGCGGCGCGCGCGACTTCCCGCCGCCGCCGCGGAGTTCCGCGGCGGCTTTGCGCTCCGCCGCGGATGACGCCGCGGGGAACGCGTGCCCGGCGGCGGCGCGTTCGTACGCCCTGAGGGTCGTTCCATACGAGCGAACGTCGGGGTGGAGTTCAAAGGCGTCAGGTGGAGTTGAAAGGCGTCGAGGACGGGGATTGAAAGCGAGGGACCCTGGGCGGAGAGATGCCCTGGGAAAAGTCCTTAAGGATCGGCGTTCACCGCGCGAACGCGGTCGTATGGGGACCAGTGTATAGAACGCACCTGACTTTCGCGAGCCAGTCGCTCTCCGCCGCCGCGCGCTGCTTCTCCATCGCGTCGACGCGCTCGCGGACGTCTCGTATCTCCTTTCTGAGCGCGAGCTGCGCTTTGCCGCTGACCGGGGACGAGCGCGTTCCGTCGTTGTCCTGAGAGGCGGCGTGATTCCCGTGACTCCCGCCGTGACTCCCGCGTTTCACGCGCGCCATCGCGAGGTCTCGCTGCAACCGCCGCGCGTCGTCGTTCAGCTCGCGCGCCGCGCTTTTCAACGCCGCCGGCGCCGCGGCGTCCGGGTCGACGTTGATCACGACGGGGCCGGTTCGCGCGTTTCGAAACGCGCGCGCGATGCGAAGCGTCGCGACCGTCTCAGAGCGGTCCTCCGCCGTCGGCGAGACGACCGCGAGCGCGTAGAGTTTCCCCCCGCCGCCGAGCTCGCTCCGCAGTAACGTCGTCAACGCGGCGCCGCGCGCCGTCCTTTTGCTCCCTCTCGACGTCCCCGAGCCCTCCGGCTCTCTCGCGCCGCCGCCGTCCTGGGACCCGCCCGTCCCACTCCCACTCCCACTCCCACTCCCCGCCGCGAGCTTGAGCAGCGCGATCTCGAGCTGCCGCTGCGACCTCCGCAGCGAGCCGTCGTCGTCGCCGCGGCGGTCGCGCTTGCGCTTCCACCGCTCGTCGGAACGCTCCGGGAGGACGCGTTCGAACCCGGCGAGCTCCGCGAAGGTGACGACGGACACCGTGTTCGAAGGCTTCGCGTCCGTCCTCGCCGCGTCCGTCCTCGCGGCGGATTCGGCGGCGTTCGAGCGGCTCTTCGGTCGGTCGCGAGCGTCGCTACGCGCGTGGCTCGGCTTGTACCGGCGCACGCAGACGCGAATCACGAAGTGCGCCGCGTTCGCGTTGGGGTCTCCCGCGCGTTTCTTCGCCGCCTCGGCCACAGCGCGGTCGAGCTCTGTCGCGTTCGCGACGTGCCGCGTCGTCACCCCGCGCGCGCGAGGGTGCCCGTGGGCGTCCACCTCCAATCGGAACCCCGAAGACGCGCTTCCATTCGCGTCGTCGTCCGCGGTCGCGGGCGCGGTGGTCGGTCTCGTCGTCGTCGTCGTCGTCGTCGTCGTCGTCGTCAACCGATCGAAGACGCGCTCGCGGTGGATCGCGAACGCCTCGACCGTGACGTGCGCGCCCTCGGTGGTGTCCCGCTCTATCTTCTCGAACAGCGCGTCGCCGAACCGCGACACGAGCGCCCTAGTAGCGGAGTCGTCGTCCGCAGAGCGCGTCTGCCTCGCCCCCGGCGCGGGCGCGGTCCCGAGAAGCGCGTCCGCGCGGCCCGCGCCCGGGGATCCGACGACGCACACGCCGACGTTGACGCCTCGCCACGCGTCCTCCAGCGCGGGCGCGCCGATGTCGTGGAATATCGACGCGTGCGAGGACGACGCCGCGCCGGCGTCGTCCCAGTGCGCGCGGTCGAGCGCGAACGAGAGCTCGTGGCCGTCGTCCAGGACGGCGACGCCGCACGCGCCGACGCGTCGAAGGTGGCTCGTCGTCGCGCCGCGGTTTTTCTCCCGTCGCGTCAGCGCGCGGACGCGCGCGCTGACGCGCGCGCGCCCGTCCCCGGACGACATGATCGTCGAGCGTGGGGTCTGAGGTCTCGGCGCCGCGACCGTATCCGCGCTCTCGACGTCGAGAGCGCGCGGAGCGACCGCCCCAGGTGCAGCTGCGTTTGGATATATTCAAATGGCGACATCGTTTACTTTTGTCCGCGTCAGTTGTTGTTGTTGCATCGTCCCGTCACCTCGGACGCCGCGAAACCACACGCGCCCGCGCGGCCAGCTCGCGTGCGTCGCGCGCCTCTCGCCTCCGCGTCGATCGCGATGCCCCCGTCCACCCCCCCCAACCTGGACTCCCTCGGCGCGTGGCTCGCGCTCCTGACGCGGTCGTCCTACCTCCTCTTCGTCGCGGTCCTCCTCGCGTGGTTCGGACGTCTCGCGTGGTTCGACCGCGAGACCGACGGCGCGGTCTCGTTCAACTACCACCCGCTCTTCATGGGGCTCGCGTTCGTCGTCCTCATGCCCGAGGCTTTGCTCGCGTACGCGGACCTGGAAGAGCGCCGCGGGTTCGGTCACGCCGCCGCGAAGAAGATGCACGCGTGGGCGCATATCGCGGCGAGCGTCTGCATCCTCCTCGGGTTGATCTTCGTCTTCGCGAACCACTCCGCGAAGGGCATCCCTGCGCTTTACAGCGCGCACAGCTGGATCGGTTTAACCGCCGCGATGTGTACGTTTCTGCAAGCTATCGTCGGGTGCGTCGCGTACGCGCTGCCGACACTGTTCGGCGTGGGAGGGGAGTCGCGCGCGCGGCTGCTGCCGGCGCATCGATTCGCGGGCGCGGCGACGCTCGCGCTGGGCGCCGCCGCGTGCGTCGCGGGGTTCGTCGAGAAGCAGTCGTTCACGAAGTGCGCTCCGGACGCGTCGGATAAACGGTGCGCGGCGCTGAGTTTGGTGAACGTCCTCGTGTTGCTCGTCGCGTCCACGGCGACGTGCGCGTTGGGGACCGTGTACGCGCGGTGGGTGGGGGGGGGGGGGGGGGGGGGGGGGGCGGCG
>Ga0181554_1001983_pt1 | contig 18628 bp, 16 predicted proteins | sample 011ome_16_FD_145602 | JGI IMG/M metagenome (GOLD analysis project Ga0181554, IMG submission 145602) | Coastal salt marsh microbial communities from the Groves Creek Marsh, Skidaway Island, Georgia - 011503CT metaG (spades assembly) | ecosystem: Environmental > Aquatic > Marine > Intertidal zone... | reverse complement strand
GGCTGGCCGGGTCGCCGTGGAAGCCGCATTCGATGAGCAGCGAGCGCGTGTCATCGCCCGGCGCATCGGCCAGCGCGCCAAAGCGACCGTAGTCGCGCATGCGCACGCCGTCCTTGTGGCCCGCATCGACCACGATGTGCTCGGGCGAACGCATGGCGCGCGCCAGCTGCAGGTTGCGCGGCTGCATGCCCGTGAGCAGCAGCGGTGCCGAGGGCTCGTGCATGGAGTGGATGTCCAGCAGCCAGTCGGCCTGGGCGACCCAGGGGCGCAAGGCCGCGGCACGGCGGCGTTCGCGCGTATCGGCGGCATCGATGCGCTCGTCCAGCCACTGGCGGTTGAGGTCTTCGTCGGTGAAGCGCGAGGCATCGTGGTGGGCGGCGTCAAACCGGTCGAAGGCATCGAGGTTGAAAAACGCGAGCGTGAGCGTGCCGCGCAGGGGCCGCACGCCGGCCTCCAGCAGGCCCTTCAATGCCCAGGCGCCGCACAGCTCATTGCCGTGCACGAGCGCGCTGACCATCACGCGGCGTCCAGGCAAGCCCGAGTCGAAATGCCACACACCTTCGGTGCCGGTGTTGCCCGCGCGCCAAGCACTGATGTCGGGCGCGGGCAGTTCAAAGTGCAGGGGCTGCACGGTGCGGTTGTCGTCGGGGTGGCTCATTCTTCGATCTTTGCGTAGTCAACAATCTTCTTGTACTTGGCCACTTCGGTGGCCAGGAACTGGTCGAGGTTGACCGTGGTGGCCGCCACGGTGGAGCCGCTGGATTCCATCTTCTTGCGGAACTCGGGAGACTGCAGGCTATCGTTGAGCGCCTTCTTGAGCTTGTCGAACACCGGCTTGGGCAGGTTGGCCGGGCCCATGAGCGCAAACCACACGCCGATGTCCACGTTCTTGTACTGCGCGGTTTCGGCCAGCGCCGGAATCTCGGGCGTGGTGGCCGAGCGCTTGGCCTCGGTGGTGCCCAGCGCGATGACCTTGCCGCTCTTGATGTGCGGCAGGCCGCTGGAGAGCACGAACACGCCGTACTCCAGGTTGTTGCCCATCAGGTCGTTGGTGAGCGGCGCCACGCCGCGGTAGGGAATGTGCGTCATGAACAGCTTGCCCTGCTCCTTGACCATCTCGCCCGCCAGGTGCAGCGACGTGCCCACGCCCGAGCTACCGTAGCTGAACTTGCCGGGGTTCTTCGACACCTTCTGCGTGAACTCGGCCAGGTTCTTCACGCCCGCGCCCTGCGATGCCACCAGCACCAGCGGCTGCGAGGCAATGAGGCCGATGGCGGTGAAGTCCTTGATGTCGTACTTGACCTTCTTGGTCACCAGCTTGTTGATGGCGATCTCGTTGCTGGCGCCCACCAGCAGGGTGTAGCCATCGGGCGCGGCGCTTGCGACCTTCTGCGCGCCGATGGCGCCACCGGCACCGCCGATGTTTTCGATGACCACCGGCACACCGAGCTTGGCGCTCAGCTCGGTGGCCACCGTGCGGCCCGTCAGGTCGGTGCTGCCCCCGGGCGGGTAGCCCACGACGATGGTGATGGGCTTGGACGGCCAGGCGGCATCCTGCGCCAGCACGGGCGCAGCGGCGGACAGCAGGGCAAGGCCGCACAGGAGTGCGGTACGGCGGGGGGCAAACGACAGGCGGGTGGTGGGCATGGGGTTTCCTGGAGGTGAAGGCGCAGGCACGGCCGGTACAGCACACACGGGGGTGCGTGCGGTGCATCGGCTCATCGACACGTAGCGGCCATGCCTGATTGTCAAAAGCGAGCGGGCCGCACGTTGTGCCAAAACGGCACGGTTTGGTGCCGTATGGGCTAAGCCGCTACGGGTTGACCCGGGGATGCGCGGCGAGGCACTGGCCTCGCAATGCGACGCCTTTCAGCGCTGCGCCATCGCCTTCCAGAACGCTTCGGCCAGCGGGCCCAGCCGCCGTTTGGGGCGGTACAGGCGCACGTCAAAGCGCACTTCCATGCGCGCATCACCGGCCGGTGCCAGGCGCCCGGCCTTGCAATCCGCATGCACCATGGACCACGGAAGCCACGCCACGCCCAGACCCTTTTGCACGTATTCGTAGTGCGCATCGGCCGAATCGCATTCCACCACCCGCTGCAGGCGCGGCGCATGGGGGTTTTGCGCCAGATGGTCTTCCACCAGCCGCCCCAGCGCCAGTTGCGGGGCATAGGCCAGGTAGGGCACCAGCGCGGAGCCCTGGCCGAAGCGGTGCTGCGCCTGGCCCTGGGCGGTGGCGCGCGATACGGGCACCAGCCGGTCGGACGCCACCGTGACGTGGCTGAACTGCCGGGCATCGAGCCGCACAGCCAGCGTGGGGTGGTGGTAGACCAGGGAAAAGTCGGCCTCGCTGCGCTCCAGCATGGCCACCGTGTCGGCCAGCGACCGCGTGCGCACGCAAACCTCGGCCCCCTGCAGCACCGGCTGCAGGCGCACCAGCCAGTCGGCCACCACGGTGCGCGCCAGCGTGCGGCCCGTGGCCAGCGTGATGGTGCGGCCCTGGCGTCCGGCCAGGCTTTGCAGCTCTTCGTGCGACTGGGCCAGGCTGCGCGCCAGATTGCCCGCGGTCTCCAGAAAGCTCTGGCCCGCCGGGGTGAGGGTGACGGGCCCGCCGCCGCGCTCCACCAGCGGCGTGCCCGCCCAGGCCTCCAGCGCGCGGATACGCCGGCCAAAGGCGGGGTGCGTCACATGCCGCAGCTCGGCCGCACGGGTGAAGCTGCGCTCCTGCGCCAGCACGATGAAGTCTTCGAGCCATTTGAGCTGCATCGCGGGGCTCCGGGGTCAAAGCGCGCGGGGCGGTGCGCGCCATCAGGTAAAAAAGCCGCTGGCCCCCACCAGGGCGCCCGCAGCAACGCCGCCTGCGGCGGGCGTGCCAGGCGTCAGTACCCGGCCGCTGCCTGGGCCGCCTGCAGCACCGCGCGGGTGCGCACGGCTTCTGCGCGCGCGGCCGCCGCAAAGTCGTCACCGCGCGATGCGTACAGGATGGCGCGCGACGAGTTCACGATGATCGGCCCGTCAGTGCGCAGGCCGGCACGCACCGTGGCCGCCGCATCGCCACCCTGGGCGCCCACGCCGGGGATCAGCAGGGGCAGCGTGGGCGCAATGCTGCGCACGCGCTCGATCTCCTGCGGGTAGGTGGCGCCCACCACCAAGCCAAGCTGGCCGTTCTTGTTCCAGGGGCCTTGCGCCAGGCGCGCCACGTGTTCGTACATCAGCGGCTGGCCTTCGATGCTGGCCAGGCGCTGGTTCTGCAGGTCGTCGCCGCCGGGGTTGGACGTGCGGCACAGCAGGAACGCGCCCTTGCCGTGGTAGGCCAGGTAGGGCTCGATGGAGTCAAACCCCATGAAGGGTGACAGGGTGACGGCGTCGGCGCCGTAGCGCTCGAAAGCCTCCTTGGCGTACTGCTCGGCGGTGGAGCCGATGTCGCCGCGCTTGGCATCCAGGATGACGGGCACATGCGGCGCGCTGGCGCGCATGTGCTGCATCAGCCGCTCCAGCTGGTCCTCGGCGCCGTGGGCGGCAAAGTAGGCGATCTGGGGCTTGAAGGCGCACACCAGGTCTGCCGTGGCATCGACCACGGCCGCGCAGAAGTCATAGATCTTGCGCGGGTCGCCCTGCATCCCTGCAGGAAACCGTGTCGGCTCCGGGTCCAGGCCCACACACAGCAGGGATTGGTTCTGCGCCGTGGCGCTGCGCAGCATGTCGGTAAAGGTCATGGGGCGTGATTTTAGGTGGGCGGTGTCGGCGGCAAGGCGCCAGAGCCCCGTGCAAGACAAAGGGCCGCACCGGGCGGCCCTCGGGGTACGGCAGGGCGACCGGTGCGCCCAGGGTGCCGTCAGTTCGCTGCCGAAGCGCGCTTTTCCAGGATCTCGAAGGCGGGCAGGGTCTTGCCTTCCAGCACTTCCAGGAAGGCTCCGCCGCCGGTGGAGATGTACCCCACCTGCGCTTCGATGCCGTACTTGGCAATGGCGGCCAGCGTGTCGCCACCGCCTGCGATGCTGAACGCGGGCGATTCGGCAATCGCCTGGGCGATTTCACGGGTGCCGTTTTCGAAGGCAGCAAACTCGAACACGCCCACCGGGCCGTTCCACACAATGGTGCCGGCCGACTTGAGCTGCGCCGCCAGCCGTGCGGCGGTCTGCGGGCCGATGTCCAGGATCAGGTCGTCCGCTTCCACATCGGTGGCTGCCTTCACGGTGGCGGGGGCGTCGGCCGCAAAGGTCTTGGCCGTGACCACGTCGGTGGGGATCGGCACCTCGGCGCCGCGGGCTTTCATGGCCTCCATCACGGCGCGGGCTTCTTCCAGCAGGTCGGGCTCGGCCAGGCTCTCGCCGATGGGCAGGCCTGCGGCCAGCATGAAGGTGTTGGCAATGCCGCCGCCCACGATGAGCTGGTCCACCTTGGAAGCCAGGCTCTTGAGGATGGTGAGCTTGGTCGACACCTTGGAGCCCGCCACGATGGCGGCCAGCGGGCGCTGCGGCTGGGCCAGCGCCTTGGTGAGTGCGTCGATCTCGGCCGAGAGCAGCGGGCCGGCGCAGGCCACGGGGGCGTACTGGGCGATGCCGTAGGTGGTGCCTTCGGCGCGGTGGGCGGTGCCGAAAGCGTCGTTCACAAAGATGTCGCACAGCGCGGCGAGCTTGCGGGCCAGGTCTTCCTTGTTCTTCTTTTCGCCCACGTTCAGGCGGCAGTTCTCCAGCAGCACGACCTGGCCGGGGGCCACGGTCACGCCGTCCACCCAGTGGCTGACCAGGGGCACATCGCAGCCCAGCAGTTCCGACAGGCGCGCGGCCACGGGTGCCAGCGAGTCTTCGGGCTTGAATTCGCCCTCGGTGGGGCGGCCCAGGTGGCTGGTGACCATGACCGCCGCGCCCGCGTCCAGCGCCATGCGGATGCAGGGCACCGAGGCGCGGATGCGCGTGTCTTCGGTGATGCGACCGGCGTCATCCTGCGGCACGTTCAGGTCGGCACGGATGAAAACGCGCTGGCCCTGGGCCTTGCCCTGGGCGCACAGGTCGGAAAAACGGAGGATGTTCATGGGGGCAGCTTCCTGGGGGCGATGGATCGGGGGAAAGGGCCGCATTTTAGGCGGGCGCCTACCAGCCCCAGCCGATGTGCAGCGGCAGGTACACGGCCATGCCAACCACGATGGTGCCCAAGATGCCCCGGCGCCAGAAGTAGTAGGCGGTGGCACACAGCACGGCGGGCAGCCGCGCATCCACCAGCGTGGCAATGAGTTCGCCCCGCACCATCAGGATTTCAGGCGCGATGACGGCGGTGAGCGCGGCCAGCGGCGCGTACTTGAGGCCGCGCTGGAGCCAGTCGGGCAGCGGCAGCTCGCGCCGGGGGATCATGAAGAATGCCCGCGACACCAGCGTGATGACCGCCAGGCCCAGAATGGCCACGGTCGGCTCGACCCAGGACCAGTCCATGCTCATGGGTGGCGCTCCTCGCGCAGGGGCACCGCCTCGCCGGCCTGCACATGGGCGCGGTCTTCGGGCGGCAGGGTGCTGTCGGGCGGCACCAGCACCACATGTGGCCTCTGGCGCCGGCGGTCCACCGCCTCCATCAGCAGCCCGGCCGCCACGGCGGCGGCAATGGCCACCAGGATGTTGAGCTTGAGCGGCAGCGCAAACGCTGCAATGGCCGCCGTGCCCGCCACGCCCGTGGCCAGCCAGGTGGCACGGTCAAACAGCAGCGACAGCAGCACGCCCAGCAGCGCCAGCACCCCGGCAAAACCCAGGCCCCACGACAGCGGCACCGCGTTGGCCAGCAAAATGCCGGCGATGGACGGCACCTGCCACGCCAGCCAGTTGGTGGTGGCCGCACCCCAGAAATACGGAATCTGCCCGGGCTGCGGGCGCGGCTCGGGAAACCGCTTCATGAAGGCCACATAGATCACGTCGCCGCTGAAATAGCCCACCGCCAGGCGCTGGCGCAGCGGCAGGTGCGCAAAGTAGCTGCGCCACATGCTGCTGAAGATCACGAAACGCAGGTTGACGCAGCAGGCCGTGAGCCAGATCACCCACAGCGGGGCGCCCACGGCCATCAGCGGAATGACCGCCAGCTGCGCGCTGCCGGCGTACACCGCCAGCGACATGAACAGCGCCATGCCCACCGGCATGCCGCTCTTGACCATGGCCACACCCGTCACCAGCCCCCAGGCCGCAATGCCCAGCGAGGTGCCGGCCATGTCCTGCGCCGCCTGCCGGAAGGAGGGGTGGCTTACGGTGGCGCGCACGGCCGCCACGGCTCCGGTGCGCTGGTTCATGCCACTGCAGCGCCTAGCTGCATGCCCGGCTGCAGGTCGAACCCGCGCAAAAAGTCGGCCGCAGCCAGGCGTTTGCCCCCTGCGCGCTGCAAAGTGGTCAGCCGCAGGGTGCCCTGGCCGCACTGCACGGTCACGCCGTGGCCATCTGCGGCCAAAATAGCCCCAAGGTGCTTGTCGGAGCTGGTTATGTTGCTATCAATTTCGCAAGACCAGACCTTGATGTTCTCACCGGCGCACTCGGTACTGGCCCCCGGAAACGGGTCAAAGGCGCGGATGCGCCGGGCAATGGCGGTTGCGCTGAGCGACCAGTCGATCGCGCTCTCGGCCTTCTCGATCTTGTGGGCATAAGTGACACCCTCGGCCGGCTGGGGCGTGGCCCGCAGGCCCCCGCAGGCCGCCAGCTCCAGCGCCTCGACGATGAGGCGCGCCCCCTGCGCGGCCAGCCGGTCGTGCAAAACGGCGGTGGTGTCGGTCAGGGCAATGGGCAGCCGCTCGGTCAGCAGCATGTCGCCCGTGTCCAGCCCGGCGTCCATCTGCATGATGGTGATGCCGGTTTCCGCATCGCCCGCCTCGATGGCCCTATGGATGGGCGCCGCACCGCGCCAGCGCGGCAGCAGGCTGGCGTGGATGTTCAGGCAACCCTGGGGCGGCAGGTCGAGCACCCACTGGGGCAGGATCAGGCCATAGGCGGCCACCACCATCACATCGGCCTGCGCGGCCAGCAGGGCATCGCGCGCAGCGGCGGCGTCCTCGGGGTACTTGCCGTCGAGGCGCAAGCTGCGCGGCTGCGCCACCGCAATGCCGTGCGATTGCGCGCACTGCTTGACGGGCGAGGCCTGGAGCTTCATGCCGCGGCCGGCAGGGCGGTCGAGCTGGGTGAGCACCAGCGGCACCTGGAAACCGGCCTTCAGCAGGGCTTGCAGCGCAGCGCTGGCGAACTCGGGGGTTCCGGCAAAGATGACTTTCATGGGGTGAGTCCGTGTACAGGGTCGTCAGAGAGGGGGCCGACCAGAGGGCAGGGCCTGCACAGGCCACGCCGTACAAGGGCTGCCGCCACAGGGTTGCGGGCCGCTGCCCCGGCGCGCATCAGTCGCGCGCGTTGTCAAGGTTGGGCAGCTCGTCGGTGAAGATGACCTGCCGCACCACGCCCTGGCGGTCCAGGTGCACATGGGCCAGGCGCACATCGGAATTCTGCCGGAAGCGGTAGGTCCAGATGTCACCGTCGAACCGGGCCACCCGCTCCACGCGCAGCGGAGGGCCAAAAGTGCGCTGCACATCCTGCCGGGTCCAGCCGCTGGCGGCCAGCGTCTCAAAACGCGTCTGGGTCAGCACCTGCTCGTTGCGCACGAGCCGCCCCTGGGCATCAAAGTCGAGGTTGTAGGCCTCGAAACCGGCGGGCAGCTCGGTGTACACCAGCCGCTCGCCCGAGGGCAGCGCATGGGCCGCCTGGGGCGGGCCCAGCCGCGCCACCACCTCGCTGCGCAGGGCGCCCGGCGCCTCGCGCGCGGGCAGTGCGCAACCCGCCAGCAGGGCCACGGCAACGCACACGCCCGCCAGCGCCGGGATGACCCGGTTGCGCGGTGCGGGCATTGCGGCCCCGGGCATCAGTCGCGGGCTCCCCGCTGCTGCTTGACCAGCTTGGTCTTGATGCGGTTGCGCTTGAGGGGCGAGAGGTACTCCACAAACACCTTGCCGGTCAGGTGGTCCATCTCGTGCTGCATGCACACGGCCAGCAGGCCGTCGGCCTCCAGCACGCGCGACTGGCCCTGGGCATCGAGCGCGCGCACATGCACGGCGTCAAAACGCTCCACCCCGTCGTAAATGCCCGGCACCGAAAGGCAGCCTTCTTCGTTGACGTGCTTTTCTGCACTGGCCCAGACGATTTCGGGGTTGATCAGCACCAGGGGCTGGTCGCGCTCCTCCGACACATCAATCACCACCACGCGCTCATGCACGTCCACCTGCGTGGCCGCCAGGCCGATGCCATGGGCGTCGTACATGGTTTCGAGCATGTCGGACACCAGAGCACGGATGCGGTCATCCACCGCCTGGACGGGCTGGGCGACCTTGTGAAGGCGCGCGTCGGGGTAACAAAGAATGGGAAGGATTGCCATGGACGTCGGGGTTAGCTGTCGCTATTTTCGCCACTTTTGCGCGCGCCCGATGGCCCGCAGGGCAATAATCGTTGCCGAATCAAGGGCTTGAGCAGAGAATCTAAGAAGGTTTGTAACCAGCACACCGGGGCACTGCAGGCCCTGGACAACATGGCGCCAGCGAGGAATGTTTCACAATGCATGAGAAGAGGAACAGCATGACGGCCTTCACCAGCATGCGGCGAAACGCTCTGGGCGCACTGACCCTCTTGGCTGGCGCAACGCTGGGCACGCTGCCAGCCCATGCACAGAATTACCCCGTCTCCGGGGAGCAGCGCGCCACCGCGCAACAGGTGTCCGAGCGCGGCGTTCCCCTGGCGGAACTGGCTGCCAACGCGCCCGATGTCTACACGGTCAAGCGTGGAGACACCCTGTGGGGCATCTCGGGCCTGTACCTCAAGCGCCCATGGCGCTGGCCTGAACTCTGGGGCATGAACCTGCAGGCCATCCCCAACCCCCACCTCATATTCCCGGGGCAGACGCTGTACCTCGACAAGAACGGGGGCTACGCCCGGCTCAGCACCGTGCGGCCGGGCTCCAACGGCACCGACACCGAAACGGTGCGCATCTCGCCGCGCACGCGCTCCGAAAGCCTGGCCGACAACGCACTGCCCACCCTCAAGCAACACCTGATCGAGCCTTTCCTGGTGGAGCCGCTGATCGTGGACGCGCAGGTGCTGCAGCAGGCGCCCCGCATCGTGGCCACCACCGAGGAGCGTGTGCTCATGGCCAGCGGCGACCGCGCCTATGTGCGCGGCGAGGGGCCCTCGTCCCAGCTGCGCGCCGAGCGCGGCGACCCCCGCCAGTTCCGGGTTTTCCGCAACGCCGTTCCCCTGAAAGACCCCGTGACCGGAGAAATCCTGGGCTTTGAGGCGCACTATCTTGGCAAGGCCGAACTGGTGCGGGGCGAGTCCATGGAAAACGTCGCGGACGCAAGCGGCAAGGTTTCTGCAGAGTACGTACCGGCCACGGTGGAGCTGACAGGCACCAAGGAAGACATCCGCGCCGGTGACCGCCTGCTCCCAGCGCCCGCACGCACCTACTCCAGCTACACCCCGCGAGCCCCCCGCACGGATGTGAGCGCGCGCGTCGTCTCCATCTACGGCAGTTCCGCCGTGGCATTTGCCGGTCAAAACCAGGTCGTTGCCATCAACAAGGGCACGAAGGACGGTATCGAAACCGGCCATGTCCTGTCGCTGCTGACCCAGGGCGAGCGCATCCTGGACAAGACCGACGAGGCCCGCAGCATGATCAAGCTGCCCAGCGAGGACAACGGCACGGCCATGGTGTTCCGCACATTTGACCGCGTGTCGTATGTGCTGCTGCTGGAAGTGCAGACCGCCGTGCGGGTGGGAGACCGCCTGGTCAACCCCCGGTAAGGCAAGCGTGAATACCTGCCATGGCGGGCCCGGCGCAGTGGACTGCCGCCTGCATGGATAAAGAAGAACTGGCCGCCTGGTTGCGGCTGACGCTCACGGCCGGTGTGGGCAATACTGCCGCCCGCCGCCTGCTGGCGCGGTTTGGCCCTCCCCAGCGCATATTCGGGCAACCCGAAGCCTTGCTGGCCCTGGCCTGCACCCCCGCCCAGGCCCGTGCCCTGGCGCAGCCGCCCGACACCCTGGCCGCGCTGCTCGAAACCACCTGGGACTGGCTGCAGCAGGGCAGCTCAGAAAGCGGCCCGGCCCGCGCCGTGATCACGCTGGGAGATCCCCGATACCCCGCATCGCTGCTGGAAACCGAAGACCCACCGCTGCTCCTGTATGCGATGGGCGCGCCGCACTGGCTGGAGGCCCGGCGATCGTTCGCGCCTGCGGCCAGCCTGGCCATGGTGGGCAGCCGCAACCCCACGGCCCAGGGCGCAGAGAACGCGCGGCAGTTTGCCCGCGCCCTGCGGGAGGCGGGGCTGGTGATCGTCTCCGGGCTTGCGCTGGGCATTGACGCCGCCGCGCACGAGGGTGCCCTGGATGCATCAGACCTCGCCGAGCCGCCCAGCAGCCCGCCGACCATCGCCGTGGTCGGAACAGGGCTGGACCGGGTATATCCCCGCAGGAATCTCGACCTGGCGCGGCGCATTGCCGCACGGGGCCTGCTCGTCAGCGAGTACCCCCTGGGCACGCCGCCGCTGGCGGCCAACTTTCCCAAGCGCAACCGCATCATCTCCGGGCTGTCGCAGGGCACGCTGGTGGTCGAGGCAGCGCTGGCGTCTGGCTCGCTCATCACGGCGCGCACGGCCGTGGAGCAGGGGCGGGATGTGTTTGCCATTCCGGGCTCCATTCATTCACCGCAATCGCGCGGCTGCCATGCACTCATCCGGCAGGGCGCCAAGCTGGTCGAGTCCGCGCAGGATGTCCTGGAGGAATTGCGGCTTCCGGGCTCCACGGCGGCTGCGGGCAACGCAGGGGCAGCAGAGCCCTTGCAGGCGGACACGGCAGCGTGCCCAGCGGAAAGCGCACTGTTGCAGGCGCTGGGCTTTGACCCCATGGGCATCGACGCACTGGTGGCACGCACGGGGATGGACACCGCCGCGCTGCAGGTAGAGCTGCTGACACTGGAGCTGGACGGACGCGTGGCCCGGCTGGCAGGCGGCCTGTTCCAGCGGCTGGAACGCACCTGAAGGGGTCGTGCGGGGCAGCCACCGGCCGCGCTGTGCGATCTCCCAGCGGGGCAAAGAGACGATCAACCGGCGTGCAGCGTCTCCACCGGCCCCGGGCGCCCGAACAGATAGCCCTGGAACTTGCGGCAACCGTTTTGCAGCAAGAACGCGCGCTGCCCTTCCGCCTCCACCCCTTCGGCCACCACATCAAGCCCCAGGCTGCGCGCCAGCGCGATGATGGTGCATGCAATGGTGGCGTCGTTCGGGTCGGTGAGCACATCGCGTACAAAGCTCTGGTCGATCTTGAGCTGGTCCAGCGGCAGCCGCTTGAGGTAGCTCAGCGACGAATAGCCCGTGCCGAAATCGTCGAGCGAAAAACCCACCCCCAGTGTGCGCAGCGCCTGCATTTTCAGGATGCTGTCTTCCACGTCGTGCAGCAGCAGGCTCTCGGTCAGTTCAAGCTTGAGGCGGCGCGGGTCGGCGCCCGTTTCCTGGAGAACAGCCTTGACCTGATCGACATAACCGGCCTGCCGGAACTCGCGCGCACTCACATTCACCGCGAGGGTCCATCCGGCCGCAGGCTGCCGGCCTGATGCCGCCCACCGAGCCAGCTGGGTGCAGGCCATGCCCAGCACCAGCCGGCCCAACGGGAGGATCAGGCCGGTCTGTTCCGCCAGCGGAATGAAGTCGCCGGGTCCCACCGTCCCGCGTTGCGGGTGGACCCAGCGCACCAGCGCCTCGGCACCCAGCACCGCACCGCGTTCATCCACCACGGGCTGGAAATGCAGCGCGAACTCCTGGCGGGCAATGGCTTGGCGGATGGCCGCTTCCAGGGCAGAGCGTTCGGACGCAGCGGCCTGGACGGCCGGGTCAAAGAAGCAAAGGGTGTTTCGACCATGCGACTTGGCCTGGTACATCGCCAGGTCGGCGCGCTTGAGCAGCTCCTGGACAGACAGCTCGCGGCCAGCAAACAGCGCAATGCCGATGCTGGGCGTGCTGTGGATGTCCGTATGCTCGATGCGATACGGCTCGTTGAGCGCCTGGAGCAGTTTCCCCGCAATGGCTTCCGCCTCGGCCACGGCGGTGGCTCCATGCCCGTCGAGGCCGCCCACCACCACCACGAATTCGTCACCGCCAAGGCGTGCCACGGTGTCGGTGGTGCGCACGCAGCCCCGGACGCGAACCCCCACCTGCACCAGAAGGGCATCGCCCCAGTCGTGGCCGAGCGTGTCGTTCACGACCTTGAAGTTGTCGAGGTCGAGGAACAGCAGTGCACCATGGCTTCCTTCACGTACACAGGCGGCCAGGGCCCGCTCGAGCCGGTCGTTGAGCAGCCGCCGGTTGGGCAGGCCGGTCAGTTCATCGTAGAACGCCAGCCGCTCGATCTCGGCCTCGGCGCGTTTGCGGTCGGTCACGTCGCGCGCAATGCCACGGTAGCCCGTGAACTGGCCGTCGTGGTCAAAAATCGGCTCGCCGCTGACAGACACCCAGATCGTGCGCCCGTCCTCCATCTGCTGCTGCATTTCGAAGTCCTGGAAGACCTCATGGGCCTGTAACTGGGCACGGTGCGCAGACCACTGCTGCTCAGGAGCAAAGGTGCGCGGCACCTCCCAGCGCGTGAGGCCCTGATAGGCCTCCCAGGAACCGGGAACCTTGTCCACATTGCCGTCCACGCGCACGAAACGGAACTGCGCATCCTGCTCCCAGTACCAGTCTGACGACAGCTGGGTGAGGCTGCGCCAGCGCGCCTCGCTCTGGCGCAGAGCCTCCAGGGTGCCCAGGTAGTCGGTGACATCGGTAAACGTCCTGACGCGACCACCTTCCTCAACCGGGTGGGTGCGCACCTCGATGTAACGGCCCTGCGGGTTCTTCCGGATGTACCGCGGCGGCATCGTGATGTCCTTGCCGCGGGGCGGGTACTCGGAGGCCACGTAGGCGCGCGCGGCGGGCTCGATCAAATCGAAGCCAGGACCGAAATCGCCGCGCTCCTGCTGGAAACGCACCACGTCCTCCACCCTGGGCTGGGTGGCCAGTAGTTCTTCGGGCAGGTCCAGCACCTCAAGGTAGCGCCGGTTGTAGACGCGGATACGGCCCTCGGCATCCACATTGGAGATACCCTGCGAAACGCTGGCCAGCGTACCCTCCAGCGCCCGGGTTTTTTCGGCCAGAAGCTGGCTCGTACGCTCCAGTTGCTGCTCGACCAGACGGCGGGCCAGCTCGGCACGTCGCGCCGTCTCCATCTGGCCGATGGTGCTGAGCAGAGGCTGCAGGAAACGGATATCAGCATCCGAATACCCCCCGGGGCGGTTGGCCAGGCCGACCATGGCGACAGGCTCTCCGGTCGCGTGGATCGGCAGGCCGAGGTAGGCCTGGATGGGCGGGTGGCCAGGGGGAAGGCCCGCACTGCGCGGATCGTTGGCGGCATCGTTGGCCAGCACCGGCTCTCCAGTGGCAAGCGCTGCCCCCACCAGAGACTTGAGATTGTCAAAGACCATGCCTTCGTTCGCACGGCTGGCGTAACGCGCCCGCGATGCGTCATCCCAGCTGATGTCGGTGAGCGCGTGGATCCGCAGGTACGGATGACCGTCGGCTGCGCGCTCCACCTGGCCCACGAAGCCAAACTCGCTCTGGGTCAGCGCCATGAGGTCCCCCAGCAAGGCCTCGAAAGCAGCGCGCGGGCTGGCACTGGCGATGAACAGGCCCTGGGCCTGCGAGATCGACTGCAGCAGCTTGTGCTGCCTGGCCAGCATGGCCTCGGCCGCCTCGCGCACGCGCTCGCTGGCGTGGCGCTCCAGCACCGCATCAACCTGCGCCGGAAGCTCCAGGAGGTACCCCAGGTGGTGGTCCTGGACGACGAAATCATCAAAGCCATGGCGCAGCGCCTGGGCAGCCCGTGTCTCATGGCCCGACCCCACCAGGATGATGGAGGGCACACCGCGCGCCTGCTGCAGAAGATCGAACGCGGAGCCTCCCATGGTCCGCTCGGCCGCCAGCACGATGTCAGGCTGGCGCACCGAAAAATAGGCCTGCGCTGCATCGAGCGACTCCGCAACGTCCACCGTCCAGCCCGACCAGGGGTCGGCCAAAGCATCCTTGACCGCCTGCGCGTGGCGCGGATCGCTTTCGATGAACAAAATGGTGATGGGCATGGGCTCCCCGCATCTGTCGCCCAAGCTGTTCGTGGTGCGCCAGGCGAAAGATGTAACTAGCAAGAAACATTATGCGGTGCAGCGGCCCGCTGCGTCTGCAAATGACCTTTCAGAACGTATTTCGGGGCCGTGATTACACTGGCGGTCCTGCTGTTCCGTGCATGCAGGGTGCCATCCATGCGCGGATGCCTCTGTACGGTAAAGGGGTCGCTCCCGCCTCTTGCAGACGCTGCCCTGTCGCCCCATCCAACGCCCACCTTCCATGTACGCCCTGAGCATCCACGACTATCTTCGCGAACACATCCGTACCGTGCCCGACTGGCCCGCGCCCGGCGTGCAATTTCGGGACATTACGCCACTGCTGCAGGACCCGAAGGTCTTCAGGGTGCTGATCGACGCCTTTGTGCACCGCTACATGGACAAGGCCTTGCGGCCCGACATCGTGGCCGGACTGGATGCACGCGGCTTCATCCTGGGTGCCGTGGTGGCCTACGAACTCAACGTGGGGTTCGTGCCCATCCGCAAAAAGGGCAAGCTGCCCTTTACCACGGTCGAGGAAACCTATGAACTGGAATACGGAAGCGCCACCGTGGAGCTGCATACCGACGCCGTCAAGGCAGGCGACCGGGTGCTGCTGATCGATGACCTGATTGCCACCGGCGGCACCATGATGGCGGGGCGCAGGCTGCTCGAAAAACTGGGCGCCACCGTAACCGAAGGCGCTGCGATTGTCGATCTCCCGGAACTGGGCGGATCAAGACGGCTGCGCGACTCGGGCCTGCCCCTGTTCACCCTGATGGATTTTGCAGGCCACTGACGGCAGCGCTTTTCGGCAGGTGCCCTGAACGCTCAGGACCCGTTGCCTGTCCGTCACCAGGCCGGTCGCCAAACCCACGCAGCCACCGGCTGGTCAGTGAAGTTCTCCGTACTGCGTGCTGCTGAGGTCCGGCGAAGGCCCTTCTGCCTGCGGCATCTCGGTATCTTCAAAGCCTGTGAGGGCCGCCGGCGCGAGGATGGGACCGGAGTGCACGGGCACCCCGGGGCGGTCTGCTGCGGACAGTGCCGCTCCCGCGCCAGCCGTTGTGGCCACCGAGGCCAGCGCACGCTTGAAAGCTGCCACCTCATCCGCCTCGATGGGCTCATACCTGTCGGCGGGGGTTGGTGAGGTTGCAGCGGGCAGCGCAGTCGGCCGCGCTGGCGGTACGGGCCGCGCAGCGCCAGCCGCGCCTGCAGCAGAGCCAGCCGCGCCTGCAGCAGAGCCAGCCGGTGCCGCCGGCCGGACGCCGCTGGCTGGTGCGGCAAGGCCGGCACCGGCGGGCACGGCACTGGGGGAGCTGCTGCCCGCAGCCAGTGGAAGGCCCGAAGGTGGGCGAACCGGCGACGGGCTGGCGGCGGGGTGGCCCGCAGGCGGGTGGACGACTCTCTGGGGAATGCCGACCGCAACATGGTCGTTGATGCGCCAGTACACCGCCGTGACCAGGATGTCGTGGCGGGTCTTGGCCGTCTGGGCGATCAGGGCCTCGATCTCGCTCAGGCGCACCGTTTCGCCTCCGTATTCGCGGGCCAGGTCCATCATGACCAGAAACTGGCGACCACGCTGGTCCAAAGAAAGCACCTTGAACTTGTAGCTGGCCGACAGCACGCCCGCACGCACCATGGAGTCTCGCACCACGCTGTAGAGCAGTTCGCGGCGCTCCATGCGCTCGTTCTTGCGGTTGGCGGCGTGTTCCACAGGAGCCTGTGGGGGCATGGGCCTGCCGTGGCGTCCAGGAACCAGCGGCACCGTGGCGTCCGCATTGAGCAAACTGGAGGGATCAGCAACGAAACGGGGCTTGGCGGGAGCCGGCTTGCGGCTGAACCAACTGAACATTGACATGGCTGGCTTTCTTCAGGACGGCGCCTCGCGCTACCGGTTGCAGTGTAACGCTGCAGTTTGTGGCGGGGCCCGGTGCAAGGCTCCGCAGGTCGCGCCGCTGAAGCCGTCTGTCAGGTGGCGGCCACCCGGCGACGGCGGTTGCCCAGTCGCCTCGCGAGAACGCTCCCCGCAGCCATGGCCAGACCCAGTGCAATGGCCGGCTGCCGGTTGGAGAGTTCGGTGAACCGGATTGCCGTGAGGCCCCACAGCTTGCAAGGCCCCCCGGCCTGAACCGTGGCGCTGCGAGGCCGGTGCGAGAAGAACGCACCTTCTCCCACCACCGAACCGGGCCCGACCATGGCCAGTCGCAAGCGGTCCTTTTCATCCTGGAGGTGCACGCTCAGGCTGCCGCTTTCGACCAGGTACAGGGTGCGGTCGACAGCGCCCTGGGTAAAAAGCACCTGCCCTGCAGGCAGCACCACCGGCAACAGATAGGACGAAAGAATCTCCCATTGTGTCAGGGTGAGCGGGTTGGTCATGGAGTCCTCGGAGCCAGACTGCGCCATGGCATCGAGAAGTCCGCGAAGGTCAACCTTGGGCGATACGGGCGAGGGCAGATTCATGGTGGCCCTAAAGTACGCCCGCCGGGGCGCGCGCACAAGCCTCGTTTACTTCCCATTACAAGATCGCTGTCGGCGGCATCGGCTCGCACGCACTCACTTGCCGATGCAGAAACTGGAGAAGATGACGCCCAGCAGGTCGTCCGATGTGAATTCACCGGTGATGGTGCTCAGCGCGTTCTGGGCCAGGCGCAGCTCTTCTGCGAGCAGGTCCAGCGCCGGGCTGTCAGCATCAATCTGCGCCTGGGCCTCGCGCAGATGCGCATCCACCGCGCGCAGAGCCTCGACATGGCGGGCCCGCGCGATGTAGAGCCCCTCCGGGGCGGCCTGCCAGCCCGCCACCTGCAGCAGCAACCTGCGCAGCCCGTCCAGACCTTCGCCGGTGCGCGCCGACAACCGCACGGCAGGGCGGTGCTCCACGGCGCCTGCACCCGGAGTAGCGGACCCTGCCGAAGGCCCGGCGCAGTCGGTTTTGTTCCACACGTCGATGACCGCGACAGATTTAGGCAGTTTTTGCACCAAGGTGCTTGCTATGCCTTCATCTGCAGCTATGTATTCCATAGCATCTTGTCGGGACAGATCGTGCAGGAAGAGCACTGCGTCAGCCCCTGCGATCTCATCCCACGCGCGGGCGATGCCGATGCGCTCCACCTCGTCGTCGCTCTCGCGCAGGCCGGCGGTGTCGATGATGTGCAGCGGCACGCCCTCGATCTGGATGGTCTGCTGCACCTTGTCGCGCGTGGTGCCGGCAATCGGCGTGACGATGGCAAGTTCTGCCCCCGCCAGCGCATTGAGCAGCGAGCTCTTGCCCGCATTGGGCTGGCCCGCAATCACCACCTTGATGCCCTCGCGCAGCAGCGCACCCTGCCGCGCGCGCTGCATCACCCGCGCCAGCGTTTCCTGCAGGTTCGATAGCTGTCCGTGTGCATCCGCTTTGCGCAAGAAGTCGATTTCTTCCTCAGGGAAGTCCAGTGTGGCCTCCACCAGCATGCGCAGGTGAATGAGCGCATCGCGCAGGCTGTGGATTTCTTCCGAGAACGCGCCTGTGAGCGAGCGGCTGGCGCTGCGCGCCGCTGCCTCGGTGCTGGCATCGATCAGGTCGGCGATGGCCTCGGCCTGGGCCAGGTCGATCTTGTCGTTGAGGAAGGCGCGTTCGGTGAACTCGCCCGGCTGGGCCACACGCAGGCCGGGCAAGGTCGGCTTGCCGGTGGCAGCGTCGATGGCGGCACCGGCCTCCAGGCAGCGGGCCAGCAGCAGCTGCAACACCACTGGGCCGCCGTGGGCCTGCAGCTCCAGAACGTCTTCGCCGGTGTAACTGTGCGGGCCGGGGAAGTACAGCGCCAGCCCTTGGTCGATGGGCTGGCCGTGTGAATCGCGAAACGGCAGGTAGGTGGCCTCGCGGGCTTTCAGTACGCGACCGCACAGCGCCTGCACCAGCGCACCAATGGCCTGGCCCGATACCCGCACGATGCCTACCGCACCACGACCGGGGGCGGTGGCAATGGCGACGATGGGGTCGTGGTGGCGTGCAAGCATGGGCATGACTTTAACGGGGAGGGAATGAAAAAGGCCGCTTGCGCGGCCTTGGGGTTCAATGGCGAAACGTCACTTGAACTTCGGAAGATTGAACTGAGGGGGAACACCCATGCGGGTGTTGATGATCCACTGCTGCGCAATCGACAAGATATTGTTCGTCAGCCAGTACAGCACCAGGCCGGCCGGGAAGAAGAAGAACATCACGCTGAAGATCAGCGGCATGAACCACATCATCTTGGCCTGCAGCGGATCCGGTGGCGCGGGGTTCAGGGCCGTCTGCACCAGCGAGCTCACCGTCATCAGCAGGGGCAGGATAAAGAACGGATCAGGCGTGGACAGGTCCTTGATCCAGCCGATCCATGGCGCGTTGCGCATCTCGACGCTGGACAGCAGCACCCAGTACAGCGCAATGAACACGGGGATCTGGATCATGATGGGGAAGCAGCCACCCATG
>Ga0181554_1001976_pt1 | contig 18686 bp, 15 predicted proteins | sample 011ome_16_FD_145602 | JGI IMG/M metagenome (GOLD analysis project Ga0181554, IMG submission 145602) | Coastal salt marsh microbial communities from the Groves Creek Marsh, Skidaway Island, Georgia - 011503CT metaG (spades assembly) | ecosystem: Environmental > Aquatic > Marine > Intertidal zone... | reverse complement strand
GCGTCGTGAGCGTTCGCGCGTCCACGGCGGGCAGCTCCGCGGCGGCGGCTTCGCCGACGCTCCGTCTGCGGCGGCGGCGAATGGCGATCTTCCTCGCCGTCCTCGCGCGCGGGTCCGGATTATTCGAAATCAGATTCGGACTCGACGACGACGCCGTCGTCTCGTCGTCCTCCGCGTCGGAGGACGTCGTCGACGTCGACGTCGCGTCGGAGCTCCGCCTCCTCGCGGCGACGCCGTCGTCGGCGTCATCCGCCGCCGCGGAGGCGCGACTCCTGCGGCGGAACTCCTTCGCGCACGCGGCGCAGCGAAACACCTCGAAGTCGCCGAGCACGACGCTCTGCGCGGTCCACGACCCGCACCCGAAACACCGCTGGTACCACCCGTCGCGCGGCATCTTCGTTCCGTCGATGTACGCGATGCCGTCGCGTCCTCGGAGTAGCGCGTCCTCCGCGGATCCCAGCCCGCGCGCGCTGAGCGGGCCGGACGCGCATCGCGCGTGCGCGGCGCGTTTCGGCGACAGGACGTCCGCCGCCGCCGCCGCCGTCGTCGCGGCGAGAGAAGCGACGCCGTCCATCGTGAAGTTCGCGTCGAGGCTGCGCCGCCGCGCGTGCCTCGCCGCCGTCGTCGTCGTCGTCGTCGAACGCGAGGGATCATCGCGCTTTTCGACGTCGTCCGCGACGACGTCGTCGAGGACGTCGCACCCGCGGCCGCATTTCGGGACGTGCGTCGCCGCGGACGGGGACTGCAGCGTGAGCGCGCGCGTGCGCTTGATCCCCGGGTGTTTCGCCGTCGCGGCGAGCGCGAGGCGGCCTCCGAGCGGCGACATGGCGGTGTGCGCGGACGGCTTCGCAAGCGGGGACTTATCGAAAACACCAAAAAAACGCCACCTGGACGATTTCGTTAGACCGTCGTTCTCGAGTTAAACGCTCCATACATTCGATCGGCATTCGAGCCGGGCGTTTCGAAGTGCGGAAGCGGGCGATGCGATTCCGAAAAGACGGCACCGGGGCGGAAGAGATCTCGCGCGCGCGAGCACGGCGGGGGCGACACGACGCGCGCGATGGGGGGCGACATCGACCTCGTGACGGGGAAACCGGTGAAGAACAAAGAGCGCGAGCTCCTCGTCGCGCTCACGCCGGAGGAGAAGAGGGCGCAGAAGGAAGCGCGCGCGGCGGAGATGGCGGCGAAGCGCGCGGCGAAGAAAAAGGCAAAGGGCGGCGGCGGCGGCGACGCCGCCGCCGCCGCCGCGGAGGCCGACGCCGACGCCGCGGACGCGGAGTCCGCCGCGGACGCGATCGCTCGCCTCACGACGACGGAGTCCGCGGGCGCGTCCGCGGTGTTGTCCTCGCAGCTGCTTCTCGCGAAGCAGCGATCCGTCACCGGCGTGCTCGCGTCCGACGCGAAGAGCGCGACGAACGTGCGCGTCGAAAAGTTTTCGCTCGCTGTCGCCGGCGCGACGCTCCTGGACGACGCCACGCTCGACCTCAACGTCGGGACGCGGTTGGGGTTCATCGGCCAGAACGGCTCGGGGAAGACGAACGTCCTGAACGCGATCGCGCTGAGAGAGCTCCCGATCCCGGACCACTTCGACCTGTACCACCTCCATCAGGTGCGTTCTATACAAAAGTTGTTCACCCACCGCTCGGTTTCAACATTTGATCGCTCCCCGTTTCAACTGACCGGTGAACTGTTTTTGTATGGAATGGCCCTCAGGAGGCGGAGCCCACCGAGCGCACCGCCGTGCAGGCGGTGGTGGATCACGTCACCGAGGAGATCGCGCGTTTGGAGCGCGCGCAGGACTTGATCCTGGAGACCTCCGGCGCGGACGACGAGCGCTTGGAGGCGATCGGCGAGCGGCTGAGCGAGCTCGACCCGGACACGTTCGAGTTCGAGGCGAGGAAAATTCTCAGCGGCCTCGGGTTTTCGAGCGCCACGGTGCCGATGGAACGCGCGACGAAGGACATGTCCGGCGGGTGGCGCATGCGCGTCTCGCTCGCGAAGGCGCTGTTCGCCGCGCCGACGCTGCTGCTTCTGGACGAGCCGACGAACCATCTCGACCTCGAGGCGTGCGTGTGGCTCGAAGAACATCTGTCGCGGTATAAAAAATGCCTCCTCGTCGTGTCTCACAGTCAGGACTTTCTGAACACCGTGTGCAACAAGATCGTGTGGCTGCACAACAAAGACCTGCGGTATTACTCCGGGAACTACGCGACGTTCTGCACGCAGGTCGAGGCGGAGGAGAAGATACAGTCGAAACTGTACGAGAAGCAGCAGGCGGACATGCAGAAACTGGCGGATTACGTCGAGGCGAACCACGCCAACGGCAAGGCAAAGTCCGCGGCGTCCAAGGACAAAGTCCTGTCGAAGATTAAATCCGAAGCCGTGGAGAAGCCGTCGCTGCGGACGAACACGTTCGTGTTCGAGTTCCCCGAGTGCGATAAACTCCCGTCGCCGGTGCTGCCGTTCGACAACGTGTCGTTCTCGTACAGCGGAAAGAAGGAGGAGTACCTGTACCACGAGCTGGACATCGGCGTGGACTGCGACTCGCGCATCGCGCTCGTCGGTCCCAACGGCTGCGGGAAGTCCACGCTTCTGAAGCTCATGGCCGGGGAGCTGACCGCGACGGAGGGGGACGTGAAGCCGCACACGGCGCTCTTGATCGGGCGGTATAACCAGCACAGCGCGGAGCAGCTCGAGCCAGAGAAGACCGTCTTCGCCTTCTTCAAGTCGACGTACCCGAACTCGCCGACGTTTAAGCGCACGGACGAGTACTGGCGCGGGTGGCTCGACCGGTTCGGCTTAGACACGAAGATGCAGAACACGAAGATCGGGTGCTTATCCGACGGCCAGAAGTCCAGGATCGTGTTCGCGATGATCAACATGCGAAACCCGAACTTGCTGCTGCTCGACGAGCCGACGAACCATCTCGACGTGGACGCCATCGACGGCCTCGCCAACGCGATCAAAAAGTTCAACGGCGGCGTCGTCCTCGTGTCGCACGATTTCCGTCTGATCGATCAGGTCGCGGACCAGATTTGGGTGTGCGAGAACAAGAAGGTGACGGTGTGGAAGGGGAGCATCCGGGAGTACAAGGCGAAACTGGCGAAGGCGATGGGCGTCAAGTTTATCTAGCTAGACGAAGCAAGCCGGCGAATTCTGTTATTCCCTCCTGCGCTCGTCGTCGGGTGTATCATAGCGAGTTGAAACTAACTAACGCGGTCGAGCGACCGACTGACCTTACCCTGACGACGCGTTCACAGCGCGAGGTGCCTCCGCAGCGCGTCTTTCGCGCCGCGCGGGATGAACGACCCGTGACACGGCAGCGCGGCGTCGAAGTCCCAGCTCAACACTTTTTCTCTCGCGCGCGCGAACTTCTCCCGGTCGCGGACCATCGCCGCGCGGTAAAAGGGCAGGTACACTCGATCCATCCCGAACTTCCACAGCCTCGTCCCGGGCGGAACGTCATCCCCGCCCGGGTAGTTCCAGAACACGTCCGTGACGAACGCGACCCCGCTGGCGGCGTGACAGAACACGACCTCGTTGAAGAACGGCGTCGACGTGAACGGATTAACCTCGCAGTCGAAAAGCGCGACGTCGAACTCCCCTCCCCACGCCTCCGGAGCGCCGTCCTCGCCCACCTCCGCGTCCCACGGAATCCCCGGCTTCTTCGCTCTCATCCCCGGGCACCCGTAGAGCGTCGCGTCTGGGTACGCCTCCTTCCACTGCGCCGCCCACTTCACGTGCTCGTAGTTTGGCGACACGACGTGTTTCACCGACCCGAGCGCGTCGATCGCGGCCCGCGTCGCGTCGTCGAGGTCGATCGGCGAGTGCACCCACAGCGCGCCGTCTCGCAGCCTCACGACCGCCATCTTCCCGCCGACGTCGATCGCGTTCCACGTGAACGGCCGCTCCGCGGCCCAGACGACGCCGAGGACTACGTCGGTGAGGACGTTCCCGGTCGGATTGCTCCACGTCTTTTCGTAGCGCGCGCTCGGCGGTCGCGCGCTCGACGACGGGTCGGACGCGGACGCGCGAGGACGCGCGCGGTGGGCGCGCGTCCTCGCGCGTCGATGGACGACGCCGCGCGTCGCGGGCGTCGGCGCCGACGCGAGCGCGCGCATGCCGAGAGAGCGTCGCGCGCGAGGAAGTGTCGTTGTCGCTACTCCCGTTGTTGTTTTTTCCAGTTCGTCCGTGCTATCTATTCGTCGTCGTCGTCGTCGTCGTCGCGACGCGCTATCACATGCTACTAATACTCGAACCCGCGCCGTCGTCGCCGACGCGTCCGATCGTCCCTCGTCGTTCATCGCCCGCGCGTCCAACGCCGTCGTAATACCTAACGCCTCGTTCCCAGACGTTTCTTCAATACGGCTCGCTCCTGCCGAACAGCGACGTCAACACGCGTTTGCTCAACACCGGCCCCACGCTCCTCGCCTCGGACGTCTTGATCCCCGACAGCAGCCCCGCGGCCGCGGCGTGCGTGTCGCACGCGTCGTACGCGTCCCTGAGCGAGCTCGGCGTATGGTACCGCTCGATTATTTCCCCAGCCATCTCCGGCCCCAACCCGGGGACCTGCATCAACATCGTGCCCCACGTCGTCTTCAACGTCGTCTGCGACCGCTTCTGCGCGACGAGCGCGCGCTTGAACGCCTCGAGCGTCGGCGGGACCGCGTCTTCCGCGACGACTCCGGCGTCCTCGTCGACGTCGCGCTCCGCCGCGGCCGCGGCGGAGTCCGCGTACGTCAGCTTCGCATACCGTTCCGACAACGCCGTGGTCATGCGGCCGTACAAATTAAACGTCTCCCTCAGGGAGAGCGTCTTGATGACCTGGAACCCGTCGTAAATCTCCGTCTGCACCGCCGCGGTCTTGATCGCCTTGATCTTCGTCTCGCTTATCCCGCCGTTCGGGGCGTACCGCGTCGCCTCGAGCTCTCGAACGTCGCCTTCGATGAGGTAACACACCTGCCGCAAGCCGCAGCGTTTCAGGTAATACTTTTGCTGCCGGTATCGATCGTCGTGGATCGACATCGAGAGGTCGTCCAGACGCTTCCTCTCCACGATTATGTCGAGGACGTGCTCCTCCCCCGGCGCCGCTCTGCCGTCCTTACGCCGCGCGACCCACAGCGCGTCGCCGCACTCGAAGTGCCCCATCTCCGCGCGGACGCGGTGGCACCGCCCGAGGTCGGCGATCTCGTCCGCGACGACTTGCGAGCGGTTCCCGCCGCCGCCGCCGCGTCCGCCGCCGCCGCGTCCGCCGAACTGCTCTCGGTTGTCCACGAGCAGGATCACATCGTAGACGTCCTCGAACGCGAGCGAGCCGTCGACCGGGAGCGGCGGCAGCCGCGGCGGGACGTCGTCGCCGTCGGCGAGCCCGGAGAGGCGCCACGCGCGGTTCCCGTCTCGAGCGGTGAAGTTGTCCGAGTGTTGCGAGTCGAGCAGACGCGTCGCCGCCGCGGTCGCGGCCGCGGAGACGGAGACCGAGGTTTGCGAGTCGAGCGGCCGCGGCGCGCTCGGCGCGGCGGCGGCGGCGGTGGCGGCGGCGGGGGCGTCGTCGGGGGCGTCGTCGTCGTCCGAGTCGTCGATGGCGATGACGTCGGGGACGCTCCCGCGACGCGGCGCGACCGGCGCGACCGCCGGCTCGCGTCGGGCGACGCCGACGGCGTCCCTCACCACGTCCCTGAGATCGTCCTTATCGATGATACCCGCGTACGACGTCCCGTGGCGGTCGAGAAGCGCCTTCAGGTCGCGGACGGACAGAGCGAGCACGTCCTCTTCCGTTCGAGGCTCTCGCGGCGGCGGAGCGGCGGCGGCGGCGGCGGCGGCGGCGTCGGGGTCCGGGACGCCCGCGGCTCTTCGCTCCGCCGCCGCCGCGGCTTTCGCCCTCGCCAACGCCGCCGCGACGAATCTGTTCACGGGCGGTCCCTCGGGCTCCGCCGGACGCGGCGGCGGCGACGGCGCGCGCGTCGACCGCGACGACGCTTTCGGTTTCGCGCGAGGCGCTGCCGCGGGCGCCGCCGCGCCGCCGCCGCCTCCGGCGGCGCCCCCCCCGTCATCCGTCCAAAATCCAGCCAGCGGCGCGGCGAGCGCGGCGTCGATGTCCTCCCTGGACATCAGCCCGCAGTGGCAGTCACCCTTCTCCTCGGCCATCGCGTGACACCGCGCGGTGAGCGCGACGCCCTCGTCCAGCATGCGAACCTTTTTCGGATTGCCAAACTGCGTGCACAGCGGCGCGGCGTGCCCGCGAGGTATCTTAGGGTCGTTCCATGCGAGGGAATGTCGGGGTGGAGTTGAGAGGCGTCAGAAGTGGAGTTGAAAGGCGTCGCGGTGTGTCGGGATTGAAAGCGAGGGACCCTGGGCGGAGAGACACGCCGTTAAAAAAATCCTCGAGGATCGGCGTTCACCACGCCGACGCGGTCGTACGGGAACCGGTGTGAGATAGAACGCGCCTTGATGAACGACCCCTCGAAGCAGCTCCACCCGCAGTACTGCGGCGTGTACCCGCCGCGTCCGCCGCCGCGTCCGCCGCCGCCCCGGTACGGGTTCCCGCCCCCCGGGATGTTGTTCGCCCCGGCGCCGCCCGCGGGGTGTATGCCCTTCGCGGAGAGCCCCGACGCCTCGGCTTCGTCCTTCAGACGCGAGATGAGCACGTCCGTCTCGCCTTGGAGGCGCAGCTTGTGGAGCGTCACCGCGATGGCGAACGCCGCCGTCTTGTACCCGGGCTCCCAAGGCTTCTTCGGGCCGGCGTTGTTGGCGCGCGCGCGCTTAGGGGGAGGCGGTCGACGCGTCCCGGGCGACGCGGCGGCGGCGGCGGCGGCGCCGGAAGCTCGCCGCGGCGTCCCCGTCCCCCTCGGCGCTTCGTCGTCGTCGTCGTCGTCGAGCATCACGACGTCGTCGTCGTCGCCGTGAGGATCGTAGCTCTTCCGCTTCGCGTTCGCGCGCGCGGGCGCGGTTCCCGTGGCCGCATCGGCGGCGGCGGCGGCGTCACCGGCGGCGGCGCGCGCGCGCATCGCCGCCGCCTCCTCGCTCGCTTTCCTCGCCGCCTTCGCGGCGTCTCTCTCTTGCTTCTTCCGCTGCTTCTCCAGCTCTCGCGCGCGTCGCTCGATGTCCGCGCGCGCGGCTTCGCCTTCCAGCTCCTCCGGCGTGGGCGCGTCCGGCGGATACTCCTCCATGTACTCCTTGAAGAGTTTCAGAGTTTTCTCGCCGACGCCGTGCAGCGCGTGCGCGTGCTCGAGGCTGCGCACGCGGTGCGGGGCCTGCGTCAGCGACCTGACCACTTTCCCCAGGCTCATCGGCCACTGCGCGCTTCGGTTGGGGTCGTCGAGCGCTCGGAGCTCCGCGCGCTCCATCATCTTGTAGAAGTAGAGCGCGTACTCCACGTTCCCGGGGTGAGTGCACGCGATGGTCGCGTTCGAGTGGCGCTCCCTCCGCGCGGCGGCGGCGTCCTCCGCGTTCGCGGCCGCCTGCGCGTTCGCGCGGGGGGGCATCTTAGTTTATTCGATCTGTTTTCCTCCCCCGAGAGAGCGACGACGAGATCCGTTCCCCCCCTCGAACGCCGCCGCGGCGCGCGGACGGCCCCTTCCTCGTCGCGCCGCGGCGGCGCGTCGCGCGCGCGCGCGTCCGGCGAAGCGAAGCGCGCGCGCGAGCGAGGCGACCTCGTTCGAAGCCCGCGCGGTCGGCGGCCGCGGGGCGCCGCGACTTTTGAACGACGACGACGCAGCGACAGCTTCTTCGAACGCGCTGCAGCTGCATCGCGCGATCGACGAAACCGCGTTGTTAGAGTTTTCCGCCGCAGACGTCGAAGGCTGGGCGCACGGCGGGCGCGATGCCGGCGACCCCGCCCGGGTTCGTGAACGTCGGGCACCACCTCGTGTACGCGGTCCTCGAGCCGCCGCGCGCCTCCTCGAACGGCGAGCGCGGCGCCGCGTCGACGACGACGTCGACGACGACGACGACGACGACGACGACGACGTCGCGGAAGAATCTCGACGACGCGATCCCCGACCTCCCGTCCGACGCCGATGCCCTCGCGTCTCGGCTCCCTCTCCCCGTGCGCGTCGTCGACCTCGGCGGCAGCGGGAAGTGGCGCCGCGGCGGCGAGCTCGCCGTGTACTTCTTCGGCGACGGCGACGGAAGAGAGGAAGAGCGCGAGCAGAGGGCGTACGCGCGGCGGACGATCGACGGCGCGCAGTCCGCGCTCATGGCGATCGCGTCGCTGTGCGTCCCCGATCAGATCCCGCTGCTCGGCGTCGCGCTCGCGGCGACCGCGACGGACGTCCCGGGCGAGATCTCCGTCGTCCTGAAGCTCGACGCGCTGCTGCCGGAGAAGGCGTGGACGGCGCCGCCGCCCGCGAACCGGCTGTGGGCGGCGGAGGAGCCGCCGAGGAACCCCAAGGCGTGCGCGGCGTGGGCGTGGGTTTTCGCGCGGCTGCGCGGCGAAGGGCACGCGCCCGGGATCGCGGAGGACCTCCCTCGCGGCGACGGCGGCGAAGGCGGCGCAGGCGGTGAGCGCGCGCCGGACGGGCCGGTGGGGCCGATCGGATGGAACGTCAGCGTCCTCGAGCAGCGAGAGAAGGCGAACAGGCTCATCGCGCAGGAGGCCGCGGCGGCGGCGGCGGCGGCGCGAGAGAACGGCGGCGGCGGTGAGGACGCCGCCGCCGCCGTCGTCGGCGACGACGACGACGAGGCGTTTTCGCTCGCCGCCGCGTTCGCGTCCGTGCCGTCGCCGACGGCGACGCGGCGCGCCATCCCGCCGAGCGTCGCCGCCGAGCGCGTCGCCGCCGCCGGTGCCTTCTTCGGCGAGCTCCCGGAGGAGGTCAGGCTCAGAATCTTAGGGATGCTCACGGGCGGCGGCGGCGGCGGCGGCGGCGCGGACGGCGCGTGCGCCGACCTCGCGCGCGTCGCCGCCACCTGCCGGCTCCTTCGCGACGCCGCGAGGGAGACCGCGCCGGGTCTGCTGTGCACGCTGTTCCCGCATCAACGCGACGCGCTCCGCGCGCTCGTCGCGCGCGAGGCGGGCGGGTGCGGGAAGCTGGTGCCGCACCCGGGGCTGCGACGCGTCGTCGCGCAGCGGCGAGGCGACGACGCGAATTCGAAAACCAAAGCCGCCGAGGGACCGCCGTACGAAGCGTGGGTGCTCACTGTGGACATGAAGGACGGCGCGTACTTCCCCGGCGCGTTCCACGCCGGCCCGCGGCCGCCGTCGATGTACGCGGACGTCCGCGGCGGCGTCTTCGCGGACGACCCGGGGCTCGGAAAGTCCGTCACCGCGCTGGCGTTGGTGTTGCGGAGTCGCGGGACGCTGCCGTCGCCGCCGCCGGGCGCGGGGGAGATGACGTCCGGGACGCCGCCGTCGTACGCGGTGAGCGCGCCCGTGGACGACCCGCGCGCGCTGGAGCGGTGGTACGCGCGGCAGCCGTCCGCGGCGACGGACGAGGCCGAGGCGGTGGAGATTGAGAACGAGACGAGGGCGCGACGCGACGCCGCGACGCGGTGGGAAGAGGAAAAACGCGCCGCGGCGGCGGCGGCGGCGGCGGCGGCGGCGGCGGGAAAACCGAAAACGGAGGAGGAAGACGCGAAGAGGCGTCCGCTCGTCGTCACGATGCGATCGCCCGTGATGACTCGCGGCCACGCCTCGGGCGCGACGGTCGACGCGCGCGAGGACACGCCGAGAAGGACGACGTCGTTTTGGATCAAGTGCGACGAGGACGACTGCGAGAAGTGGCGTCGGCTTCCGCCCGGCTCCGCCGCGCCGAGCGGCGAAGGTCGGTGGTACTGCCAGATGAACCCGGATCCGAGATATAACTCGTGTCAGGCGCCGCAAGAGCCGGACGACCCGGAGGAGGTGATCTCGCTCGAGGTGGGGTGTTACGAGAAAGGCAAGGAGGATCCCGGGCAGGAGCGTAACGTCCGACACTTTTACGAGATTCTCCGACAAACGTACAAAGAGGCGATCAACGCGGTGAAACCGGGGGACATGCGCGGCCTGTCGATGATCACCAGCGATCGAAAGTACGTCCGCACCGGCGCGGTCGCGCTGTGTAAGTGGCTGAGGAAGCACCGGGACTCCGCGAAGCTCGCGCCGGGCGGGGAGGGGATGCTCGCGCCCGCGGACATGGGCGCGTGCGCGAAGCGGATTTTGAGCAACGTGTACGTTCGAATCGACGCCGCCGCCGCCGCCGCCGCGGAGGCGGACTGCTCGGACGAAGAGACGCTCGCGGATATCATGCGAGAGAACGCGAGGGAGGTGAGGAACGCGAAGCGTCGCAAGACCGCCGGCGGCGGCAAGAACGGGAAAAACGGCAAGACGGCGACGGTTTCGAACGCGCCGCCGCCGAAGCGGAGGGTGTGCAAAGACACCGGCGTCGAGATCGGTCCGTGGGGACTCCCGGAGTCCTTCTCCCCGACGCTCGCGCTCGATATCGAAGCGCTAGAGATCGCAACCGAGCGGTACGACGAAGCGCAGGTGAAAGAGAATCGCGCGCGGACGGTGATCGGACAGAAGGACGTGAGAGAGCGCGAGAGCCAGTTTGGCCGCGGCGTGCGTCAGCGGCACCGCGAGGGCGTGACGAGTTCGCACGCGCTCGCGGCGGGCGACCCGCCGGAGACGCCGGGTTCGAACGGGGTGTCGAAAAACACGCGAGGCGCGCGGCTCGGCGGCGTCGGAAGCCCGGGGGCGTACACGCGCGCGGTGCGGATATTTCTCTCCCCCGCGACGCTCGTGATCGTCCCGGACGCGGCGCTGATCGAGCATTGGATCGGACAGGTGGGGACGCACGTCAACGCGCCGAATCGTCGCGGCGAATTCGGCCCGGGGATCTGGGGTGGCTCAGGGTTGGATAAACCCTTGCGCGTGCTCGCCGTCGGCGGCATGAGCCGGAAAGAAGCGGACGAGCTGTCGTCGACGACGCCGCGCGCGGGGGATCCTCCCGGGGTGACGCGCGCGGCGACGTTCCCGCCCGCGGAGACGCTCGCGAGGGACTACGACGTGGTCCTGAGCACGTTCGAGCGCATGTCCAATAAAACGCGCGACGCCGGAGAGGACATCCTGCGCGTGCACTTCCTCCGTCTGATCGTGGACGAGGGACATCTCTTAGGCTCGATCGGCGCGGAGACGACGCGCGTGCAGCGCGTGCGAGCGGTGCGCGCGGAGCGGCGGTGGATGATGACGGGCACGCCCGCGCCGGCGGTGCAGCACGGCGGCGGCGGCGGGGAAGCTTCGTACGGCCAAACAGTCTGCCCGCGCGACGCCGCCGCGGCGCCGCACCGCGCGGCGGCGGCTTTGCATCCGCTCCTGGACCTCATACGCGCCGCGCCGTTCGGGAGCTCGCGCGCGCTGTGGGCGGACGCGGTGCTGAAGCCGCTGCAGTTTAAGAAGGTGGAGGGCGCGTGGATTTTGAGACGCGCGCTCTCCAGGCTCGTCGTCCGCGCGTCGAAAGCCGAGCTCGGTTTACTCCCGCCGCTGACCAGACGCGCGGTGCGCGTGCCGTTCACGCCGTCGCACGCGGCGTCGTTTAACCAGCTCGCGAACTTGGTTCGGAGGAACTTGCTCATGGCGGACTGGAACGACCCGGATCATCAGGAGAGTTTGCTTCACGTCCGCCGGTCGCAATACGCGCGCGAGTTGTACTTGAACGTCCGGAAAGCGTGTTGCGTCGCCGGCGCGGTGCGTCTCGCGCCGCAGGAAGAGGACCTGTGCGAGATGCTCGTGTTGATATGCCAACGGCGAGGGCTTCCGACGCCGGAGGCGTGGGATTTCGACCTGCGCGAGGAGGGCGACGGACGCGGCTCGAGCGGCGGCGGCGGCGGCGGCGGCGGCGGCGGCGGCGCCGTCGTCGTCGGCGACCTTCCCGGCCTCCCGAAAAACGTCGTGACGTTTCAGGACCCCGCGCCGCGCGCCCACGCGACCGCGCCGTCCGTGCGCGGCGGCGAGGAGCGCGCGAGGAAGACCGAAGGCGCGCGCGGGCGCCTCCTCGGCGCGCACCTTCCCGGCGGGATCACCCCCGGGTCGTCCCCGCCGTGGCTGCCGCCGTCGCATCCGCTGTCGCGTCTCGAAGACGTCGTCCGCAACGGCGGCGACTGCGCGTCGTGCGCGACGCGCGTGAACGTGTCGCTGACGCCGCCGTGCGGGTGCGGCGTTCTGTGCCCGTCGTGCGCGGAGCGCTCGCCGAGGACGTGCGCGAAGTGTAACACCCCGTACGAGATGCAACCGGTCGAGGACCCGTCGCGTAAGGCGCACAACGACAACCCGAAGTGGGCGGTCCCGAGAGAGCTCATCGAGTGGCAGCCCGCGTACGCGGGCGTCGGCGCGGAAGGCCACCGCGGCGGCACGTGGACGGACGACTGGCGGAGCACGGACTCGTCGAAGGTCACGTGGCTGCTCGAGCGGCTGAGAAGCGCGGGCGCGGCGCCGCCGGAGGACGCGAGCGACGCCGCGCGCGAGGACGCAGAAGCGGCGGCGACGCGCGTTTTCACGGCGGAGGGAATGGAATGGATCGGCGAAGCCGGCGGATTTAACCGCTGGGAACCGTCCGTTTCTCTCGACGCCGACGACGCCGACGCGCGCGACCATCATCGCGACGACCTCTTCGAGAAACCGATGAAACCGCCGCCGATCGGATGGCGCGCGTCGCGTAAAGCCGTCGTGTACTCCGCGTTTTGGGAACACGTCGCGTTGATTCGCGCGCGGCTGCGCGCCGAAGGCGTGCCGCACGCGACGATGCTTCGACACGAGCGCGCGTCGATCAAAGCGTCCGAGCTCGAGCGGTTCCGGCACGACCCGACGTGCGGCGTTCTCGTCATGGACACGTCCGGGGTCGTCGGCCTGGACCTGTCCTTCGCGTCGCTCGTGATCGCCATGGAGCCGGTGCCCGACGGCTCCGTCCTCGCGCAGCTCGAAGCGCGCGCGCACCGGATGGGTCAGGCGCGTCCCATACACTGGTCCCCATACGACCGCGTTCGCGTGGTGAACGCCGATCCTTAAGGACTTTTCCCGCCGCATCTCTCCGCCCAGGGTCCCTCGCTTTCAATCCCCGCCCTCGGCGCCTTTCAAATCCACTTCTGACGCCTTTGAACTCCACCCCGACGTTCGCTTTGTATGGAACGGCCCTCCCTCAGACGCGCGCGGTCGAGGTCGAAGTCCTCGCGATGAGAGGCTGCGCCGCGGAGGAGGCGATGCTCGCCACCGTGGACGCGAAGCTCGCGGCGGAGCTCGCGGCGTCCGCCGCGTCCGCCGCGGCGACGCCGACGCACGCGTCGATCGAACGCGCGTGGGCGCACATCGCGACGACGGCGAGGACCGACGGCGACGGCGATCGCGCGGGGGGCGACGACGGCGACGGCGACGACGACGACGACGAGCTCGCGCGGTCGTGGAGCGGGATGGAGGAGAACGTCGACGCGGAGAGGGCGCGGCATAAGCAGTGCCTCGCACTCGTCAGGGCGGTGCCGTTGGTGGGGTAGAGACGGGGGACGTGGTAGTCTACGAGTGCGGCGTGGCGCGCGGTTGTCTCGTCGCGCGCGCACGCGAAAGTGGCCCGCGCGCGTCTCCCGACGTCGTATCACACGAACTATTCGAACTATTCGTCTTCGTCGTCGTCTTCTTCTCCTCCTTTCTCCTTCTTCTTCTTCGGAACGTCCTCGTCGTCGTCGTCTCAGCTGCCCGCCGCGAAGTCCATGCCGCCGCCGCCTCCCGTGTCCGCGTCGAAGAACCCTCCTCCGCCGTCGCCGCCGCCGCCGCCGCCGCCGCGACCGCCGCCGCCGCCGAACATGTTCCCGAGCATGTACCCGCCCAGAAGGCCGGCGCCGCCTGCGGGTGAACGACGGGGCGGGCGGGGCGGGAAGCGGCGGTCGGTCACTAGCGAGTCTTGCCGTACTCGTACTCGGGCGGCGGTGGGTAATACGACGCGTTCGGCGGCGGGCTTATCGGCGGCGCGGTCGGTTCCGGACGCGGCGGCGACGCCGTCGTCGTCGCCGTCTGAAACGGCGGCGGCGTCGGCGCGCGCTGAAACGCCGGTCCCCGCGCGCCCCCGGTCGAGTCGTCCACCGGAACGCCGAGCACGGTCCTGCGCGGCAGTTGCGCGACTGCCGTCGCCGTCGGATCCCGCTGGAGCTCGGCGCTCGGTCGATACACGGGCGCGGTGGTCAACCCGGGCGTCGCGGGAGTCGTTTGCGTCATCGTACCCGCGCCGGCGAGGTTACTGAGGGTCGTTCCGTACGAAGCGACGTCGGGGCGGAGTTCAGAGGCGCGTCAGTTGAAGTTGAAAGGCGGCGGACGCGATCGGGAATCGAAAGCGAGGCGCGATCGGCGGGCGCGAAAGACCAGTGTGAGATAGAACGCGCCTCATCCCGTATCCGCGATTCGAACGCGGCGGCTCTGCGGCGAACATCGGCCGCCCGCGGGCGTCGTGCGCGATGGGCTGCTGCCCCGGGTACTGCGGGAACGCCGCGTACGAGTACGTCGCCCCTCTCGCGGGCTGCTCCGACGGCTTCTTCAGGCACATGTAGCAGCACGTGCCGATGCACGCGATGGGGATGATGAGAGACAGCAACGCGTACCACGGGCTCACGTTTCGGAGCTCCGAGGCGGCTGAGGAGGAGGACGTGGTGCTTCGGCAGCGGTACGCGCCGTCCGCGGCGACGCACGACGCCCCGGACGCGGGGCAGCAGTACGGCTGCGCGACGATCACGCCGCAGCACTGGCCTCTGGAGGAGGAGCGGAGAGGGCGGGCGGCGACGATGAGCGGCGAGGCGCGAGAGAGAGAGAGAGAGAAAGATAAAGACGCGGACGCACGGTTGCCCTCGGAAGGCCGCGGAGCAGTCGCCGCCGCGGCAGCACTCGTCGCACGCGGACACCGCGGGCGCGTCGTTCGCCGGCGGCGCGGGAGAGGGCGACGCCTGCGCGAGTCGCGCGGTCGCGTTCGCGTCGTCGTCGTCGTCGGCGGCGGCGGCGGCGGCGGCGGCGCGCGCGGCGTACGCGCGAACCTCTCTCACTGCCTCTTCCGCCTCTCGTCTCTGCTGCGTGACGAACTCGCGTGCGTCTTTCCGCGTCGGCCACCGTTCGCGGTCGTGGTCCGCGAGCGCGGACGTCGGGAGGAGGACGAGCGCGAGCGCGAGGACGAGGACGCGCGGGGCGAGGCGCGAGCGGAGGCGCATCGCGTTCGAGCGCGCGCGGGGGAGGAAGTGACGCGCGCGGTATCGCGCGCGCGGAGACGTTGCGATACGCCTCGGGGATCTCTCCTCGGACGGCGCGAAAAGAGAACAAAGAAGGGGCGCTTCTTCGTTTGTCCATGTCTACCTAATAAGTGCTACGTCGCCGCGCGTCTCCTCCTCCCCGCCGCCGCCTCCGTCCGTCCGTCGCTCCTCCGTCGCTTCTCATCAGTACAGCAGCAAGACCACGGTGACGATCACGCCGAACCCGAGAATCTTCAGCGCGCGCCACATTCGCGGGTCGGCGAACAGCTCCTCCACCGTGGGCTCCTCGCTCCACGCCTTGCCGTCGGCGCTGTCGCGCGAGCGATTGCGTCGGTGCAGCGACGCGTTGTACACCCCCGAGGAAGAGAGCGGCGTGTAGTTTGGGTTCAACTTCGACCCGCCGTTCGTCGTCGGCGTCGGGAACGTGAAATCACCGTCGGTGCCCGCCATGTTCGCGCGAGGGTCGCGTGCTGCGCGCGGCGCGGACTGCGACCACGGCGACGTCATCGAAGTTTCCCGAGCAGCAAACGGGCGAACGCGTTCTGTTTTCGCTGACGCTGCGCGCGGAGTTTAAACGCCCCGCGTTTCGAGAGATCGCGCGGCGTCACTCACTCCCGGCGTCGCTGGCGCGCGCACATGTCCTTCGCGTCCTTCGCGAACTCCAGGGTATCCTCCCCGCCGCACGCCCCGATGCTCGCCGCCGCGGCGACGCGCGCGACGCGCCGCGGCGCGCGCGCGACGCTCCGCTGGATCGCGCACCCGACGCGGTCGTCGCCGTTCGCACACGGCGGGAGCGCGCGCTCCGCGACGACGCACGCCGCGGCGGCGCCCGCGCCGCAGGGCGGCGCGAAGGACGCGTCGTCGCGGCAGCAGCCCGCGGGCGCGCCGCCGCCGTCGACGCGAGCGCAGCAGCAGGCGCAGGACCGAGCGAGGCAGGCGCAGTGGCAGCGGCAGCAGCAGCAGCAGCAGCCGCAGCCGCGGCCGTCGCATCAACAACAGCAGCAACAGCCGCAGCGCGCGCCTCAACAACAACGGCAGGGCGGCGGCGGCGGCGGCGCGTACGGCGGCGCGGCGCAAACGCCCGCGCGCAACGGCGGCGGCTACCGCGGCATGCTCCCCGAGGAGATCGACGCGTTGTACCACCAGATGCAGCACCTCGGGTCGCAGTGGGCGGATCTCCACGCGGAGGCGGAGCTCCTGGAGGAGTCGAAAAAATGCGTCCTCGCGTCAATCACGCTCCACTACATGAACGACGGCGACAGCAAATCGCAGGGAGAGGCGAGGGCGTTCGCGGCGCCGGAGTACAAGGAGCACATCAACAAGATGGTCGAAGCGCGGAGGCGCGCGAACCAGGCCAAGGTGGAGTTCGAGGGGATCAAGACGCACATGAACCTGACGAGGACGTACGAGGCGTCGAGGCGGGAAGAGATGAAGATGTTGTGATTTTTGATCGCGTCGCGATCGCGGCGAGCGAGAGCGGGCGTCGGGACGCGGGACGGAGCCGCGTTTTGTAATTGATAAGCTGCATCTTAACGGACGCGTTGTTTCGGTTACATTTTTTTTCATTTCGCCCCCGCGTCGCGTCGCGTCGCGTCGCTCGCCGCGGCGCCCCTCCTCTCGATCAAATCAACGCAGAATCCCCGCCTTGGCGCACTCCACCACCTTGCACAACTTGGCGCACAGCCCGGCCATCTGCAGCAACGAGTTCACGCCGTCACCGACGCGCATGTGCATGAACCCGATCTCGCGAATAAACTCCAGCTTCACAAACTCCGGCATCGCCTCGCTGTTGAAATTCTTCGTGACTCTGTACACCGTGCCTATGATGTCCATCGCGCTGAACCCGGCGGCGTACAAAAATTTAATCCGATCGTACGCGTCGTCCACGTTGCCGCGTAAGCAGTGCGCGAGCATGTCGGAGATCACCTGCGGGTGCGGCTGATCGCACACCTTGAACACGTTCTCCTGGTTCACGTACCCGAACCCGCTGTGCGTCGCCTGCAAGTTATTGAGCGCCTGCCGCATGTCCCCGTCCGCGGTGAACACGACAGCCTCCAGCCCGTCCGGAACGTACGGCACCTCCTCCTTCTCCACGACTTTCGGGGTCGAGGGTCCATACGAGCGAACGTCGGGGTGGAGTTCAGGGGTGCGTCAGAAGTGGATTTCAAAGGCGTCGCGGGCGGGGATCGAAACCGAGGGACCCTGGGCGGAGAGACGCGCCGGGAAAAGTCCTTAAGGAACGGCGTTAACCGCGCCGACGCGGTCGTTTGGGAACCGGTGTATAGAACGCACCTTTCATCACGCGCTCCAACACCTCCTGGTCGCTCAGCCGCGTGAACCGCACGATCGCGCATCGCGACTGGATCGGCTCGATGATCTTCTCGCTCGCGTTGCACGCGAGCGCGAAGCGCGTCGTGTTGGAGTAGATCTCCATCGTCCTACGCATCGCCTGCTGCGCCGCGGACGTCATCGAGTCCGCTTCGTCGAGGAGGACGATCTTAGGGCCGTTCCATACAAGCGAACGTCGGGGTGGAGTTCAAAGGCGTCAGGTGGAGTTGAAAGGCGCCGAGGGCGGGCGTTGAAAGCGAGGGGTGAGCGGAGAGAGACGCCGGGCAAAGTCCTTAAGGAACGGCGTTCACCACGCGAACGCGGTCGTATGGGGACCAGTGTATAGAACGCGCCTTATGCCTCCCTGGCGGGAGCGTCACCTTCTTCTGCGCGAACATCTTGATCTTGTTGCGCACGACGTCGATCCCGCGGTCGTCCGACGCGTTCAGCTCGAGCACGGCGTCCTTGTACGCGGGCCCGAGGAGCGTGTGCGCGAGGCACAGGATGGACGTCGTCTTTCCGATCCCGGGCGGTCCGCTGAAGATGAGGTTCGGGACGTTGCCCGTGGCTGCCATCGCGGCGAGGCGCTCGACCGCGTCCGCGTTGCCGACGATCTCGTCGATCTTCGTCGGGCGGTACTTCTCCACCCACGGCAGAGTGCTGTTCTTGGACGCGGCGGTCGCCATCTCGAGAGGAGAGTGAGTCCGCGCGGCGAGATCTCGTTCTCGTTCTCGTTCTCGTTCTCTTTTCGCCGCCGACGCGAGGTGGGCACGCTTCTTCTTTTCAAAAAAACGAACGCGCGACGCGACGACGAGAGCGCCGTATCAACACAGCACGCGCGGACGCTCGCGGGTTCGGTCGAGCGCGTTCGCTTCGCGTCGCGCGGTCGGGTGTCGCGGAGGGGCGCGCGCGCGTCGTGGTGTGCGGCGGTGGGAGAAAGTCCTTAAGGAACGGCGTTCACCACGCGAACGGGGTCGTATGGGGACCAGTGTAAACGAGGGCGCGCGCGCGAGATCGATCGATCGCGTTTTCGAAATCGGGTCGGTCGCAAAACACTGTGCCAACCTGGTGCCAACCACGACCGACCCTCGACGACACTTCCGCCCGCGCTCGCCGACCCGCCCGGCCGCCGCGGCGACGTGACGCGCGCGCGGGGCGTCGCCATCGCGCTC
>Ga0181554_1001972_pt1 | contig 18695 bp, 18 predicted proteins | sample 011ome_16_FD_145602 | JGI IMG/M metagenome (GOLD analysis project Ga0181554, IMG submission 145602) | Coastal salt marsh microbial communities from the Groves Creek Marsh, Skidaway Island, Georgia - 011503CT metaG (spades assembly) | ecosystem: Environmental > Aquatic > Marine > Intertidal zone... | reverse complement strand
CATCCGCCAACTGCCCCGACACGACAACATCCGCCACCCCATCTGATGGGATTTTTTTCGTATCGGGGATCACGAAGCGCGTTCCGGACATATCTACAGGCCGGGCCCCGCTTGCAGTCATAAATCCGGCACTCAAATTGGTTGCAAGCCGATTTGAATTTGACGAAAATTGCCCCCGTGCCTGCGTGATCATCGGCAATGATTTTGTAACCCGTAGCGCAGTCTCCTCATAAGCAAATCCAAGATCTAGCACAGGGGGCTGGTTTGCGGGCAATCTCCAGGCGAAGCGCACATCACGTAATTTCGAGTGCTTTACATTTTTTGAGACCCAATCTCTGGATCTGGGTTTAAACCCTACGGGCCAATATTCCATTATGGCGGCCTTGGTTAAAGTTGGGGTACGAGCGTCGAGCGCCACAGACCAACCCAGTGCCTCAGCGTTCACCCGCGCCTGACCCCGAACTGAAATCTTTTTTGCACTATTCGTTGCGTAAAACTGCCCAATATCAAGCCGAAATGGGGTTAAATTCAAGCGAAAATCAACCAAAGCGTCATCCAGAATAACTGCATCGAGTTGACTGTTCTGAAAGTTTGCTCTCGCCTCTGAAAATCTAAGTTGGCCAAACAAGCTATCGGGCCAAGCCTCGTTCATCTCAAGCGCGGCGTAACCCTGCCCCAGAAACGACACATCAGAGCCCACAATTTTGATTTGATCAAACTCTAAACGGCGATCCAGCGGATCATAGGTGAAATAGGTTTGCGCCGTTTCAAACTGGATCGGCACCGCTGTTTCATTGGGTCTGAGCGCGCCTTGTTTTATCTGCAAACTTACGCTGAGCGCCCCCAAAGCGCCGGATCCATCTATCGCACCGTTTATCGCGCCAGAAATTGGACCCTCAACGGGGTTCAACCATGCAAAGAATGGCAGCTGGCTCGCCATATCCTGCGCTGGAAAATCTTCGAAAACCACATCAAAATTTGCGGCGCTCTCTCCGATTTGTCGTTCGATGCCGGCGCGCAAGCTCGCATAATCAGCTCCCCCGGCCAGCAGCCCCATACTGACGTCAAGCGATAAAGCCGCCCCTTGTTTTTTTAAAACAAGCCTTGCCCCATCAATCACCCAATTTCGCCGGCTGAGAAAATCTTGATAGGTGATCGCAATGTTATTGATCGCGATTGTCTTCAAACTCTCAAAGAGGGCGGTTTGCAACACTTGATCCATCGGCATGATCAATGTTGGAAATAGCGTCATCGCCACGTCGCTGGGCTTCAAATCCGCGCTTTGAACATAGATATCGCCCGTCTTCTGCCGGCTTAACGGCATAAAAACGCCATCAGCTATGAGCATTTCCGGCCTGATCTGTCCCTCAAAAAGCGCTGGCAGATTCACCTCAACGCGCAGGGATCGTACATCAAGCGGCGCATCTAACGGCCCTGGCAATGAAATCGAAACATTCTCAAACTGAAATTGAGGCGCCCAATTTTCGGATAATGTCAGGAATAAATCAGAAAACTTGACTTCCGCATCCGGAAGGTTTTCGCTTAAAATGCTCGCAACGCGGCCTTCAACCCAATATGGTAGCGGAAGATCGCGGCCCTTTAAAACCGCAATGAACAGCAATAAACACAGGATCAACGCTCCCAAAAGCGCACTAACCGCAGAGACCAATATAGCAAGCCAGCGCCGGGGATGGCGCGCAACCATCACATTCTTCCCTTCTTCGCCCACTCTTTCGTCACCTAACTCTTTTTTCGCGGTCCATTTGTTCTAGTTCTTAGCGCGACTGCCAATTTTTTAGCAAGGAATGCACCATGACAAATTTGCCTTATCCCGCTCCGATTGTACAGCTGCCGCGGGATGGTGGCGGCGAATTGGCGCTTTCAGAGCTGCAACCATCTTCGGTTGTTCTGTTTTTTTACCCCCGCGATAATACAAGCGGCTGCACGAAAGAAGCTCAGGCCTTTACCGCCCATCAGGACGCGTTTGAAAAGTTAAACGTCAAAATTATCGGCATTTCAAAAGACAGCGTGAAAAGCCATGATAAATTTGTTGCAAAGCAGGGGCTCGGCATACCCCTTCTGTCAGATGAAAAGGGCGATATCTGCGAACAATTTGGCGTTTGGAAAGAAAAATCCATGTATGGTAAAACCTATTTCGGTATTGAGCGCTCCACTTTTTTGATAGATGGCTCCGGTCAAGTGGTGCAGGAGTGGCGCAAAGTTAAAGTGGCCGGGCATGTCGAAGCGGTCTTAGCCGCGGCGCAAACCCTGTAACCCAAAAGAGGTCATTTGATGGGATTAAGCCTTGCTGAAATGGGCGCGAATGTGCTGAACACTGCGGATGGGCGCGCAAAAACCGCCCTGTCTTTGCAATATGCCCAGGCCTGGCAAAAGGCGCGCGCCGAAGGCAACATGCTTGAAATTGGAACGGCACCGGCACCAGATCACCCAGCGCGTCCCGAGGCCCCCCGCTTATGCGCGCCAAAAGACGTGGCCAAACGCAAGCCCGGATCACCTGAAGGCCGGATTGCGCTGTTGCACGCGGTCGCCCATATCGAGCTGAATGCCGTGGATCTGCATTGGGATATTATCGTTCGGTTCAGCAAGACCCGCCTGCCAACCGGCTTTTTTGATGATTGGGTGCAGGCGGCTGCAGAAGAAAGCAAGCATTTCAATTTAATCTGCGATTGCTTAGAAAATTTGGGCAGCTTTTATGGCGCGCTTTCCGCCCATGCCGGAATGTGGCGGGCAGCCCAAGATACAAAAACCGACCTGTTAGGGCGCTTGGCCGTGGTGCCCATGGTTCTAGAGGCCCGTGGCCTTGATGTGACGCCGAATATGATAAAAATATTCAAACAGGCAAAAGAAACCCAAGCCGTTGAGGCGCTAGAACTGATCTATTCAGAAGAAGTGACACATGTAGCATATGGTTCAAAATGGTTTAATTTCTTGTGCGGGCGCGATGATAAAGACCCAAAGCAAGTTTTTCATGCGCTGGTGCGAAAATATTTCAAAGGCAATCTGAAACCACCTTTTAACGCCGAAAAGCGGGCCGATGCGGGCATCCCGCCGGATTTTTACTGGCCTTTAACCGAAAATATTGAATACCCTGCCTTTCTTGGTGGGAAAAACGCGGCTGATTGAAAAAACGACAGCGCGCGGCACAACGCCCCCCGAAAATGACCTGCGCAACCGATGCGATGTAGCGGTGCAAGCTGATTGACCTCAACGTTTGTGATCAGTATCACCGATGCAACGTTATCTGGCCTTACAAATTTTCGGGAAAACTGTGCGACCCCCCTCAAAAAGATCTTTTTTGTGGTTTAGCGAAAAAACCATCTACGTGGAGGCTGCTGGGCAAACCAGAAAGATCAGCTTGTCATCAAGGGCGCAGATTTCAGCCTTCATTTGCGCTATCGGTTTGGTTTTCTGGATCAGCTTCAGCGGCCTTATGCTGTTTTCGAAGGGGGTTGGCGCGCCATCAATCCAGGCAGACTCCAGAAATAACGCAATCAACGCGTCTGAAATTGAGGTCTTTGCGGAAGAATTGAACGCCATCACGCAACAGAGCCTATCAGTAAAATCACAGCTCTCGGCAGCGCTTGCAGAAATGCGAGAAATGCAAAACAGGGAGTTAATCGCAAGCGAACAGCAAGAGCAGCTGCAGTATAATCTGGCTTTTGCGCTGAACGAGTTACAGGTATTAAAACAGCAGCGCATGGGTGAACGTAACGCAAGCGTTGCAGGCTCGGTCGCCCCTAGCGCATTATCAGCGCTCCCTCGCCCAGAAAACGCCTCAGCAATCGACAAGGTGTCGCAAGCACTTTCGCAAACAGCCGCAGCCAAGCTGGACACCGAACAAAACCTTGCCGCCGCGCTGAGCGCACGCGATGCGCTTGAGTTGGAAATTCGCCTCATTGAACAAAAATACGAACAATTATTCCGTCAGATTGAAGAAGCCCTTACAATTTCCGTAAAGCCATTGGAAAAAGTTTTGCGCGCCAGTGGCCTAGACGCTGACTCGCTTTTAAACACCGTGCGCCAAGGATATTCGGGGCGCGGTGGACCAGCTTTCGGGCTTGAAACAAACCCCGCTGACCTTTCTGCCGAAGAAGCCAGAGCGCTTGGTATTTTAAACTCTGTGGCCAAGCTGGATCACTACCGCATCGCAATAAACAAACTGCCTTTCGCGCCCCCGGTCACTGCCGCGCATCGCTTCACCTCTGGATTTGGCCCGCGCTGGGGGCGCATGCACCGCGGCATCGATCTTGCCGCGCCAAAGGGTACGCCAATTCTGGCCACGGCGGATGGCGTTGTAACATTCGCGGGCACGTTTTCCAGCTATGGAAAACTTGTAAAAATCAAGCATGACTTTGGCTATGAAACACGCTATGGTCATCTTTCAAAGATCCGTGTAAAAAAGGGACAAAGAGTGTCTCGAGGAGAGTCGATCGGTGGTATGGGGAATACCGGGCGCTCCACAGGGACGCATCTGCACTATGAGTTGCGCTACAAAGGAAAAGCGCTAAATCCGATGAATTATATTAAGGCAGCGAAAGATGTTTTCTAAAAGCAAAATAAACGAACCAGGTCAAAAAGACAGCGATGCAGCAACGCCCAGCGCCCCTGCGCCCACGGCTTATGCGGCTGATCAAATTGAAACAAAGCCATCAGCACCGAAGGCCAAACCTCCTGCATCCGTTCTGTCATCTGATCTGCACGTTACTGGAAATATGAAAACCACGGGTGACATTCAAGTGGAAGGCACGGTTGAGGGGGATATTCGCGCGCATCTGCTGACGGTGGGCGAAAGCGCCACGATCAAAGGCGAAGTCATCGCCGATGATGTGGTTGTAAATGGCCGAATCGTCGGTCGGGTGCGGGGCTTGAAAGTGCGCCTAACGGCGACGGCGCGCGTGGAAGGCGATATCATTCATAAAACAATCGCGATTGAATCGGGGGCGCATTTCGAAGGTTCTGTTCAGCGCCAAGACGATCCATTGACCAAAACGGCGGCAGCGAAGCCCGCCACAGCGGCCCCAGCGCCCCGGCAAACCGCCGCCAAAGTCTGATATCAGGCGCCAACAGATGATGCGCCAGCTTTTCATGAGCTGAGCGCATTTTTCATGTCTGCTACATCTCAGCTACATCTTAATGCGTTTTACTCGTTTTAGCGGGCGGCAAGGCATATGTCATGGAAGCCCGCGCCACGGGTTCGGCTTTGCCTTCAGAGTAGATAAGAACATCGCAAACAGCCAATAAACGGCCAAGTTTCAACACTTTACAATGCGCAATCAGATCACGACCTGCATCGGGTTTGCGCATAAAATCCAAAGAAGCATTGGTCGTAACGGCAAGTTCTTTCGGCCCGATTGCAGCCAAGACGCTCATATATACCGACACATCTGCCAAAGCGAACATGGCTGGCCCTGACACTGTGCCGCCGGGGCGCAAATGTCGCTCTTGCACCTTCAGGCGCACCTCTATCTGCCCCTCTTGTAGCGCCTCAATGGCAAATTCACCGCGGATCTGGGGAAACACGTCTTCAAGATAGCTCATTAAGGTCTCTGCCGTGTAAGGTAATGGCATTCTTTTCTCTCTCTTTATTTTGGCGTAGACTCGCGGAAAATCAGAAGGAGGGCAAGATGGCTTTATTAGAACGCAACGATACGGGATCGATTGCCCATCTCACATTGAATGCTCCCGAGAAATTAAACGCGCTGTCAGAGGCGATGCTCGAGGCGCTGCAATCTGAATTTGACGTTCTAAAAACCGACCAGGCGATCCGTGCGGTTATTTTAGAGGGCGCCGGCAAAGCGTTTTGTGCCGGCCATGATCTCAAAGAGATGACCGCAGGCCGGCAAGCCGAAGATGGCGGCAAAGCCTATTTCAAAACGCTGTTCAATCGCTGCGCAAAAATGATGCAAACAATCCAGAAATTGCCGCAACCGGTGATCGCACAAGTGCATGGCATTGCCACTGCCGCAGGCTGCCAATTGGTGGCAAGCTGCGATTTGGCAGTTGCCGCCGAGGGCACGAAATTTGGCGTTAACGGCGTTAATATCGGATTATTCTGTTCCACTCCAATGGTGGCGCTTTCCCGAAACATCCCCCGAAAACAAGCGTTTGAAATGCTAACCACCGGGCAATTTATTGATGCTGCGCGCGCGCAAGACCTCGGTTTGATAAACCGCGTTGTCTCCGAAGAACAGCTCAGCGCAGAGACTCGGGCCTTGGCGGAATTATTGGCCAGCAAACTTGGCGTTGCGGTGAAAATTGGTAAAGAAGCGTTCTACAATCAGTTACAAATGCCATTATCCGAAGCCTATGATTATACGGGCGACGTGATGGTCGAAAATATGCTGTATCGGGATACCGAAGAGGGCATCAGCGCCTTCATTGAGAAACGCGATCCTAACTGGACACAGTAGACCATCCAAAGCTAAAGCCTCAGGTCAATAAAGGCGGGTCTTGGGCTGGTCATTCCGTTGCATTTCGTTAGGAAGAGCGCATGAGCGAGACATTAAATATCATTGGCGGCGGCATGGCAGGATCAGAAGCCGCCTGGCAAGCCGCCCAAATGGGCGTGAACGTGGTGATCCACGAAATGCGTCCTCAGGTGAAAACATTTGCGCATCAGACGGCTGATTTGGGTGAAATGGTATGCTCTAACTCTTTTCGTTCTGACGATCACGAACAAAACGCCGTCGGCCTGCTGCACTGGGAAATGTTACAGGCCGAAGGCGTGATCATTAAAACCGCCTACGAGCATCGTTTGCCTGCAGGCGGTGCTTTGGCCGTTGACCGTGAGGTTTTTGCCAAAAGCGTAACACGCAAACTCAAGGCGCATCCCAAGATCATGATTGTTAATAAAGAAATCGACTCGCTGCCTCAATCAGGTCATTGGATCGTGGCCACTGGGCCGCTCACCTCATCCGCTCTGGGCGCCTCTTTGGTAAAAGCAACTGGCCGCGATGCGTTGGCCTTTTTCGATGCCATCGCCCCCATCCTCTATTATGACAGCATTGATATGTCCAAAGCCTGGATGCAATCGCGCTATGATAAGGGCGAAACTGAGGCCGAGCGCACCGCTTATTTAAACTGCCCGATGGATAAAAGCCAGTATGAACGCTTTATCGACGCGCTGCTCGAGGCCGAAAAAACCGAATTTCATGAAGGAGAAACGGCGGGGTATTTTGATGGATGTTTGCCGATTGAAGTGATGGCAGAGCGGGGCCGCGAAACGCTGCGTTTCGGACCGATGAAACCCGTTGGCCTAACCAATCCACATAGCAGCCAAAAGCCCTATGCCGTGGTGCAGTTGCGCCGCGATAATGCCCTGGGTACCCTGTATAATATTGTCGGATTTCAAACAAAAATGAAATATGGCGCCCAAAAAGAGGTTCTGCGGCAGATACCAGGGTTAGAGGCGGCTGAATTTGCGCGTTTGGGCGGCATCCACCGCAATACGTTTTTAAATTCCCCCACTCTTTTGGATCATCAGATGCGTTTAAAAACGGCCCCACATCTGCGCTTTGCCGGCCAAATAACTGGCGTAGAGGGTTACGTAGAAAGCGCCGCGATGGGTTTATTGGCTGGGCGCATGGCGGCCAGTGAGATCCTTGGAAAGCCTCTGCCCTCTGTACCGGAAGATACCGCCTTAGGGGCGTTAATGCTGCATATTACCGGCGGCGCTGATGCAAAAACCTTTCAGCCCATGAATGTGAATTTCGGCCTTTTCAGACCGATAGAGGGCACAAAGAACGGGCGTAAAGGGCGCAAAGAGCGCTATAAAGCCTATACAGACCGGGCAAAAAGCGCTTGGCAGGATTGGTTGGCCAAAGCCCCTCTGGACGCCTAGCATCTGATTTGCTTAACTTACGGGATGACGACAACCTATCTCGATAAAATTTACAGCGCTGACAGCGCAGACTTACGCCCCTTTTACGCCCAATGGGCACAGAGCTATGATCAGGAAGTGGGCGAAAACGGCTATGTCACTCCGCTGAGAATTGCCGAGGCGCTGGCGCGACATGTAAAAGATCTGAGTATACCCATCCTCGATTATGGATGCGGCACAGGTGTTTCAGGGCAGGCGTTTCAAAAAGCGGGTTTTCTCACGATCGACGGGGTAGATATTTCGGCTGAAATGCTCGAGGTTGCGGCGCAAAAAAAGATCTATCGCCGCTTGGAGGTGTTTGCGCCTGAATCTGGCCCGAACGTGAAACTGGGGGCTTATCAGATTATTGCCGCAGTTGGCGTCATTGGCGCCGGCGCTGCCCCGCTCGCCGTATTGACTAAAATTATGGCTCTCTTGGCTCCAAAAGGGCTGTTTGTGTTTTCATTCAATGACCACACGTTGGAAGACCCCGCTTATGACGGGCTGGTTGAGGATTATGTAAACCAGGGTCAGGCGGTGTTGCATTTAAAGGAGTATGGCGACCATCTGCCAAAGCAAAAAATCAATTCCAATATTTATATTCTTGAAAAATTGTGACGTTTCGAACCAGATTTGCCCCCTCGCCCACGGGCCCGCTGCATCTTGGTCATGCGTATTCTGCCTTATATGGCCACAGATTGGCCGAGGCAAAAAACGGGCTTTGGCTGCTTCGGATAGATGATCTAGACCACAGCCGTTCAAAACCAGAATGGACGCAGCAGATTTTCGATGATCTGCGCTGGCTTGGACTGGCTTGGCCCGAGCCTGTCAGGTTCCAATCGCAGGAAACCGCCTCCTATCAAACAGCGCTTGATGCGCTGGCACGTGCCGGAGTGATCTATCCGTGCTGCTGCAACCGCGCGGATATTGCGCAAGCCGCAGCCGCCCCGCAAGAAGGCGTGCCCGAATTTGGTCCCGATGGCCGCATCTACCCGGGCACATGCCGCCATCGCAGCCTGTCGCAGGCTGGCGTCGGCGATGCGTTGCGCTTGAATATGCGCAAAGCCGTCAAAGCCCTGCAAAAACCTGTAACCTATGAGGAATTTGGCACGCAGCTTTCAGAGCGGATAACGCTTAAACCCGAGGCGCTTATTGCGCAGGTTGGAGACGTGGTGCTGCGCAGAAAGGATCAGGGGGCAGCCTATCATCTTGCGGTGGTCATAGATGATGATGCGCAAAACATCACCGATGTGGTGCGCGGCGCAGATCTGAGCGCCGCAACGCAAATTCATGTCGTGTTACAACAATTGCTGAATATTCAGACCCCTCGTTATCACCATCATGCCTTGATAAGAGATAAAACGGGCAAACGCTTGGCAAAACGCAGCGATTCTGAAGCGCTCAGCACTTTGCGAAACGCCGGCCATTCTGCCCAAGATATCACGGAGCGCTTATTTTCAGCGGGTTAAGGCAGAACCGGCAAGCGTTCATGTTCCCTACCATCTTGCACGGTGATGTAAAAGCAACTGCGGCGGTTGGTATGGCACGCAGGCCCGGTTTGATCAATCAACAACAGCAGGCAATCGCGGTCACAATCTATGCGAAACTCAACCAATTGCTGGATATGCCCCGAGGTTTCGCCCTTCACCCACATCGCCTGACGCGAGCGCGACCAATAGGTCACCCGCCCTGTTTGAAGCGTAAGCTTTACCGCTTCGGCATTCATCCAAGCCATCATCAGCACTTCTTTGCTATTGGCATCCTGCGCAATCGCGGGAATCAAGCCATCGCGGTTAAATGCAAGTTCTTCAACGTTAAATTCCATTCTTACAAACCTTTGCTTCTGCGCCGCTTCGCCTTATGTATTGTGTTGTGGGAAAAAGGGAAAGACCATGTCGGGCGAGCCAGATCTGATAAAATTATACTCTAAAAAGATTTTGGCCTTGGCGGCCGATTTGCCAAATTATGCAAAGCTTGAGCATGTGTCGGCCCGCGCAAAAAAACGCTCGCCTCTCTGCGGATCCAGCGTAAGTGTTGAACTTGAACTCTCAGAAGGGCGCATAGCTGGCTTTACACAAGACGTAAAAGCCTGTGCATTGGGACAGGCCGCCGCATGCATCACCGCCAAAGCGATCATTGGCTGCAGCGCCGCGCAAGTGCGCGTGGCCTGCGCAGAATTACAGGCCATGTTGACCGCAGATGGCCCCATACCCGCGGAACCGTTTCACGATCTTGAGGTTTTGCACCCCGCAATTCAGTTTAAAAACCGCCATGCTTCAATTTTACTGTCTCTTGAGGCCACTACCGAGGCATTAGAGCTTGCGCAAAATGCAGAACATACCGGCTGAGATAATGGGAAATACATGCGCAAACCGCGTTCAAAACCGGTTGAGCCGGTCCCATATGAAGGTTTGTCCGACGCGTAACCTCGCCGCTTTCATACCCGATCGCGACGGGTAAATTACGTTCTTAACGGCAAAAAAGCCGTCCGCAGGATGGTAGATATCACCATCGTTTAGGCAACATGAGAATTTAACGCTAGGCTTCATCACTTGCGGATATTTGGGCAACCCATATTTTGCCTCTTTAATTGCTTGTTGGTCGAAAAAAAATCAGGCGGCACGGGTTGATTTGGCGCTGTTGCGCAGATTATGCACAGCCAAAGAGAATTGCTGCAAATCAGCATAGAAAGCACCCAAGAAACAATAGGGTCGTGAGCGCATAGGGCGCGCATTATCTCTTTTTCAAAAAAAAGGCAGTGCTGAAAAGCACTGCCAAGAAATTGAAAACATCTGGGAGGAGAATTTTCAACACAAGCAAATTAATGGGAGGAGAAATTTGCTGCAACACAAATAGCAACAGGCAGCCTCTGTCAGCAATGCATAAGATTGCATTGCCGATATGCATTTTATGCAAATCTAAAAGTTCTTGTGTTGCTTAATAATTAAGCTATTGACATCGCGTTAACGCAGCGTCACTTGTGTTGCAAAGTCTCGCCGCGTCAGGCTTGAGGCTATAGTGGCTAGGCTCTCTGTTTGGGAGGAGAGCGAGTCTAGCCACTAAAATATTCACCCTATATTGCCATGGATCAAGCCGACAAACATAGGTCAATAGGCTTGCCCAAACGAGCAAGACCGCTGGCCTAAAGAATGACGCCAATTGGCCGCCGCATCCACAGCGCCAAAACAGGCTGTAAAAGGCAGCACGGCTTTGTGCAGAATGTTCAACTAAAAAGCAAACCAGCCGTGATCTTTTTCTTGGGGTCGAAAAATGGCCGTTCAACCACCAATGCGCTGCGCTGCTGCTCCCCTACAAGAACACGCAGCTCGGATCCCAACGCAGTATAATCTACGGACACCATTGCAAGCGCAATATTTTTCCGCAAGCGCGGCGAGAAAACCGCAGAGGTCACTTTGCCAATCGTTTCCTCCTTATATGTGATGGTCCAAAAACTTGTATTTGGCCCACTCAAAGGCGCGCCGTCCAAAATCAAGCCGACTTGTTTGCGCTCTACCCCTTTGGCCTTGATACGGCGCAGCGCAGATTTGCCAATAAAATTTGCCTCGATATCCAGGTTAACCAAACGGTCTAAACCCAGCTCAAACGGGTTCGTATAGATATCCGCATCCGCATGGTAAGACAGCATCCCCCCTTCGATGCGCCGAATTGAAGACGTGTGCCCCGGCTTCAGGCCAAACGCAGCACCAGCGGCCATAATGCGCTCCCACAGCGCACTTCCATAAGCCCCATCCCTAAGAAAAATCTCATAACCCAATTCGCTTGACCAGCCAGTGCGGGACACCAGCAATGGAATGCCCTCAAGCTCGAGTTCGCGCAGCCAGTAATAGCGCAGATCTCCTATAGACTCTCCGAATAAAGCCTTCATAATTTCCCCAGAATTGGGGCCCTGCAATTGCAAAGGGGACACATCCGGCTCACAAATGCTCACATCCAAGCCAGAATGCACGGCCACCCCCTGCGCCCAGAGCAAAATATCGCTATCCGCCAAGGAAATCCAAAAATGGTTTTCTGCCAATCGCAAAAGAATTGGATCGTTTAGCAACCCACCATCGGCATTGGTGATGAGAATATATTTACATTGACCCACCGCCATTTTCGAAAGATCGCGGGGGGTTAACATTTGCACGAACGCTGCCGCATCAGGCCCTGTCACTTCGACCTGTCGTTCAACGGCGACATCGCACAGGATTGCTGCGTTTACCAAATTCCAAAAATTCTGCTCAGGATCTCCGAAGTCGCGGGGGATATACATATGATTATAAACCGAAAACCCTTTTGCACCCCAGCGAACCGTAGCGTCAAAATAGGGAGATTTTCTAATCTGAGTGCCGAAGCCAAACTCATCTGTTGATGTCATGATCCCTGCCTTTCGTTTGAAATTTGGGTAAGCTCTGCCCAGTTAAAGGTAGCGATCAATAGATCGGATTACTTTGCTTAAGAGGGACAAAAACGCCCTAAATTGCGACTAAAAAGACCCGCCGCGCTTTCAAAAGGCACTGCCGTTTATCCGCGCTGATTAAATACACATTATGCTTCAAAATATTGTCGTCCCCTGCAAGTGGTGGGAGGTTTGCCATCACCAAACCACAAGGCACGCTGGGCTCCTTGCTTCAGGCAATACCTAAAAATGACTTGCCAAACACGGCCAATTACAACGTCTGCCCCAAAAATGCCGCCAGCGCCAAGATTTGCCTTTGGGCTTTGATGTACGCTTGTTTTACATCCACGCGCCTGCGCCAAATATTTAAAGGCCCGCACTGTCTACCATAAGTCGGATCACGCTATTCGCGTCGGCACGCGAGTGCATCGGCAATTACAGCACAAACCCGCGGCGTGAAAAGATAAAAAAATCAGGCAGGCGGATATCTTCCCCAATGAGCTTAACAAGGCGGCGTAGAGCCTCGTCGCTCTGGCGCAGCGGCCGTTTAAAATACCACCTCAAGCGTCAGGCAGGTAGGGATTACCTGATCTGAATAGACTGGCTGAGCGCATCGGGTCTTGCAGCGCCCTGCGCGCCATGCGGCTTTTACCTCGCGGCTCAAGCCAATAGTCACCTAACCGCGCTGACGCAGGCTATCAGTATAGGCAGGCCAGTTTGTGAGCCTATACGGCGCCTCTTCGAACGAGTACCGACCGGCGCCATTGAATTTTTGCGGCATCCATAATATCCAATAGATCAAGACAGCCCCGTTCTGACAGAACCGGCAGGATCCGCGCAACGAGGCCCCTAAACAGCCCCCACCAAATTTGGATTTATCTGCATTTGGGTGGCTTTTTTCTCATCTGCAGCGTCCATTTCAGCCAAAACTTGAGCTTTGATCTCGTCCACATAGGTTGCGCGTGTGAAGCCAATATCTTGCAGCTGATGATCGCTCAAATGGCTAAGGGTTTCAAAAGCAGCACTGGCTTGGCGCGCCACGATTAGTGATTTGAATATTTGTCTAAGCATCTTACTCTCCATTGCTTGAAGTACCGCCTAATTAGGAACTTTCTGCACGCGCAACATCATCCAAGTTAGAATTGCCGCCATGCAGCATTTGCAATGCTCGCTGGCTGATACCGCCCCTAGCATTCAACGGGAGGGTCAGATAAAATTTTACCTGGCGGAGATAATTTTGATTTAAGAGGGGGGACTGGAATGTGTGGAAGGTTTGCCATCACCATACCACAAGACGCGCTGATCAACCTGTTTCATGCAACACCCGCTAATGACTTGCCTAGCACCCCCAATTACAATGTCTGCCCCACAATGCTTATTCACACGCTTATTGCAGCCAACGGGATGCGCCAACTCAAACCAATGCGCTGGGGTTTTATACCAAAATGGTACAAAAAAGTGGCGGGGGGCCCTTTGCTGATAAACGCAAGGTCGGAAACGATCGCTGAAAAGCCCGCATTTAAAGAGGCCTGTCGATCAAGACGCTGTTTAATCCCCGCAGACGGATTTTATGAATGGCAGCGCGTTGAAGGGAAAAAGCCGGCGCCCTACCGCGTCACGCGCTCGGATGGTAGCCCGCTTGTAATGGCGGGGATATGGCAAGACTGGCAGTTGAATGGCGCCCAAGTAACCAGTTGTGCAATCGTAACCACCATTGCCAATCCCAAAATGGCACGGATTCATCACAGATTGCCTGTAATACTTGAACCAGAGGACTGGCCCCTTTGGTTGGGAGAGGAGGGAAAAGGCGCCGCAAAGCTTATGAAGCCGGTCTCTGATAAGCTTTTGGATATCAAAAAAGTGTCAAACGCAGTGAATTCAAACCGATCAACAGGCGCCGCGTTATGGCAACCCATTTCGTCCTAAGCCAAATTCAACAGCAAAAACGGACGAGGAAGCAGCGCCGCGCATTTTGGTGATCAAAATCGGCCAATGCGCAAATCTAGGGATGTAAAAAATGCCCTCATTCGCAATCTGGCTTGCCCATTTCATGGCCCATCATCTTCTTCAAGCCAGGGCAATGCTCGCAGAATTTGAAACCCCTAGGAAAGCCGAAAAACGACATTTAAGCGCATGAGGTTTTTGCCCAACCGAAAGGCGCTTGGCGTGCCTTCTCGCCGTCTACCATGATCAATCAGACCAAAAGATCATGCGCCAAATGCAGCCCATCCATCAAGCGGTCAACTTCCTCAAGCGAGTTATAAAACGCAAAAGACGCCCGGCATGAGGCGGTGACACCCATGAAATCCATCAAAGGTCCCGCGCAATGCTGACCTGCCCGCACAGCGATGCCTTTTCGATCTAGGATCGTCGAAATATCATGTGCATGCGCGGCTCCCTGCAAAGTGAAGCTGAAAATCGGGCCCTTATCCTGCGCTGCGCCTTGCAGGGTCAGCCAATTCAAACCTTCCAACTGAGATTGCGCATAATCGGTGAGCGTCTTTTCATGCGCTTGAATCGCCTCAAACCCAATATCCATCATGTAATCCAGCGCCACACCAAAGCCGATGGTTTGCACAATGCCGGGGGTGCCAGCCTCAAGCATCATGGGCGGATCATTATAAATCACCTTGTCTTTATGCACTTCTTTGATCATAGCGCCGCCGCCGATAAAGGGGCGCATTTCCGCCATCCGTTCAGCGCGCATAAATATTGCCCCTGACCCTGACGGGCCGCAGAGTTTATGACCGGTAATCGCGTAAAAATCGCACCCGATATCTTGCACGTCAACGGCGTGATGCACCGCCGCCTGCGAGCCATCGACAAGCACGGGAACACCCCTGCTGCGGGCATGATGACAAATGGTTTTCACATCCACCACGCTGCCCAGCACGTTTGACATATGCGTGATCGCAATCAGTTTGCTACGCTCGGATATCGCGTCGATAACCGCTTGCGGGTCCAAATTGCCCTGCGCGTCAATATCAACCCATTTCAACACCACCCCATAGCGCTCGCGCAAAAAATGCCAGGGCACGATATTGGCATGATGCTCCATCACCGAAAGGATAATTTCATCGCCTGCGGTTAAATTTTCCATCGCCCAACCGTAGGCCACAGCGTTTATACCTTCGGTCGTGCCCGAATTAAGCACGATTTCAGATTCGTCGGCTGCGTTTAAAAACCGCGCCACAATGCCGCGCACCGCTTCATATTTATCGGTTGCCAGATTGCTAAGGTAATGCAAACCACGATGCACATTCGCATATTCATGCGCGTAAGCGCGCGTCACCGCATCGATCACCACCTGAGGCTTCTGCGACGACGCGCCATTGTCCAAATACACCAAAGGCTGTCCGTTTACTTCACGGCTTAAAATTGGAAAATCTGCGCGAATAGAGGCGATATCAAACGTCATAACAGGTCAGGTTCCCAAGAAAAATAAAGTGGTCAGAATCGCCAAACTCAGCACCCCGAGCATGCTGCCCAGCAGGGAAACAAAGGTTGCCTTGATCATATTGTCAAACCCATGAGCCACATCGATAAAGGTGATAAAAATCCAAAAAGACCACCCAATCAGCGCCACTTGAAAAAACGCAGAAACCGGAGGCATGATGAATAAAAAAACGTAGGATATAATTTGCAATGCAAATTGCAGCACCTGCATCCAGGCCATCAGCGCCATAATTGATTTAAAATCGCCCAAGCCCTGTAGCTTCTCGCCAATCCAAGCAATGCCGAACGCAACCGCGGTTGTCACAACAAAAATGACAACGCAAATTTTCCAAGGTGCGCCAAGGATCTCAACCGCCTCGGCGCTTTGCGGCAAAATATAATCAATCGTGAACATCAAAGCGGTGCTGGCGCAGACCATAGCCAGAAACAAAGAAAAGATCGCATCATAAGAAAGGTTGATCGCGATCACCTCTTGCGCCGCCTCTCTGGGCTTTGAAAAACTATCTTGAAAAAGCCGCTTTATCATCAACTCACCCGTCATCGGGCCACCGGCCGCGCCGCGCGCAGCCCCGCCGCCAAAAACCAAATAAACACCGCGAACCAAACAAAGCCGACGGCTTCTTTAATCCAAGTTTGACCTAAAAACCCTGTGATAAGCCCATGCAATAACATCAAGGGTGCGGCGGCCAAAAACGCCCAAAAAAGAACAACGCGAACGCTGTAGGCTGACAGTGATGGCCCAAAAACACCCCAGCCCCATTTCACCAGCAAGGCCAAAATGTAAAACATCAACGGCGCCAAAAAGAACCAGCCAAACAACGCGCCCCCCAAAAGCATATCCAAAGCTTTTTCTTCCAGATGCGCTTGTCGGGCAAGGCCCGGCCATTGCGCCAGAAAGGCCAATACGCAGCCGGCAGCCAAAAACGCCAAGGCGCGGTCTTCACGCGGCCCCGCTTGCAACAAATCGCTCACCACTTGGCCAGGCTTGGTGTAGCTCCTAACGATATTTCGCAACATTGACATGCTTAGCTGCGCCGCCGGGCCAGCCACGCCTCTAATTGCTCAAGCATCGCGGCGGACAATATGTCATTGTCAATTTCATCAAGCGCCTCTGCGAGAAACGCCAAAGTCAGCATATCCACCGCCAGCGGCGTCGGAACACCGCGCGAGCGCAGATAAAACAGCCCGTCTTCATCAATCGCACCCGAGGTGGAGCCATGCGAGCAAATCACGTCATCTGCGTAGATTTCCAGCTCAGGCTTGGCCAGAAACTGGCTGTCTTCATCCAACAAAAGCGATTGGCTAATCTGATAACCATCGGTTTTTTGCGCGCCAGGTTTGACAAGGATTTTACCTTGAAAAACGCCAACAGCCCCGTTCCGCAAGACTTTTTTAAACACCTGCCGGCTTTCGCAATTCACCGCATCATGGGTGATAAAAACCGTATCATCATGATGAAACGCCCCATCTCCCACGCAGGCTCCTGCAACATGCGCAACCGCATCATCACCCTTCAAGCTCAAAACGCAATCATTGCGAGTCAAAACGCCATTCACCGTTAAGGTAAATGATTTGAAAACGCTTTTTTGGCCCAAAGAGGCAAAGATGCTGCTGCTGCAGCGTTGTTCATGATCGCGGCCCTGCGCCCGTATGTGATGAAATTGCGCTTGATCTGCGACCTCTACCTCCATCACCAGATTGCTGCGCGCAGCGATAGGCCCGTTTTCAACCAACGTCAAAGATGCGTTTGGTTCAAGCTTGATCAGATGGTGTAGCATCACATCAGATAGCGGATCTTCATGTCGGTACACGATGTTTAAAATAGGTTTCACCGCAGCTGTGACATGGATCAAAACGCCATCACTCGCAAACGCGGTGTTAAGCGCGGCCAAAGGCCGTTCCACCGGCGCTTGTCCCTGCGCCTCTAAGGTTCCATAAACCGGCTTTGCCCAATGCAAATCCAAATCTTGACAGGCTGCCAGGCGGTCAATTTGAACCCCCGAGCCAGTCAAATCATCAGAAGCCTCGGGGTCAAACACCCCGTCAACGAACACAATTTTAAGGCGTTCTAAATCACCGCAGAGCGCCGCTTCGGGCAGACCCAAAACCTCAGCCCGCGCAGCCTCAGGCGCCACCAACGCCGCGGGGTTGGTATATTTCCAATACTCATCGCGCCGGTCAGGCAATCCCATCGCTTTTAAAGTGTTGAGCGCCGCGGCGCGGGCCGACGCACTCCAGCCCGTATCGATCGGCTGCATCATAGATAGACGCGTCTCTAAAGCACCCAGTTTGACTTGTGGCAAGGCCATTAAGCAACCTCCGCCAAAATATCAGAATAACCGTTATTCTCCACTTCCAACGCCAATTCCGGACCACCCGTTTTCACGATCCGCCCGTTTGCCATGATGTGAACAACATCCGGTTTGATATGATCCAGCAGGCGTTGATAATGCGTGATCACCAAAAAGCCACGGCCTTCATCGCGCAGAGCATTTACGCCTTCAGCAACCAGTTTCATGGCATCCACATCTAACCCGCTATCGGTTTCATCCAAAATACACATTTTGGGTTCCAACATCGCCATTTGCAAAATCTCATTGCGTTTCTTCTCACCACCGGAAAACCCAACATTCACCGGCCGCTTCAGCATATCTGCATCGATTTTTAGGGTTTTTGCCTTCGCACGGACAAGTTTCAAAAACTCGGCGGCGCTCATTTCTTCTTCGCCCCGCGCCTTGCGTTGGGCGTTCACCGCTGTGCGTAGAAACGTCATATTTCCAACGCCGGGGATTTCAACCGGATATTGAAAGGCTAAAAACAAGCCGGCAGCCGCCCGCTCTTCAGGGTCCATTTCAAGCAGATCAACCGAATCTAATACCGCGCTTCCGCCCGTCACCTCATAGCCGTCCTTACCGCTTAAGACATAAGACAAAGTGGATTTTCCGGATCCGTTCGGCCCCA
>Ga0181554_1001967_pt1 | contig 18735 bp, 10 predicted proteins | sample 011ome_16_FD_145602 | JGI IMG/M metagenome (GOLD analysis project Ga0181554, IMG submission 145602) | Coastal salt marsh microbial communities from the Groves Creek Marsh, Skidaway Island, Georgia - 011503CT metaG (spades assembly) | ecosystem: Environmental > Aquatic > Marine > Intertidal zone... | reverse complement strand
GCGAGATGCTTGACGCACACGGCGCCCGCCGCGCCCGTGCGCATGTCCGTGAGGTAGCGGTTCTCGTGAAGGACCGCCTTCGGGCCGCCGTTCGTGGCGTCGCAGACGACGAACACGCCGCTGCCCGCGGGAAGGCCTTTCTCGACGTTCTTGTAGAAGCTCACGCACGCGAGCTTTACCGTCCACGTCGGCGCGCCTTCGATGTATCCGCCCTTGATGTGGCAGTCCCCGGGGCCGGCGGCGGCGGTTTCCGCGATCCCGATGTGCATCGGGAGCGGGACGTCGACTTTCCCTTTCGCGAGCTCCGCGAACGCGGCCTCGACGGACTCCGTGAGCTCCTTGTTCGGCTTCACCTTCGACACGATCGTGTCGTAATCGTACAGTTTCGGCGCGGGCAGGCGCGGCTTCGAAGGGTCCGCGTTGGCGGCTTCGCCCGGGCGGACGCCGTCGAGGACTTCCATGACGTAGCTCCCGATCGCGGCGTCTTGCGCGCCCGTGCCGGTGAGGTCGCACACGATCCTCTCGTTCCCGACGCGGCCTTCGCGCTCGCCGGAGATGATCTGACCAATCTCCGCGTGGACGTTCGCCTCGGTCATGAGCCCGGCTTCGATCGCGGATCGAAGCTCGCCGACGCGGCTGCACTGCGCGGTGATGTCCGTGACAACCTTGGCGTTCATCAAAATCTCCGGCGGGATCTCGTTCTTCGTGGGCTGATCGGACCCGGACGCGATGATCGTCGCGTGCGGTCGGAGCCACTGCTCTTCGAGGACCCACTCCCCGCCGGGGGTTTGCGTGAAGACGACGTCCGCGTTTCGCACCGCGTCCTCAGCCGTCGCGCACGCGTAAAACGGGTACCCGAGCTCCTTCGTCATCTTCTTGCAGAAGCTGCTGCTCTTCTGCGGCGAGCGCGCGTACGCGAACGCTTCTTCGAACCCGTGCACGGTCGCGGTGGCTTTCGCCATCGCCTCGGCGATGACGCCCGTGCCGATGAACGCGACGGACTTGGCGTCGGGGGCGAGATGCTTGACGCACACGGCGCCCGCCGCGCCCGTGCGCATGTCCGTGAGGTAGCGGTTCTCGTGAAGGACCGCCTTCGGGCCGCCGTTCGTGGCGTCGCAGACGACGAACACGCCGCTGCCCGCGGGAAGGCCTTTCTCGACGTTCTTGTAGAAGCTCACGCACGCGAGCTTTACCGTCCACGTCGGCGCGCCTTCGATGTATCCGCCCTTGATGTGGCAGTCCCCGGGGCCGGCGGCGGCGGTTTCCGCGATCCCGATGTGCATCGGGAGCGGGACATCGACTTTCCCTTTCGCGAGCTCCGCGAACGCGGCCTCGACGGCTTCGACCAACGCCCTCGCGGGCTTGACGTTGTTCACGATCGTGTCGTAGTCGTACAACACCGGCGCGGGGAGCCTCTGCGGCCCAGAGCTCGGCTTCGCGACGTCGGCGGCGTTGGCGGAGGTCGGAAACGAAATCGGAGACGACATCGGCGCCGCCGCGGTGTTCGTCAGCGCGCTCTTCGGCCGCGTGAAGTCAACCTTGTACCTCGCGGAGAGTTCTTCGTAGAGCGTGTCCGCCATCGCGATGCCGGTCAGCTCGCACGTCACGTCGACTTGGACGCTGTGCGAGTCCTCCTGAAGCCAAGCTCTCTCGTGGTTGATTTGTTTGATTGACGCGCCGACCTCCGCGATGACCGCGGTGAGGCCGGCGATCCCGCCCGGGCGGTCCGGAACGACGACGGAAAACCGACACAGGCGGCCGTCGTTCACGAGTCCGCGCTCGAGCGTGTTCCCGAGCGTGTTCGTGTCGATGTTCCCGCCGCACAACAGGACGACGACGGTCTTCCCTTCGAGCTCCGGAAGCTTCCCCGCGAGACACGCGGCCATACCCGCGGCGCCCGCGCCCTCTTGCACGAGCTTCTCGCACTCCACGAGCCTCAACAACCCGACGGAGATGTCCCTCTCGCTGACGGTGACGAGCTTGTCGACGCGCGGGCGGCACACCTCGAACGACCGCGGGCCCACGGTGGGAACCGCTAGGCCGTCCGCGAGCGTCGGGCCGGGCATGTCGAACTTGACCACCTTACCCGCGGCGAACGCCGCCGCCATCGAGGGGCACCGATCCGGTTCGACGCCGATGACCATGACGTTCGGGTTGATCGTCTTCACCGCGAGCGCGACGCCGGCGATGAGCCCGCCGCCGCCGACGGGGACGACGATCGCGTCCACGTCTTTGATGTCCTCGAGAATCTCGAGGCCGACGCTCCCGGCGCCGGCGATGATGTTGAAGTCGTCGAACCCGTTGATGTACTTCATCCCTTGGTTCTCCACGAATCGCTTCGCCGCGAGCGCGGCGTCCGCGATGGAGTCGCCCTCTAAGATGACGTTCGCGCCCAACGCGCGGCACTTCGAAATCTTCGTGAGAGGCGCGATGGAGGGCATGAGCACGGTCACCGGAATGCCGAGATCCTTCCCGTGATACGCCAACGCGAGCGCGTGATTGCCGGCGCTCGCGGCGACGACGCCTCTCGCCCTCTGCGCCTCGTCGAGCGCGAGCAGAGCGTTCCTCGCGCCGCGCTCTTTGAACGACCCGGTCGCTTGCTCCCACTCGTGCTTGATGAGGATGTTCATCCCCGTGATCGCGCTGAGGGACTTGGACTTGGTGCAGCGCGAGCGCACGACGCCGGAGCGAATTCGGAAGTGCGCGGTGGAGACGTCCTCGAAGATGGGGAGATCTTGCCCGTTCACCACCTGCCGCGGAACCTGCGGGCACTCCTGCGTCATCGGGTCGCAGTACTCCGCGTCCGCGTCGGCGGACGTCACGCCTGCTGGCGGGGTGTTGTCTTGGATCGCCGCGCGCGGCGCGGCGCGACGCGCCGCGCCCGCGTGATGGCGTTGTTTTCGCGACAGCGCGCTCGGCGAGCGCGCGAGCGGGCGCGCGCTCATCGGCGTGCCGCGCATCGCGCCGGCGACCCCGGACGACATCGTGACTGACGGCGCCTGCGTGGGGCGTGAACGCGCGACGCGCGGGGTCGGTCAGGTCGGGGAACGCGACGGCGCGCGCGCGACGAGATCCTCGCGACGCGTCGAGAGCGTGACTAGACGAGGAAGATGGTGCGCGCGTGTCTGTTTCGAGATAAGATGTCCGCGGACTCGGACGCGCGCGCGCGCACCGTGCGATACCGCGCTGGCGAGGTGGATTCCGTGAAGACTCGCGTCTGTCGCGTGCGTGCGCGCGTGCGGAGGGCGCGAGTGCGTGCGCGCGCGAGAGTGCGGCGGGGACGCGCGCGCGACCTTTCCGCGACCGAACGATTGTTACGCGTCGCGTGCATCGAGCCAAAATTAAACGGTCGTTGCTGAGTTGTTCCTATCAAATCCAGGCAAGGGTGCCGTGCTTCAGGCTCGCGGCGCGATCAGATTTACCCCGACCCAGCCAAGCGCGCTAGCCGACGGGAAAAACCGACGCCGACGAAACTCCGCCCGCCCGCCCGTCTCCCGCGCGAATCCCTCACTCCTTCTTCGGAATCTTCGGCATCTGCCGCCCCGTCGGCGGCGACACGTCCGTGAACTTCCCCGCCCGATGCGTCTCGCGCTCCCGCGCGGCGACGTATATTCTCTGGATCGCCTCCGCGTTGACGACCCCTTTGATGGACACGCACCTGGCGCCGCCGTGCTCGTCGCCGTCGTCCATCGAATACGCCTCCTCGCCGCCGTTCTCGCTGATATCGGTCAACGCGCTCGTGTCGATCTGCAGGACGTAGAAGTATCCCGCGCGCTCCGCGTAGTGCGCGTTCGCGTGCGCGAGGAGGTCGTCGGGGTTCATGAACGCCTCGACGGCGCCGACGTGATGGAAATCTTCCGAGACGTACGCGTCCTGCCCGCGTCCGATGGGGAGCTGGCCTTGGAAGAACTGCGCGGGGGTGAGGTGGAACAGCGTGTGTCCCTTCGGCGCGATGTCCTCCCACTTGCCGTACACGCCGCGGTGGACGCGCACGCGGCGGAAGAGCTCGTCGTCCGGGAGGCCGACCTGCACGGAGCGGGGAGACGGACGACGACGACGTCAGTCGGACGACGCGCGCGACGGACGGCAAATGACGGACGCAGGAGGACGAGCGACGGACGCGCGCCGTCGCGCGCGACGCGACGCGACGCGACGCGACGCGCGAGGGAGGGAGGAAGCGCGCGCGGAGGCGAAAGGATCGAGCGAAGCGCGCGCCATGGCGGGATCCATGAGGCACTGCATCGCGTCTCGTCCCGCGTGCGGTCGCAGCGCGCGCGCGCGACGGACACTGTCATCTCGCCGGGCGGGAGACGAAGCGTTACGCCGAACGCTCGCGCGCGCTCGGAGCTGGGAAACGAGGAGAGTGGAAAAAAACCGCGCCGACGACGACGTTCGACCGATCGAACGATCGACCGAAACGCCGCGGGCGCGTCCGTTCCAACGCCTTAAGAGCTACCACTACTACGCTAACCGACCGTGAACTTCAGACACCGCGTCTCCGCGTGCACGGCGTTGCACTTCTTCCCGCAAAACTTCATCCCGCACCGCGCGCAGCTGTACTTGGACACGAACCCGCACACGCTGCAAAACTTCCTCGGCGCGGACGTCCTCCCCGGCGCCGCGGCGGCGGTGAGATACGTCGGTATCGACGCCGGCACGCGGTCTAACATCGCGACGTCGAGCGCGCCGGCGAACGACCGCGGCCCTCGCTTCGCTTGCGCGGCGCCGCGCGTCTTTCGCTTCCCCGCGGACGACGCGAGCCCCCCTTTGCTTCCCTTTTTCTTCAGGACGACGCCCACCGCGTCCGCCTCCTCGAGTTCGTACTCGCTGTCGCTGCCGGCGCCGTCCTCCGCGTCCGCGTTGTCGTTCTCGAGCGCGTCGAGCCGAGCCGCGGCGACCTGCGCGCGCGGAGGGGAGGGACGTCAGGAGGAGGGCGAAGACGGATCGAACGATCGATCGGGGACGAGTCGACGAGGGCGGAAAAGAAGGGTTCCGCGCGATCGACGACGCGCGGGCACGCGACGCGGCGCGCGCGCGTCGAGGGCGGGTCGACGCGATCGCGCGGCGCTCTCACCTGTCTGCGCGTGTCCTCGTCCACGCGCTTGAGCGCCTTGGCCACGGTCTTCACGCGCGTGGACTTTCGTTCCGACATCGCGCGCGCGCGCGCCGCAGTGGCCGACGCGAGGCGGGGACGGCTGTCTGGCTGTCTGGCTGGTGCGCTGGAGGGGAACAGAACCGCAGCGGTCGTCGGTCGCGGCGAGAAATCGATCAAAAAATCTTCGGCAAGGGTTTAAAAAATCCGTTGAAAGGGGAAAGCTACGAGGGTTGAGGGTTTCGAGGATCTGGCGACGGCGTCGGCGAACGCGCGGGCGATGGAATCGCCGCGCGACGCGCGGCGTGGCGAAGACGAACTATCCGCGCGCGGTAGCGGAGCGAACGCGAGGCGCGCGTCGATCTTCGACGCGCGCGCGGCGACGACGGCTCGAATGGCATTTCAAAAATGTAACAATTCAAAGCGCGTTGCGCGCCGTGCGCGCGCTTCTGCTCGTCTCCACTCTCGTCACGCCCTGCCGCGCGCTCGTCTCGCGTCGTCGCACGTTGCCTTCTAGATTACACAGTCATAGACATCGGCTGATCCTCGCCCGGATGTCGTTCATCGCGGCCCCACGCTCGGAGAAGAGCTTACTTCTTCACTGGCTTCTTGCCGGGGGTCATCTTTTTCGCGGCGCCGAGCGACCCCAACCCGCTCTTCGGGTTCTCCGGGGACGTCTTCCACTTCGCCGCGCACTTCGCGAAGATTTCCTTGGGGTTCATGCCCGGGGTCTCGGCCTTCACTTCCGCGACCGCCTTCTTCATGAAGAGGTTGAACGCGGTCGGCGCTCGCGGCGCGCGCTTCTCCTTCTTCTTCTTGATCGGCTTCCCGTTGTCGTCCACGAGCTCGCCGCTCGCGCCGCGCTTGCCGAGGACGACGCCGCCGGCGAAGACCTTGGAGATCTCGATGCACGCTTCGCCGATCTGGGCGAAGAGAGGAGCGAGCTTAGCGGAGTCGGACATGGTGTTTGATTTGACTTGTGGCGTGCGTTTAGGACGCCGCGCGGGAAGAATGGCGTCGGGCGACGAACGGGGCGCTTTCAAGAACCCTCGTTCAACGGAACTTTCAGCCGCCGAACGGACCCCTCGACGCGCTCCAGTGCTTTCGAAACCGACCTCGGGCTGGACGGACGAACATGAAATAGATGCCACCTGGAACGTACGCGTCGCCTCGCGGGAACCGCCCGCAGAGCCGCCCGCGCGACGACCGCGTCGCGATGGAGAAGGTCAAATCCATAAAAGCGAAGGTCGCGTCCGGCTCCGAGGCGCTGCTGAAGAAGGCGAAGGAAGAAGCGGTGCGAACGCGCGCAGCCTCGTCGCGAAATCGAAGTCCACGTCGCTCGCTTCCCGTCTCGGCTCGCGCGTCCCTCGTCGCCCCCGCCCCCGCCTGACCTCCGAGCCAAAACCTCGTCCTCTCCGCGCGCGCAGGCGGAGGCGAAGGAATACACGAAGAAGAAAGCGGTGGAGCTCAAGCCGAAGCTCAAGGCTGCGCTCGCGAAGGCGGAGCCCGCCGTGCAGGAGTTCTTCAAGAGCCCGACCGGGGAGTTTCTCAAGAACAACCCGAAGGCGGTGATCGGCGTGCTGACGGTCCTCGCGTTCATCGGCATCCCGGGCGCGGGGCCGCTCGCGGCGTTGGTGAAGATCGCGGGGCCGCTGCAGGCGGCGCTGCCGATCATCATGACGATGGCCGCGCCCGCGGCGGCGTTGTTAGTGTGACGAGCGCGAGGCGGGACGGGAGCGCGGGGCGACGCGAGGTATATACTGTAGAAAGGCGGGCGAAGCGAGCGAGGCGCGCGCAGCATCGTGTATTCGTATATTAGCATCGCGCGCTTCCGCACGGCTCGATCAGAGTTCGCCCTCCTCCATCTCCCCGTCCTCCGCCGGGGGCGGCGGCGGCGGCGGCGGCGCGCCGAACCCCCCGCTATCGCGTCGCCTCCGCCCACCGTCGCGGTCGTCTCTGCTCCGGCTCCGGCTCCGCTTCCGGTCGCGGTCGCGGTCGCGGTCGCGGTCGCGGTCCGACCGTCGCGAGTCGCGGTCGCGGTCCATCCGTCGCGAGTCGCGGTCGCGGTCGCGGTCCCTGCTGCGGTCCCTGTCTCGGTCTCGGCTGCGATCGCGCGGCGCGCGGTCGCGGCTGCGATCGCGGTCGCGGCCGCGATCGTCGTACCCGCCGCGCCTAGAGTCGCGTCCTCCCCTCCCGCGGTCGTCCCTTCTCCCGCGGTCGTCGTATCCCCGGGGATGGTCCCTCCCGCGGTCGTCGTAACCCGGTGGCGCGTACCCGCCGCCGCGTCGGTCGTCCCCGCCGCCGCGGTATCCGTCCCCCTCGGACGGGCGGTCTCGGGAGTGATACGCTTGGTCTCGACCGGAGACGAGCGAGTTTTCGTGCTTCGCGCCCTTCCTCGTGCGCCCTAACCCGCCGCCTAACCGCCGCGGCTTCCAGTCCGGCACCGTCCGCCCACGCTCCGCGTCGACGACGACGCGCTTGTTCTCGATCCGCCGCCCGTCCGCTTGTTTATACGCCGTCTTCATGTCGCTCTCGCGGTTGTACTCGATAAACGCGTACCCGCGCGGCTTCCCCGTTTCGACGTCCTCGACGACCCTGACGCTCTTCACCGGGCCCCACTGCTCAAACTCGCGCCGCAGCTTGCTCTCGTCGACGTCGTACGAGAGCCTCCCCACGAACAACGTCTTGTACGGGTCCGAGTCCTTCGCTTTCGGGTCTTCTTTCGGGTCCCACTTTTCGATAGCCTCTTCCAACGCGCGCGCGTTTCTCTCCTCCGCCGCCATCCGCCGTCTCAGCTTCTTCTCCTCCTTCGTCTCCTTCTTCTCCTTCGGCGCCGGCGGCGGATCGTCCGCGGGGTCCGTAAACTTATCCACGTACGCCGCGACGCCGGTCATCGGCTGCGTCTTCTTCGGTTTCGCCGGCGCGGGCATGTACTCCACCGGCGGCCGCGGGACGAACAACGCGAGAAGCGACGGCGTGAGGCCCGTCTGGTGCGCGCCCGCCGCGCCCCCCGGGGCGGCGCGCATGCCCATCATCGCCCCGGGGGGACCCATCGGTCGGAGTCCCATCCCCATCCCCATTCCTGGGGGTCGCATCATCCCGGGGGGCATCCCGGGGGGCATCCCGTACCCGGGCATCATCCCGGGCATCATCCCGGGCATCCCTGGCGGGCGCATTCCGGGGACGAACGCTCCGGGCGGGGGCGGGAGCCCCGGTCGGAGCGGCGCCCCCGGGGGGCCGAGGCTCGGCGGCGCCTGCTTCAGCATCTCGCCCCGCTCGCCCCGCGCGCGCGATCAATCGCGTCGAGGTTCGCTGAGAGGCTCGCGGAGCCGGAGCCGACGCGCGATCGGGGCGAGAAAGATCGCCGAGAAGGGAACCCTAACGACGAATCGACCCGCCCGCTGATCTGATGATTCGACGCGCGTTCGCGGCGCGCGAACGGCGAGCGGCGCGACGGTCCCGACGCGTGCGCGCGTTCGTGACGGGGTGTAGAACGTGCGACGCGAGGCGGACGTGCTCTCGACGCGCGCGTTCGGCTGTGACGGACGCGCGCGGCGACGCGCGCGGAAGCCCTCGGACGTCGATCGGAATCCCAAACCCGCGCTTTCGGCGCCGCGCGGGGGCGCAGTTCTGTTTCTCTGCTCATCACTGCCCGCGGGCGGTTTTCAAACGATTTTGAACTGCGAACGTCTTCCGCGCCTCGCCACAACGAGCGTCGCGCGTATCACACACGCGCGCCACACGTCGAGCGACGCGTCGAGACTTTCAGTCTCGTTCCTCGCTTCTCCCGCGCTCGCGCACTCCCCGCGCGCGTCGCCGCACGCGCGCGTCGCAGCGCACGGAAAGAAAACTCCGCGCGCGCACGTGTGGGCACCGCTCCGAAGACGATCGCTCGAGCGGGCTCGCACGCGCTCGCGCTCGTCCGCCGCACCCTGAGCGTCTGGCCTTCGACGGTTCCCTCGAAGGTTCTCTCGTCCTCGAACGCGCGTCCGTGTCCTCGCGCGCGACCCAGAGGCGGCACGCATCGCGCGACCGCGACGTCGTCGGGCGACGTCGCCGACGGAGGCTTCAGACCTGATACCGCGCGCGCGCGCACCACGATGAGCGACGCGAGCGCTCCCACGACGCGGCCGTTCCAGGTCGTCGTCGCCGCGACGAAGGGCGACATGGGCATCGGCCTGGACGGCGCGCTCCCGTGGAGGCTCCCGAAAGACATGGCGTACTTCAAGTCCGTGACCGCGACCGTCGCGGAGCCCGGGAAGCGAAACGCGGTGATCATGGGACGGAAGACGTGGGAGTCGATCCCGGCCAAGTTCCGGCCGCTCCCCGGTCGCCTCAACGTCGTCCTCTCGAAGTCCGGCGCGCTCGTGGAGTCGACCGGGTCGGAGAACGCGGCGCCGGCGAACGGCACGCCGAGTAACGTCCTCCCGCCGAGCGTTTTGTTGCAGCCCTCTCTCGAAGCCGCGCTCGCGACGCTCGGCGCCGGCGAGCACGCGGAAAACGTCGAAAAAATCTTCGTCGTCGGCGGCGCGCAAGTCTACGCGGAAGCGATGGCCTCCCCCGCGTGCCAGGCGGTTCACATCACGGAAGTCACGCCGCCGAAGGACATCCCGGACGCGTTCAAGTGCGACACGCACATGCCGCCGGTGGACATGGAGAAATTCAAACTCTACGCGTCCGCGCCCCCGGTGAACGAAAAAGAAGGCGCGAAGATTCAGTTCCTGTCCTACGTCGCGAAAGACGCCGCCACGGGGAAGTTCCGCATCCCCGGGAGCGTGTCTCTCCCGCCCGGCGCGGTCGCGAACGGCGTCAGGCACGAGGAGCTGCAGTACCTCGATCTGATCAGGGACATCATCGAGTCTGGGAACGTGAAAGGCGACCGCACGGGCACGGGGACGATTTCGAAATTCGGAACGTCCATGCGATTCGACTTGCGACGGTCGTTCCCGCTCCTCACCACGAAGCGCGTGTTCTGGCGCGGCGTCGCGGAGGAACTTCTGTGGTTCGTCGGCGGGAGGACGAACGCGAAGGAGCTCCAGGACAAGGACATCCACATCTGGGACGGCAACGGCAGCCGCGAGTACCTCGACTCCGTCGGGCTGTCCCACCGCGAAGAGCAAGACCTCGGGCCGGTGTACGGGTTCCAGTGGCGACACTTCGGCGCGGAGTACACGGACATGCACGCCAACTACGACGGCAAGGGCGTGGACCAGCTCGCGGAGGTGATCGACAAGATCAAGAACAACCCGAACGACCGACGTATTCTGCTCACCGCGTGGAACCCCGCGGCGCTGAAAGAGATGGCGCTGCCCCCGTGCCACATGTTTTGCCAGTTTTACGTCGCCAACGGGGAGCTGTCGTGTCAGATGTACCAGCGCTCGTGCGACATGGGCCTCGGCGTGCCGTTCAACATCGCGTCGTACTCGCTCTTGACGTGCATGATCGCGCAGGTGTGCGGGTTAAAGCCCGGGGATTTCGTGCACGTCATGGGCGACACGCACGTGTACAGCAACCACGTGGAGCCGCTCAAGAAGCAGCTGCTGTGCGAGCCGCGGCCGTTCCCGACGTTGAAGATCAATCCGGCGAAGACGGACATCGACTCGTTCGAGTTCAGCGACTTCACGATCGAGGGGTACGACCCGCACCCGAAGATCGAGATGAAGATGGCGGTGTGATGAGGAGCGTGCGTTGCGTTGCGTGTGAACGTATGGGACGCGAGCGTTACTTTGAATAGTGTAAGTCCCTACGTATTATAACAGAGAAACGATCCAACTTCATGAACCCCTCACCTGTCGCGCCTTTAACTTCGCCGCCGCCGCGGCTTGCTTCTTCGCGAGTTTCTCCTCCCTCGCGCCGATCGACTTCGGATCAAAATCCGCGGGCAAATCGAGCGTCTCCAACGTCTTCGCCCACAGCGCCGCCGCGGCGTCGTCGTCCCTCGCGTGCTTCGACGGCGGCCTCGCGCGACAGTCGGACGTGAAGTACGGAGCGATCCCCGTCGACGCTCCGTAGTCGTCAACGAGCGCCTCGTCCCTCGTCGCCGCCCACAGCGTCGCCCGCGCGCCTTCCGCGGGCGTGAGCAAAAAGTTACTCATTATGATCTTATACGCGACCTGCACAAACTTAGGTAACGTCCGAACGACGCCGGTTATGATATTCCCCGGGTGCACCGCGAGCGACCGCACCAGCGCCTTCTCCCCCGTGTTGACGTCGACGCCGTCGTCGTTCACGCCCAGCCGCCGTTCGAGCTCGCGAACGAACAGAAGCTCCGCGAGCTTGCTCTGCGCGTACGCCGCGCGCGCGCCGTACTTCCGGTTCACGAAGTTCGCGTCCTCGAGATCCACGCCGTGGGAAAACTCGTGGAGTTTGCTGCACACAAACACGATCCTCGCGGGCCCGCTGTCGTGGCTTCTCCCGTAGGACGTGTACGAAAACGCCTCGTCGAACTCCCGCAAGCTCGCGCCCGCGCGCTTGAGCGACGGCAGGAGGAGGAGCGACAGAAGCGCGGGGGCGAGGTAGTTGGTGCCGTAGTGCTGCTCGTGCCCGTCGGACGTGAAGCGATGCGCGCCGGACATGTCGAACACCCCGGCGTTGTTGATCAGGCAGTGAATCGGAATCTCTCGCGCGTTGAGCGCGCTCGCGAACGCGCGGACGGAATCGAGCGAGTCCAGATCGAGATGCATCACCTCGCACTTCACGCCTCTGCCGTACTTCCCTTTCTCTTTCTTCTCCCTCGCTTCGAACGCCTTCACGAGTTCCTCGCCCCTGGACACGGTCCTGCACGCTAAGATCACCTTCGCGCCGAGGAGCGCGAGCGTCTCCGCGGTCGTCGTCCCGATCCCGGACGTCGGGCCGGTCACGACGAACGTCTTCCCTTCCACGGCGGACCACTTGCACGCGCGCTTGGGGTCGGCGTACAGGTGCCACGTGTGCGGGCGCTGGAGCATGACGTCGTTCACGACGCCGAGCCACGTCCCGAGCCAGGACATCGCGAGAAGAAGCGCGGGCGGAGGGTGGGCGCGACGCGTCGATCGATCTGATCGAAACGCGGGTCAGGTTTCGTCTCGCGAACAGAAGTTCATTTTTTCCCCTCCGCTCGCTCCAGCTGTCGTCCTCTACGTGTTCGATGCACGCGCGCTACTCCATCCCCGTCCTCTCTCTCTCTAATCGCTGTCCTCCTCCCACCGCTCGAGCTCGTCGTCCTCCTCGACCGGCATCCGAACCATCAACCCCACCGCGTCCGGCCCGCGCACCGCCTGTCGGTCGTACCGAAACACCAGCTCGACGTGCCTCCCGTGCCCCGCCACCCCCACGAGCGCCCTCGACGGATTCGACGCCACCCCCGACAAGCTCCGGCGCAGCGTCCGCGTGCCGACGTTCGCGACCGAGGCCTCGCCGCACGCCTTAGACTCCGCGAGCCGCTCGCACGGACCCGCGCTCTCGTCCTCCAGCCCCGGCTGCGTGCCCGTCCCGCGTCCCGTGCCCCCGTCCCACGCGCCGCCGCCGCCCGCGCGCGAGGACTCGTATCGGTCCTCCGACGCGGGGAGCACGCCCGCGCCTCTGAGGGTCGTCGTTCCGTCGTTCACAGCGACGTCGGGGTGGAGATGTGAGGCGTCAGTGTTTGAAGTCGAAAGGCGTCGCGGCGTGTTGGGATCGAAAGCGAGGGGTTGTTGGGCGGAGAGAAACGCCGGGAGAGAGAGTCCTTAAGGAACGGCGCGCGCCGCGCGAAAGCGGTCGTACGGGGACCACAGCGGTGTCATCGGACGGAACGCGCCTGAGCTCCGCGCCGAGCGCGACGTGCCCTCCCTTGTTCGTCGTGAGGTGCAGTGACCCCGCCTTCGTCGTCGCGAGCTCGACGACGTCCCCCACGGCTCGGAACCGCTCCACGGCCGCGTGCGCCGCCTCGGTCGCGGCGCGATCGAGGCACAGCCAGTAGGGCACGTCCACGACGTTGGCCTGGACGATCGTCTCGAGGTCCTCCACCTCGCGGCGATTCAGCGGGCCCGCGAGCGGGACGTCTTGCACGACGTCCACGACGCCCTTGCTGTCGAAGCACAGGAACGGCAGCGACGTCCCGGGCGCGACCTCGCGCTTGATGAGCTTGACCTCGACGTGCGTCGCCTCGGAGCCGACGAGGCCGCGCAGGACGCGGCACAGCGACGCGGGCTCGAGGCGCACGCCGATCTTGTTATCGTTCGCGGACTGCAGCAGGCACGCGTCGAAGACTTCGTCCTTCAAGAGATCCGCGTGTATCTCGATCCCGCCGGACTCGGCGTGGTTCTGCACGAGGTGGATCGAGTTCGGGGTGAACAGGACGCTGAGCTCCTTGCCGAGCTTGTCGAATATCGGCGCGAACCGTTCGAGCCACTGCACGCCGACGGAGGAGAACGTCGCTTTGAACTTCATCGGATGTTTTTTTCGTCGCGTTCGCCGCTCCTCTTCTCGGACGAATCAAATCGAACCCGCCGCAGCACGCCGCGCGTCCCGCCGCGCCTGGAACGAGCGGATCCGACGCCGGCCAGCTCGTGAGGAGCGGTCGAAGCGCGCGACTCCCCGGCGGGCGGCGTGGGGACGCGCGACAAGCCGGGCGGCTGCCCCGCGGTTGTGACGAATCTCGAAGCGAGCGGCGCTTTATTTCAGGCGGGGCGGGGGTGCCCAAGTTTCCCGCCCGAGCGCAGTTTTTCGAAATGTAGGCACACCAGATCCATTCTTCGAAGCGCGCGAAGCGATGGAGCACTCCCCGAGGCCGGCTCCTCCTCGGGGAGTAGATCGCGGCGGCGGCGGCACATCCACGTCGGACGGCGGCGGCGGCGGTCCCGGCGGCGGCGGCCTCGCCGCGAGGCTCGTCGCCGTCAAGGCGAAAATCAAAACCTGGGAACACGCGTTCACGAAATCGCGCGCGCGGCCGCCGACGAGAGAGGACACGACGCCGGAGGTCGGGGAGATGTACAAGGAGTACCAGCGCCTGAAGGCGGCGATCGAGAAGGAAAATAAGAGGCCGTCCTCCGCGGGACGAGGCGACAAGACCGTCGCGCCCGCGGTTCGGAGCTCGCCGAGATCGCGACCGCAGAAGCCTCCCGCGCCCGCCGCGCCGCTGCGCGACGCCAACCGAAGGAAACCGACGGCGCTCGCGTCGCGGCTGCCCGCGCCCGCGGACAGCAGCGACGACGACGACGACGACGACGACGACGAAAGGATCGAGGCGACGCCGGTGAAGACGACGACCGCGCGGGGACCGGCCGTCGCGTCCGCGCCGCAGCGTCCGCCGACGTCGCCGATGTCGCCGCCGCCGCGTCGGTCGCCGAGGAAACATCCCGCGTCCCCCGCGGCGACGGCGCTGCCGCGACCGAGCCCGTCGAAGGTGTCCGCGCTGCCGCCCAGGAAAGCGGCGGCGATCCTGTCGACGTTGGATCCTCTCGCGCGCGGCTCGGGGCGAGGGCTCGGGTTACCCCCGTTAGTCCGGCAAGGGTCCGGATTACTCGCCAGAGGCGGCGGCGGCGGCGGCGGCGGGTTCGCGCGCATCGCCGCCTCGCGCGGCGTCTCCGCGACGACCGCCGCCGGCCGCCCGGCGTTTGATCCTCTACTCTGCGACACTGGCGCGGTGCTGAGCGGCTCCGCGGTGCGCACCGGCGCGGGCGCGAGTCGCGCGCCGGAGTCGCTGTCGTCGTTTCTCGGCGAGGACGCGGACGCGCGCGCGAAGGCGCCGATCGTGATGCCGGTGGCGCCTCCCGTGAAGAAGACCAAGCAGAAGGCGCCGCCGATGCCGGTGTACGACACGTCGCGGAAAGGGCGAGGGAAGGCGCGCGAGGACGAGATGCTCGCAGAGCCGGACGAGGACGAGATGCTCGCGGCGATGGAGGCGGAGGAGGAGGACGCGCCGCCGCCGCCGCCGCCGCCGGCGGACGACGACGAGGACGATTACGCCGCCGCGGCGGCGAGGGCGTCGGCGGCCGCGGCGAAGAGTGTGGAGGCCGCCGCGGCGAAACGCGCCAAGGCGAAAGAGTCGAAGGCGACCAGGGGAGGGGACTCGGACGACGGCGGGGACTCGGACTACGCCGAGAGCGGCGAGGACGACGACGAGGAGTTCGAGATCGCGACCGCGGCGGGTAAGAAGCGCCGCCGCGCCGCCGCCGCCGCCGCCGCGCCGAAGCCGAAGCCGAAGGCGCCGAGAGCGAAGGCCGCGAAGTTGACGGTTCCGACCGCGGCGACGGAGCCGGCGAGACCGACGACCGGACGAGAGCGCGCGGACGCTCGCAACGCCGCGGTTCTCGCTGCCGCCGCGGAGGCGGCGGCGAAGAAAAAGAAACCGAGCGGAGGGAGCAGGGCGAAACCGTCCGAGGCCATGGACTGGCGCGCCGCCGGGGACGAAGCCCCGGACGCGCGCGCCGCGGGCCTCGCGGAGAGAAAGCCGACGAAGAAGACGATGTGCAGCGGGAAGGGCAACTTCGTGAAACTGAACCTGAAGCAAGGGTGGAAGAGCAAGGGGGTCAAGAACGGCGCGCCGAAGAAACGCGTCGGCGGGAACGCGCGATACGGCGGCGGCACGCGCGGACGACGGAAGCAAGCCCCGGAGCCGACGGAGTGCGGGCAGTCGCTGTGGCACGCCGGGGACTGGGCGGACAGAGAGAAAGCGGCCAAGGCGAAGGAACGCGACGCCAACGCGGGGAGGAAAGCGGCGATCGAAGCGCCGGCGGTGAGACCGAGCGCGGCGCAAATCGCCGCGGAGGAAGCGCGCGCGAAGCTCGAGAAGCCGAGCGACGCGCTCGCGAGCGCGTGCGCCGCGGCTCTGAGGGACCCGACCGAGGACGCACTGACGGACATCCTGCGGAGGGCGTTCGGGCACGAGAGCTTCCGCCCCGGGCAGCTCGAGGTCATCCGACGCGTCCTGCGCGGCGGCTCCTCCCTCGCGTTGCTTCCTACAGGCGCGGGGAAATCGCTGACGTATCAGCTCCCCGCGCTTCTGTTCCCGGGGCTCACGCTCGTCGTGTCGCCGCTGCTCGCGCTGATGTCGGATCAGCTGAGGGGGCTGCCGCCGGCGCTCCCCGGCGCGGCGCTGCGATCGGACCAGTCCTTGGACGCGCTGTTTCACACCCTGGACGAACTCCGGGCGGGAAAGTTTAAGGTGCTCTTCGTCTCGCCGGAACGGCTTCTGAACGAGCGTTTCTTGAGCGACCTGAGAACGGTCCCCGGCGGCGTCTCGCTCGCCGTCGTCGACGAAGCGCACTGCGTGTCGGAGTGGTCGCACAACTTTCGTCCGGCGTATCATCGCCTCGGGCGCATTCTCCGCGCGCGCTTACGCGCGGACTGCCCCGTGCTCGCGCTCTCCGCGACGGCGACGGCGCGCACGGAGAAATCCCTGCGCGCGCAGCTGCGCATCCCGCGGGAGGGCGTGCACAGGAACGACGTCATACGTCCAAACTTGATCCTTTCCGCGATGCGCGTTCCGTCGAACTCGAGGGAGGCGACGCTGTTACACTTCCTCGAGAGAGAGCCGATGCACGGGAAGGGCTCCGTGATCGTGTACACCGCGTTTCAAAACCAAGCGGAGACGGTCGCGGCGTACCTTCAAACGAGAGGCGTCGGCGCGAAAGCGTACCACGCCGGTCAAGATCCGAGAGACCGCGCGCGGACGCAAGCGCAATTCTTCTCCGGATCTGTCCGCGTCGTCGTCGCGACCGTCGCGTTCGGGATGGGCCTCGACAAGCCGGACGTCAGAGCGGTGGTGAATTACTCCCTCCCGCGGTCGCCCGAGGCGTACATCCAGCAGGCGGGACGCGCGGGGCGGGATGGTTTACCCGCGCGGTGCGTCTCGTTCATCGACCCGAGCGATTACTGCCGGCTTCGGTCGTTATCGTTCACCGACGGCGTCGACAAGAACGCGGTGCACAGGCTGCTAGAGACGGTGTTCTTAGGGAAGAGCGCCGCCGCGGGCGCGGGCGGTGCCCGAGGCGGGAAGAAACCCGTCGCCGGCGCGATGAGCTGCTTCGCGCACTCCGGCGTCGAGTCCGGTCTCGGCGACGGCGACGACGACGGCGACGGCGTCCCCTCCGTCGTCGGCGCGCTGGTCGTGCAGCAGCTCGAACGCGAGCTCGACATGCGCGGGGAGGTCATCGAGACCGTGCTGTCCTGCCTCGAGTTATGGGACGCCGACGCGGTCAGACGACGCTGCGCGGCGGCGGCGGCGGCGACGACGGCGGCGGCGGCGGACGTGCACGACGACGACGACGACGACGGCGACGGCGACGACGGTCTCGTCCGCGTCTTGCCCGACATACGAGCGACGTGCGAGCTGTCGTTCCACGGCACGCCCGCGGACGAGCTCGCGTCTCAGTGCCCGCTCGTCGCCGCGGTCCTCGCCATCGGGGGCAAGCCGAGGCAGGGGAAGTACAGATTCAGCGTCGCCGCCGCGGCGAGGCACATGCGAGACGGGCTCGAGCAAGTCCAGGCGCAGCTTCAGGCGCTGAGCGCGAACGGGCAGGCGGCGTATCGATTGGAGGACCGCGCGGTGGGGTACGAGATTCGCCGAGCGCCGCCGACGGATCTGCGCCCGTTATCCGCCGCGCTGGTGGACCACCTGACCGCGGTCGAGGCGTCCGCGGTCGCGAAGCTGGACACGGTGTACGGCGCGTTAGAACGCGCCGCGGACGCGGAGGACGACGCGTCGCAGGGCGCGTCGTTGCGGGTCGCGTTGGAAGCGTACCTCGGCGCGGGCTGCGGCGCGGGCTGCGGCGCGGACGCGGACGGCGCCGCCGCCGCCGCCGCGGTCGCCGCGGAGCCGCCCCAAGCGATCAACACGGAGGAGCCGACGAGCCTGCGCGCGGACGCGCGCGAGCTCCTGAGCGAGCGACACGGCGCGAAAGCGGGCGGCGCGGGCATCATGTCCGCGAGAGCGGTCGCGAGGGTTTTGCACGGGTTGGGCTCGCCCGCGTTTCCCGCGCAGGAGTGGCGGCGGCACCGTCTGTGGGAGCGGCACGGCTCCACGGACTTCGCGCTCGTCATGCGCGTCGCGAGCGAGGAGCTGCTCGTCGTGCGCGGAATCAAACGATGAACAGGCGGACGGTGCGATAACCTAAGATGCGATAGAGAGCGCACGACGTGCGAGCGGAGGGATGAATACTAGACTACGTCGGTTGTTACGAAGGCACGGAAGAACATCCTGTCCGTACGAGCTATACTCGCTCGCGCGCTCTCGACCTCCGCCGTCAGGTTGGCTTCGGTTTCTCTCGCGGGTCGACGAAATACCTCACGAACTCTTGCTTCGTGACGACCTTCCTGGAGTCCTTCTCGAGCTTCGCGAACGCTTTCGCCATCGCCGCGCGCGCGCTCTCCGCGTTTTCGCCCTCGGCGGCGACCGCGCCTCGTTCCAACAGTTTCGAAACGCGGTCGTCGTCCCCGAGCGCGGTCATGAACGCTCGAATTTCAATCCCGCCGCGGTCGTCCACGTTCACGATGTCGTACACCTTCCCCAAGTACTTCTCCTTCACCAGATACGTCCTCGCCGCGAACAAGCTCTGCGTGTTCAGCAGCGGGTTCGCGAAGAACCCCGTCACGGAATCTTTCGTCTCGGTGAACTCTTGCGCCATCTCGTCCCCGGTTTCCTTCAGCCCGCGCGTGACGACCGTCGCGCCGTCCACGACGCCGTC
>Ga0181554_1001960_pt1 | contig 18772 bp, 15 predicted proteins | sample 011ome_16_FD_145602 | JGI IMG/M metagenome (GOLD analysis project Ga0181554, IMG submission 145602) | Coastal salt marsh microbial communities from the Groves Creek Marsh, Skidaway Island, Georgia - 011503CT metaG (spades assembly) | ecosystem: Environmental > Aquatic > Marine > Intertidal zone... | reverse complement strand
CTCGGCTTTGCCGGCCCGCTCCTGGCCCAGTCCGGCCTGCATCTGCGCACCTCACTCGAGGGGATCGGCGAGCCGCTTGTCCTCGAGGGAGCCGACGGGGTCGCACTCGCGACGTACGGCATCCCCTATCTCGAGCCTGACCTCCATCGGGCTGCCCTCGGCGCCGAGCGTTCCCATGCGGCGGTGATCGACGCCGCCATGGACCGCGTGCGCGAGGACCTGTCCGCGCGTGACGGCGTGCGTTCCCTCGTCGTGGCCCATGCGTTCATCACCGGTGACGACGGCGCTGCGGTCGTGAGCGAGTCGGAGCGCGACCTCCGTGTGGGCGGGATCGGCGATGCACCGGCATCCGTCTTCGCCGGTGTCGACCACGTCGCCCTCGGCCACCTGCACGGTGCGCAGGCAGTCCGGGCTGCGGCGGCGCAGACCGTGGCCTACTGCGGATCCCCCCTCGCGTTCTCGTTCTCCGAGCAGGCACACGTGAAGTCGGTGTCCGTGCTCGACATCCCCGCTGTGGGCCCGGTCCAGGTCAGTCGGATCCCAGCACCGGTCCCGCGCGCCCTCACGACGATCACCGGGAGCCTCGACGACCTCCTGGCCGATCCGGCCACGGCCGAGCTCGCCGACCACTGGGTGCGAGTCGTGCTCACCGACGCGCGCAGGCCCACGGATCCGATGGGGCGCCTGCGCGCGGCGCTCCCCCATGCCATCGAGCTCGCGTTCGAGCGCCAGGCGCTCAGTGCCGTGGAGGCGCGCGATGAGCACGGTGCGCCAGCACGCGACCCGCTGACCATCGCCGAGGCGTTCGTCGAGCACGTCACGTCGACACCGCCCGACGCGGTGGAGCGCGACCTCCTGCGCGACTCCGTCGAGCGCATGCGCATCGCCCAGGGATCGCAGTGAGATTCCATCGCCTGTCCCTCAGCGGCGTCGGCCCCTTCCGCGGCCACCAGGAGGTCGACTTCGATTCGGTGTCCGCATCGGGGCTCTTCCTCATCGAGGGACCGACGGGGGCTGGCAAGACGACGATCATCGATGCCATCGTCTTCGCCCTCTACGGATCCCTGTCCGGGTCGGATTCCGACTCCGGTCGCCTGCGCAGCCACCTGTGCCGACCCGAGGAGCCCACCGAGGTCCGCCTGGAGTTCAGCATCGGCGGGGTGCGCCACACCATCACGCGCAATCCCGCATATGAGCGCCCCAAGGCGCGCGGAGAGGGAACGACGCTTGAGCGCGCCGCACAGACGCTCCACGTGCACGACGAATCCGTCCCCGACATGCGCGAGGCCAAGGAGATCGGCGTCTACCTCACGCAGCGCATCGGCCTCACCGCCGATCAGTTCCGTCGCCTCGTCGTCCTACCCCAGGGCGAGTTCGACACGCTTCTCCAGGCCAAGCCCCTCGATCGCTACCGCACGATCGCAGGGCTCATCGACGACGGCTTCCTCCAGCGTGTCCAGGAGGATCTCAAGCAGCGGGCCGACGAAGCACTCCTCCTGCGACGTGATGCCGCGTCCCAGGTCGCACGCTTGCTCGACGTCATCAAGGAGCGCGCTTCCGAAGTGATCGACGTGCCCGATGAGTTCACCGTCGACGACCTTCTCCGCTCCCTCGCGGCCGAGTCGGTCTCTGCGGCGGCGCGCGCTGGAGAAACGGCCGCGGCACTGGACGCCTGCCAGTCCGCCGAGCATGACGCCCGCGCTCGCGTGGAGGCAGCGCGCACCGCAGGGGTGGCCCGCAGCGCACTCGCGCGTGCCGAAGCGCTGGCGGGCGCGGAAGCGACAGCGCTCGACGACGCAGGACTGCAGTCCGTCCTTCACGATCTCGTCGCCCAGCGCACCCGCCTTGAGCCCCTGGCCGACTGGGAGAGTCAGGCCGAGGCGCGTGCGCAGGAGAGCGCACGGCGGCATGCACAAGTTGACGATCTCGCCCAGCGCATCGTCGAAGCGCGTGCGGACGCCGCACTTCTCCCGCAGCGCCGGGAGGAAGCCGTCGCAGCCCTCTCCCGCGCACAGCTCCTCGCCGATCGGGTCGACGACTTCGCCCGGGAGTCCGAGCGACTGCGGGAGCTCCAGGAGTCCTTCGAGCAGCACGCCGAGCTCGAGGGGCGCATCGCCACGGCGCGCACTGAAGAGGCTTCCCGCGCCGAGGCGCTCCAGGCGAGCCGGGACGCACTCCACTCGGCCCGCCTCGCACTCCACGACCTCGTGCGGATGCAACTCACCCAGCGCGCAGCCCACCTCGCAGCGCGACTCGCCGACGGCGAGCCGTGCCCCGTCTGCGGATCCGAGGAGCATCCCCGTCCCGCCCGTGACGACGAGGGCCTCCTCGTCACCGATGCTGACGTCCAGGCCGCGGAGCACTCATCGGCCACGGCCGAGGCGCTGGAGGAGACCGCCCGCGCCTCGCACGAGGCAGCACGCCTCCGTCTCACCGATCTCGACCGAGAGCTGGCGGCTGTCTCCGCACGTGTCGCGGGAGTGACGGAGCACGATGTCATCGCATCGCTCGCCACGGCCCTCGCGGCGCACCAGGATGCTCAGGCCCGTGCCGCGGAGGTCCCCGCCCTCACCGCTGCGGTCGAGGACCTGGACGTGCAATCCACCGCATCCGCGGCTGTCATCGAAGGCCTCGTGGCCGAGGAGGCGGCCGCGCGTGCCGACGCCCGCACCTTCGACACGAGGATCGCCGACGAGACGGCACGACATCGTGATCAGGTGGGTACGGCGGCGAGCGCGGCCGAGCTCCTCGCCTCGGTCACCCACCGCATCGGCGCCCTCGAGGCCCTCCGGCAGGCACGCAGCGCAGCCGCAGGCCTCGAGCTCGACGTGGATGTCGACGCGGCAGTCGTGCAGTTGACCGTGGCAGAGTCCGCACGCGTCGAAGCGCAGGCCGTGCACGCCGACGCCGACGCGCAGCGCCTGCGTCTCGCCGATGCCCATGCCGCCCTCACGACACTCGCCCAGGATCTGGCTCTCGCACGCACGAGCCTGGAGTCGGTGGGCGCCCAAACCGACGCCGCCATCGAGCTCGGCGCGCTGGTGAGCGCAGCACGAGGCTCCGCCAACCTGCGCAACCTCACCCTCCAGGCCTACGCGGTCCAGCGCCGCTTCCGCGCGGTCCTTGAGGCCGCCTCCGTGCACCTCGAGCGCATGAGTTCCGGCAAGTACTCCTTCGCCCTAGACGAGTCATCGACCGGCGGAGCACAAGCGGGACTGGGGATCGACATCGTCGACGCCTGGACTGGTCAGACCCGCGACCCAGGCACCCTGTCCGGAGGCGAGCGCTTCTACGCGTCCCTCGCCCTTGCCCTCGGACTCGCCGACATCGTGCGTGAGGAGTCGGGTGGCGTCACCTTGGACACGCTCTTCGTCGATGAGGGCTTCGGATCCCTGGATGCGGACACCCTCACGGTCGTCCTCGACCAACTCGATGCCCTGCGCTCACGAGGACGCGTGGTGGGCGTCATCAGCCACGTGAGCGAGATGAAGGAATGGGTGCACGACCGCGTCCTCGTCGAGGCCGGCGCCCCCGGCGAGGGCAGCCGTATCCGCCAGCCGTCCTGACGCACGCGAGCAAACACCCCGCATTGACGCCCCTGGCCCCCTAGCCTTCCTCCCACGGCGAGGCGATGAGGGAGGCGCGATGAGCACCGCGACGCAGACCAAGGACTACCGCACCGGCAGGGTCGTCAGCCTCGCGGCCACCGCGGCGCTCGGTGGATTCCTCTTCGGCTACGACTCCGCCGTCATCAACGGAGCCACGTCGGCCATCAAGTCGCTCTTCGGGCTCAGCGATCTCGCGATCGGCTTCGTCGTCTCCATCGCCCTCATCGGTTCGGCGATCGGCGCGTGGTTTGCCGGATCCCTGGCCGACCGATACGGACGACGACGCGTCATGCTGGTCGCCGCCGCGCTCTTCCTCGTCGCGGCGATCGGCCAAGCCTTCCCCTTCGGCGTCGCTGACCTCATGCTCTGGCGCTTCATCGGCGGCGCGGGCATCGGCGTAGCCAGCGTCATGGCACCGATGTACATCGCAGAGATCGCGCCGGCGCAGATCCGCGGCCGCATGGGATCGCTCCAGCAGTTCGCGATCGTCATCGGGATCTTCGCTACAGGGCTGGTCAACTACCTCGTCCTCCAGGCCGCAGGAGGCAACGCCCGCAACGTCTGGCTGCTCGGACTCGAGGCCTGGCAGTGGATGTTCCTCTCGATGATCATCCCGGCGGTGGTCTACGCGCTCCTGGTGCTCAGGATCCCCGAGTCCCCGCGCTACCTCGTCGCGATCGGCGAGTCGGCCCGGGCGGGCCAGGTCCTCAGCACGATCTACACCGTCGATGTCACGCCCATCGTCGCCGACATCCAGGAGTCGCTACAGGGCGACCACAAGCCGCGCTTCTCCGACATCCGGGGACGCACTCTAGGTCTCATGCCGATCGTCTGGATCGGCATCCTGCTCAGCGCCTTCCAGCAGTTCGTCGGCATCAACGCGGTCTTCTACTACTCCAACACAATCTGGGAGTCCGTCGGCTTCTCCGAGTCCCAGGCCTTCCAGACATCCCTCATCACCACGGGCATCAATGTCCTCTTCACCATCGTCGCGATTGCGCTCGTCGATCGCGTCGGACGCAAGCCGCTCCTGCTGGTGGGCTCGGCGGGCATGGTGATCACGCTCGCGACCCTTACGTGGGTCTTCGGCACCGCCGCGACCAACGCCGACGGACAGCCTGTGCTGGCCGACGGACCCGATGTCGTGGCGCTCATCGCCTTCAATGCCTACGTCGCATTCTTCGCCGCGACCTGGGGGCCCATCGTCTGGGTGCTTCTCGGAGAGATGTTCCCCAACCGCATCCGAGCAACCGCCCTGGCAGTCGCCGCGTCGGCCCAGTGGGTGGCCAACTTCCTGGTGTCCACGTCATTCCCCGAGCTGGCCGGCATCTCGCTGGGGCTGGCCTACGGCATCTTCACCGCGTTCGCGGTGCTCTCCATCCCCTTCGTCATGAAGTACATCCGGGAGACGAAGGGCGTCACCCTGGAAGATATGGGCGAATTGGAGGGTGCCCGCGCAGCGTGATCCTCGTCACGGCGGCACTGTCGCCGCATTGGGGGACAACTTCGCCGGAGGCGATCATTCCTTTCGAGTCCTAGTCTGAAGACTCACGTTCGCATCCCCCCGTGAGGACTTCCGATGGCTCTGGCGCGCGCCCCGTGGCGCAACGTCGGCGAGCGCCTCGGACATGCCTGGCGCCACGCCCCCGCCCGCATACGCCGACTGGCACTCCTCGCCATCATGACGCTCACGGCGTATGTGCTGCTCCGGCTCCTCTTCACACGTGAAGACGCGCAGCCCGTCGCCTTCTGGATGCTCTTCGTGGCCGAGCTCATGAGCCTGCTGAGCCTGGCCCTCTTCACCTACGACGCCTGGGACGTCCCTCCGGTGACGCCCCCGGAACCCCTCGACACGAGCGCGGACATCGCCATCGCGACGTACAACGAGCCGCTCCAGATCCTCGAGCCCACCATCCTGGCCAGTCTCCGCGTCATCGGTGTGCGCAAGGTGTGGGTCCTCGACGATGGTCGCCGTCCCGAAGTCCGACGCCTATGCGAGGACTTGGGCGCCGAGTACCTCACCCGTGGCGACAACCTCCATGCCAAGGCGGGCAACATCAATGCCGCCCTGGCCAGGATGGACGCAGAGCTCATCCTCTTCCTCGATGCAGACCACGTCCCCCGCCGTGACGCGATCAGCCAGATGTCCGGCTACTTCCGAGATCCTGCCGTCGCGCTCGCGCAGAGCCCCCATGACTTCCGCAATCGCGACTCGGCGCAGCACACCCATGGCAGCCATCACGAGCAGTCGCTCTTCTTCGAGATCCTCATGCCCGGCCGCGAGCGGGACCAGGCGATCTTCTGGTGCGGGTCCGCGGCGCTGCTGCGCCGCTCCGCCCTTATGAGCGTCGGCGGAGTGGCCACGGAGACCGTGTCCGAGGACCTCCATACGGCCCTCAAGATGCAGCTCCAGGGCTACGTGTTGCGCTATCACAACCGCGTCCTTGTGACCGGGATCGCGCCCCACACGACCGCGGACTACCTACTCCAGCGCGACCGCTGGGCACGCGGCACGCTCGCGGTGCTCACGGGTCGGGAGTCACCGGTCTTCGGCCGCGGCTGGTCGATGCGTCAGCGATTGCACTATCTCAACAACCTCCTCTACTACTTCCTGCCGCTGCAGCGCCTGCTCTACGTCGGCGTGCTGGTCCTGGCCCTACTCCTCGGCTGGCTGCCGATCGGCACGGTGAGCCCGTGGTTCGCCGCCACCGTGGTCATCGTCCTGCTCATCTCCATAACCGCATCGCTTGCTCTCGCGCGCGGCCGGCTCGAGGTCGGCGAGGGGACCTCCAACGTCTACCTCAGCGCCGAGATCTACCTGCGGGCGCTGGTGACGACCGCCCTGCGCCGGAAGAGCAGCTTCAAGGTCACGCCCAAGTCCATTTCCGAGATGGACATGGGCCAGCGCTTCCGCGTCCTTGCCCTGCCCACGATCGTCGCGGTGGTCATCGCGGTCAGTTGGCTGCTGCGCGCGATCCAGGAGGCCTTCGGATTCGTCCTGCCCGGATTCACGCTCCCCGGCAGCCTCAGCGCATTCACCTTCGGGATCCTCACCTTCTTCACCGTCATGGAACTCGCCACGATCACGCCGATGCTGTGGCGCGAGTATCGACGACACCAGCAGCGCTACCTCTGGCGATTCCGCTGCGACATTCCCGCGCGAGTCCAGGGGCGAGCAGCCACCATCACGGACCTGCACGAGGCCGGGCTGTCCTTCGCCGCCACGGGACCGGAGTTTGCCGTCGGCTCCGCGCTCCCGCTCGAGTTCATCGCTCCGCTCGGCGATCATGAGGCCGCCGTCAAGGGGCGCGTCACGCTGGTGCGGTCCCAGTCCCGCGACGACGGGACAATCGTCTACGGATGCACGGCGGAGTGGTCGTCCCCGGAGGATCGCAGGAACGTCATCGACCTGTGCTACGTCTTCCTGGCCGGCCAGGACCGCGGCTACCTGGAGGCGCAGGCATGGTCGGTGACGTCACCGTGACCTATAGTCGCTGAGGTGAAGGGCGTGATGTTCACCAGCTTCCTGGGCTGGGTCGAGGTCACACGCGGCCTGATCACGACCGACGCGATCCTTGTCGATGCTCAGCAGTCCCTGTCCACGGGAGGCGCCTACACCTCGGTGGGCGACTACCCGGCCGGCGAGTTCACCGCGCTCGTCCAGTGCCTCGCAGCGCGAGAAGGCGTGACCTCGGATGACATCCTGCGCGAGTTCGGCATCGCCGTCTTCCCCCAGCTCGGTGCTCTCCATCCCTCCTGGCTCGATGGCATGGACGACCTCTACGCACTGCTCAGTCGCATCGAAGGCGTGATCCACACGGAGGTCCGCAAGCTCTACTCCGAAGCCCTGCCACCGCTCATCACCGCAAGCAAGGACCAGGACGGCACTCTCACCGTGACCTACACATCGCATCGTGACCTCGTTCCCCTGTGCCAGGGGCTCATCGAGGGCGCCGCGCGGCACTTCGACGAGGACTGCGATGTGCGTGTCGTGTCGGTCACCCGCGAGGCAGACATGACGCGTGCCGTGTTCGAGGTCAAGACGAGGGATCATGGCTGAGGCGGCGGACGACCGCGACGCCTTGGCCAGCATGCTGGAGCGGGAGCGCCGAGCCCGGATCGAGGCCGAGCGCCTTCTCGAGACCAAGGCCAAGGACCTCTACGAGGCCAACCAGCGTCTGGAGCATCTCGCTGACTCCCTGGCCGCGCGCGAGCGCTACGCGATGGCGATCTTCCAGGCGGCTCAGGACGGCATCATGGTGATCTCGCCCTCCGGGATCATCGAATCTGCCAACCCTGCCGCCATCGCGCTGCTCGCAGCCTCCGCGGACGATGTCGAGGGCTCGGACATCTCCGCGTGGATCACGGTGCCCACCATCCCGAGCGAGTTGCCGGGAGCAGGGGAGGCCGTGGCGTCGGCTCTGCGCCGCCAGCGACTGAGCGAGTGGACTCTGAACACGGCCGCAGGCATCTCGCTCCCGATGCGGATCGCCGTGGGTCTCATGGAGACGAGCCCTGAGCCACGCCTGATCCTCGTGATGCATGACCTCTCCGAAGAGCGCAAGACCGAGGAGGCCCTGCGACGCACAGCGCTTCTCGACCTCCTCACCGGCTTGGGCAATCGCGCCTCGCTCGTGCAGGCCCTCGACCAGGTCGAGGTGCCAGCGGGCGAGGACGATCTCTGCGTCATCACGGTCGATCTGCTGCGCTTCCACCGCATCAACGATGCATTGGGACGCGCGGTGGGGGACGAGGCTCTGCGCGACATGGGCTCGCGACTGCGTGCTGCTGCCGAGGCAGCATTGGGCGCGGAGCCTCGCTTGCGCACGTGGATGCCCGTGCGCCTCAGCGGTGACGAGTTCGCGGTGCTTCTGCGGGCTGAGAGAGTCTCCGACCTCGTCGAAGGTGAAGTTGCCCGCATCTCACGCACCCTCGAGGAACCGGTGACCTTCGAGGGCTACACGGTGCCCCTCGAGGTGTGCGTCGGCTACGCCGTCGGATCGAGTGCCCATCGCGATATCGATGCACTGACGGACCGGGCCATGATCGCCCTTGAGACGGCCAAGACGCGTGCCGGCCAGCGGATCGCCGCGTACGAGCCGGCCATGGGCGCCGAGCGGTCGCGCATCGTGCACCTCGAGGCACGGATCCGCACAGCGATTGCCGACGGCGAGTTCGTCGCCTTCTATCAGCCGCGCATCGATGTCGTGACCGGCGAGATCGTGGCCTGCGAGGCTCTCGTCCGCTGGGAGCATCCCCGACGCGGGCTCATCCTTCCCGGCGACTTCATCCCCGTGGCCGAGCAATCCAGTCTCATTCTCGATCTAGGACGCGAAGTCCTCGACCAGACGCTCGCCCTGCAGAGGCGGTGCCTGGATCAAGGGCTGGCCCGCCCCGTCTCCATCAACGTCTCGCATCAGGAGTTCGCCCTCCGCTCCATCATGGATGCCCTGCAGGAGCGCGTCATCGCATCGGGCGTGCCGCCTCAGCTGATCGAGTTCGAGCTCCAGGAGACCGTGGTCACCGACGACCTTGACTACAGCAGGGGGATCCTCCAGACGTTGCACGAAAACGGCTTCCGTGTCGCCATGGACGACTTCGGCACCGGTCACTCCTCCCTCGGGCGACTGCGCGAACTGCCGATCGACGTGCTGAAGATCGACCGCTCCTTCGTGAGCAGGGCACCCGAGGACCTGCAGAGCGAGAAGATCCTCACCTCGATGGTCTCCCTGGCCGAGATCCTCGGGGCCACGGTCGTTGTCGAGGGTGTGGAGTCGGAGACACAGCTGCGCATCGTGGAGCACGCGGGGCACTGCGAGGTGCAGGGCTTTCTCTACTCCCCCGCGGTCCGACCCGACCTCTACGAGGACATGCTCCGCACTCAGCCCTGGATGCGGGGTAACTCATGAGGCTCCGTCATCGCGCCTTGCGCATCCCCCTTGCCTACCTCCTGGTCATTGCCGCCGCAGGCCTCGGCCTCACGGCAGTGCTCGTCAATTACGACGTCAACGACGACATCTACCGCAGCGAGCGGACGACAGCTGGGCAGGCGCAGGCTCTGTCACGCGAGCTCAGCGAGGCGTTCGCGGTCTTCTACGGACCGACCGTGGCCGGCGAGGGCTTCGCCAGCGCGACAGTCCAGGAGGCGCAGGCGACCGGCACGTCGGAAGACGTGCTGCTCGCCGATGGATTCCCCGCCTTCGCGGAACCCTTCGTCGACTACCTGGGCCCGGCCCTCCTCGACTACCAACTGGCGCCGGACGGCATCGTCACCTACTCCGCGAAGCCCGAGGAGAACGCCGCCGCCCTCGGCCACAACCTCTTCCTCGACGACGCGCGCCGAGCCGACGTCCTCGCCGCGGTCGAAGCGCGATCGCCAGTCGTGAGCGGCCCCCTAGAGCTCAAGCAGGGTGGCCTAGGCCTCATCATCCGCCAGGCGATCTTCGTCGAGGGCAACACGCCCTTCGCCGAGCGCTTCACCGCACGGGCTGATCTCACGACCTTCCCACCCGAGCTCCTCCCTGTCCCCGACGACTTCTGGGGCTTCGCCACGACGGTCATCGACGTGGACGAGTTCGTCGGGGAGATCGACCTTGCCGGCCTACGGACGGATCAGTTCAGCCTGCAGCCCGTGCTCGCCGACGGCACCCTCGGACCGTCGATCCTCGGCACCTTCCCCGGAGGCACGGATCACGAGGTCACGTCGCGCATTGCCCTCCCCGACGGGACCCAGTGGCAGCTCACGGCCGCCGTGGCGCACGAGACCATCCTGGGGCACTGGCCGATCGTCCTCCTCGGCCTCATCATCACGTTCATCGTCATGGCACTTGCCGCCTGGATCTACCGCGCTTCCAAGCGATACCGCCTGGGCTACGTCTTCAGCGACTCGATCGTAGATCTCACTACGCGCCGTGAGGTGCTGGATGCCACGAGCAACTTCCTCACGTCGATCTACCCGCGACTCCGGGGGCAGATCGACACTCCTGCGCCCGACCCCTTGCGCGAGACCATCCCGCGCGACGCGGATATCCCCGAGCTGCGCGGCGAGGACGGCACACGCATCTGGCCCATTCGCCAGGGCGGCGAGACCCACGCCATCATCCGTCTCGAGCACGGGGCTCCCTATGTCGCGAGCGAGGTGGCCGAGGTCATCAGCCTGATCTCCCGCATGCTCGCGGCGACCCTCGGCTCCCTGGAGCATCGCGAGGAGTTGGAGCGGCAGACGACCGTGGACCAGCTCACCGATCTCTTCAATCGGCGCCAGTTCCAGCCGTCGTTCGAGGATCTCGCGGAGACGGCTGCCGCGCGCAACCTGTGGCTCGCAGTCGGTGTCGTCGATCTCGACGACTTCAAAGGGATCAACGACAGTTTTGGACACCTCTTCGGCGACGAGGTGCTCAAGGAGCTCGGCACTGCACTGGGCGGTGCCGTGCGTGGCAGCGACACCGTCTTCCGCTTCGGCGGCGACGAGTTCGTGATCCTCGCACTCCTCGAGACCGAAGAGCAGGCGCTCGGCCTCTTCACACGCGTCCAGGCCCAAGCCAACGCCGCCATCAGCGCGATGACACCCGACGGGAGGAGCGCCACGATCTCGCTCGGATACGCGTGCTGCCCCGGCAGCATGCTCGAGCCCATGAACGAACTCCTTGCCAAGGCCGATCAGGCGCTCTACCGAGCCAAGGGCGCGGGGCGCAACCGGGTCGAGGACTGGGCCTTCCAGGGCGCGACGACGGGGCCCATCGCGCCGATCGGCTGAGGCGGAGTTGCGGGAGCGATACCCCCGGGGGTATCCTGAACTCTGACTTCAGGAGGCTCCATGCACATCCCGACCACCACCGTGGCCGATCTTCACGCTCTCGGCGCGCGCGCAGCGATCGTCGACGTCCGCGAGCCCCACGAGTACGCCGCGGGTCACGTGCCCGGGGCCATCAACATCCCTATGGCGACCGTCCCCGTGCGAATTCAGGATCTCCCCCGCGGCGATGTCTATGTCATCTGCGAGAGCGGGGCACGCTCGTGGCAGGTAGCGAGCTTCCTCGCCCAGCGCGGTATCGAGGTCACCAACGTCGAGGGAGGCACGTCAGCGTGGCGCGCGCTCGGCGCACCCTTGGAGCATGGCGCCCCCTCGTTCGCAGGCTGATCCGAATCAGCCGTTGAGGATGACGAGGCGTTCCTCGGTCATCTCACGCACGGAGTAGGCCGGGCCCTCGCGGGTATTGCCCGAGTCGCGCAGACCGCCGTACGGCATCTGATCGGCTCTCCACGTGGGCACCTCGTTGATGAGGACTCCGCCGAAGTCCAGCGTGCGCGCCGCCTTGATGGCCTTGGACACGTCCGCGGTGAAGACACCGGCCTGGAGGCCGTAGCGCGTGTCGTTGGCCTTGGCCAGGGCCTCATCGAAGTCGGAGAACGACTGGATCGCCACGACCGGACCGAAGACCTCGAGCGCGCAGACGTTCATGTCGGGCTTGGCGTCGACGATCACCGTGGGCTGGAGCACGCCGTCGGCGCCGATCTCACCACCGCAGGCCACGCGCCCGCCGTCGGCGACGGCCTCGTCGATCCAGGACTTGACGCGATCGCGCTCGCCCTTGGAGATCAGGGCGGAGACATCGGTTGCCTCGTCCATGGGGTCGCCGACCACGAGGGTCTTGACCGCATCCACGAGCGCAGCCGAGACCGGCTCGACGAGCGACTCGTGCACGAAGAGCCGCTGCGTCGAGATGCAGGACTGGCCCGCGTGCGAGAAGCCCGCGATCTTGATCTTGGCCACGGCGGTCTGCCAGTCACCGTCGGCGTCGATGATCACCGGCGCGTTGTTGCCGAGCTCGAGGCCGACGCGCTTGCGCGGTGCCTTGGCCCGGATGCTCCAGCCCACCTCAGGGGACCCGGTGAAGGTGATGAGTGCGACGTCAGGGTTGTCCACGAGCGCGCCGCCCACGGTGGTGCCCCCGCCCGTGACGATCTGCAGATAGGCGGGGGGCAGACCGCATTCCTCGATGAGCATGCGCGCCAGGAGGATCGAGGAGAAGGGGGTCTGCATCGCGGGCTTGAGCACGACCGGGCAGCCCGCCGCGATCGCGGGACCCAGCTTGTGCGCCACGAGGTTGAGCGGGAAGTTGAACGGCGAGATCGCGCCGACGACCCCGACCGGCACGCGCAGGACGAAGCCGATCTTGCCCTCGCCCGCGGAGGACGCCTCCAGCGGCACTGTCTCGCCGGTGAGGGTGCGCGCCACCGCAGCGGAGAACTGCAGGGTGCTCGCGGCACGCTCCGCCTCGACGCGCGCGGTCTTGATGGGCTTGGCCGCCTCCTGTGCGATGCAGCGACCGAACTGATCGCGGCGCTCGAGGAGGAGTTCGGCGGCTCGGTCGAGGATCTCCGCACGCTTCCACTGGGGCAGCGGCTCCGCGTGCAGCGCGGTCTTGGCGTAGGCCACGGCCGCATCGACATCGGCGGGAGTCATGACAGGGACGCGGCCCAACAGGGCGTCGTCGTACGGCGCGCGCACCTCGGCTGACTCGGCGCCTTGCGTCCAGCCGCCGAGGTAGGGGACAGGGGTGACGGAGCCGGGATCGATCCCGGGAATCAGGGGCGTAGCCATGACCGGACGCTACCGCGAGCAGCCTGCGCCGGGGTGGGGCAGGATCCCTCCATGGACTTCAGCATTCCCGATGAGCTCATCGCCCTCCGCCAGTCCTTCGCCGCCTTCCTGGACCGCGAGATCCGCCCACTCGAGGAGGAGTACGGCCGCGAGTTCTGGGGCGAAGCACCCGACCGCGACGTGCTCGCCCCGGTCATCCAGGGCATCCGGCGCCGCAGCGCCCAGGAGGGCTTCTACGCCGCGTACATGCCCGAGGAGGCAGGTGGCCAAGGGCTCTCCGTGCTCGGCACGTCGCTGCTGGTCGAGGATGCCGCACGATCCGGGATGCGGCTGGCCATGGCCGCCATCGCTCCTCCTAACCCTGCGGGTCCGTCTCCCCTGCTGCTCAAGCTGCCGCCGCACCTGTGGGAGACGTACGTGCTGCCCGTGGCCGCGGCAGAGAAGACGATGTGCTTCGCGCTCACCGAGCCCGAGGCCGGGAGCGATGCCCAGGCGATCCGCACGACAGCCGTGCGGGACGGCGACGAGTGGGTCATCACCGGCCACAAGCACTACATCACCAACGGCGAGCACGCCGACTTCGCGATCGTCTTCGCCGTCACCGATGCCGAGAAGCGTGCCGCCGGTGGCATCACCGCATTCGTCGTCCCCTCCGATCAGTTCCGCCGCGGCAAGCTGCAGTGGAATCTCTCCGACTCGCATCCGGCCGAGCTCTTCTTCGACGAGGCACGCGTGCCGGCCGACCATGTGATCGGCGAGGTCGGCATGGGCTTCTTCGAGGCGATGGCCTTCCTCAACTCAGGCCGCGCCTACATCGGCGCTCAGTCGCTGGGCCTCGCCGAGTGGGCGCTCGATGCCGCGGTCGAGCACGCCAAGGTGCGCACCGCCTTCGGCAAGCCGCTGGGCAAGAACCAGGGTGTGTCCTTCCCGCTCGCGCGCAGCAAGGCGGACATCGAGGCCATCCGCTGGCTCGTCTACCACCTCGCCTGGCGCGTAGACACCGAAGGCGATCCGCTCGCCATCATGGGCGATGCCTCGATCACGAAGTACTACTCGACGGAGCAGGCGTACGCCGTCGCCGATCGCTGCCTCCAGGTCTTCGGGGGCATGGGACTCATGCGCGAGGGACCGATCGAGCGTGTCCTGCGTCACCTGCGCATGCTGCGCGTGGTGGAGGGGGCCAGCGAAGTACAGCTCCTCGTCATCGCGCGCACACTCGGCCTCTAGTCCTCCGCGGGTGCACCACCGCTCGTCACCGCGGAACGTCGAGGTCCTCGCCCGAGGCCACGTCACCGACCTCGACGAGCGCGACCTCGTCCAGGTGCGCGCGCAGGTAGTCGCGGGCACCTCGGTCACCATGTGCGACCGAGCGCACTCCGTCGATGTGCTCGCGTCCCAGCATCACGGGGTGCCCTCGCTCACCGGAGTAGGAGGCCTGCGCGATCCGAGCCGGGCTCGCGACGAGCCGGGCCACGGCCTCGCTCGACAGGCCCGGCAGGTCGACGAGGGTGACGACCACGCGATCGGCTGCGACGACGTCCAGCCCCGCACGCAGTGACGAACCCATGCCCTCGGCCCAGTCGGGATTCGTCACCGAGATCGCTCCCGGGACGTCGCCGAGCCAGGCTCCGAGGACGACGTAGACGGGATCGCAGCCCCCCTCATGCAGGACGCGCACCGCACGATCGACGAGGCGTTCGCCCTCGACGACGTACGGCGCCTTGGGCCCGCCAAAGCGTCGCCCCTCGCCCGCCGCGAGGACCAGACCCGCGACCTCGGCCACTAGCGCGGGGCACCCGGGTGGATCGGTCCGCTCGTCTCCGCCAGACGCGAACCGCTGCCACCCCAGCGCTCCTGGATGATCTCGGCCGCGATGGAGATGGCGGTCTCCTCGGGGGTGCGTGCGCCGAGATCGAGGCCGATGGGCGACCGCAGCCGCCCGATCTCCTCGTCGGTCATGCCCGCCTCCTTGAGCCGGCGCAGGCGGTCCTCATGGGTACGGCGCGATCCCATGGCGCCGACGTAGCCGGCATCCGTGCGCAGCGCCACTTCAAGTGCGGGGACGTCGAACTTCGGATCGTGGGTGAGCACGCAGATGACCGTGCGCTGGTCGACAGGCTGCCCCGACAGCCAGCGATGAGGCCAATCGACGACGACCTCATCGGCGTCAGGGAAACGGCGTGGCGTCGCGAAGATCTCGCGCGCGTCGCACACGGTGACCCGGAAGCCGAGCGCCTTGCCGACGCGGCACAGTGCCGCGGAGAAGTCGATCGCGCCGAAGATGTACATCCGCGGGGGCGGGGCCATGCTCGCCACGAAGATGTCGAGGCCGTCGCCCAGCCGCTCCCCCTCGGGGCCGTAGCGCAGGAAGCCGGTCGTGCCCGAGGCGAGCAGCCCGCGTGCATCGGCGGCGACGGTCTCGTCCAGTCGCTCCGTGCCAAGCGAACCCTCGACGGAATCGGGACGGACGACAAGATGTCGCCCGAGGCCGTCGCCTCCGGGAGACGCGACGATGGTCGCCACCGCCACGGGCTCCTCAGCCTCCACGCTGCGGACGATGCCGGGCAACTCGGGCCAGGCCTCTCGATCCACGCGCTCGACGAAGACGTCGAGGATCCCGCCACAGGTCAGGCCGACGGAGAAGGCGTCATCGTCGCTGACGCCGTACGTCTCGAACTGGGGCGTGCCGTCGGCGAGCACCTCCTGACCCAGGTCGTAGAGCGCTCCCTCGACACACCCGCCGCTCACGGAGCCGATCGCCTCGCCCCCGGACGTAACGATCATGGAGGCTCCCGCCGGTCGGGGCGCCGACCGCCACGTGCGCACGACGGTGGCCATCGCACAGGGCTCACCCCGCTCATAGGCGGCGAGCAGATCGCTGAGGATCTCCCTCATGGGGGCTCCCTTCGAGGACCTATCCGATGGCGGCACGGTTCCCATGGCAGATCCGTGCCGAGACCCCAATAATGACGGAATGCAGGCGACCAGCCAGTCGAGCACAGTCCGGCACTCCGGGGTCTCGGCCGAGCCGATCTCGGCCCGGGACATGGCCGACATGGTGGACGACCCGAGGGCGGGAGCCGTGGTCACCTTCTCCGGAGATGTCCGGGACCACGATCACGGACGCATCGTGCTCCGACTGGACTACGAGGCTCACCCCACCGCAGGCGACCTCCTCGCCGAGGTGGCCGCCGACATCGCCGCGCGCTTCGACGTGATCGCTGTCGGCGTGGCGCATCGCACGGGGCCCCTCGAGATCGGCGACTGCGCCCTCGCGGCCGCCGTCAGCTCCGCGCACCGAGGCGAGGCCTTCGCCGCGTGCTCAGCCCTCGTCGATGAGGTCAAGGCACGCATCCCTATCTGGAAGCATCAGTACTTCGCCGACGGCACCGACGAATGGGTGAATTGCGCATGAGCCACGCTGACGATATGCACGAGACACGTCTGGTCGACTCATACGGGCGCGGTCATCGGGACATGCGCATCTCGCTCACGGACCGCTGCTCTCTGCGCTGCACCTACTGCATGCCCGCGGACTTCGCCGACTGGATCCCCAGCGCCGAGCTGCTCACCACCGACGAGCTCATGTACGTCCTCGAGATCGCCGTCGACGAGGGCATCGACGAGGTGCGGCTCACGGGCGGCGAGCCACTGCTCAGGCCGGACGTGGTCGATGTGGTCCGGCGGATCAATGCCCTGCCACGTCCGCCCCGGATCTCCATCACGACCAACGCCCTGCGTCTGGCCGGGCTCGCCGGCCCGCTGCGCGATGCCGGACTCGAGCGGGTCAACGTCAGCCTCGACACGCTCGACCGCGAGCGGTTCAAGAAGCTCACCCACCGCGACCGCTTCGACGACGTGCTCGCAGGGCTGGCCGCGGCACGCGCCGCCGGCCTGTCCCCGGTGAAGGTCAACGCCGTGCTCATGCGCGGTGTCAATGAGGACGAGGCCGTGCCGATGCTGCGGCGCGCACTCGAAGAAGACTGGCAACTGCGCTTCATCGAGCAGATGCCCCTCGACGCCGGTGGCCTGTGGAACCGCACCAACATGGTGACCGCCGAGGAGATCCTCGAGAGCCTGTCGACCGCATTCGACATCACTCCCCTCCCGCAGCGCGGCACGGCTCCCGCGGAGGAGTTCTACGTCAATGGCGGGCCCGCGACCGTCGGCGTGATCGCCAGCGTGACGCGCCCCTTCTGCGGCACGTGCGATCGACTGCGCCTCACCGCCGACGGACAGCTGCGCAACTGCCTCTTCGCGCGCGACGAGACCGACCTGCGTGCGGTGCTCCGCGACGACTCCCTGAGCGATGCCGATCGCGAAGCCGAGGTACGCCGACGTCTGCACGCCAGTGTCCTAGCCAAGCTGCCCGGCCACGGGATCAACGATCCGTCGTTCATCCAGCCGCCACGGCCGATGAGCGCGATCGGCGGCTAACCCCCGGCGAACGGCGGGAGGACATCCACACGACCGCCGGAGGCCACCTGCATGGACTCGTCATGACCGGCCATGCCGTCGACGAGGACCGAGCAGCGCGGGAGCACCGCCGTGAGGCCCGGCGCCTGGGCGGTGGCCTCGGCGAGGACCTCCGCCAGGGATCCGGGTGCGACGTGGAGGACCGAGGTCCCCTCGGCGGCCGCTCGGGCCGCAGCGAAGAGGTGCACCTCGACGGGTCGCGGCTGGTCCGGCATGCGGCTAGTGTCGTCCATCACAGCCACAGGGGCCTCCCGGGCCCGGTAGCGCACGTGGCCTCGACCTCGGGAGTCGTGCATGGACCTCCAGAACTCGTTCGTCGTCCCCGCGGACATCGACACCGCGTGGCAGACGCTCCTCGACGTGGAGGCGATCGCACCCTGCATGCCGGGAGCGACCCTGGAGACCGTGGACGGGGACACCTTCACGGGGTCGGTCAAGGTCAAGCTCGGCCCGGTCAACATGACGTACGGCGGCAAGGCTCGCTTCGTCGAGAAGGACGAGGCCACTCACCGCGCCGTGATCGAGGGCACCGGCAAGGAGACGCGCGGATCGGGCACGGCCTCGGCACTCGTGACCGCGCAGTTGATCGCGGAATCCGCAGATCGCACCCGCGTCGAGGTCTCGACGGACCTCACCGTGACCGGCAAGCCGGCACAGTTCGGACGCGGCGTCATGCAGGATGTCGCGGGACGCATCATCGACCAGTTCTCCGCCAATCTTGCGGCCGTCATCGCCGCGAGCGGTGCCCAGGCAGCAGCAGCCTCGGCGGCCGCGGCCAAGGGCGAGCCCGCACCCGCGCCATCCGCCGCGCCTACGCCTCTCCCCCAGGCCTCCGACAGCATCGACCTGCTCGGCACGGCGGGCGCACCCGTGCTCAAGCGCGCCATCCCCGCCGCACTGGCCATCGTCGCCGTCATCGGCATCATCTGGCTCATCGCACGGCGACGCCGCTAGGGACGAGAGGCAGACCATGTCCATGACAGCCCGGGAGTTGCGCGAGAGAGCCGAGAAGCTCCAGGCCGATCGCGTCCCCTTCGTCCACGCCCGCGTGGTGCTGGCCGAGCGGCCGACCTCCGCCAAGCCC
>Ga0181554_1001949_pt1 | contig 18831 bp, 19 predicted proteins | sample 011ome_16_FD_145602 | JGI IMG/M metagenome (GOLD analysis project Ga0181554, IMG submission 145602) | Coastal salt marsh microbial communities from the Groves Creek Marsh, Skidaway Island, Georgia - 011503CT metaG (spades assembly) | ecosystem: Environmental > Aquatic > Marine > Intertidal zone... | reverse complement strand
TCACGCCTGATGTTGACGGGGCATCCTTTCGCACAAGCTCCCGGCGGAACTGATGGACTTAGCGCACGACACCAGCCCATGAACCTGATCTTAGGGTGGAAACTCTAACAACGGCCGGGGGCGCGTTGGGTAGCACATCAAATCTTAACAGAGCTAACTTATTGGCCCGCAACCCAAGCGGAGCAGGTCAGGGCCGGCATGATATTCGCGGTCGAAGGTGGCTGTATTGGCACCTTTTGCTCTGGCTAGCAAGGGAATGCAGGATATGCCCCGTGCGGGGAGCCCCGAAAAGGAAGCCATTTTCCCGTTTGAAGGGACTTAAACGCATTTTGCGCCCGACGGCTCAGAGTTGTCCGCACATATTCCTCATTCCTAAGAGGGCTGCATGTATGCAAATATTGATCTGCACATGATCGGTTATGCAAGGAAAGCGGAAGGTCCCGCAGGTCATTACGCCAAGCGTGATCGCACTGGCCTGCCGATCAATTGCAAATACAGTTCGCCGTTGTGAGCTTTGACGATACCTCTGGCTAGGAAGAAGTGGTTGAGACACGCCGCACAGCTTCCGACGCAGCAGAACAAAAAACACAAGGTCCCGTGGGGCAGCTTCTGCAACACGGGCATGTCAGTAAGGCGATGAACATGTCAGAGAAAGACCCCGTCATCACGGACCCAGACGATTTTTACACCGACGCGCAGCGCAAACTGCAGGCTGAGAACGGGCACGAAAAACTGGCCCGCGGCGTTGTGAAGGCCATCGTGCGCGACGCACTGGAAGACGATCACATCGCGTACATCGAAAGCCGCGACTACTTTTTCCTGTCCACCGTCACAGCACAAGGTGAGCCGACGGTCTCTTACAAAGGCGGCCCAGTAGGGTTAGTCAAGCATCTTGGCGATGGCAAGCTGGTGTTCCCAAACTACGACGGCAATGGCATGTGGCTGTCGATGGGCAACATTGATGAGGCCTGCAAGGTCGGTATGCTGTTCATGGACTTTGAAACACCCTGGCGCATCCGCGTGCAGGGGGATGCCAAAATTTCCAAAGATCCCCGCCTGATGGCGCATTTTCCCGGGTGCAACATGGTTGCCGTGGTCGATGTGACCCGTGTTTTCCAGAACTGCGCGCGGATGATCCACAAGCACAAACGGGTCGAGGAACATTCGATCTATGTGCCTGATGCGGAGGGCAGGCAGCCCTTTCCCGCATGGAAGCGCGTCGCATCAATGCAGGAATTCCTGCACGAAGATGATCAGGGCAAGGCGGCTGAAAACGGCGGCACCATCACGCAGGAGGAATACAGGGAAAAGCTGAAGCAGGGGTTAACCTGAGCGCGGGCGCTCTGCGCGGCGCCCTGTACCGGTCTGTACGGTAGCGGCCCGCAAAGCTGATGGCTCTCGGCGCAAAAGTCACCGCAACGAAAGATGCGTAGACATGCAGGACAGGACGGTGGAGGAACCGATGACATGACGGCGCAAAATGCTGGCGAATTCATGCGCGCGTTCCGCGAGAGGGCCAGGCAAAAAAATGCTGCATTTGAAGTGCGTGAGCACCCAAGAAGTGGTGGACGCTTTGGGCGGCTAGAGACCGGCGTTTTGCGCTATGGCGAAGAGAATGCGCAGACGGTCATCTTTCTGACATCCGGCGTGCACGGTGCCGAACAAGCCGCCGGGTCCTGGTGCCAGTTCGATCTGATCGACCGGGGCATACTGAATGAGCTTCCGAAAGGGATTGCAGTCGTTCTCATCCATGCGATCAACCCCTGGGGGGCTGCGGCAGGGCGGCGCTATACCGAGGAAAACGTCGATCTTTGCCGGAATTTTATGGATTTTAAGCAGGATGTTCCAGATCCCCTGGACAACTACACTGCCCTGCAGCCGCTCATTGATGCGGCCCCCGCCGATGCCAAAGACGCGGATGCCGAGCTTGCAAGGTTCGCTTCTGAACATGACGTTCCGGCTTTTTATGCCGCCGTTATGTCAGGTCAGTATCGTGACCCAGATGGGGTCGGATTTGGTGGGAAGGCCCCGACATGGGCGCGTCAAACGCTTGAGGCGATCATGCTGGGTCACGCCGGCAATGCGAAACGGATCTATGCGTTGGATTACCACACCGGTGTCGGCCCCTATGCCTATGGGTCCATCATCGGCATGCAAACCGGCGCGCGTTTGAAACGTGCCAGGCAAGTATTCGGGGATTGGGTTCTGGCCCCGCGTGAAAACCCGCCAGCGGGGTTCATCGACGTGACTGGTCACAGCACGGATGGCTATGAGGCGCTGTTTCCGAATGCGGATGTCATGGCGGGCGTGCTGGAAGTCGGCACATTTGCGCAGGATGTTTTTATCCAGCGGCTGCTCGCCGAGCACCGCATGACCCGCGCCCATGGTGGCGAAAGCGACCATCCCGATCTGGTGCAGGCACGGCGCGATCTGGCCCGCTTTTTCATTCCTGACGACGCTCACTGGCGCGCCTATCTGCGCCACCGCGGCGCGCAGGCCTTTAAACAAATCCTGGAGGATGCGACCCCATGAGCAAGACTGATATAAGCGCAGTAACACTTGAGGCGATGCAAGCGCGCCATGCCGATCTGGCTTCTGATGTGGTGCGCACGTCTTGCGTGCCGCTGATCTCGCCGCTGATGGACCGAGCTCTGGATGGCGGTCAGGTGCATATGAAACTGGAGTGCTTTCAGCATACCGGGACCTTCAAGGCCCGGGGCGCGGTGTCGGTCGCGCGCGCCATCGCGCAGGATCAGTGCGCCGCTGGCATCACCGCGGCCAGTGCCGGAAATCACGCCATCGCCGCTGCGTGGGCCGCGCGGCGTCAAGGATTGTCGGCCAAGGTTGTCATGCAAAGCTCGGCCAATCCGTTCCGCGTGGCCCGTGCCCGTGCGGAAGGGGCCGAGGTGATTTTGAAAGAGGGCGGCCCTGCGACCTTTGGCGAGGCCGAGCGGCTGGTCCGCGACGAGGGCCGCACGTTCATTCACCCGTTTGAAGGGATCAATACCACCCTGGGCACGGCGGGCGTCGGGCTGGAACTGATGGAGGACGTGCCGGATCTCGACGCTGTGGTCGTCTCGGTCGGGGGCGGCGGACTGATCTCGGGCGTGGCAGCGGCGGTCAAGGCGATCAACCCGGCCTGTAAGGTGTACGGCGTGGAACCTGCCGGGGCCGATAGCATGAGCCGGTCGCGCGCGGTCGGTGCGCCGGTGACGCTGGACAAGGTCGACACCGTTGCCGACAGCCTTGGACCGCCAATGGCACTGCCCTTCGGGTTTGCCATGTGCCAGGCGCATGTCGACGACATTGTGACTGTAACAGACGATCAGATATGCGCAGGCATGGTGGTGATGCAGGAAGAGGCCAAGCTGGCGGTGGAACCTGCGGCCGGGGCCGCGATGGCCGGTCTGCTGTCCCCATTGCGTGACAGGCTGAAAGGCAAGCGTGTTGGCCTGATCGTGTGTGGGGCGAATGTTGATGCTGCAGGGTATTTGAACCTGATGGAACGTGGTCGCGGCAAACTCGCGGAATTGACCGGTTACTGATCCATCTGCGGCAACTTAATCCCCTGCATTGCCTGCCGGGGCGTCATGCCATAATGGCGCCGGAAGGCGGTGGAAAAATTAGCCGAGTGTTCATAGCCCACCTCAAACGCGATCTGGGTGATTGTCAGCCGCCCTTCCTGCATCAAATCAAGGGCGCGGGCCATGCGGCGGGCCGTGACATATTCGCTGATGGTCCGCCCCTCGACAGCCTTGAACAGGCGGGTCAGACGAGATGCGCTGCTGCCCACCTGTGCGGCAATTTCGGCCGTCGACAGTGTCGCATCGAGGCTGTTGGTCAGCAGGGTTTTGACCTTTTCGATCATGTCCAGCTCGGGCTGGCGAAACCGCCGTTCCTGCCTTTGATCGATCTGCATCTGTTCAAAAAACAACCGCAGAATGTCATGCGCGCGTGATCGTAGTAAAAGACCAAGCGAGAAAGGGCCGTCATCAGGGTCAAAGAAGGCATCGGCGGCCTGCTTCAGCGCGATGTTGAAATCCGCCTTCAGGAAGGTGAATTCATAAGGTTGCCCCAGGAGAAACGCGTGCAGCGCCCCATCAAAGCTGTCTGCCGACAGGCCAAGCTCTTCCACAAGATGCTCGCGCGTGGCCGAGATGGTGACGGATTTTTCATGCGCGCCGGCCTCGAACCGCTCAAATTTGCTGCGCCCCTTGGGTTGAAGCAGCGCTGAACACATCATCGGCGTGACTGCATAGGGTCCGTGGTTCTTGCCCGAGATCACGCTGTCGCCCTCAATGCGCAGGTTGATCTTGATGCTGCCGTTGCTGTCGTATTCCTCGTCCATCGGCTCTGCCCGCTGCACCGAGGCCCAGCTTGCAAACAGCCCGCCGCCAAGGCTGATGGTGTTGCGATAACCGTTTGATCCGCCGGCCCGCGTGCGGGTCTGAACCAACGAGGCCGAGCCGATTGGGCGCACATCGATGACTTCAAACGAATGCGGCGCATAGACCAGCATATTTATGTCTTTTGCCATGTGAGGACGCTCTCGTTCGGGTAGCCTGGTGCCACGTACGGCAAATGTTTGCGCCGGATGCGCAAAAGACCCGCGGTACACCGCCATAGTATTCATCAGGTGCAGGAGGGTTTCAATGACAAAGGCACAGACCGTTTTCTCAGGGGCGCGCAAGGCCACACGAGAAGAGATCGACGCCGATGCGCGCCGTCTGGCCAGCTGGCTTGCGCGCCGGGGCGTGGGTGAAAACGACGTGGTCGCGGGCCTGTTGTGGAACGACTTTGCCTTTCTCAGCCTGCCAAAGGCCTGCGGTTTGCTTGGGGCCTATATGGTGCCCTTGAACTGGCATCTGACACGGACCGAACTGGACTACATTCTGAACGATTGCGCCGCGAAGGTACTGGTGGGACACGATGTTTTACTTGCGCAGGCGGGGCTGGAACGCTCCGCATCGCTCAACATCATGGCCGCGTCGACCCCGCCCGAGGTGGCGCAGGCCTATCCCAAGGTCCAGATCAACGATCCGCAAGGCAACTGGGCCAAATGGGACGCTCTGGGGGAGCTGCCCGAATATGATGGCGCGCCACTGCCCGGCAATCGCGGCGGTATCTTTTACACCTCTGGCACGACGGGCAATCCAAAGGGCGTCAAACGCAAGCCGTTGAGCGATGACGTCTGGGCGCGGGTGCGCGGACGGACCCTGACCGCTTTTGGGTTGGCCGGTGGGGCTGCCGGACATGTCGCTCTGGCCCCCGGGCCGCTCTATCATTCCGCCCCCAACGCCCATGCCACGAATGCCTGGGCGATGGGCATGGACCTGGTCCTGATGCCACGCTTTGATGCGCAGGCCACGCTTGATCTGATGCAGGAACATCAGGTCAGCCACGCGCACATGGTCCCTACGATGTTTTCGCGGCTGCTGGCCCTGCCTGAGGCGGAGCGCGCCCGGTTCGATCCCCGGCATCTTGTGGCAATCTGTCATGGGGCCGCGCCGTGCCCCGTGGCGGTCAAACGGGCGATGATTGACTGGTTCGGCGCGGTTATCCTTGAATATTACGCAGGGACGGAGACCGGCATTATCGGCTGTTCGACATCGCAGGACTGGCTAAGCCGTCCCGGCACGATTGGCCGGGCCGCAGGCGAATGTGTGGTCAGGGTCATCGACGACGCGGGCCGCGAATTGCCCACCGGCGAAACAGGCCGTCTGATCTGTCACTCTGACAGCACCACCAGCTTTACCTATCACAATCGCGAAGGCAGCGAGCAGGTAGAGGGATGGCCCGGTTACGTGGGTTTGGGGGACATCGGCCATGTTGACGCGGAGGGGTTCATTTACCTGACGGACCGCAGTTCGGATATCGTGATTTCGGGGGGTGCAAACATTTACCCGGCTGAGATCGAAAAGGAACTGATCACGCTGGAAGGCGTCGGTGATTGCACAGTGTTTGGCGTGCCACAACCGGACCTTGGCGAAGGGGTGATTGCACTGGTTGAAGCAAGGACGGGGCAGAAACCGACAGAGGCCGACCTGATCGCGGGCTTGAAGCTACGTCTGGCCCCCTACAAGCTGCCCAGAAAAGTGATCGTGGTGGACCGCCTGCCGCGCGAGGACAGCGGCAAGATCCGCAAACGCGACCTGCGCGAGGCCTATAAGGAGGCTCTGAGCCAATGAAACGCCAGCTGACCCTGACTGCCGCGCAACTCGCCCCCGATCTGGACGGCCCTGCGGCCACGCTTCCCAAAGCGCTGGATGCCATCAGCGACGCGGCGGCGGCGGGCTCTGACCTGATCGCCTTTCCCGAGGTATTCCTGTCGGGCTATCCGTTCTACTGCCTGCACATTGACGCGCAAACCGCGCGGCCCCTGAAGGCGGAGTATCTGCGCAAGGGCGTGTCGATGGAGGGCCCGGAAATCGCGGCGCTTGCCCGGGCGGCACAGGATCACGGCATCCATGTTGTTATGGGATTGAGCGAACGTGAAGGCGACACGCTTTACAACACGCAAGCCTTCTTTAGTCCGACCGGCCTGTTGGGCCGACGGCGCAAGGTCATGCCGACGCACCATGAACGGATGGTCTGGGGCATGGGCGACGGGCGCGACTTCCCGCTGTTTGAAACCGATATCGGGCGACTTGGCGGGCTGATCTGCTTTGAGCATTCCAACGCGCTTTATCGTTATGCGGTGCAGGGGCAGGGCGAACAGATCCATGTGGCCCAATGGCCCGGCGGCATCGCGGGCATTGACGGCATCATGGAACACGCGATGTGCCACTATGCCTTCGAGGCGCAGTGTTTCGTGGTCACGGTCACGGCCATCAACATGCCCGAGATGATCGCGGCACTGGGGACAGGTGGCAGCACGGATCTGCTGAAACCCGGTGGGGGCCTGTCGGGGATCATCGACTGTCGCGGCACATGGGTAGCGAGGTCCGATCCGAATTCCGAGATGCTGGTGCATGGCACTGTCGACTATGAACAAATCGAAGGCTTCAAGATGTTTGTCGACAGCGCAGGGCACTATGCCCGCCCCGATGTCGTGCGCTGCGTGATCGACCGCACACCCCGCAACCCGGTGAGCTTTGAGGGCGAGGACAACGATTAAGTCGTCGGAGCCGCGTGGTCCGACCCCAGTGAACGAGCCTTGGCAAAGATTTTTGACGCTTTACAAAAAGTATGCCGCCCGCGGCCGCGCTAGCCTTGGGATAACAATAAACCGACGGGAGACCTCTACCATGAAGATCAAATCACTGCTTGCCCTTGCGCTGGCATCAACCACCGCGCTTGCCGCCCCTGCCTTTGCCGAGGGCACCATCAAGATCGCGGTCATCGAACCGCTGTCCGGCCCGCTGGCCGCCAACGGAGGCGACATTCTGGAACGCTTCCAGTTTCTCTTTGGCCGCGTGAATGACGCGGGCGGCGTTCTGGATGGCCAGAAGTTCGAGGTGATCGGCCTCGACAACGGCTGGGACGTTGAAAAGACCGCGCAACAGATGCAGCGCGCCGCCGATGAGGGTGTCGATTACGTGATCAACGGGATCGGGCCGCAACATGCCACAGCCATCACCAACTTCATCCGCAAGCACAACCGCCGCAAAGAAGGCGAAGAGATGGCATTCCTGGCGCATACGGCGGGTGACAACGAGATCACCCCGAAAAACTGCGATTACTATCAGGCGGTGTTCGATCCGACCGTCGAGATGAAGCTGAACGCCCTGATTTTGGGCATGCAGGAAATGGGCATTGAAGGCCCGGTCTTCACTATCAATCCCGATTTCTCGTTCGGTCAAACGGTTGATGCGTCTTTCAAGGAGCTTGCCGGCGAGGCAGGCATCGAGATCGTGGGATCGGAGATGATCGCGCCCTTCGGGCAGGTGCAGGACTTCACACCGCTCGTGGCCCGGATCAAGGCCTCGGGGGCCAAGGTAGTGATGACCGGCAATTTCGGTCCTGACCTGATCCGCCTGCTGAATGCATCGGTCGACAGCGGTCTCGATGTGCGGTTCGCAACCCTTTACGGGCCGGACCCCAGCACGATGGCCGCGGTCGGTGCCGACAAGTTCGAAGCCGCGGGCGTGATCGCCCCGTTCGAATATGACGAGAATGACACCGGTGGTGTGCCGGTTCTGGAGGAGCTGAACTCGACCTACCGTGACGTGGCCAAGACAAGCTGGGGCATCGACCGGTATCGCATGATGGTGGATGGCCTCGTCGGCGCGATAGAGGCCGCAGGCAGCGCCGAGCCCAGCGTGGCGATGGGATCAATCGGCGGGGTCAAGCTGACTACGGCCGGCGGCGAAGGCTTTGTGCGCGCCGAGGACAACCAGATGATCATTCCCTATTTCATCATTGGTGTGGACAAGGCGGCCCCCGCAACTGTGCTCTATAAAGGGGACGACATCGGGTTCGGCTGGAGAACCGAAAAGATCATTCCTGCCGAAACGATGGCGCTGGAACCGACCTGCGAAATCGAAAAGCCCTGATCCGATCACGTCCTGCCCGAGGGTCCGCGCGGCCCTCGGGTTTTTGAATTTGTGTCCTGTTACACTGCCACGCTGACCGTAGAGGTTTAGATGGAAATCCTTCCATTTGTTCTGCTGAATGGTACGCTTTTCGGCATGCTTTTGTTCATGCTCGCCGCAGGTTTGACGCTGATCTATGGCATGATGGGCGTGATCAATTTCGCCCATGCGAGCTTTTACATGCTGGGGGCCTATCTGGGCTATCAGGTGTCCGTCTGGGCGGGTTTCTGGGCGGGCATGATCGTCGTGCCGGTGATTTTGGGACTGGCGGGCGTGGCCTTCCGGCGGGTTCTGATCAGCCGGTTGGCGATTGAAGATCAGGTCGGCCAGCTTTTGGTGACATTCGGGGCGGCCATGGTCATCACCGAAGGGGTGCAGATCGTCTGGGGCCGTCTTGCCGTCCCTTACCGCATCCCGCAGGAGATGACGGGGGCGCTGTTCAATGTCGGCGGTCTCGACTTTCCGGTCTATCGTTTTTTCATTCTCGTGGTCTCGGTTCTGCTGTTTGCCGTGATCCTGCTTATCCTGAAACGCACCCGCATCGGGTTGATCCTGTCGGCAGCGCAATCGAAGCCGCAGATGGTGCGTGCCATGGGCTATGATCTTGATCTCGTGAACGACTGGGTCTTTGCCGCCGGTGTTGCCGTGGCCGGACTTGCGGGGGTCATGGCGGGGAACCTCTTGGGCGTTTATCCGGTGATGGCGGAGCGGATCACGCCGCTCTTGTTCGTGATTGTGGTGGTCGGCGGGCTGGGGTCCCTGAATGGTGCGCTCATCGTTGCCCTGGCATTGGGGCTGATCGACACGGCAGCGACCACCTACAAGCTGTCGGCAGAGCCGCTGGTCACAGCCCTTTTCGGCGCACCTGAACGCGGCACGTTCCTCGCCGATCTCGCGCGCTTTAACACCACCAGTTTTGCCCCCATCCTGCCCTATCTGCTGATGCTGATCGTGCTGCTGATCCGCCCGCGAGGGCTCTTTGGCCAGAGGGACCTGTGATGCTGCGTCCGGTCGCCATTGCCGCTGCCCTGATCGCCCTTGTGCTGTTGCCCTATTACGCGGGCACCAACACGACGATTACCATTGCCACGCAAACCCTTGTCTGGGTCGTTCTCGCGCTCAGCTACAACATCGTGCTGGGACAGACCGGGCTTTTGTCCTTCTGCCACGCAGTGTTCTTTGGCGCTGGTGCCTTTGCCGCCAGCCACATCATTGTCGCCGCCGATGGCGGCAGCTGGAGCGGCTGGCCGGTCTGGCTTACCCCGGTGCTGGCCTTTGGAGTCGGTGCCGCAACCGCCTTTCTGCTGGGGCTGTTTCTGGCGGGGCGCACGGGGGTCGCGTTTGTGATGATCACCTTGGCCATCAGCCAACTGGTGATCTACCTCGCCATCGCCTTCGATTCCATCTTTGGAGGCGAAGGCGGTATCGGCATCGACCGGGCCTATGATGATTTCCTCTTTGGTGTGGCCAGCTTTGGCCCCCAGCGCGAGGCCTACTGGCTGGTGCTGACCTGGGCCTTGATCGCGGCTGGCCTGATCTGGCTGCTCAGACGCACCTCATTCGGTATGCTTGCCGAGGCGACGCGCGAAAACGAGGAGCGGGTACGCTTTTCGGGCCAGTCGACATGGCATATCCGCCTGATTGCGCTGGTCATCGCGGGCGGGTTCGCAGGCCTAGCCGGGGCGCTGCACGCCCTGAATATAGAACAGGTCTCGACCGATCAATTCTCGCTCAAGACCTCGGCTTTTGCGCTTTTCATGTGCGTCATCGGCGGCGCGCGCCATTTCCTTGGCCCGGTTCTGGGCGCGATCTTCCTGTCGGTGCTGGACAAGGTGCTGCCCGATTACACCAGCGCATGGCTGCTTTATCTGGGCCTGATTTTTATCGTGATCGTGCTCTACGCCCCCGGCGGGCTTGCGGGGATACTTGGCAGTCTCTGGTCGCAGTATGTCCGCGAGCGGGGCACCGCCAGACCGCGCCGCGATGCCCTGATTGTCATGGGCTTTGCACTGGCGGGGCTGGGGCTGATCCTGATTGTCGAAATGGCCACATCGCTCGGCGCGGCTCTGGGGTTCAATGCGGGCGACGCGATCAACCTATTTGGCGTGATGGTGGATCCGAAATCCGTTCTGCCCTGGGGCGTGGCGATTGTGGCATTGGCAGGCAGTGCATTGCTCTTCCGACAGGTCAGGCAGGAGGCGGAAACATGAGCGCGCTTGTCCTCGAAAACCTGTGCAAGAGCTTCGGCAAGACCGAGATCATCCGTGACGCCAATCTTGAAGTGCAAACCGGCGAACGCCTGGCGATCATCGGCCCCAATGGGGCTGGCAAATCAACGCTGTTCAACCTGATCTCCGGCAGGCTGCGGCCAAGTTCGGGATCGGTTCGGATGAACGGCGCGGAAATCGGTGGCACAGCGCCGCAACTGCTGGCCCGTCGCGGCTTGTCACGCTCTTTTCAGGTGTCGAACCTTTTTGCCGGGCTGACGGTACGTGAAAACCTGATGCGCGCGCTCCTGCGCTCCCACGGCTACGGCGTGTCGCCCTTCCGCTTCCCGATGGGCAACCGGGCGCTGCGGGCGGATGTGGACGATCTGCTTGAGCGCTCTGACCTGACCAGCCGGGCCGACACCCAGGCAGGCGCGCTGGCCTATGCCGATCAACGAAGCCTTGAGATCGCCATGACCATTGCAGGCAATCCATCGGTCGTGCTGCTGGACGAGCCGACCGCAGGGATGAGCCGCGAGGAAACCACCCGCGCCATCGAACGGATCAAGCAGATGACCGAAGGCAGGACGCTGGTGATTGTCGAACATGACATGGGCGTCGTTTTTTCGCTGGCGGATCGGATTTGCGTGCTGGTGCGCGGGCATGTCATTGCCACGGGCAGGCCCGAAGACATCCGCAACGATCCAAAGGTGCAAGAGGCCTATTTGGGGGCGGAACATGCTTGAAACCTGCGCCCTCAACGCCTTTTACGGCAAGAGCCATGTGCTGCACGGTGTCGATCTGAGCGTGAATGCCCATGAGGTTGTCGCCCTTGTCGGGCGCAACGGCGTTGGGCGCTCGACCCTGATCAAGTCGATCATGCGCGAGGTTCAGACCACCGGGCAGATCCTGTTTGAGGGTGATGATCTGGCGCAGATGCCCACGCATCAGGTGGCGCGGGGCGGCATCGCCTATGTGCCGGAACATCGCGAGATTTTCGCAGGCCTGACCGTTGCTGAAAACCTCGCCCTTGTGCGCGAAAAGCCGAAAGCAGGGGCGCTGTGGGATATGGCCCGTGTGCTGCGCCGGTTTCCCAATTTGGCCGAACGGATGAACACCGATGCCGGTGTGCTTTCGGGCGGCGAGCAACAGATGCTGGCGATGGCCCGGGCGCTGCTGTCCGATCCGAAACTGATCCTGATCGATGAGCCGACCGAAGGGCTGGCCCCACGCATCGTGCAGGACATCGCGCGCATCTTGCACGAGTTGAAAGAAGACGGTCTGGCCATTCTGCTGGTCGAGCAGAAGCTCGATATCGCGCTGGAGGTCGCGGACCGCATCTATGTGATGGGCCACGGCGATATCGTTTTCGAAGGCACGCCCAAGGAATTTGAGAGCCATCCCGACATACGTCGCGACTGGCTGGAGGTCTGAGATGAAAGAGTATGATTACATCGTCATTGGCGCAGGCTCTGCCGGGGCGGTGATCGCGGCGCGCCTGTCGCAAAACGGCGCGGACAGCGTGCTGGTGCTGGAGGCCGGTGGCTGGGATTTTCACCCCTATTCCTACATTCCCGCGCTTCAGATGAAGGCGGTCGGGAATGACCGTTTCGATTGGCGCTATGCAGTCAAACCGGACCCCTCGCGCAACAATCGCGAGGATATGTGGCCTGCTGGTAAGGTCGTGGGAGGTGGTTCAGCCATCAACGGCATGGTCTACGTGCGCGGCACCCCGGAGGATTACAACGGCTGGGCCCAACTGGGCGCGACCGGGTGGGATTACGACGGCGTTCTGCCCTACTACCGCCGCGCCGAGACCAACGCGCGGGGGGCCGATAGCTGGCACGGGGGCGATGGCCCCATCGGCGTGGACGACACGCGCGCGGGCCGTCCGGTGAACCAGATGTTCATCGACGCGGCCACCAATACCGGCATTCCGCGCAACGACGATTCCAACGGGGAATTCTTTTACGGGCTGGGGCACAGCCAGTCGAATATCAGAAACGGCCTGCGCTCCTCTACCGGGCGCGCCTATCTGCACCGCGCCGCCCTGCGCCGGAACTGCAAGGTTCTGACCCGTTCTCTGGTGCAGCGGATAGAGATCGAGGAGGGCCGCGCCACCGGTGTCACCTTTACGCGTAAGGGCCATACGCAGACCGTCAAGGCCCGCAAGGAAGTGATCCTGTCAGCGGGCTCCATCGCCACGCCGAAACTGCTGATGCTGTCGGGCATCGGGGATGCCGAGGCGCTGGCGAGCCACGGGTTATCCGTGAAAGCCGATCTGCCGGGTGTGGGCAAAAACCTGCAAGAACACCCCGGCGTGATCGTCAGCTACAACGTGGACAGCCCGACACTGAACGCGGAGACCGGCGTCCTGGATTACCTGCGCCACGGGCTGCAGTTCGGCCTAATGCGCAAGGGGGCGGCCACCACCGGCATCGCCCATGTGGTCGGCTTCATCAAATCGCGGCCCGAGCTGGATATCCCCGACCTGCAAATCCATTTCTCGCCCTTCGCATATGATTTCGGCACCGAAGGCGCGACGCTTGCCAAGGAACGCGCCTGTGGCGCGGCGGTGAACGTTTGCCGCCCGAATGCGCGGGGGCAGATCACGCTGGCGTCTGCGGATCCGGGCGCGCCACCGGTGATCGAGCACCAGCTGCTGGGCAGCGACGAAGACGTCGCCACCCTGATCCGGGGCATCCGCATCCTGCGCGAGATTTTCGCGGCCACGCCGATGGCAAAGGTCACGCAGGGCGAGCGCCTGCCGGGGCCGGATGTCCAGAGCGACGAGGCACTGGAAGAGGCCATTCGCGCCATGGCCTTTCCAATGTACCACCCCGTTGGCACGGCCAAGATGGGCCGGGACGATGATCCGATGGCGGTGCTCTCGCCTGATCTGAAGGTGCGCGGCGTCAAAGGGCTTCGCGTCGCGGATGCCTCGATCATGCCGCGCCTGATTTCCGCCAATACCAACGCCGCCGCGATCATGATCGGGGAAAAGGCAAGCGACCTCATTCTTGAGAGAAAGGAAATACCGGCATGACGACCTCTCATGATCTTGCCCCGCCGCCAGTGGATGGCCGCCGCCCCCATTTTGCCCTGACGCGCAAGGCAAACGGGTTTCTCTATATGTCCGGGCAGCTGCCTTTCGGGCCTGATATGACAATCATGGGCGAGGATGTCGCGACCCAGACGCGCGTTTGCGTGGGTAACATCGCGCATTTGCTGGCCGAACATGGGCTGGACCTGTCGGATGTCACAAAGACGACGATCTGGCTGGCCCGGGTCGAGGATTTCGCCGCCTTCAACCACGCCTATGCCGAAGCCTTTCCCGGGCCGGAATTGCCCGCCCGCTCGACCGTGCGTGCCGATCTGATGGTGCCCGGCGCTCTGGTCGAGATCGAAGCGTTGGCGATGCTGCGCGAGGGCCAGTCATGAGCGGCACACCCGACACAGATGCCCTGCGCTCGATCATCGGACAGGCTGTTGCGGGCACGGGGGCGGACTGCGGATGGTCAAGCCCGGTCATTCCGGGCAAGGTCACATATGCGGGCGCGGGCGAATCCGAGATCGCTGCGGCTGTAGAGCTGGGCACGAAGGCTCAGTCCGGCTGGGCCGCATTGCCTCCCATGGCTCGGCAGATGGCGATGATGGAATGGGCCGACCGGATCGAGGCGGAGGCCGAAGCGATTGCCCGGCTCGATACCATCGACATGGGCAAACCCATTTCGGTCGCCACGCAAGAGGCGCATATCGCCGCCTTCATCCTGCGCTTTTATGCCAGTGGGATCGACAAGACCGGTGGCCTTGTCGCGCCCTCGGCCCCGCAAGCGCTGGCTGTCTCGATGCGCCGTCCTTACGGTATCGTGGGGGCTATCATCTCGTGGAACTACCCGGCGATCAACACGATGATGAAGGTCGCCCCGGCGCTTGCTGCTGGCAACGCGATTGTCCTCAAACCCTCCAGCCAGGCCCCGCGGTCTGCCCTGCATATGGCCGCACTCGCGCTTGAAACCTCTGTGCCAACGGGGCTGGTCTCGGTGCTGTCGGGCAGTTCGGCGGCGGGCACGCTGATGTGCCGTCATCCGGGCGTCGCGATGCTGGCCTTCACCGGGTCCACCGCCGTCGGCAAGCTGATCGCCGGGATCGCGGCGGAAAAACTGGTGCCCTCGATCATCGAGGCGGGCGGCAAGAACCCGATCCTTGTGTGCGACGATGTCAGTGACCTTGAAGGGCTGGCGCGCGACGCGATAGCCGAATGCTACGCCAATACCGGACAGCTCTGCGTGGCGCGGTCCAAGATCATCATCCCGCGCGCGCTGGCCCGCGATCTGACGGATGCGCTTGTTGCCGCCGCCGAGGCCCTCGGGCCTGGTGATGCGCGCGATGCGGCCACGCAATACGGCCCGCTTTCGTCGCTGCACCACGCGAGGGACGTGGCCGCCGCCGTTGAGGCCGGCAGCGCGCAGGCCCGTCTGCTCCGCGATGGCCGCAGTGACGATCCCTTGATGCTATCCATGTCGCTGCTGGCGGTGGAGGATGCGCATTCCGGGCTGCTAAGGGATGAGTACTTTGGCCCGGTCCTGAGCATTGCAAGCTACGACCGGATCGAGGACGGCATCGCGATGGCCAATGCGGGGGGCTACGGCCTTGCCGCCACGCTCTGGACGACCCAAATCGCCCGGGCCAACGCGCTGTCGCCGCAGATTGTGGCGGGACACATCAAGGTCAAGGCACAGCCCGATCTGGATGCCGGCACCGGCATGTCTCTTCCGATTGAGCCTGCAGGGGCCTCGGGCTACGGCACGGAATTCGGCATCGCCGCGCTGGACAGCTACAGCCGCAGGCAGGCCGTGGAGTATTTGGGCTACGGGATGTAGCTTCATACCATGACAGGGCAAATTTGCATTCTGGGCGCTGGCGCCACACGCATCGACCGCTGGCAGGCCAAAACCGACCGGACGGACCTCGATCTTCTGGACGAGGCCGTGCGCGGGGCGCTGGAGGTTGCCGGGGTTGGCCGCAGCGCCGTCGAGGCGCTCAGCTTTACCACCCCCGGTCCGGGGACGGTGCAGAGGCTGTTTTCTTCTTATGCCACCGCCCGGCTGGGGTTTCGCAACGCCGGCAAGGTCGTTGAAAGCGGCACGGGTGGATGGACCGGCGGGCTGGCCTTCGATGCCGCCGCGGCCGAGATTGCACGGGGGCGCGCCTCGGTGGCGTTGGCGCTTGGTGTCTGGATGGAGACTGGGATTGATACCGCCACGGCCATGGATGGTGCGATCCGTTCGACCGGAGATGTCGGATATCAGACACCGTCGGGTGCAACGCCGCTGTCGTGGTATGCGATGGATGCCCAGCGTTGGCTGCATGATACGGGGGGCGCCCGCGCCGATCTGGCTGCGATTGCGGTCAAGAACCGCCGCCATGCCGCATTGAACCCGCTTGCGCAATTCACCGGCGACCTGACCATCCCGGACGTGGTGAACGCGCGGCCGGTGGTGGCGCCCATGGGGCTTTACGATGTGTCGCCGCGTGGCGATGGGGCCGCCTGTCTGATCCTGTGTGATCGTGCCACGGCCGAGGCGTCGGGTCAGCCCTATACAGTGCTGACAGGTTCCGCCTTTGCCCATGATGGTGCGTTTCAAACCGGCGGTCAGCCGGTCCCGGTCATGCCCTATAAATCGCTGGCGCGGGCGGCCGCGCTTGCGCTTGAGCAATCCGGGCAGAGCATGGAGGATATGGACCTGTTCGAGCTTTATGCGCCCATGACGGTGGTCGAGGCCATCAGTGTCGAGACCCTTGGGCTTGCAGCACTGGGTCAGGGCGGGCGCGCTGCTGCCGATGGGGTCACGGCCTTCGGCGGGGCGCATCCTGTGAATGTCTCGGGCGGGCTTCTGTCGCGGGGCCATCCCACCGGCGTGACGGCGCTTTACGATCTCATGGAGCTTCACCTTCAGCTGACCGGCGCTGCGGGCGGGCGGCAGGTCAGGGATGCGCGCCACGCGCTGCACGCCTGCGAAACTGGCAAGTACAATGGCGCAATGGTCAACATCCTGACTGCCGGGGGTAGGGCGTGAACCGGCTGCGCATCCCCGGCCCGCGCCCGGTCCCCCCGATGCAGGCCATAGGCGTTGCCGCTTACGAGGCTGACCTGACCTCGGGCACGCCGCGGATGCAGGTCTGTAACGCCTGCGGGCAGACCCATTTCCCGCCGCCCTGCGCCTGTGGCTGTGGCGGCACCGCCTTTCGCGCTGAAAACCTGCCAACAAACGGCACGCTTTACGCCGCGACCATCATTCACGCGGCGCCTGGCGCGCTAGCCGCGCTGGCCCCTTATGTGGTCGGGTTGGTCGATCTGCAGGAGGGCCCCCGCCTTTTGTTGCGCGTTCTTGGGCCGCAAGGGTGGGTGCCGGAGTGTGACAGCCCGGTGCAATTGCTTGTCCTGGATTATGACGATGGTCCGGTGCTTGCCGCTTGCCCCGGGAACTTCGACCCGACCGGCACGACAACGGCCGGTCAAGGCGCGCAGGCAGGGAGATAGGTCATGGCAGATGGCATCATTCAATTGACCGGGACGATCACTGTCCCCGAAGACCGGCTTGATACCTTTCGCGCTGCTCTGGCGGTTCACGCGTGTCTGTCGCGGCAGGATCCCGGGTGTCTCGTGTTCGAGGTGACCCCGGATGAAAACGATCCTTGCCTGTATCGCGTTTTTGAACAATTCGAAGATCGTTTTTGCTTTGAGGCCCATAAGAAGCGCGCAATGACCTCGGATTGGTGGCAGATAACCAAAGACTTGGACCGGGCTTACGAAGAGCAGCTCATTGAGCCAAATGAATAATCCGACCCATCAGGTAAGGCCGCACCCATCCCATTCTACAGATGATTTGATCGCGAACTGACAAGTTCGAGATATGAACGACCGGAGTGGTTGACCTTGCTGCACCGCCAAGTTGTTCCACTGAAGCTGTCCGGGAATGGTGCGTCGGTAATATCTGCGCCCGCACAAGTCCGGTTTGTCCGCGACTTGATCGCTCCACTTTGGATCTATTCCGCGCCAGCACCGAATGGCTGTTTTTCGGGCCACCCTGCAGCGCTCCAGATTATGCAAATGCAGAGACTTTCGTGCAGCGCGCGCACGCAGCGTGAAAATTCAATTCAAAGGTAGGGCTCGAAGCCGCTGTTGGCTGCGGTTGGCCTGTGGGTCCGCTTTGGACCGGTTGCCTATCATCGACTTGTCGGCATTGCTTTGAGCAAAATTGGGACCGCTTTCGGGACCACTCTGAAAAGATGAGAGTCGCATAACACACTATAATTGCTTCATAATTTTGGATTCACGACTGCCCTTCAGCGGCACCAGAAATCCCCGCATAAGCGTAAGAAAACCCAGCAAAACTGGGGTTTTTCTGCGTGATTGGACCATTTTTGGGACCGCTTTCAGGACCGCTTTTGTCGAAATCGCACGCTGATATGTCAGGCTCTGGCGGGCGTTGGGACTTGCCTTGGGCGAGGGTGATTCCGATAGTGTGACTATGGATGACGTGATGCCCAAACTCCCCAGATACGTCTTTCGCCGGGCCAATGGCAGCTACCGGTACAAGCGGAACGTGCCGAAAGAGCTGCGGGTGATTTTTGGGAAAGACACGCTGTACCGACAACTGGGGAATACTGTGGCAGAGGCACTGAAGGAGTATCCCTATGTGCATGCCCGTATCGAGGCGCTGTTCGAGCTAGAACGCAAGAAGCCAGACAGGGAACGGGCACTGGACGTCATCAGAGCCCACCTCGGGGATGAGGCTGCTGACCTAGTATTGGCACGAGCTGTGCCAGAGTACTCGCCACTCGACTACGACCTGAATGAGCTGGCCTACAGCCTGCCAGGCGAAGTGCCCAAGGCTGTGCTGGAACAGGTGTATCAGGGGCAGCTGAAAGATCCACCTGTTACCCTGTCCTCTGCGCTGAACGACTATCTCGAGTACAAAGCTGTCCGTCGTCAGAGTTTTTCGGCATGCTGAAGCGTTTTCGTAACGGAGGCTCTGGTTCGGTTTCTGTTCGAGTTTAAGCGGCGGCAGCTTGATGCTGCAAGC
>Ga0181554_1001945_pt1 | contig 18839 bp, 17 predicted proteins | sample 011ome_16_FD_145602 | JGI IMG/M metagenome (GOLD analysis project Ga0181554, IMG submission 145602) | Coastal salt marsh microbial communities from the Groves Creek Marsh, Skidaway Island, Georgia - 011503CT metaG (spades assembly) | ecosystem: Environmental > Aquatic > Marine > Intertidal zone... | reverse complement strand
TCGCGCGCTCTTCTGCAAGCTGTCGCCGCCGAAGTTTTCACCGAACGTCGATAAAAAAAACGATCGGGGCGCTTCCGCCGCGGCGCGGGCGCGGCGGCCGCGACGCCCGTCGTCGCGGTGGACGCGAGTCGAGAGCGCGCGTCGGTCGGTCTCTCTCCCGCGAGCGCGCGACGGCGTCGCGCGAGGGGACGCGAGACGCGTCGAGGCGAGACCGATCGACGACGGATGAGATGGGATGGCGAGGCGCGCACCGACCGAGGCGAAGCACTGATGAAGATACGACTCCTCCATCCAGTACCCCTGCGACGACGCGAGGAGGGAAGGGAAACGGGGCAGAGAGGGATGGCGTCAGCGACGTCGTTCGCGAGAGGGAGAAGACGTCGTCGGGCGCTCGCGAGCGGCGACGCGAGCGACGGGCGGCGTCGCGCGGCGTCGCCGCGACGCGAAGCCATCCATCCTCCGCGAGATCGATCGACCGATCGTCGTCGTCGTCGTCGAAGCCTTCGCTCCTCGGGCGAAGGGAAGAAAAAATATCTCTCCGCGGCCGCGCGGCCGTCGCGTTCGCGCGTCGCGCGACGCACCAAATCGCCGATCCACAGCGTGGACCCGCCCGCCTCCTCCGCGCCGCCGTTCTCCGCCATCTCGCCCGCGGTTCCGCGCGCGCGCGTGAACGCCGCGCGCGCCTCGCTCGCGATGGGACGCGCCCCCGACGCCGGTTCGCTGGTTGGCTTGAACACGTTTATCCGCGGGCCACGCGCGATCGCTCGCTTCGCTTCGACGACCGGTCGCGGCGCGCGGGCGCGCTTCGTTCTCCGGCGCGACGACGCGACGCCCTGCGCTCGACGATACGACGCGAGTGGGACGACGATACGACGCGGACGCGCGATGCGTGTCTCGCGCGTGCGCGTCCCGCGTGCGGGTATGCCGCGCGCGGTCATCGTTCATCCTGTTTCGAGACGATATTCGAAGCGCGTACTACGCGCGCGCGATGAAATCGTACGAGCAAACAGTTAGACCGCTTCGGATGTCGTTGACAGGTCAGCTCCGCGTGCGACGATTGACGACGACAAGTAAGAAGCGCGGACGACAACTCACTTTTAGGCTCGAACGTGACTGGATGAGTGGGTCGAATGAACGTTGCCGAGCGGTGTGCGGGGTGAACGAATCCGATGAAAAATAAAGACCCGGTCAAACGCCGATCAAAAAATTAACATCTCGGACGACAAGGAGTCGCAGTCGTAGTCGCGCGCGGCTCTCGAACAGAACGATGGCGACCGCGGCGTCGACCGCGTCGTGCGTCGACGTCGCGCCATCGCGCGCGCGCCGCCGCCGCCGCGCGTCGTCGCTCGCCGCTCGACGCGCCCCCTCCTCCTCTTCTTCGCGCGTCGACGCGGCGGTCGGCGGCGACGCGTCGTCCATCGCGCGCGAGTTCGTCTTCGTCCCGTACGGCGATCCCGCGCCGCGCGACCGCGCGTCGCTGTCGTGCGACGGCAAGGTCGACGGCGCCACCCTCGACCTGACGCACTGGACGAACAACGCCACGCCGGAAGCGCTCTACGCGGACACGTCCACGGAGATCGCGCTCAACTTGGCGCGCGCGCGATTCGACGACGCCGCGACGTACGCGCGATTCGACGACGCCGTCGTGCTCAACAACCACTACGACGTCGACGGCGTGCTGTCTGTGTACGCGTGCGTCGACCCGACGCGCGCGCTGCGGCATCGCGAGGTGATGATCGCCGCCGCCGCGGCCGGGGACTTCGGCGAGTGGGCCGGCGACGGCGACGACGGCGTGAAGCTCGCGTGCGCGTTGGACGCGTTCGCGGACGACGACGCGGACGACGAGGGGTACGCGGCAGCGTTGGCGGCGATTCGCGATGGGTTACTCGACGACATCGACGCGCGCGAAGACCTGTGGCGGCGCGGCGTCGACGAGATGCGCGCGTCGTGGAAGTTTCTAGAGGACGGCGTCACGACGGTGGAGGTGATGGAGGTGGACGGCGCGCGCGTCGCGGTGGCGACCGCGCCGGCGACCGCGCCGCGTTTGCATTCGGGCGCGTCGTCCTCGTCCTCGTCAGCGCGCTTCCCGGACATACGACCCCGTTCGCGCGGCGCGCGCCGTTCCTCGAGGCGTTTGCGTTTGCGTTTCGCCGCCGCCTTCTTCCTGTCGTCGCGCTCGTCCAATGAAACGTCCACGTCATCAAACAACTAACCAATCACATACCTTCCCCATTCACGTCGCCCGCCGATCAATTTAACAGCGGCGGTGCATCGAAAGTTGAGAGCGTCGGGCGCGTGCGGGCACGCGGGCGCGTCCCGCGCGGCGACGCGCGTGCTCCGCGTCGTCGCGAAGGACGGTCCGGGGCCGGGGTCGGGTTCTTCGGGCACGCGCGCGTACGCGTACGAGTACGAGAAGCCCGGGCACGGGTGGGTGGCGCGGTTGGTCGAGCGCGCGGCGGCGCCGCCGACGCCGCGCGACGTCGCCGACGTCGTCGCGAAGATGAACGCGTTGGCGAACGGCCGGGGCGACGGCGGCGGCGCGTGGCGCGTCGGGGGACGCGGGGGGCTCGTGGCGATATGCGAGAGCTCGGGCTGGACGACGTGGGCGCCGGAGGAGGTGGCGAGAGCGCTCGTGAGGAGCGAGCGCGAGTGCCGCGAGTAGAGCGAAGGACGACGTCGTCGATCGATCGATCGTCGGAAAAACAAATTAGGGCCGTTCTATACAAGCGAATGTCGGGGTGGAGTTCAAAGGCGTCAGTTGGCGTTGAAAGGCGCCGAGGGCGGGGATTGAAACCGGGGTGTGGGCGGAGAGAGACGACGGCAAAGTCCTTAAGGAACGGCGTTCACCACGCGATCGCGGTCGTATGGGGACCAGTGTATAGAACGCACCTTAAAACAAAACGCCACCTACGCTCTCGCCGCTCGTCGACGTCCCCGCGTCAGTCCAGCGCTTCTAAATCTCTGTACGCGGACTTGGGCATCTCGCCGTCCGCGTCGAGCATGTGCGCCTCTTTCTCCGCGTCCGTCCTCCCCCGGCGCGGCTCCACGCCCACGGAGGCGTCGTAGAGGATCCGACGCGGCGGTCGCGTCGACGTCGACGTCATCGCGCCTTCTTCGTCTCCGGTCCGGCTTCGGCGACTCGTCAGACCGCCGGTCGGCGCGGCCGCGATCGCGACCGCGACCGCGCCGCGCGCGGCGGTCGAGGGGAGCGGCGGCGGCGGCGGCGGCGCGCGCGCGGCGGACGTCTTCGTCCGACACACACTGTCCGACACGCGTCCGACGCGTCCGACGGCGTCCGACGGCGTCACGAGCGGCGTCGCGGCGATGACGTCCTCCGTCCTCTTTCTCGCGGCGGCGACGCCGACGAGCGCTCTTTCGCCGTCGTCGTCGCGCGGCGGCGGCGCGACGCGGTCGTCGTCGTCGTCGTCGTCGTCGTCGTCGTAGTGGCGCTCGGCGCGCTCCGGGTACGTCAGGTACCGCGTCGACGCGCGCGGGCCGATCCCGAGTCGATCCATCTCTCTGAGGAATGTTTTTTTCATCGGTCAGTTGAAACGGGGCGCGATCAAATGTTGAAACCGGACGATGGGTGAAAAACGAACGTGTGTGAATGCTTGCAACGAACGCGCCTTAGGCGCGCGACCGCGCCGGGGGAAGTGAGGTCCGCTACGGTGTCCCCGACGTCGATCTTCGCGTAGACGCGCGCGAGGCGCTCCTGAGGGAGGGGAGGGAGGGAGAAAGAGCGAGGCGGTGAGGTCGCCGCGGACGGACGGCGGACGGACGGATGCGTTTTCTCTTCCGAGGACGCGACGCGCGCGCTGCGTTAATCACCTCGAGATCGTCCATGTCGCGTCGCTCCTTGTGCGCGCGCGACACCTCCAGCTTCCATCCGTGATGCTTGCTGGAGCTCGTCGCGGCGTACTCCTCGTACTCCATCGCCATCGCCATCGCGGCCGTCGGACGCGCGAGGTCGAGTCGCGGGCGCGTCGGTCGTCCGCGCGTCGCGAAGTGACCGCGACGCCGAGGAGGCGGACGGTCACGCGTGATTATTGCTGACGAGAGTGCGCGTTCTAAACAAAAGTTTTTCACCCATCGCCCGGTTTCAACAATTAATCGCGTCCCCTTTCAACTGACCGGTGAACTTTTTTTGAATGGAATGGCCCTTCGCTCGCCGATAAACTCTACCTCGACCCCCCGCTCGCCCTCGCTACCACGCGGTCGATGAACGTCCCGCTCCGGTGCGTCGCGCGCGCAACCTCGCACGCCTCCACGACGCACCCCGGTTTCTTCCCCGACGCCACCTCCATCGCCGCGCACGTCGCCTCTCTCACGCCGTCGTCCGCGTCGTCCATGTGCACCAAAAAGCCCTGCGGGGTCGTTCGGGGGTGAAAGGCAGTCGAAAGGCGTCAGTGGTGGAGTTGAAAGGCATCGCGGTGTGTCGGGATTGAAAGCAGCGAGGGACCCTGGGCGGAGAGAAACGAACGAACGCCGGGAGAGAAAGTCCTTAAGGAATGAAGTTCACAACGCGAACGGAGTCGTATGGGAACCGGTGTAAGGATGACGACGGATGACGACGCGCCTTCAAAAAGTACCCCGTGTTCGTCTCGTCGTAGTCCGGCGCGCACGTCTCGAAGAACGCGGCGACGACGCCGCACGTCGCGATTCGAATCTCGTTCCGCGAGTCGTCCATGCGCTTGAGCAACTCCGGGTAAATCTGGCGCCGCTCGTCGTCGCTCAGCCGGTCGCCGCAGACGAGAAAGAGGTGACGAAACGCGTGCGCTGAGGGTCGTTCCATACATAAAAATGTGTGTTCTCCGGTCAGTTGAAAGGGACCCGCGCGATCAAATGTTGAAACCGGGCAACGGGTGAAAAACTTTTGTGTAAACTTTCGCACCCGACGCCGCGCGCGTGTCCGCGTAATAATCCTCCTCCATCGCGCTGATCAGCGACGGGAGCAGGTCGCCTTTCCGAATCACGGAGAGTAACGCCTTTCCGGAGACGGTTTTATTCCGCAGCATCGTCCCGAGCGCGACGACCGCGGCGTATCGCACCGCCGCCGCCGTCTTCCCAGCGCGCCACGTCAAACCTTCCAAAACCACCTCCTCGATCAGCGCGCCCGCGACGCCGCCGCACGCCGCCGCGCGTTTAACGTCCTCGAACAGCGCGTCGAGCGCGCGCAGCAGCGCGAGCCGGAGCGTCGGCTCGCGGTGCTGTCTCGCCGTCGACGCGAAAATCTTTCGAATCGCGGCGGCGTTTGAATCGTCGGACAGAACCTCGGGAGGCGCGCCCAGGAGCAACGCGCCGAAGACGCGTTGCCCCGCGCACTCGCCGTCCCACCCCGCCTCCTCCTCGGCGAGCGCGGAGAGAAGCGACGAGGCGTGCGCGAGGAAGAGCGCGTCGGGTCCCGAGGCGTGGCCGCACGCGGCGGCGAGCGCGGCGATGGCGCGCGCGGGCGCGGAGCTCTCCGCGGGGGGTAATCCGATCCCCCGCGGCGCCGCCGCGGCGCCGCCGCCGGCGCCGGCGCCGGCGTCGACGCGTTCGCTCCCGCCCTCGCCCTCGCCGAGGCCGCCCGCCTCCGCGGCGCGGAGCTGGAGCAGGACGCGGAAGAGGTTTTCGGACTCGCGCGCGACGTCCGCGCCGGCGGCGGCGACGGCGTTGACGACCACCGCGAGCAGCTGCGCTCGCGTCGCCGCGTCGTCGCACGCGCGCAACGATTCCGACGCGAGGCCGCGCGCGAGCGTCGCGATGGGCTCACCCGCGAGCGACCCGGCCGGCGCGGACCGCAGCGCGGCGGCGGCGATCACGAGCGCCGACGCGCGCTGCGCGGGCGACGCGCGCTCGCTCGTCGCGGCGTCGAGCGACAGCGGCAGCCAATCCGCCGGCGCCGCGTGCGCGCCTGAGAATCGAGGGTAATTGTCCATACGAAGCGACGAACGTCGGGGCAGAGTCGAAAGGCGTCAGAAGCGGAATCGAAAGGCGTCGAGGCGCGTCGGGATTGTGAGCGAGGCGTGGTGGGCGGAGAGAAACAAACGCCGGGAGAGAAAGTAAAGTAAAGTCCTCAAGGAACGGCGTTCACCACGCGAACGCGGTCGTATGGGGACCAGTGTGAGGAGAACGAACGCGCCTAAGATGCGCGCCGCGCCGACGACGCGCTCCGCGGTGTCCGCGTCCTCGTCCGACACCGCGGCGTTGAGCGCGGCGATCACGGACGACAAGTACCGCGCGTCCGCAGCCTCGCTCTGCGCGAACGCGAGCGTCGTGCCGAGCAACCGAGCGCCCGCGTTTCTCTGCGCGGCGGTCCACTCCTTCGTCTCCCGCAGCGCGAGCGGGAGGAGCGAAGGGAGCAACGCGCGGACGAGCCTTCGAGCCCCCGGCGGGGGCGCGCCGGCGAACGGCGGCGGGAGCACCCGGGCCGTCCGGTCGTCGACCCCGGCCTCGTCGGAGGCGCCCTCGCCGCCGAGCCCACCAATCCCGAGCGCTGCGTCGTTCGCTTCGCCGACGACGCGCACGAGTTCCAACGCCGCGACGCCGTTCGCCTCCGTCTCGTCGGCGACGCCGGTGAGTAACATCGGGAGAAGCCACCGCGCGCGCGGCAGCGCGCACCCGCGTTTCACGGCGTCGTCGTCCGCGTCGGCGGTCGTCTCGACGTCGACGAGCCCGGGAGGGACTTTGCCGCAGTCTCTGTGATCACCTCTTCTCTCACCTCCTCCTCCTCCTCTCCCCACTCCCTCCCCGCCGCCGCCGCTCGATGTCGTCATCCACCCCGCGAGCGCCTTGTGAAACGCCGCGCGCACCGCCGGCGCTCGGTCCGCGCACAGCGGCCGCGTCCCCGGCGCGAGCGTCTCCGGCACCGCGGCGTCCGGCACCGCCCCGGCGCGATGCAGCGCGTCGACGGCGGCGACGACGGCGAGCCGCACGGACGAGTGTCGATGCCGCGCGTTGGCGAGCGTCGCCTTGAGCATCTTCATCGCGCTCGCGGGTGGCAACGCGCCTCGCGGCGTCGCGCGAGCGATCGCCTCGACGAGCGCCGCGCACGCGCGCTTGACGTCGTGGAACTGGTCCCCGCTCGACGCGTGGACGACCGCCGCGACGTCCTCCGCGAACGGCAGGAGTAACGTCGACGTCGTGGCCGTTTTTTCTCCGGAGGCGTTCCCTCCCGCGATCGTCGTCGCGCGCATCACCGCGCGCGTCGTCAGCTCGACGCACGACAGACGGATCTCCTCGCTGGGCTCCTCCACCGGCGCGGTCCCGACGATCTTCACCATCGCGGGCAGCAGCGACGGGAGCGCGACCGCGGTCGCGCCCTCGCCGTCGTCGCCGTCGCGTCCGTCCCACCCGTCGCGGACGTCCCCATCGGGACCCACCATAGGGTCCGGGAGCGCGTCGAGGACGTCCGCGACGAGCTGCGCGCACTTCTCGCGCACCTTCTCGACGGAATCCAGGAGGCCGCGAAGGATGGACGGGAAGAGGACGGGCACGAGCGCGCGGAGGAGTTGCGGCGACGGCGCGGGCGACGACGCGTCGCCTTTCAGGAGCCTGCGATGCGATGCGCGCGATGGGGAGGGACGGTGAGGAGTGAGGGGTGAGGAGGACGCACGGACGGACGCGCGGGCGATCTTCGTCTCGTCGATCGAACGAACGAACGAACGTAAAGGGAACGTTGAAAGGGAAGGACGGGGTGAAGACGTGATCATCGATCGGGACGCGGGCGGTCTCGTCGTTTCGTGAAGTCCTTAAGGAACGGCGTTCACCACGCGGACGGGGTCGTATGGGGACCAGTGTATAGAACGTGCTGCCGATCGATCGACCGATCGATCCCGCGCGAGCGCGCACCTCTTCGATAGGGCGTCGAACGCGCGTCTCCGCACGGCGCGATCCGCGTCCGTGACGCTGTTTATATCTCTCTGGACGCTCGCGGCGAACGCGTCGCGCTCCGCGTCCATGACGGCAGACGCCCGCGCGTTCGCGGAGCAATGATCGTTGACCGTCGTCCTTTTCGAGTTCCCGCCATCATGCGTCGTCGCGTCGCCAGTCGTCGTCGTCCGCGCGTCGTCGTCCCCGTCCTTCACTCGTCGCGTCGTCCGACGCGCGGCCGCACGCGGAGGCGGGCTCCGAGGCGAATCGCCGCGCGAGCGCGTCTTCCGCGCGCGGACGCCGACGCGTCATGTCCTCCGCGGCCGCTTCGGGCGCCCGGCCGACCGCGGCGATCGGCGCCGACGATGCGAATAATCCGACGACGAAGAACGCCGCGACGGTAGTCGACGTCGACGAGTCCCCGCCGCTGTTCGCGACCGCGTCGAGCTTCCCCGGCGCGGACGACGCGTCCCTGAACGACGAGGAGTGGCTCTCGCGCGCGCTCGCCGCCGCGGCGACGACGACGGCGACGACGACGGCGTCGTCGTCGTCGACGAACGATCCGCGGCGCGCGTCCGACCCAGCGCCGTCGTCGTCAGATCCCGCGCCGCGCGCGACCGCCGCCGCGACCGCGCCGTCTTATCCGCCGCGCGCGCTCGCGACGACGACGTGGCACGGCGACCGCACGCTGCTCATCGACAACCACGACAGCTACACGTACAACCTCTACCACCTCATCGCCGCCGCGGACGGCGTCCCGCCGGTGGTCCTGCGAAACGACTCCGTCACCTGGCCGGAGCTCGAGCCGTCGATATCGTCGCGGCATTTCGCGCGCGTCGTGCTGTCCCCGGGCCCGGGGACGCCCGACGTCGCGGGCGACGTCGGCGTGTGCATGGACCTGCTTCTTCACGCCGCGGAGACGCCGATACTCGGCGTGTGTCTGGGGCATCAGGCGCGTTCTGTGCATACACTGGTCACCATACGACCGCGTTCGCGTGGTGAACGCCGATCCTTAAGGACTTTTGCCGTCGCCTCTCGACGCCCAGGGTCCCTCGCTTTCAGACCCGACACACCGCGACGCCTTTCAACTCCATCTGACGCCTCTGAACTCCATCCACCCCGACGTTCGTCGCTTCGCGTTGAACGACCAACCATCAGGCGCTCGCGGCGGCGCACGGCGGCGCCGTGGTCCGAGCGCCGAAGCCGACGCACGGGAGAGCGCACGCGTTGCGACACGACGGCGACGACATGTGGCGGGGAATACCGAGCGGCGGCGGCGGACTCGTCGGCGTGCGGTATCACTCCTTGGTCGTGGACCCGGGGACGCTGCCGGAGTGTTTGACGGCCACCGCGTGGGTGGACGGCGACGGCGGCGAAATCGGCGACGGTTCGGGTTCTGGGCGCGACGGTTCGAGTCCTCCGGTGGTCATCATGGGGATGCGGCACAAGACGCGGCCGCACTACGGCGTGCAGTACCATCCGGAGAGCGTGTGCTCGACGCACGGCGATGCGCTGTATCGAAACTTCGCCGCCGCCGCGGACGCGCATTGGAAACGTTTGGGGCCGCCGAATGCGGCGCCGCGGCCGTCGCGCGTGCTGAAAGGGCTGGACCCGAGCGACGTGAGCTCCGCGCCGAGCGCGTGCGCGCCGACGCCCCCCGGGACGGAGGACGGCGACGGCGCGACGAAGCTTCTGTGGGCGAAACTTCCGAGGGCGCTCGCCGTCGTCCCCGGCGGCGCGGAGGGCGCATTTTGGGGGCTCCACGGCGGCTCTGGCGGCGGTTCGATCCCGGGAGTCGTCTCCAAGTCCGAGGCGTCGATGGATTCGTTCTGGCTCGACAGCGCGACGGCGGCGACGGCGACGGCGACGGCGACGGGGGGGACGTGCCCGAGGAGCCGGTTCTCGTTCATGGGCGGAAGAGGCGGCGCGCTGTGGCGTCGCGCGATCTACAGGTTGCCGCCGCCGCCGCCGCCGTCCGATGAAAACGGCCCGACCGCGGACCGAGCGTTCAGGACCGGCGCCGCGCCGGCGTTCGCCGGCGGGTCCCTGACCGTGACGGACGCGACCGGCGCGTCGACGACGCGGACGGGCGTGAGCGTCTTGGAGTGGCTCGAGAGCCGGCTGCGATCGAGGAGATGCCGACGCGCCGAGGAGGTGACCCTGAACGTGAAACGGTCGCGGGAAGATGAAACGTCAACCGACGAGCCCGCGATCGACGACGCCGACTTCATCGCCGACGGTCGCCTCCCGAACCTCCCGTTCGACTTCATCGGCGGGTTCGTCGGCTACCTGGGGTACGAGATCAGGCGCGTTCTATCTCACACTGGTTCCCATACGACCGCGTCGGCGTGGTGAACGCCGATCCTTAAGGACTTTACTTCCCGTCGTCTCTCTCCGCCCATGGTCCCTCGCTTACAATCCCCGCCCGCGACGCCTTTCAACTCCGCTTCTGACGCCTTTGAACTCCACCCCGACGTCGCTTCGTATGGAACGGCCCTCAGAGCCGAGTGCGGCTGTCACCCGCCGTCGCGCGCGTCGCCGACGCCGGACGCCGCGCTCTTTCTCGCCGACCGCGTCGTCGCGATCGACCACGACACGGACGACGTGTACCTCCTCGCGCTCGTGAGCGACGCCGCGTCGGAGCTCGAGTCGCTCGCGGAGGGCATGGAGCTTCACGGCGCGGCGAACGCGGCGGCGACGGGGTTGTGTCAGCTCGCCGCGGAGGAAGCGGAGGCGGAGGCGCGCGCGTGGTTGAGCGAGACGGAGGCGAGGCTCGCCGCGTTGGGGTCCTCGGAGGCGGCCGCGAGGGCGCTGGACGACTCGTGCGCCGCCGCGGGCGCGGGCGCGATGCTGGCGCTGCAGATCGCGCGCGAGAAGGCGGCGAAGGAGGCGGCGGAGGCGGCGGAAGATGGAACGTCGATCGTCGCGTCGTCGTCGTCGGCGTTTGATCCCGCGCGAGCCGGGTTCCGACTGCGAAGGAACCGCGAGGCGTACGTGGCGGACGTCGACGCCGCGAAGGCGCTCATCGACGCGGGAGAGACGTACGAAGTCTGCCTCACGAACGAGCTCCGACGCGGCGGCGGCGGCGACGGTGACGACCGACCGTGCCCCGACCCCGCGACGCTCTACGCGGTGCTTCGACGGACGAACCCGGCTCCGTACGCGGCGTATTTGAATTTCGGCGGATGCGGCGGCGACGGCGCGCGGGGGTTAGACGACGCCGTCGTCGTGTGCTGCTCCTCGCCCGAGCGCTTCCTGAGGCTCACGAAGAAGCGCGGCGGTCGCGGTGGCGGCGATGCGAACGACGACGCGACGGTTGACGTTTCATCTCCCGACGACGACGACGACGACGGCGGCGGCGGCGGCGCGCGCGCGCTCGAGGCGAAACCGATCAAGGGCACGGCGCCGCGTCGACACCCTCTGAACGGCGAGGACGACGTCAGAGAAGCGCGCGAGCTCGCGTCGAGCGTGAAGGACCGCGCGGAGAACCTCATGATCGTGGACTTGCTCCGTAACGATCTCGGGCGCGTCTGCGTCCCCGGGTCCGTGTCCGTCCCGGGGCTGATGAAGATCGAATCCTACGCCACGGTGCATCAGGCGCGTCGTAGTATCACACTGGTCCCCATACGACCGCGTTGGCGTGGTGAACGCCGATCCTTAAGGACTTTTCCCGGCGTCTCTCTCCGCCCACGCCTCGGTTTCTTCTTTCCCCGCCCTCGACGCCTTTCGACTCCGCCTGACGCCTTTCGACTCTCACCACCCCGCGGAACAAATGGCCCTCGTCAGCTCGTGAGCACGGTGGTCGGGACGAGGGACGAGGCGGCGGCGTCGCCGGTCGCGTGCGCGCGCGCGGCGTTCCCGCCCGGGTCCATGACCGGCGCGCCCAAGCCTCGGACGATGGAGATCATCGACGCGCTGGAGCCGAGCGCGCGCGGCGCGTACAGCGGCTCGATCGGGTTCTTTTCGGTCAACGACGCGTTCGACCTGAACGTCGTGATTCGAACCGCGGTTTTGAAGCCGGGCTCGAAACCGGGCTCCGGCGAGGTGTTCATCGGCGCGGGAGGCGCGATCACGACGCTGAGCGACTCGAGCGCGGAGTGGGAGGAGGCGATGCTGAAGAGCAGGGCGATCGTGCGAGCGGTCGAGGCGTGCGACGAGCTCGCGGCGAGAGGCGCCGCGCCGTGACAGAGTCTATCATTATTAATCACGTAATTAATTACGAAGAGCGGCGCGAAGCGCATATATTCCTACTAGAGTTTCGACGTCGGCGCGCGCGGCGACGTCCACGCCGCTCTCGCGATGCCCTTCTCCCGCGCGTCCCTCGCGCTCGTCACCCCCGCGAGCCGCATCGAGCTCTCGAGCTCTTCCGTCAGCACGTCGATCGCTTTGCGCACGCCCGCCTCGCCGCCGCACGCGAGGCCCCACGCGACCGGCCTCCCGATCGCCACGACGTCTGCTCCGAGCGCCAACGCCTTCAGCACGTCCGACCCCCTTCGCACGCCGCCGTCGAACACGACGGGCACGACGTTCTCGGTAACGGTTTGTGTAACGCTCGTCGCGTTGCCGTTACGAACGTCGTTGACGCCGGCGACGACCTCCGCGAGCGCGCGCAACGTCGACGGCGCGCCGTCCAGCTGCCGCCCTCCGTGGTTCGATACCCATACGCCGTCCACGCCGTGCGCTACCGCTAACGCCGCGTCCTCGCGCGTCATCACGCCCTTGAGGATGATCGGAAGCGCGGGGACGATCGACTTGAGCCACGGGATGAGCGAGGACCACGTGAGGCTGGCGTCGCGGTCGCCGACGCGCTTCGCGATGCGCTTTTGCGCCGCGCTCGCATCCGACGACGAGGGCCGTTCTCCTTTCAAGCGAACGTCGGGGTGGAGTTGAAAGGCGTCAGTTGGCGTTGAAAGGCGTCGAGGGCGGGAATTGAAAGCGAGGGACCCTGGGCGCAGAGAGACGCCGGCAAAAGTCCTTAAGAAACGGCGTTCACCTCGCCAACGCGGTCGTATGGGGACCAGTGTGAGATAGAACGCACCCGACTCGGATGAATCCGAATCCGAATCGTTCCCGCCGCCGTGGTCCACGTTCGCGAGCTTCAGCCCGTCGCGCATCTTAAACCCGTTCCTCACGTCTCTCTCCCTCCGCCCCAGCGTCGGCGCGTCCACGGTCACGACGATCGCGGTCGCGCCCGCGAGCGCCGCGCGTCTCGCGAGCGCCGCCGTCGCCGCCCTGTCGCGTCTCAGGGTCGTTCCATACAAAGCATTGTCGGGGTGGAGTTGAAAGGCGTCAGTTGGAGTTGAAAGGCGCCGAGGGCGGGGATTGAAAGCGAGGGGTGGGCGTCGAGATGCGCCGGGAAAAGTCCTTAAGGATCGGCGTTCACCACGCGATCGCGGTCGTATGGGAACCAGTGTATAGAACGCACCTCACGTACAGCTGGAACCACATCCGCGCTCCGCCGCCGTCGCCGATTCCGCCGCCCTCGCACGCGCGCGCGATCCTCTCCACGCTCGTCGTCGCCTGCTGCGCGGCGCAGTACGGCACGCCGCGAGACGCGCACGCGCGAACCGCCGCGCGCTCGCCGTCCGGGTGCGCCATGCTTTGCATCGCCACCGGCGCGACGAGAAGCGGCGTGCGGAGTTTTCTTCCCAGGCCGATGGCGGGCGCGGACGTCGACGTGTCCACGTCGCGGACGTCCACGAGGACGCGCGGCCACAGCGTCACGTCCGCGAACGCCGACGCGTTCGCGCGCAGCGTCGACTCCGTCTCCGCGCCTGGGGACGGACGCGCGGGGGAAGGACGCGAGGAGCGGAAGGTGGTAAAGAATGATGAGTCGGTTCGCTCGCTCGACGTGTGGATGTGGGCACTCATCGCATCGCGGGCGTTCGATCGAGGCGGGACGAGGCGCACCGCCCGCGAAGTAATCGAAGTCCTGGCGGTCCATGACCCTTCCCGCCGCGCGCTCGAGGTCGTCCAGGCACACGACGCGATCGAGGTCGACTCGCCCGACGCCCTCGCCGGAGGACGCCATCGGAAGCCGGACGGAGCGTGCGCCCGCGCTTCGACGACTGATGATGCTGATGAGAGCGATTCCATACAAAAAAAGTTCACCGGTCATCAGTTGAAAGGGGAAGCGATCAAATGTTGAAACCGGGCGATGGGTGAAAAACGTTTGTATAGTAGAACGCGCCTGTGCCGCACAATATTTCGCGATCGTCGAGCGCCGCTCTCGCCGCGTCCGCAGATCGCGCCGCGCGCGACGTCCTCCGCGAGTCGCTTCGCCCTCGCACCGCGCGCAGGTCTCCCTCGCGCTCGACCACCCCGCCGCGCGCGCCTCGTCGCGTCGCGTCGCGTCGCGTCGCGTCGCGTCGATCGATCGATCCGTCGCGTCCGTCAGGTCTCGTCCGCCCGCCGTCCGTCCGTCCAGCCGTAGGCGCGTTCTATACACTGGTCCCCATACGACCGCGTTCGCGTTGTGAACGCCGATCCTTAAGGACTTTGCCCGGCGTGTCTCTCCGCCCACCCCTCGCGTTCAATCCCCGCCCTCGACGCCTTTCGACTTCAACTGACGCCTTTGAACTCCACCCCGACATCGCTTTGTATAGAACGACCCTAAGTCCGTCGTTCGTCATGTCCCCGCCGGGCGCCGACAGCGGCGGTACCGTCGCGGAGAAGCTCTTCTGGATCCTCTTCTACTCCGCGTGCAGCTCCTCCATGCTCGTCATCAACAAGCTCGCGGTGGAGGCGGTCCCGCTGCCGACGGTCGTCTCCGCGTCGCAGCTCGTCGTCTCCGCCGCGGTCGTCGTGCTCCTGAGAGCGCTCGGATACGACGTCATGGGACCGATGCAGCGGTCAAAAGTGGTGCCCTTCGCGCTGTACACCGCGATGTTCGCGGCGGGGTTATTCAGCAACATGAAAGCGCTGCTCCTCACGAACGTCGGCGCGGTCATCGCCGCGCGGTCGTGCCTCCCCGTGATCGTGTGCCTCATCGAGTACTTCTTCATGGGACGCGCGCTCCCGGGCGCGCGCTCGGCGACGTCGCTCGCCGGCGTCGTCTTCTTCGCGATGACGTACATCAAGTCGTCCTCCTCCGTGGACGTGGACGGCGCCAGCGGATACGCGTGGCTGTTCGTGTGGTGGATGTTGCTCGCGGCTCAGATGACGTACGGGAAGTGGATGACGGAAAAGATCGAGATGACGCAGTGGGAGCGCGTGTTTTACACCAACGCGTTCGCCGTCCCGCCGACCGCGCTCATCTTTCTCAGCACTGGGGAGTACAGCCAAGCGAGGGACGTCGTTCTCGGCGAGAACGCGACGCTGTGGCTCCTCGCGTCGTGCGCCATGGGCGTCGGCATCTCGTACTGCGGCTGGAAAGTGCGCACCGTCATCACCGCGACGACGTTCACGCTCGTCGGCGTGTTAAACAAGATGGCGACGATCGCGTTCACCGTGGTGGTGTGGCCGCAGGACACGACGCTCACGTCCATCGCCGCGCTCGTCGCGTGCATCTTGTTCGGACTGCTGTACCAAGACGCGCCGAAGCGAAAGACGAAAGGGGTGGGGTCGTCGAAGGGGGGGGTGATCGGAGGCGGAGGGAAGAGCGGGTTCGCGTGAGCGACGACCTGACCTGACCTCTCGCGACGTCGGGCGGAGGGTTGGTCGGTTGATTGGTTGAGTTGATCACACGCGACGCGACGCGATTCGTTTCGTTTCGTTTCGTTTCGTTTCGTTCCGGGCAAAGTCCTTAAGGATCGGCGTTCACCACGCGAACGGGGTCGTATGGGGACCAGTGTATAGAACGTTTCGTTTCGTTTCGTTTCGTTTCGTTTCGTTTCGTTCGTGCACCGAGAAGATTTCTTACAGCGAATCGAACCGACGCCTCGATCGTCGTCGTCGTCGTCCAAGACCGTCGTCGATGACGGATAACGTCGATCTTTCTCTCTCTCTCTCTCTCTCTCTCTCTCTCTCTCGCGTCGTCGCAGTGTCCATCCAGCTCGCGATCGTTAGTCGCGATGATCGATCGATCACATGCCCTCCTCCTTCTCCCCGCCCGGCTGCTCCTCCGCCATGTCGCTCGTCCACAGCGTCAGGTTGTCCCTCAAGAGCTGCATGATGAGCGTCGAATCCTTGTACGACTCCTCCCCGAGCGTGTCGAGCTCCGCGATCGCTTCGTCGAACGCTTTCTTCGCCATGTCGCACGCGCGCTCGGGCGCGTTCAAAATTTCGTAGTAAAACACGGAAAAGTTCAACGCGAGTCCGAGCCTGATGGGATGCGTCGGCGCGAGCTCGTTGCTCGCGATGTTCTCCGCTTCCTTGTACGCCAGAAGCGTCTCCTCCGCGGCGTTCTTCCTCGCCTCGCCGCCTTTAAACTCGGCGAGGTAGCGGTAGTAATCGCCCTTCATCTTCTTATAGAACACCTTGCTCTCCCCCGTGCTCGACGTCTCTTCGAGGTGATCCTTCAGGAGCTGAGGGTCGTTCCATACGAAGCGAAGTCGGGGTGGAGTTCATAGGCGTCAGAAGCGGAGTTGAAAGGCGTCGAGGGCGGGCGTTGAAAGCGAGGGACCCTGGGCGGAGAGACACGCCGGCAAAAGTCCTTAAGGATCGGCGTTCACCACGCCGACGCGGTCGTATGGGAACCAGTGTGAGATAGAACGCGCCTTAAGCACGCGGTCGCAGATGTTCCCGAGCTCCTTCTCCACGCCCTCCTTATACTTCGCGATGAGCTTCACGGTGTCGCTCTCTTTGCTGTACTTGCCCTCCTCTTTCGTCTCGATCGAGGACACGATGCGCCACGACGCGCGACGCGCGCCGATGACGTTTTTGTACGCGACGGAGAGGAGGTTGCGTTCCTCGACGCTGAGCTCCTCGGGCGGCGAGGACGACGTGCTCTGCTCCGCAACCTTGGACATGTACTCCATCATCTCGTCGTACCTGTTTGTTGAGGACGTAGTATTTCGAGTTTGAATTTGAATTTGGATTTGGACGGAGGGATCGCGCGTGAGTGATTCGCTGCGTTGAGTCGCGAGTTCGGGTTCTATGTGACGAAGAGGGAAAGATCTGGATAGATCTGTTTTTGGTTGGCGCGCGCGGGGCGACGGGCCGACGCGGATGGAGGATCGCGGTCGCGTCGAGGCGCGCCGCCGACGCGCGGGACGGCGGCGGCGGCCGCGGCGTCGCGCGCGATCGACGCGCGCGCGTTCGGTGCGCCCCGATCGCGCGCGACGGACGCGTCGTCCATCATGTGCCTATAACGTCGCGCGTCGCGCGCGCCCGCCTCGAGAATAACTCCAAAAGGAACGCGAGCGCGCTTCAGCCGGCCGGGATCGCGCGCGCGACGCGTCGCGCGACCGATCCCGCCGCGCGTCGACGCGAGCGACGCCGTCGTCGCGACGCGGACGACGCGACGCGCGCGATCGCGCGATCGCGAGGTCGCGAGGACGACGACGACGCGCGACGCGCGACGGCGTCCGTCTTCCGCCGATGCAGACATCATCGCTGTCGCATCGCGTCGCGCGAGGATGGGAAAAAAGCCGAACGAGAGATCGCGCGACGCCGGACGCGCCTTTCCGCTTGCTCCGCGAGCTTCGCTTTGTACACGAGATCGGGGCGGGAGAGCCCGGAGAGGTCCTCGGGGGCGTTCATCGTGACGCACGGGTCGGTGAGGTGCGTTCGTGTGCGTGCCGGGATGATGGGACCGCGCGGGTCGCATCCGGCTCCGGTGCTGACGCTGAGCTGTAAAAATAAAACTCGGTATCCGCGCGGGGCGCCGCGCCGCGCCGATGGCCTCGCGAGCGCGAGCGTGAGTCGTTTCGAAACCGCTCGCGGTGGGTCAGCGCGACGTTTTTTTATCGGTCGCGCGCGATCAACTTTCACCAGAAATTAAAATTTCAAAGGTTGTCGTTGTTGTAACTTTTTCGAAACGCTGGCCACTGCACTGCATCACAACACATCGCGCCGCGCTCACACCGCACGCCGCCGCACCTCCACCTCTCGACAACCCACGCGCGCACCATGGCGGTCGTCGGCGAACTCCTCTTCACCGGAATGACGGACTGGAAGAACGTCGGCAGGGGGAAGACCTCGGTGCGCGAGCGCTCGCGGATCGATCGGTCGATCGGTCGGAGGAAACTTCCCGCGCGATCGGGCTCCGATCGGCTAATTCGTTCGTCCGTCCGCGCTCTGATGACGTCCCCTCCCTCCTCCCCACTCCTCTCTCTCTCTCCCCTCCATCACGCAGGACGAAGAGCGGTACCCGAACATCATGGAACCGTCGCGCATCACGTCCATGAAGGGCGTCCCCATCGTCGCCGTCTGTGGCGGCGCCGCGGCCGCGCACGCGATCGCCATCGCGGAGGACGGCCGCGTCTTCGCGTGGTGCGTTCTATGTCACACTGGTCCCCGTGCGACCGCGTTGGCGTGGTGAACGCCGATCCTTAAGGACTTTTCCCGGTGCTTCTCTCCGCCCAGGGTCCCTCGCTTTAAATCCCGACACACCTCGACGCCTTTCAACTCCGCTTCTGACGCCTTTCAACTCCACCCCGACGTTCGCTCGTAGGGGTCGAAACGAGAACGGGCAGCTCGGGCTCGGCGACACCGTCGACCGCGGGATCCCCACGGTGATCAAAGAGCTGCAGGATAAGGGCGCGAAAGCGATCGACGGCGCGTGCGGGAAGCATCACACCGTGATCCTGTGCGAGGGCGGCGTGACGTACGCGTTCGGCAGCAACAAGCACGGACAGCTCGGGATCGGGACGATCGCGAGAAAGGCGCGTCCCATCTCATCACACTGGTCCCCATACGACCGCGTTGGCGTGGTGAACGCCGTTCCTTGAGGACTTTACTTTCTCTCCCGGCGTTCGTCACTCTCCGCCCAGGTTCCCTCGGTTTCAATCCCGACACACCGCGATGCCTTTCAACTCCGCTTCTGACGCCTTTCAACTCCACCCCGACATCATCGCTCGTACGGAACTGCCCGAAGATGCACAAAG
>Ga0181554_1001944_pt1 | contig 18843 bp, 14 predicted proteins | sample 011ome_16_FD_145602 | JGI IMG/M metagenome (GOLD analysis project Ga0181554, IMG submission 145602) | Coastal salt marsh microbial communities from the Groves Creek Marsh, Skidaway Island, Georgia - 011503CT metaG (spades assembly) | ecosystem: Environmental > Aquatic > Marine > Intertidal zone... | reverse complement strand
GCGTGGAAGACGCGGTCAGGAGGCTCGCGGACGCGGTGTCCGCGTCCGTCGCGGAGTGAACGCGAACGCGCGCGAGCGCGCGAGCGAACGACAGACCGAGCTGAGCTCTTTCGTTTCGTTCTCTCTTCTTCTATAAGATACACTAGTCTAAGATGCCAACGCAACACGGAGCGACTCACCGTACCAAACTGCGCGCGCGACGGCTTCGATTTAAAAATCATACGCCTTGGTCGCGTTCGGCGGCCCGCCGCACAGCCCCGCGGACGCGCTCTTCGGCTTCCCCTCCCCCCCCCTCCCCCCAACCCCTCCCCCGCCGCCACCGCCCGCGTCTTCCGGCGACAACTGCAGCGGCCGGATCGCCATCCGCCGCCGCCTTATCTGCAACGCGTACGCGTGGTCCATTTTTGTCAGCGGCGACGCGCCGACGACGCCCGGGAAGGACAGCTTGCGCACGCGCACCAACCCGACGCACAGCCGCGGGTCCGGCAGCAGCTGCTCGAGCGCTCCAGCGGGCGACGACAGCGACGACAACTCCACGCACGCGTCCGAGGCGTGCCGCAACTTCGCCGCGGACGCGGCGTCGCACGCGGCGACTGGGAACACGACCATCGCGGCGACGGCGCCGCCGCCGAGCGTCGCGCGCAACGCGCGGAGGAAGAGCGCGAACTCGCCCGCGGCCTCGACGGACGGCCCGCCGACGTCGATATCGTCGACCGGCGGGTGGACGACGACGCGGCCGACGACGCCGGGGCCAGCGGCGTCGCAGTCGCGGCGGAAGGACGCGCACGCGTCGAGCGCGCGTCGCAGACGGTCGCGGGTCCGCCTCGCGCGACGCGTCGTCGCCGACGTTTCGTCCTCCGCGCCCGCTGTTCCGCCGCGGCCGCGCGCGAGGTCGCTCAGCGACGTGCGCGGCTCGAACGGCTCGCGGCGCAGCGTCGCGGCGGCGATCGTCGCGGGGTCCATCTCCCTCGTGAGGTCGAACGCGTGGCACATCTCCGGCAGACGCACGACGCCTCCGGTGTTTCGCCTCGACTTGGACCTCGCGCTCGCGCTCGTGCTCGACCCCCCGGACGCGGAGACGCCCGCGCCGAGGCCGTCTCTCCCTCGGCCTACTCTCGAGTCGTCCAGCGCTTTTCCCTGCCTGAGATAGCGGCGGTACTGCCACGCGATGCGCAGTCCGTCGTCGCCACCGGCGGCGGCGCCGCCGTCGTCGTCGTCGTCGTCGTCGCGCGCGGCGGCGTCGTCCGGCGACACGATCCTCGGCAGCGCGCGCGCGACGTCCCTCGCCCCGCTCGTCGGCGGCATCCACAGCCCGCGGTGACCGCTCGCGACGCCCTCCGCGACGAAGTAACGCGCGAACGTTCCCGCGTGGCCGACGTCCCGGGAGGATTCGTTCGCGCCGTCGGACCCGATCAGCGTCACCGAGCCGAGCGGGAGGCCGCCGCCGACGAGGTCGTCGAACTCCGCGAGCCCGGTGGATATCAGCGTCTGGCCGTACAGGCCCGGTCGCGTCCCCGCGGCGGGCGCGCCCGGCGCGGCGGCGACGGGCGGCGGGGATTCGCCCGCGCCGCCGACTCCTCCTCCTCCTGATCCTCCTCCGAGGGTGCCCGCTCCTCGCGCGGAAGCGTCGGGCGTCGACGGCGACGCCGTGGACGCCGTCGCGGGCGGCTCGCGCGCGAGCGTCTTGTCGCGGAACCGCCGCCCGCGGCGCTGGAACGAGCTCTCCATCGTTCGAGACGCGCGCGCCCGCGCGCCGCGGAGTGTCGAGAGAATGCTGGCGCGCGTGATCGTAATCGCGTTCGACTTGATGCAAAATCCGTCTCGGAACGAACGATCGCCGCGCCGAGACACACGCGGCCGCGCGGTGACGCGCGTCGACCTCGAGCCGTCGCGCCCGAGGTCGCACATGGCCGACGTCGCGGATGCGCCCGTCCCGCCCGGGGTGGGCGTCCCGCCGAGCGAGGACGCGGACGCGGCCGCCGCCGCCGACCCGAGCGCGACGTCCTCCATCGATTCGCCCGACGCGCGCGCCGATTCGGAATCGCCGCCGCCCCCGCCGCCGCCGCCGCCGCCTCCCCCTCCCGTCCTCGAGACGATGCACGCGACCGATCTCCTGAAAGACCTCGGACGCGAGGCCGCCGCGGACGCGCTCGCGCGGAACGGCGCGGTCGTCGTCCGCGCCGCGGTCCCGCGACGCGAGTGCGACGACGCGCTGCATCAGATCCGCCGACGCCTCGCGCGCGCCGTAGCCAAGACGATGCCCGTACACCCCGCGCACGCGCGCCACGCCGCGAGCGCGCGGTACTTCGGCGACGTCGCGTCGCCGTCGGGGCGGCGCGACCTCAAGCTGTCGCTCTCGAGGCCGGTGCTGAGGTACGTTCTATACACTGGTCCCCATACGACCCCGTTCGCGTGGTGAACGTCATTCCTTAAGGACTTTGCCCGGCGCATCTCTCCGCCCACCCCTCGCTTTCAATCCCCGCTTTCGACGCCTTTCAACGCCAACTGACGCCTTTGAACTCCACCCCGACATCGCTTTGTATGGAACGACCCTGAGCGTGCTGCTGCCGCTTCTTCGATGCGTCCGCGCGCCGCTGGCGGCGTTTCTGACGTCCGACGCGGAGCTCGCGGAGCTCGCCGCGCTGTGCTCTGAGCCCGGCGCGAAGGACCAGCCGCTGCACCCGGACACGCAGTACGCCGGCGCGGGCGCGCACTGCGCGCTGATCACCGCGTTCGTGGCGCTGCAGGACGTGCGGCCGGACATGGGGCCGACGGAGGTGGTGCCCGGGTCTCACGTCAGGCGCGTTCTGTCGTACGCCGGTTCCCACGCGACCGCGTTCGCGCGGTGAACGCCGGTCCTTGAGGACTTTCTCTCCCGGCGCATCTCTCCGCCCAGGGTCCCTCGCTTTCAATCCCGACGCACACACCTCGACGCCTTTCGACTCCGCTTCTGACGCCTTTGAACTCCACCTCGACGTCGCTTCGTATGGACATTACACCCTCAGGGACGCGCACGAGGCGCTGACCAGAGGGAACGTTTTCGGCGGGGGGGGGATAACCGCCGGGGAGGATGCGTTAACGAATGCGGGGTACCCGTCGCCGGTCCCCGCGCTTCTGTGCGTCGGGGACGTGTTGCTCATGGACAGTCGGACGATCCATCGCGGGACGGCGAACCACTCGTGCGGCGTCACGGCGACGGATCGTCTGTTGCTGTACTGCTCGTTTCAGGTGCGTTCTGTAGAAAAGTTTTTCACCCATTGTCCGGTTTCAACACTTGATCGCGTCCCCTTTCAACTGACCGATGGATGGCCCTCAGATACCGAAAAACGCGCCGCCCGGGAGCACGTACACGATGTTGGATGAGTACAAGGGGAGGTTTAAGCTGAGCGGGTACGAGACGTGGGCGGACCCGCACGGGCGCGAGAACGAGTTAGGGGAGATGTAGACGGGGGAGAATCGAATCGATCGCGTAGAGTCGGGTCGTAGAGGGTGACGGCGTCGACTGGACTAGCTATAGGTATGACGTAAATAAAACCCGTCAACGCGTGTACAGATGCCCCGTGCTCTTCGTGCTCTTGAACGCGCGCTTCGCCGCAGCCTGAGACACCGGGCGCGGCCCTCCCACGCGCGCGCCCATCGTCCCGCCGCCCCGCGTCGGCGGCGTCGGCGGCTTCCCGCCCTCGCCTCGGGGTCCCGACCCCGACCCCGACCGCCCTCCGCCGTCGCCGGTCTTCTCCCTCCCGTCCCCGCCGCCCCCGCCCCCGCTCGCGGTCGCGGTCGCGCTCGCTCGGGCTTCCTCCAACTCCGCACGCAACGTCTCGATCGTCGCCTTGGCGTCGTCCAGCTCCCCCGCGAGCCGCGAACGCTCCGCGATCTGCCCTCGCATCGTCTCTCGCATCGCGTTCGCCTGCTCTTGCGTCCGACGCAACGCGTCCGCGAGGTTCCGTACCGTGGTCTCCATGCTCCCGACAACCTCCTCCATCATCTCCTTCGGCGTCGCCGCCTTGAGCGCCGCCTCCATGCTCTCGATTCTCTTCACGTGCTCGATCTCTCGTTTCCGCCCGCGCGCGTTCTCCTCCGCGACCTTCGCCGCTTTCTTCTCGGCGACGTCCGCGCGTCTCTTTTCTTCATCCGCGCGTCTCTTTTCTTTCGCCGCCTCCGACTCCGCCTCCTCGACGCGCGCCGCCGCGTTTTGCAGCGCCTCGTTCGCCTTCTCGATGTCCTCCTCCAACTCCTTGAACTCGTCGTACCGCGCTTGGACCTCCTCCAGCTGCACGCTGGTCGCGAGCTTCAGCCGCATGCGTTCGAACTGCTGCCGGTGGCTCGTCCGCTCGTCCGCCAGCTCCTCGCGCAACCGCTTCATCTCCGCCGCCGCCTCCTCGTGCTGCTTCTCCATGCACTTCAGCTTCTCCCTGAGCGCCTTCGCCTCCACGTTCTTCGCGATGACGTACTGGTTCGCTTGTAACTCCGCGACGAGCTTGGCGTCGTCGAGGTCGAACAAGAAATCCGGCGAGAACGGGTCCGTCGCGAGCGGATCCGAGTACGGCTTGAGCTGTCGCAGCACCTCCTCGATCTCCGGGTCCGGGTGCGGCTCGCGGTGCTCATGCTCCTCGCCGAGGGGGATCCCGAGCGGGATCCCGGGCGGGATGAACGGCGCCGGCTTCGGCGTCCAGGTCTCGTCGTTGACGATCTCGGGTCGAGGGAGGGGCGCTTTTCCGGAGCCCTCGTCTTCGTCGTCGGCCCGCGCTCGTGCCGACTCCGCGTCGTCGTCCTCGCCTCCCCGCCTTCGCGCGTCGTCTGAGGGGACGGCCGAGCGCCGCTTCGGCTTCGGCGGCTTCGGGTTGAAATCCTTGTCCACGGGGAACGCGAAGGTGGACTTCCCCATGGCGCGCGCGTCGCGGGCGACCGGCGCCCGCGCGAGTGATCGATCGACCGATTCGGGAGCAGCCGTCGCTCATCAGAGCAGAGTTGACTCGCGCGCGTCTGGTTCATCGCATCGGGGATGGAATTTTGCCGCGCAATTCTTCCGCGGCCTCATCACTCCAGGACACGCGCGCGATCGACGCCGCGTCGCACTCAGTCACTCAAAACACACACCCGCACACACGATGGCCGCCGACGAACCCGTCGAGCAAGAGGAGGAGCTCCTCGACTACGAGGAGGAGGAAGAAGCGACCGAGGTTCAGGGCGCCAAGGCGGGCGAGGCGGTCAAGAAGGGCTACGTCGGCATTCACAGCACCGGTTTCAAGGACTTCCTCCTGAAGCCGGAGCTCCTGCGCGCGATCGTGGACTGCGGCTTCGAGCACCCGTCCGAAGGTGCGCCTCGCGTCGACGTCCTCCTCTCGCTCGCGCGCGGCGATCGGCGGCGGCGTCGATCGATCGTCGCGTTTCGTTTCGCGCGCATTTATTTCATCCTCCCTCGTCCCGCGCTCGGCATCATCTTTCCGGGAATTCCGATCCGCGGCGCGCGGGCGATCTGACGCGCGCGGACCCGTCCCGCGCGTCGCGACCGCCGCACGCCGTCGCGATCACCCCGCGTCGTGTCGACGACGACGCCGCGCGCTCGAACGCGCCGCGCGCGGGTCCCGCGTCGAGCGATCGCGCGACCGACGATCCGCCCCTCGGGCGCGATCATTCACTCGTTCATTCATTCATTCGTCGCCTCTCCGCGTCCGATCCGATCCGATCCGATCCGATCCGACCCCTCACCCGAACCCGAACCCTAACCCTAACCCTAACCCTAACCCGAACTCTAACCCTCCCTCCCTCCCCGACATCGTACGATCAGTCCAACACGAATGCATCCCGCAGGCGATCCTCGGCATGGACGTCATCTGCCAGGCCAAGTCTGGCATGGGCAAGACGGCGGTGTTCGTCCTCGCGGTGCTGCAGCAGCTCGAGCCCGTCCCGGGCGAGATCGGCGCGCTCATCCTGTGCCACACCAGGGAGCTCGCGTATCAGATCATGCACGAGTTCGAGCGGTTCTCCGTGTACCTCCCGAACGTGAACGTCTCCGTCGTCTTCGGCGGCGTGAACATCAAGCAGCAGAAGGAGGAGCTCGAGGCGAAGCCGCCGAGCGTGGTGGTGGCGACGCCCGGGCGGCTCAAGGCGCTCGCGAAGGACGGCTCGCTGTCGCTGAAGCAGTGCGGGCACTTCATCCTGGACGAGTGCGATAAGATGCTCGAGCAGCTCGACATGCGCTCGGACGTGCAGGAGATCTTCAAGATGACCCCGCACGATAAGCAGGTGATGATGTTCAGCGCGACGCTCAGCAAGGAGATTCGACCGGTGTGCAAAAAGTTTATGAACGATCCGATGGAGATCTACGTGGACGACGAGACGAAGCTGACGCTGCACGGTCTCGTGCAGCACTACATCAAGCTCCAGGAGGGCGAGAAGAACCGTAAGCTGAACGACCTTCTCGACGCGCTGATGTTCAACCAGGTTGTGATCTTCGTCAAGTCCGTGCAGCGGTGCACGTACCTCGACAAGCTCCTCACCGAGTGCAACTTTCCGTCCATCGCCATCCACCGCGGGATGTCCCAAGAGGAGCGCCTCGCGCGGTATAAGTCGTTCAAGGAGGGGCACAAACGGATCCTCGTCGCGACGGACCTCGTCGCGCGCGGGATCGACATCGAGCGGGTGAACATCGTCATCAACTACGACATGCCGGACGGCGCGGACACGTACTTGCACCGCGTAGGTCGCGCCGGACGGTTCGGCACCAAGGGGCTCGCGATCACGTTCATCGCCTCGGACGAGGACAGCGGGGTTTTGAACCAAGTGCACGAGCGCTTCGAGGTGGAGATCAAGGAGCTCCCGGAGCAGATCGACACGTCCACGTACATGCCTGCGTGAAGTACGCGAACCGAAACGAAACGCGGAGAATACCCGCAGAGCGGCGGAGGGACGGTCGGTCGTCTTCCGGCGTCGCGGAGAAGAGAGAGAGAGAGAGAGAGAGAGAGAGAGAGAGAGAGAGAGAGAGAGAGAGACGATCACGCGCGCGCGCGACCGCTCGCGCGAGGTGACGTGACGTGGTTGTACATGCACTTGTAACGCGAGCGCGAGGTTTTATTACGCGCGGCACTTCGCGAAGTTTCGTCCGAACTCGTCGACCGGAAGATATCTCCGAAGAGATCTTTGAACGCCGAGAACCAGCCGCGTCGCCGCTTTATCCTCTGGCGCGCCCGACGCGTCCCGCCGGCGGCGTCGCGGTCGCCACCCCGTCTCCGCACATCGCGCCCATCGCGCGCAGGAGGCGGCGCCTCTCGTCGCCATGTCCGCGTCCGGCGCGTCGATGCTCGGGCACACGTCCCGCGCGTCGCCGTCGCGCGTTTCGACCGGATCGCGCTCGCCGAGGAGCCGATCGCCGAGCCCGTCGCGCGCGCCGACGCGCACGTCCGGCGGGTCTCCCTCGCACCACTCGCACGTCACGCGCGCGACGTACGGCGCGAACTGGAACGTCGCGGAGCGCATGTACGCGGAGGGGGGCGTCAAGAGCATGACGATGCGCGAGGGCGACCAGGCGGCGCTGCTGGCGTCCGTCGCGAAGCACTTCGAGGCGCTGAAACAGATCCCAGACTTTCTGCCGCACCTCCACGTGGACTACGACGCCGTGGAGGTTCGAGACTCCACGGTGTGCGACGGGAAGGGCGTGTTCGCGATCAGGGACATCGAGCCGCACGAGCTCCTCACGCTGTACCCGGCGTCGAACGAGCTGTCGCTGATGCGCGTGGAGAAGGCGTCGTCGAAGGATGGAGAAAAAGATGAGGGGGCGGGCGGGGACGACGACGGCGGCGCCGCCGAGGGCGTCGCGTCGACGATCAAATCCGAGACGTACGTCGCGCCGCAGCCGTCGTACGTCATGTTCAACGGGCACAAGATGTTCGGCGACGGCAACGCGCTCAGGTTAGAGGCGGACCCGGGCGCGCCGCTGGTGTCCGGGTTTTTAGGGCACCTCGTCAACGACGTCCTTCCGCCGCCGACGGATGCGACGGACGCGGCCTACGCGGGAGAGTACCTGAAGAAGACGACGAACGAGACGAACTGCCACGCCGTGCCGTTTCCGTCTGGAATCGTCGCGATCGCGGCGTCGAAGAAGATACGCGCCGGGGAGGAGCTCCTGATGACGTACAGCTTCGGGTTCGACAAGTCCTTCATGGACGGCGTCAACGCGGACGTCGAGCTGAAAAAAAAGATGCTCTCCAACGCCTTCGCCGCGGATATGAAAGTTTTGAGCGTGAAGATGGAGCAGCTCACGCGGGAGTCGCTGAAGGTGCATCGCGAGGCGGAGATTTTGTCGAGGGAGCTTCTGTGCGACGTCGCGGGGGAGTGACGCGGGAGGATGGGGGGTGTGTGTGGGGGGTGGTCGGTAGCGGACGCGATCGCGATTTGTTGATTCTTTTTGGACGAGACGCCGAGCATTTTTTCCGAGACGGAAAGGACGAAAAGCCGCGACTTTTCGCGACGAGAGAGAGCACTGGTCCGAGCGCGGCGCCCGCGTCCTCGAGTCGCTCCCACTCCTGAGCGCGCGTCGGGTTTCGTGCCTCCCTCCGCCGCGGACGCCACCTGGTCGCTCGCGCGACCACCCCATCTTCGCGGGGGTGCCGACCGCGCGCGCCGTCCGTCCGTCATGGGGTGCGGCGCGTCGTCGATCGAGGTCGTCCCGGAAGGCCCGCGTGCGTTGACCCCGAACGCTTCCAAGGATGCGAACACCGCGCGCGTCAAGCCAAGTGCTTCGGACGACGTCGACGCGCTGCTCTCCGTCACGAAGCCAAAGTCGAGAGAGGCGAAGACGTTCAAGGCGCAGATAAAGACCGCGGCGTTCACCGCGGTCCCTTCCGGCGGCGTCGCGTCGTTCCTCGAGTGCTTCCGTCCGCTGACGACGAACGACGCGGTGTCGCGATCGAAGCGAGACGCCGCGTGGCAGCGCGCGGACCCGAACTACAACGGCCACCTCTCGCTCGCGGAGACGGACGGCTGGATCCTCCAGACGCTCGTCGACGCGCGGGGCGGGGACGACGGCGAGACGATATGGCGCGCGTTCCGTCCGTCGTACATCCGCGCGTTCAACGACGCGAAGGACGTCATGGCGAATAAACCGGTGGGCGGCGGCGGCGGCGCGGAGTACGACGACTACGTGCAGAGGTCGGAGTTCCGCCTCCTGTGCGCGTACCTGTGCGCGTACGCGGAGATGTATCACGCGTTCGCGGAGATCGACGGCGGCGGCGGCGAGGGCGCGACGACTAGGAAGGACGACGACCGGAGGATGACCGCGGATGAGTTCGTCGCCGGATACGCCGCGGCGCTCGGTCCGGGCCCGTTCGTCGCGTTCGATCACCCGCTCGACGAGCCCGGGATGCGCGCGGTGTTCGCGGAGATGGACGCGAACGGCAAGGGGAAGGTGTCGCTCAAGGAGTGGTGCGCGTTCATCGAGAAGAAAGAGATCGAGAAGAACGGCAAGTACGCGATCGTGCTCTCCAAGGCGGCGTCCGAGGACCCGAGGCGACGCGCCGGCGTCGTCACCGACGCGGGGTGGAAGGAGACGATCAAGACGCAGACGCGGCCGGCGATCACGTCGGACGGTCTGACCGCGTTCAAGAGGACGTTCGAGAGGCACGCCTCGCCGAGCGACGACGCGGTCGGCGCGAGAGACGAAGGGTGGAGTCGCGCGGACCCGAACGGGAACGGGCACCTCTCGCTCGCGGAGGTTGACGGCTGGGTCAAAGACGAACTTCAAAACGCCCGCGGCGACGACGACGGCGAGACGATATGGCGCGCGTTCCGTCCGTCGTACATCCGCGCGTTCAACGACGCGAAGGACGTCATGGCGAATAAACCGGTGGGCTCCGGCGGCATCGCGGAGTACGACGACTACGTCCAACGCCCGGAGTTCCGCCTCCTGTGCGCGTACCTGTGCGCGTACGCGGAGATGTACAACGCGTTCGCCGCCGTCGACGGCGGCGGTCGGGGCGTCGCGACGGACGACGACCGACGCGTCACCGTCGAGGAGTTTACCGCGGCGTACGAAACGCTCGGCGCGCTACCGTTTGTCGCGTTTGAGTCGGGCGCGGACCCCGCGGAGGTGTTCAACGCGATGGACGCGGACGGGAAGGGGATGGTGTTACTCGCGGAGTGGTGCGCGTTCATCGAGAAGATGGAGATTAAAAAGGGCGGCGCGTTCGCGGAGACGCTCTCCAAGGGCGAGATCGACTCGCGAGCGATGTAAACTAACTCACGACCGCGCTACCTTTTATATATCATATATCATACCTGTAGTCTATTTAACGATGAGTCAGCGTCCGCCCGCCTACGCGCCGCCTTCCCTCCCTTCCGCCGCGTCCCGCGTCCCTCTGTCTGCGGCTTTCACGCACAGAAACACGTTGTAGATGACCTGCACGACGTTGACGTACAGTATCCTCTCTCCGGGCGGGACGAACGAGAAGTTCAGGACGTGAAACGCGGGCCAGAAGCTCCAGTTCACGTACAGGGTATCGATGAGGTCGCGCCTGAGCTTCGCGGGGAGCCCGTTCCCGCGCGTTTCGTCCCCGGTTTTGGTTTTCCCGGCGTCCCCGGCGGCGTCCCCGGCGGCGTCCCCGGCGGCGTCCCCAGGGAACAGCGGCTCCCCCGAGCACGCCAAATCCCACGCGAAGAGGCTCGTGACCAACGCCGGCGCCCACAGCGCCTGGTCCAGGAACGTCTTCGCCGCGACCGCGGTCGCGCCGTTCGGGTCCTCGGTCATCACGTTCGCGTCCAAGCACGCGTACCACGCGCCGGAGACGGGCCCGTAGAACGCGAGCCCGAACAGTCCGTTGCGGAGCGTTCGCGACGGGTCGAACCGAACGCTCCCGCTCCCGCTCCGTCCGTCGTCGTTCGCGTTCGCGTCGAGGTCGAGCGCGTTCGTGAGCGCCGCTTGCGCGACGACGTCCGCGATCGTGAACCCGGCCCACGACGTGATGGACTTCGTCAGCACCGGCGCGGACGCGAGCGCGGCGTCGTACGCGGTCAGGAAGGACGACGACGACGACGACGACGATAGATTTGCGATGAGCTCGGACGCGGCTTCCGGGAGCGCCGCGCGCGACCGCGACGACGGACGGCCGAGCGCGCGCCGAGCGCGGGGGACGTCGATCCGGCGCGAGGTCGCCGAGGACGCGCGCGCGCGCGTTCGCGGCGGCGGGAACGTCGTCGCCATGCCGCCGCGCCGCGCGGAGTGCGTTCGATGTTAGCGCCCGCGCCGTGAGTGCCTTCCGAGAAAAGTGCGCCTCGACGCGACGCGACGCTCGCGACCACCGCAACCCTAAACCCTGCACGAGGGAGGAGGGGTGCCGCGCACTCGCGGACGCGCCGCTCATGCGCGTCTTCCGCGTGGGGTCGAGCTTCGTCGCCGCGTCGTCGTTCCGCGCCGCGCGAAGGCGCCCTCGACGCGCGCCGCCGCGAACGCAAGCCATGGCGCCGATACAGGTGCGCGTCTGGTCGTCGCCTCGCGTCCTGTCCGTCGCTCGTCACACAGATCTCGCCTCGTCGCGCGCGCATCATCTCTCGTCTCGTCTCACCCGCCACTCCCGCCTCGTCCTCGCGCTAGGGCACCGCGGAGGACAACGTGCGCGTCGGGTTCAACCGAAAGGAGATGCGCACGGAATCGCTCGTCGGCACGGTCAAGCATCACGACTGCCACGCGTTCTTCGTCCACGACGACGCGTCGCGATGGCCCGCGAAAGAGTTCGAAGGGCAAATCGGCGACGTCTCGCGGTCGATGCACGCCGCGCTCGAAGCCGCCGCCGGCGAGTACAAAGGCGGCGTGCACCAGTTCGCGCCGGGGAGCAACGCGGTGGGCGGCAAGGTGAAGCTGAACCTCGCGGAGGCGGGCGCGCGCGCGCACGCGAGCGACGCGCCGGGCGACGTCCTCATCTTTCCGCAGTCGACGCGGCGAAAGGCGTACGACGATCCCTCCGACGCGTCGCCCGAGCGCGTCGCCGCGTTCGTGCGCGACGTCTTCGTGACCGGCGACGCGGGGGCGGGACTCCCCGGCGGCGAATGCGAGCGACTCCGCGGCGCGCACGTGTTCGTGTGCACGCACGCGGCGAGGGACGCGCGGTGCGGTTTGTGCGGCCCCGCGCTCGTGGACGCGATTCGCGCGGAGGTGGACGCGCGAGGATTGACCGACCGCGTCGCCGTCCGCGGGTGCTCGCACGTGGGGGGCCACGCGTACGCGGGGAACGTGCTCGTGTTTCACCCGCTCGGGGGCGTCGACGCCGACGCCGACGCCGCGGCGAGCGAGGGGACGTGGTACGGGTACGTCACCCCGAGAGAGATCCCGGACATCGTCGAGCGGACGATTCGACGCGGGGAGAAGATACCGAGGCTGTGGCGCGGGAGCATGGGGATGAAGACGGAGGATCACGCGGCGGCGGCGGCGGCGGCCGCGGCGGCGGCGGGCGAGACGTGGCCGCCGCCGAAGAGCCCGTGCGAGAAGTGCGACGAGGGGGAGAAGACCGGGGGCGGGGACGCGGGCGGCGACATCGAAGACGTCGCGGGCGGCGGCGGCGGCGGGACCGCGACGGCGGCGCGACGAGCGGACGAGTCGTGGGTCGACGCCGTCGCGAAAATAGGCGTCGTCGTCGGGTTCGCCGGCGTCGTCGTCAGCGCGATTTGGGCGTACCTCGAGGGACGGTTCTGACGCGTCTCTCTCGCGCTCCTTAAATTAATTTTTATTATTCCATCGTAGTCTTCTTCTCAGCTCACATCACGTGATCTGTCTCCGCGCCGCGTCCACCGCGGAGGACGTGCGATGGTACCCCAACGCCGCCCATATGACGTTCACCGCGTCGTTGAGCCGCCGCGCCTCCCGCGTCCATCGCGCGACGTCGTCGGCGCTCGCGCGGATTTTCGCGTCGCCGTCGTCGCCGTCCCCCGCCGTCTCCGCGTCGAACCTCCGGCGGATGTCGTTCAGGGACGCGCCGGAGATGATCTCGAGCTCGAGGTCTTCTCGCGCGGCGACGAACTCCGCCGCGCGCCACTCCTCCGACGTGTTCTCCGGCTTCCCAGCCTCCTCCCAGCGCACGAACGCTCGAATTTCGACCAGTCGCGTCGGCACGTCAATCGCGTCTCGCGCGCGTCGCGCCGCCGCCGCCGCCGCGTCCCTCGCGTCCACGGTCCACTCCAGCCTCTGCCCGAGGTAACACCCCAGCAGCGGCGACTCCTCCGGCGACGACGCGCGCAGAACCGGGCCTATCACGACGTCCGCGAGGTCGGGGCGCGCGGAGCCGGAGCCGGAGCCGGACGCGGACGCGGCGTCGACTTCTTCCTGAGGGGTCGCGGTCGCTCTCCTCGCGGCGACGACGACGTGCAGCTGTTCGTTCTCCACGACGAGACGCTCGTCGTCGATCACCCAAACGCTCGGTCCGAGGGCGTTTCTTCGGCTCGAGTCCATGAGCCACCTTCGGATCGCCTCCGCGTCCTTCGCGGGCGGGTTGAGGACGAGCCGCTCCACGCTCGCGCCGGGACCGTCGCCGCCGAGCGCCGCGGCTTCGAGGATGTTTATCATGGTCTTGGCGCCGACGCCCGCGACCACGATGACGTTCGTCGCGTCCGCGACGTTCAGCGCCTCCGCGCCGTTCCCGAGCCTGACGTCGACGTTGAGCGCGCACGCGTCGCCGCCGCAGAACGCCCTCGCCTTGCGCGCGTTCGCGCTCGCGGCCTCCACCTCGGGCGCGCTCGCGTCGATCGCGATTGCTTTTACGCACCGCCCGCCGGTGGAGAGGCCGATCGCGAGGAGGCCGTGGCCGCACCCGACGTCCGCGACGACGCCGGCGTCGTCGCCGATGACGTCCGCGAGGACGTGCATGCGGACGCTCCACGCGTTCGGGGGGATTCCGGGGGGCGCGTTCCAGCCGATTTCCTCCTTCGACGGCGCGTCGGGCTCGCCCTTCACGCGGAAGCGCACGCGGACGTCGCGCGCGTTCGACGGGCTTCTGATGATGTCAAATGTATTATATCCGGAAGAGTGCGACGACGACGACGACGACGACGGGGTGGGTTCCCGGCCCGCGCGTCGGGTCGCGGCGACGCGAGCGGGCTGCGGACGCGGCGACGCGGCCGCGAGCGTCGCCGCCATCTTCGCCGCCGGGAGGAGAGGGCGTGGGGACGTGCGGCGGCGAGCCGTGATCTATCCTGGTTTTCGCATTTGCCAGAGAAGTCGTGCTGGCGCTTGGCGATGGCGTCTCGCGCGCGAATCTCGCTCAGCGAATCACTTTAGGTCTGCGCGCGAGGCACGCGACGGCGCCCGCGGGGCCGTCGTCGACATGGAGCAAGGTCGCCCGGAGGACCTCTTCGAGCTGCTCGAGCAGCTCGGGAAGGGGAGCTACGGCGCGGTGTACAAGGTGCGCGCTCGCCCGACGACGCTCGCGGCGCCTCCCGTCCGTCCGTCGTCCAACCGCCCCTTCCGATCTAATCCGATCAAATCGTCGTCGGTCCTCCTCCTCGCGGCGCGCCGACCCTCCCCACCCCCACCCCCGCTCGCATCGTTCTTCTCCACAGGCGCGTCACCGCCCCAGCGGAAGCGTCGTCGCCGTCAAGGTCATCCCCCTCGCCGGGGAGGACCAGGAGGGCATCGAGGACATCCGTCGCGAGATCGCCGTCCTCCAGCAGTGCTCGCACCAAAACGTCGTCCGCTACTTCGGCTCCTTCACCGGGGACGAGTACCTGTGGATCGTCATGGAGCACTGCGGCGGCGGGTCCGTGCGCGACGTCCTGACGACCGGCGGCGCGCCGCTGTCCGAGGCGCAGATCGCGTACCTGTGCGGCGAGTCCCTCAAGGGGCTCGTGTACCTGCACTCCATCTTCAAGGTGCATCGCGACATCAAGTGCAGCAACATCCTGCTCACCGAGAGCGGCGGCGTCAAGCTCGCGGACTTTGGCGTCGCCGCGCAGCTCACGCGCACGATGTCGAAGCGGAACACGTTCATAGGGACGCCGCACTGGATGGCCCCGGAGGTGATACAGGAGGCGCGGTACGACGGGAAGGTGGACGTGTGGGCGTTGGGCGTGAGCGCGATCGAGATGGCAGAGGTGAAACCGCCGCGGCACGACGTGCATCCGATGCGGGTGATATTCATGATCACCAGGGAGCCGCCGCCGACGCTCTCCTCGACGACGACGGGCCCCGGATGGAGCGCGGCGTTTCACGATTTCGTCGCGCGGTGCCTTCGGAAGGACACGCGCGCGCGGCCGACGGCGACGGAGCTTCTGCCGCATCGGTTCCTGCAGAGCAGCGCCGGGTCCGGCGCGAGCTTGGTCCCGATGATTCTCGCGTCTCGGAGCGCGAGCGCGAACGCGACCGCGGCCGCGACCGGGACCGGGACCGGGACCGGGACCGGGACGGGCAGCGGCGACGGGTCGGGGCGACCGACGGGGACGGGCGGGAGCGGCGGCAACGACGACACCGGCGGCGACGAAATCGCTCGCCAGCCGTCGCCGAGTCCGGAAGCGCTGCTCGCGTCCGCGCGGCGGTCGCTCGATAAGCGCGGCGGTCGCTCGACTCGCGCGGCGACGGCGGCGGCGGCGACGACGACGACGACGACGACGAGGCCGAAGCACGCGCGGCAGCCGAGCGCTTCGAGGACGATTCGGTTGGATTCGAAGACGGCGGCGGCGGCGATGGCGGCGGCGGAGGCGGCGTTGGAGGCGTCGTACGTCGGGGATACGCCGCCGATGTCCCCGACGGGCGACGCGCCGCCGACGGGTGGGAGGGAGCCGCCGTCGCCGGACGGGAGCGCGGACGGGACGGCGAGCGCGGGGCGCGCGGCGGGCGGCGGGGACGACGACGAGAGCGAGTGGGATTTCGGGACGACGAGGGTTCGCGGCGGCGGCGGCGACGACGTCGACGACGACGGTACCGTCGTCAGGCCCGACGCCGGCGGCGCGGCGACGGAGAGCGGGCTCGACAACGAGATGCTCATGCGGATGTTCGTCGGGCGGAGGCTCACGGACGACGAAACCGGCGCGGCGAGGGCGGGCGCGCCTCTCGTCTCGGCCGGCGCGGGCGGCGGCGGCGGCGGCGGCGGCGGCGGCGGCGGCGAGGACGACGACTCGGACGACTCCGACGACCCGTGGGGCACCGGACCTCGGCGCGTGTCGACGCCGGAAGGGACGACGAAACAGGACCCGGACCCGACCGCGGGTCCGGGTCGAAATTCGGCGTCGTTCCCGATCGACGGTCGCGAAGAGGCGGCGACGGGCGCGACGGGCGCGGCCGCGTCGTCGTCGTCGTCGTCGCCGCCGCCGCCGCCGCCGCCGCGGTACCTCGCGCGAACGACGAAGGAAGCCGCGGACCTCATCGCGAACGACCTCACCGTCCCTCGGCTCAACCCGGACGGGAGCTTCAACGCGAAGGGCGTGCTGGAATACTTCGTGGGCAAACCCGCGAACGCGGTCGACGACGAAGCGACGGAGCCGACCCCGTTCACGCCGGAGACGTGCCCGTGGCACCCGGACAACGTCCGCGCGCACGCGCTCCGGTGGTACGTCGTCGACGAGGACTGTAACCCCGTCCGCGAGGAAGGCGACGAGAGCGACAGCGACGACTCGAGCGACGACGACGACGACGACTCGAGCGACGACGACGGCGCCGCCGCCGAGGAACCCACGACGATAACGAACTGCAACATCGCGGAGCGCGTGCGACGGATGTTGCGAAGAGCGCCGCCGCCGCCGCTGCCAGACGCGGCGACGCTGAAGCGCTGGGTGACGCGGCAAGACGAGGAAGACCGTTCCGCCGCGCGCGTCCGCGCGTCGCGCGAACGCGGCGACATCGCGCCCGAGCTCGACGCCAGAGCGGACTCGGACGGGTACGTCGACACGGACGAGGAGCGCGAGGAGGCGGAGGCGCGCGCGCAGGGGCCGTACGTCGGCGGCGTCATCCCGGAGGACGTCCTGAGACGGTACCTCGAGGAGCTCGAGGCGACGCGTCTCGCGAGCGACCCGGACGCGTCGTCGAGCCGAGTCCGCGTCCGCGCGGAAGACCTGCCCTATCGCGCGTACCTCGACCTCGGGGATAAGAACACGGACAACGTCCCGCTGGACGCGCTGCACGAGACGGACCGGCTCGTAATCTTTCGCGCGTACTGCGTCGCCGCGGAGGTGCCCGTCGCCGTCGCAGAGAAGATGGCGGAGCGGAGGGAGCTCGAGATCATCGTGCGATGCCTCGCGTGGCACAGAGGCGTCGCGAACGGCGCGAGCGTCGTCGCGAGGAACAAGAACGCGTGCGTGCGGTTGCGGAGGGCGGTGAAGGAGCTCGTGGGGGGGTGGACGACGCGATGATCGGCGTCGGCGTCGTCGTCGTCGTAGAAGGGAGTAGCGCGAGGTGCGGCGAAGAGTCCGTCTCGCGATGGTACAGTACGTAGTCTAGCGGCGGAGGATGACGACGGGACGCGGCGTTCGTTCGCGACAGAACGAACGCGCCTCGTTCGTTCGTTCATCCGTTCATCCATCATCACTCGAGCGACTTCTTCAACACCTCCACCGCTTCGTCGTGCTCCTCCTCCTCCGCGAGATCGATCGGCGTGCTCCCGTCCTTCGCCTTCGCGTCCGCTCTCAGCCCTCTGCTCAAGAGAAGCTCGCAGAGGTCCGCGCCGCCCTCGCTCGCGGCGAAGTGCAACGCGGTCCACCCGTCGTCGTCCGTCGCCGCGACGTCGGCGCCGCCGGCGAGCATCGCCTCCACCGCCCTCGTCCGCCCAGCCTCGCACGCCTCCAACAGACGCGAGGACGCGCCCTCCGCGCTCGTCGCCGCGCGCAGGAGCTTCGCGCACGCGTCGCTCTTCTTCGCGGCGACCTCGTGCATCGCTTTCCCGTCCACCGGGCAATCGAACGCGTCCGCGGACGCGGCGAGAAGCGTCGCGGTCGCGTCCTCGCACCCCGCGACCGCGGCGGCGCAGAACAGCGCGGTCTTCCCTCTCTTACACTTCATCATCACGTCCGCGCCCTCCTTGACCAGCATCGCGACGCAGTCCGCGTGCTCCCCGGAGCACGCGAGCATCAGCGGCGTCGTCCCGTCGTCGTCCGTCGCGTCGATCGGCGAGCCTTTTCTCAGGAGCATCGTCGCGATCGCGTCGAGGCCCTCCTGACACGCCATGTGAAGGACGGTGAAGCCCTCGTCGTCCGCGAAGAGCGGGTCCGCGCCGTCGTCGAGGCATCGCTTGACGCCGGCCTCGTCGCCGGACTCGATCGCTTCCATGAGGTCTTCGCCGGACGACATCGCGCCGCGGCCGTGGAGAGAGGCGTCGGTCGGCGCGCTGGAAGAAATGATGGCGATCGACGGCGGCGATATCGCCGAGGTCGCGGTCGTCGAACGAGCCGAGGCGCGAGGCGAGGCCTCTACTCGGCGAGGTGTTACGCGATCACACGATGGAGCGCGAGCCTCTGCTCGAGGGGAAAGATGGCGCCGACCGCGCGCCGCCGCGTCGCAGCGCGCGCGCGACGACCGTCTTCGCCGGCGTCGTCGTCGCGCTCGCGGCCGCCGCGGCGCTCGTCGCGTCGCGCGGCGGCGTCGGCGTCGCGCCCCGTCTCGGGCATCATCAGCATCCGCGTTCATCATCGGGCGTCGTCGACGGCGCCGCGGACGATCTCGCGCTCCCGGCCTCGTCGTCGTCGTCGTCGCGCGTCGCGCTCACGCGCGAGATGGTGGACAGGCTGAACGCGCGCGAGGACAAGACGTGGACCGCGGCGATACACCCGGGGTGGGCGCGCGCGACGAGAGCGGACCTCGACCTCCTCGCGGGATGGAAGCCGCGGATGGACGCCAGGCGCGTTTTATACACTGGTTCCCATACGACCGCGTTGGCGTGG
>Ga0181554_1001940_pt1 | contig 18861 bp, 19 predicted proteins | sample 011ome_16_FD_145602 | JGI IMG/M metagenome (GOLD analysis project Ga0181554, IMG submission 145602) | Coastal salt marsh microbial communities from the Groves Creek Marsh, Skidaway Island, Georgia - 011503CT metaG (spades assembly) | ecosystem: Environmental > Aquatic > Marine > Intertidal zone... | reverse complement strand
GAAGCGGCCCTGTCGAAACTCAATAGCCGGGTGCCCTTGAAGCCCCCGCCACGGGCCACTAAGACTCGGGCAAGACATTGTGTTTATCGACGTTCGCGTCCCGCTCCAGAAGGCTGACCCGATGAAAGATCCGATCGAGACCTACATGAACCTCGTCCCCATGGTTGTCGAACAGACCGCCCGCGGCGAGCGTGCCTACGACATCTTCTCGCGCCTTCTCAAGGAGCGCATCATCTTCGTCTCTGGCCCCGTCCATGATGGCATGAGCCAGCTGATCGTGGCGCAGCTGCTGCACCTTGAAGCCGAGAACCCGAAGAAAGAAATCTCGATGTATATCAACAGCCCCGGTGGTGTCGTCACCTCGGGCCTGTCGATCTATGACACGATGCAATACATTCGCCCAAAGGTTTCGACCCTTTGTGTCGGCCAAGCCGCCTCAATGGGCTCGCTTCTGCTGACCGCAGGGGAGCCTGGGATGCGCTTTTCGCTGCCCAACAGCCGGATCATGGTCCACCAGCCCTCGGGCGGCTATCAGGGCCAAGCGACGGACATCATGATCCATGCGCAAGAGACCCAGAAGCTCAAGAACCGCCTCAACGAGATCTATGTCACTCACACCGGCCAAAAGCTGAAGGCTGTCGAGGCTGCGCTCGAGCGCGACAACTTCATGTCGCCCGAAGAGGCCAAAGAGTGGGGCCTGATCGACGAAATTCTGACCCGTCGCCCGACGGCCACGGAGTAACCGGTCTGCGACTTTACGGCGTTTTTGCCGTTGTGGACCATTTCACCCTGTCCTAGTCTTTATGACCAAGGGCAGGTGAGCGACCAAAAAGCGGCATAGCGCCGAGAGGAACAGCATGGCGAATTCGACAGGCGGCGATAGCAAGAACACGCTCTACTGCAGCTTTTGCGGCAAGAGCCAGCACGAGGTGCGCAAGCTGATCGCCGGACCGACCGTGTTCATCTGTGACGAATGCGTCGAGCTGTGCATGGACATCATCCGCGAGGAAACCAAATCGACCGGCCTTAAATCCGGCGAGGGCGTTCCGACCCCGCGCGAGATCTGCGCTGTGCTCGATGATTATGTGATCGGCCAGCAGCATGCCAAGCGCGTCCTGTCGGTGGCGGTTCACAACCACTACAAGCGCCTCAACCATTCGGCCAAGGCCGCCGATATCGAACTGGCGAAATCCAACATTTTGCTGATCGGCCCGACCGGCTGCGGCAAGACCCTGCTGGCCCAGACGCTGGCCCGCATTCTCGATGTGCCCTTCACAATGGCCGATGCGACCACACTGACCGAGGCGGGCTATGTGGGCGAAGATGTCGAGAATATCATTCTCAAGCTCTTGCAGGCGAGCGAATACAACGTCGAGCGGGCGCAGCGCGGCATCGTCTATATCGACGAGGTCGACAAGATCACCCGCAAGTCTGACAACCCCTCGATCACCCGCGATGTCTCGGGCGAGGGCGTGCAGCAGGCGCTTTTGAAGATCATGGAAGGCACCGTGGCTTCCGTGCCGCCGCAAGGCGGGCGCAAGCACCCCCAGCAGGAATTCCTGCAGGTCGACACCACCAACATCCTCTTCATCTGCGGCGGCGCCTTCTCGGGCCTTGAGAAAATCATCTCGCAGCGCGGCAAAGGCACGGCCATGGGCTTTGGCGCCGATGTGCGCGATCCTGAAGACCGCGGCGTGGGCGAGATCTTTTCCGAGCTCGAGCCGGAAGACCTCCTGAAATTCGGCCTCATCCCCGAATTCGTCGGCCGGCTGCCGGTGATCGCCACCCTGACCGACCTTGATGAGGCCGCACTCGTGACGATCCTGACCGAGCCGAAGAATGCGCTCGTCAAACAATACCAGCGCCTCTTCGAGATCGAGGACACCAAGCTGACCTTCACCGACGATGCGCTCAAAGCCATCGCCAAGCGCGCCATCGAGCGCAAGACCGGTGCGCGCGGCCTGCGCTCGATCATGGAGGATATCCTCCTCGATACGATGTTCGAGCTTCCGGGCATGGATTCGGTCACCGAGGTCGTGGTCAACGAAGAGGCGGTCGGCCCTGGCGCCAAGCCACTGATGATCCACGCGGACGGCGCGAAAAAGCCCGCAACCGCCAGCGCCAGCTAGCGTGAAAGACCCGGTCCGCCATATCTCGACCGGGTCTCCATTTGAGGCTCAAATCGGCTATTCCCGCGCCGTCGTCGCTGACGGGCTCGTCCATGTGGCGGGCACGACGGGCTATGACTATGCCACAATGACCATGCCTGAAAGCGTCACAGATCAGTGCCGCAACGCGCTTGGCACGATCGGACGGGCGCTGACAGAGGCGGGCACCAGCCTCGATCACGTGGTTCGCGTGCGCTACATCCTGCCCGACAAGGCCGACTGGCCTGCCTGCTGGCCGATCACCTCCGAAGCCTTCGCTTCCGCCCGACCCGCGGCAACGATGATCGTCGCCGGCCTGCAAGAGCCAGAGATGAAGATCGAGATCGAAGTCACCGCCCGCATCCCCGCCTGATCTTCTTTTGGCTCCAAATACTCCGGGGGAGCGCCGCAAGGCGCGGGGGCAGCGCCCCCCTGCCGAAGGCAAGCCTCCCCTCTGGACCTTTGCCCCGCTTTGGGGCATGAGAGAACAGCATTACCGGAGACGCGCCATGGGCCTTCTGAACACGATCAAGCGGCTTTTCACCTGGTGGGACGGGCAGACGCTGAACACCCAGCTCTTCACATGGCGCAAGGGCGTCAAGGTCGGACAGGACGCCGAGGGCAATATCTTCTACCGGACCCGTGATGATGCCAAGCGCTGGGTCATCTACAACGGCGAGATCGAAGGCAGCCGCATCGGCGCTGATTGGCACGGCTGGCTGCACCGCACCTTCGACAGCCCCCCGACCGAAGCCCCGATGGCCCATAAGCCTTGGGAAAAGCCGCACGTTGAAAACCTCACCGGCACGGCGATGGCCTATGCGCCGGTTGGCTCGATCCGCCGCACCGCTGATCCAGCGAAGCGCAGCGACTACGAGGCTTGGCAGCCCGAATAGGAGCGACCGATGCGCGAGAATGTCACCGAAGTTGTCGTCGGAGCCGTGGTTGTCGCGGTGGCGGCTGGCTTTCTGTGGTACGCGGCGGGTGTCAGCGGCTTCAGCGCCGAGCGCGATGGATACGATCTGACGGCCGAGTTCCGCTCTGCCGAAGGCGTGACAGTCGGCACCGATATTCGGATGTCCGGTGTCAAGGTCGGCACCGTCACCGCCCTTAGGCTCAACTCCGATACCTTCCGCGCCGAGGCAACCCTGACCATCAGCGAAGGCATCCCTGTGCCCGATGACAGCACCGCAGTCGTATCGTCCGAGGGCCTTCTGGGCGGCAATTTCGTCGAGATCGTCCCCGGCGGCTCTTTCGATAATTACGAAGGCGGCGCTCAGATCCTCGACACCCAAGGCTCGATCAGCGTCGTGCAGCTTCTCTTGAAATTCGTCACCGGCGGCGAAGAAAAATGATCCTCCGCGCGGCGCTTTACTCCCTCCTCCTTGTCGCTGGCAGCGCATGGGCGCAGGAGGCGATCGAGGTCACACCGCTCGAGCCGCTGCCTGAAACCGAAGCTCTGGGCGAGCAGGGGCCGGAGCTCGCCCCGCAAATCCATGTGAGCCAAGGCATTGCCGGGCGCCTGCGTGTGCTCGACAAGATTACTGGGGTCGTTACCGATCTCACCCTTGCGCTTGGTGAAAGCACTGCGGTGGGTCATCTGACGATCACCCTCGGAGATTGCCGCTATCCCACCGACAACCCCGCAGGCGACGCCTTTGGCGAGATGACTTTTACCTATGACGTCGCCGCCACGCCGATCTTTGTCGGCTGGATGATCGCTTCGGCACCGGCGCTCAACGCGCTCGACCATCCGCGTTATGACGTCTGGATGTTGAGCTGCCTCACCTCCTGAGCACTTGGTTCGGGCGCGGCGGCGAAATCGGCCCTGACGAGCAGCGCATCGCTCAGTTTTTTGCGATAGTCCGCACGGGGAATTTCAATGCCGCCAAGGCTTTTGAGGTGATCCGTCAGGAACTGGGTGTCAAAGAGGACAAATCCCGCCGCCTTTAGTCGTGCGATCAGATAGGCGAGCGCGATCTTTGAGGCATCGGTGCGTTGCGAGAACATACTCTCGCCGAAGAACGCCCCTGCAAGGGCAACGCCATAGACGCCGCCAACCAGCTGATCCCCGTCCCAGACCTCGACCGAATGCGCGACGCCGCGCGCATGGAGTTCGAGATAGAGCGAACGGATCGGCCCGTTGATCCATGTCTCGGGGCGATCGGCGCAGCCATCCACCACGCCGGCAAAATCAGTATCAAAGCTGATGCGAAACGGCGATTGGCCGATCTTGCGCGACAGGCTGCGTGAGAGGTGAAAGCCGTCCATCGGAATGATGCCGCGCTGGCGCGGATCGACCCAAAAGATTTCGGGATCATCGCGGCCCTCTGACATCGGGAAAATGCCTGAGGCATAGGCCATGAGCAGAAGATCGGGCGTCAGATGAGCGGGATCATCCCTCATGCCGACGCCCGATGGATCAATGCAGGTTGGCCTCGAGCCAGTTTTCCAGCCAGTGGATATTGTAGTTGCCCGACAGAACGTCCGGCTCCTCGAGAAGCGCGTGGAAGAGCGGCACCGTGGTGTCGATCCCGTCGACGATCAGCTCGCCCAGCGCCCGCTTGAGCCGCGCCAAAGCCTCGGGACGGTCGCGGCCGTGGACAATGAGCTTGCCGATCAGGCTGTCGTAATAGGGCGGGATCCGGTAGCCGTCATAAAGCGCCGAATCCATTCGCACGCCAAGGCCGCCGGGGGCATGATATTGGGTGATCTTGCCGGGGCAGGGGGCGAAGTTCGGCAGGCGCTCGGCGTTGATCCGCACCTCGATTGAATGGCCATTGATCTTGAGATCATCCTGCGTGAACGACAGGCCAAGGCCGGCAGCCACGCGGATCTGTTCGCGCACGAGGTCTTGGCCGAAAATGCTTTCGGTGACAGGGTGTTCGACCTGAAGACGGGTGTTCATCTCGATGAAATAGAACTCGCCGTCCTCATAGAGGAATTCGATCGTGCCGGCGCCGGAATAGCCCATCTTGCCGATGGCGTCGGCGCAGATTTTACCGATACGAGCGCGCTCTTCGGGGGTGATGCAGGGGCCGGGGGCCTCTTCAAAGACCTTCTGGTGGCGGCGCTGCAGCGAACAGTCGCGCTCGCCAAGGTGGACGCCTTTGCCCATCCCGTCGCCAAAGACCTGAATCTCGATGTGACGCGGCTTCTGGAGATATTTCTCCATATAGACCTCGTCATTGCCGAAGGCGGCCTTGGCCTCGGAGCGGGCCGTGAGGAAGGCGGTCTCAAGCTCCTTTTCGCTTTTCGCGACCTTCATCCCGCGGCCGCCGCCGCCGGCGGTGGCCTTGATGATGACCGGATAACCCATCTCGGCTGCGGCACGTTTGGCTGAGCCGAGATCGGGAACGCCGCCTTCCGAGCCGGGGACCACGGGAATACCAAGGATCTTGGCGGTGTCTTTGGCGGTGATCTTGTCACCCATCTGGCGGATATGCTCGGCCGAGGGGCCGATGAAGGTCAGGCCATGATCCTCGACCGCCTGCACAAAGGCGGCGTTTTCCGACAGGAAGCCGTAACCGGGGTGAATTGCCTGTGCACCTGTGATCTCACAGGCCGAGATGATAGAAGGAAAGCTCAGATAGCTCTGCGATGAGGGGTTGGGGCCGATGCAGACGGCTTCGTCGGCCATCCGCACGTGCATCGCGTCGGCATCAGCGGTCGAATGAACCGCAACCGATTTGATCCCCATTTCGCGGCAGGCGCGGACCACGCGCAGGGCGATCTCTCCGCGGTTGGCGATAAGGATTTTTTCGAACATGGCCAATGCTTTATTCGATGATCACAAGGGGCGCGCCGTATTCGACGGGGGCGCCGTCCTCGACGAGAAGGCGGGCAATCTTTCCCGAGCGCGGCGCCGGAATCTGGTTCATGGTCTTCATCGCCTCGATGATCAGGATGGTGTCGCCTTCCTTGACCTGCTGGCCGACGGTGATGAAGGCGGCGGCACCCGGCTCGGGGGCGAGATAGACAGTGCCGACCATGGGCGAGGTCACGGCGCCGGGATGCGAGGCGGGATCGGCAGAGGCGGCGGGGGCGGCGGCAGCGGCAGGCGCGGCGGCCAGAGCCGGAGCGGCGGCGGGCGCAGCTGCGGGGACGGAGACTGTCGTGACAACCTGCGTTTGGCGGCTGACGCGGACATTCAGGCTGTCGTCTTCGCCATATTCGCGCTTGACCTGAAGTTCGGTGAGATCGTTCTCCCGCAGCAATTCTGCCAGCGCACGGATAAAGCTCACGTCGCTGTCATGGCTATTGTTGGTGCTCATGTTTTCCTCGGCCCGTTGCCTGTTTCGATATCGCTCCGCAACCGCAAGGCGGGAACGTGATCTTACGGTATATATGGCAAGCCTGCGGGGGTGGGAAGGCGGCTCGGGCTATTTTATGACGCTAGGTCAGGCGGCCGATCTTCCGGAGCGCCAACCGCCGTTTCAATGGCGTCAGGGGGCGCGTCCGTAGCGGGCGGGCGTTCGGCAATTGACGTGGGCCGTTCGGGCGCGCTTGGCTCGCCGTCTTTGCCCGGCTTGCCCGCCTCGTCCTTCGGCTTTGGCTCCCGGTCTGGAAGGATGATCACGCCATAGGGCTTGAGCGCGCGCGGTTTTCCGGCCTCTTCGACGCGGCTGGCATCGCGGAAGGCTGGCTCTAAGGGGCGAGGGCGGAGATTGGTGGCAGGCGGCTCTGCCTGACGGGAAGCAGCAACAGGGGCTGAATCGGCGGCGCTGGCGGGGCGGGCGGGCGCCGTTACCGCAGCCGTTGTCACAGGAAAAGTCACGAGATCCATAGCGAGCGTCCGCATTGCAACGCCCTCACCCGATTTGGGAAGATAGCTGGCGAATCTTGCCAAAACGTTAGCGCGCGGTGGCACCCCCGGGGCGCTGCCCCGGACCCCGGAGTATTTTGGGCCAAAAGAAAAGAGGCCCCAGAGAGTGTCGGGGGCCAGGGGGAGTCTTATTTGCCGCGATTTGCGATCAAGTCGTCGACCACCGATGGATCGGCGAGGGTCGAGGTGTCGCCCAGCGAGCCGAAGTCGTTTTCGGCGATTTTGCGCAGGATGCGGCGCATGATCTTGCCCGAGCGGGTTTTCGGCAGGCCGGGCGCCCATTGGATGACATCGGGCGAGGCGATGGGGCCGATTTCCTTGCGGACCCAGTTGCGCAGCTCGGTCTTCAATTCGTCGGTATATTCCTCGCCGTCCATCAGGGTGACGTAGCAGTAGATGCCTTGGCCCTTGATCTCGTGCGGGAAGCCGACGACGGCAGATTCCGAGACCTTGGGGTGGGCGACGAGGGCGCTTTCGACCTCGGCGGTGCCCATCCGGTGGCCGGAGACGTTGATTACGTCGTCGACGCGGCCGGTAATCCAATAATAGCCATCCTCGTCGCGGCGGCAGCCGTCGCCGGAGAAATAGTAGCCTTTGTAGTCGGAGAAATAGGTTTTCACGAAGCGGTCGTGATCGCCGAAGACGCTCCGCATTTGGCCGGGCCAGCTGTCTTTCATGCACAAAACGCCCTCGGCGACGGTCTCGTCGATCTCCTTGCCGGTCGTGGCGTCGAGGATCACCGGCTGGACGCCGAAGAAGGGCACAGTGGCCGAGCCGGGCTTGGTGGCGATGGCGCCCGGCAGCGGCGTTAACAGGTGGCCGCCGGTCTCGGTCTGCCACCAGGTGTCGACGATCGGGCAATTCCCCTTGCCGACGACGTCGTTATACCAGTTCCACGCCTCGGGGTTGATCGGCTCACCCACGGTGCCGAGCACTTTGAGTGAGGAGAGGTCGTGCTTGTTCACCCAGTCGGGCCCATGCGCCATCAGGGCACGGATCGCGGTTGGGGCGGTGTAGAACTGGTTGACTTTGTGCTTCTCGCACACGGCCCAGAAGCGGCCGAAATCGGGATAGGAGGGCACGCCCTCGAACATCAGGGTCGTTGCGCCGTTGGCGAGGGGGCCATAGACGATATAGCTGTGGCCGGTGACCCAGCCGACATCGGCGGTGCACCAATAGATATCGCCGTCGTGGTAATCGAAGACATATTCATGCGTCATCGAGGCCCAGACGAGATAGCCGCCAGATGTGTGGAGAACGCCCTTGGGTTTGCCTGTCGAGCCGGAGGTATAGAGGATGAAGAGCGGGTCTTCGGCCCCCATCACCTCGGGCGGGCAATCGGTCGAGGCGTGGGCCATGACCGTGTGCAGATAAATATCGCGGCCCTCTTTCATCGGGACGCTGCCGCCGGTGCGCTCGACCACGAGGGTTTTCACGTCGCCGCAGATTGCCATGGCCTTGTCGACATTGACCTTGAGGGGCGTGTTCTTGCCGCCGCGCGGGGCCTCATCGGCGGTAATCACCAGCGAGGCGCCGCAATCGGAGATGCGGCTGGCCAGAGCGTCGGGCGAGAAGCCCGCAAAAACGATTGAATGGACCGCACCGACGCGGGCGCAGGCCAGCATCGCATAGGCAGCCTCGGGGATCATCGGCATATAGAGGATGACCCGATCACCCTTTTTGACGCCCTGGGATTTCAGGACGTTGGCAAATTTGTTCACCTGCTCGGATAGTTCGAGATAGGTGATGTGCTTTGAGATATTGGGATCGTCGGCTTCCCAAATGATCGCGATCTGGTCGCCGCGGGTTTCAAGGTGGCGGTCGATGCAGTTTGCCGAGACATTGAGCTCGCCATCCTCGAACCATTTGATCGAGACATCGGGGTAGGCGAAGGTTGTGTTCTTCACCTTCGAGAAGGGCTTGATCCAGTCGATCCGCTTGCCGTGTTCGGCCCAGAATTTGGTCGGGTCTGCGACAGAGGCCGCGTAGAGCGCGTCATACTTGGCTTTGTCGATATGGGCATTTGCCGCGAAATCTGCGGAGGGCGGATAGAGTTTTGTCATGGCTTTCCCCAATTCTTTACGGGTGTCGCGGCCCCGCGTCGGGGCCGCAAGGATCAGATGGCGAGATATTTCGCTCTGAGAGCCTCGTCATCAAGCACTTCTTGCGCCGATCCGTCGTAGACGACGGTTCCGGTGTCGAGGATGACAGCGCGGTCGGCCAGTTTCAGCGCAGCGACAGCGTTTTGTTCGACGATGATCGTGGTGATGCCCTGATCGCGGATGATGGCGAGGGTCTTGGCGATTTCCTGAACAATTACGGGGGCAAGGCCTTCATAAGGCTCGTCGAGGAGTAGCACCTTGATGTCGCGGGCCAGCGCGCGAGCGATGGCGAGCATCTGCTGCTCGCCGCCCGACAAGGTGACGCCTTCCTGCTTGCGGCGCTCGCCGAGGCGCGGGAAGAGCTCGTAGATGCGCTCGAGCGACCAGCCCTTGGGCGGCGCGATCTGGGCCAGTTGCAGGTTTTCCTCGACCGTGAGGCCGGGGATGATGCGCCGGTCTTCGGGGACGAGGGCGATGCCCGCCTGCGCCGCCTGGAATGCCTTCATTTCATGCAGCGGCTTGTGATCGAGCCAGATCTCGCCGTGTTTCAGCGTCGGATTATCGAGACGGGCGATCGCCCGCAGGGTCGAGGTCTTGCCGGCACCGTTGCGGCCGAGAAGGGCGAGGATTTCACCTTCGTGGATATCAAAGCTCACGCCCTGAACGATATAGCTCTCGCCGTAATAGGCGCGGATATCCCAGACCGAAAGAAACTTGGTGGCGGTGGCCGCCATGTTCCGTTGTTTGTCAAAGGGGCCATCAATGCTCTTGTGTTCTACGTGGGTCATTGCGTGCTTCCTTAGACCTGAGCCTCGCCGAGATACGCTTCGCGCACCTTCGGATGGCCCTTGATGTTTTCCGGTGTGTCCTCGACGAGGGGGGTGCCCTGCGCCAAAACGGTGATCCGGTCGGCGAGGCTGAACACCACGTGCATATCGTGCTCGATAATCGCCATGGTGATCTTGCGTGTCTTGCGGATCTCTTTGAGGAGCTCGATCGTATTGTTGGTGTCGGCGCGGGCCATGCCTGCAGTCGGCTCGTCAAGCAGGAGAAGGCGCGGCTCTTGCACAAGGCACATGGCCATCTCGAGGCGACGCTTGTCACCGCGGCTAAGCGAGGCGGCGTGCATATGGCGCTTGTCGAGCATATTCACGTCGGCAAGGATCGCCTCGGCCTGTTCGATGATGCCTTTCTCCTGATGAACCGCTTCATAGGCGTGCATCCGGAAAGAGCCGTCGCGCTTGGCAAAGCAGGGGATCATCACGTTTTCGATCACCGAGAGATCGCCGAAAATTTCCGGCGTCTGGAACACCCGGCTGATGCCCATCTGGTTGATCTCGTGTGGCTTGCGGCCAAGAACCGATTGGCCGTCAAAGACAACCGAGCCGCTGTCGGGGATCAGTTTGCCGACGAGGCAGTTCAGAAGTGTCGACTTGCCGGCGCCGTTCGGGCCTATGATGGCGTGGCAGGTGTCTTCCTTGACGCTGAGGTTAACATTTCCCAGCGCCTGAAGACCGCCGAAGCGCTTGTTGACGCCTTTGACTTCGAGAATACCCATTGTTCTCTCCTTATTCCGCAGGCGTTGTGTTGGTGGCGCTGTCGGTCGGCTTGCGGCGGAACATCCGTGCGATGCGTTGTCCTCCTTCGACAAGGCCGCCGGGCAGGAAGATCACGATCACCATGAACATCAGGCCAAGGGTCAGGTGCCAGCCTTCGCCGACGAAGCGGGAAAAGACCCAAACGACCGCATTCTCAAGCCCGTTCGGCAGCGAGTGGAACCAACCGTGCAGGATGCTTTCGTTGATCTTGGAGAAGATGTTTTCCGCGTATTTGATGAAGCCCGCGCCAAGGACCGGCCCCATCAGCGTTCCGACGCCGCCCATGATTGTCATCAGAACGACCTCGCCCGAGGCGGTCCACTGCATCCGCTCGGCGCCAGCCAGCGGGTCCATCGCGGCCAGAAGGCCGCCGGCGAGGCCGGCATACATCCCCGAGATCACAAAGGCCGCGAGCGTATAGGGACGCGAGTTGAGGCCGGTGTAGTTCAAGCGGTTCTGGTTCGACTTGATGGCCCGCAGCATCAGGCCAAAGGGCGAGCGGAAGATCCGCAGACTCAGATAGAAGCCAAGGATCGCGACGACGGCGCAGAAATAGTAGCCGACGTTGAAGGTGAAATCCCAAGGGCCGAGGTTAAGGGTCCAGCTGGAGTTCATCTCAAGACCGAAAAGGCTCGGCACCGGAAGCGAGGCCGTTGTCGGCGCCGCATCGAGGATGCGCGGATCTTTAAGATTGAGCTGTAGGCCGGTCTCGCCGTTGGTGATCGGGGTAAAGACCGAATAGGCCAAACGATAGGACATCTCGGCGAAGGCCAGCGTGAGGATCGAGAAGTAGATCCCCGAGCGGCGCAACGAGATAAAGCCGATGACGAGCGCGAAGAGGCCAGCCAGCAGGGTTGCAAGGATAATTGCCGGCAGAACGTTCATCGACAGGAGCTTGAACATCCAGACGGCGGCGTAAGAGCCAACCCCGAGAAAGGCGGCATGGCCGAACGAGAGATAGCCGGTCAGGCCGAAGAGGATGTTAAATCCGATCGCCATGAGGCCGTAGATTGCAAATCGCTGCATCAGGGCCGGATAGCCCGCATTGAACTGCGCCATCGCTGAGTCGGTCGGGAAGGGGTTGAGAAGGAACGGCGTCAGCAGGGTCAGTGCAATGACGATGAACAGAAAGCGGGTGTCTTTTTGCGACAGGCCGAGCATGGACTAGTCCTCCATCACGCCCTTGCGGCCCAGAAGACCACGCGGACGGGTAAGCAGAATGACGATGGCGACGAGATAGATGATGATCTGGTCGATACCGGGAAGGAGGCTCTTAACCTCGTTCATCGAGGCAAAGGCCTGAAGGATGCCTAGAAGGAAACCTGCGGCCACGGCGCCAGACAGAGAGCCCATGCCGCCGACAACCACCACGACGAAGGATAGGACGAGGAAGTCCATCCCCATGTGATAGTTGGGTGACAGGATCGGCGTATACATCACACCCGCAAGGCCCGCGACCGCGGCGGCGATGCCGAACATCAGGGTGAAGCGGCGGTCGATGTCGATTCCGAGAAGTCCCACGGTCTCGCGGTCGGCCATGCCGGCGCGGACGACCATGCCGAAGGTCGTGAACTGCAGGAAGGCAAAGACCGAAGCGATGACCACAGCCGAGAAGAAGAAGTAGATCAGCCGCCAGACCGGGTAAGAGAGTTTGAGGCCGAAGAAGGCCATCTCGATCGTCCCGCGATACTCGGACGGGGCCGGGGTCGGGATCGGGTTGGCGCCGAAGAAATACTTGATTATTTCCTGCAGAACGATGGCAAGGCCGAAGGTCACGAGGATCTGGTCGGCGTGCGGACGCTTGTAGAAATGCTTGATGAGGCCGCGCTCCATCACGAAGCCCACGAGCATCATCACGGGGATCGCCAGCAGGATCGCCAGGGGAACCGACCAGTCGATCAGGAACTTGCCGAAACCGTCTCCGAACCATTCGATCACATAGGGCACCTTGACCTTGAGCGGATTGCCCAAGAAGTCCTTTTGCGTTGCGTCAACGATCTCGTGGCTGAGGTTGAAGATGCGCTGCATCGTCACCGCCACGAAGGCCCCGATCATGAAAAGCGCGCCGTGCGCGAAATTGACCACGCCAAGCGTGCCGAAAATAAGCGTAAGGCCCATCGCGATCAGCGCGTAGGCACCGCCTTTTTCAAGCCCGTTGAGGATCTGGAGGAATAAAGCGTCCATGGTCCCATCCTGTCCTTGGAAATCAGTTGGCCCGCCGCTGAGAGGGGCCGTGGTGAACCGGCCGCGTCAGGCGCGGCCGGTTCCTTGGCTAACGGATTAGCCGTTGTTACACTCGCCGAGGCTGGCTTCAGCACCACCGAACATCGGGTGATCGGCCGCATACTCGACCTGAGCGCGCGGGGTCACTTCGACGATCTCGAGGGTGTCGTACTCGTTGGCCGGGCTCTCTTTGCCCTTCATGACGAGGACGTCCTTGAAGCACTGGTGGTCTTCGGCGCGGTAGGTGGTCGCACCGATGCCCATGCCGTCGAACTCAAAGCCTTCGAGGGCGGCGGCCACGGCGCAGGGTTCGAAGGTGCCGGCGCGGGTTGCCGCGTCTGCATAGAGTAGGGTCTGCACATAGGCGGTGTGGGCGGCGCCTGACGGCGGACGGCCATACTTTTCGCCGAACGACTTGACGAATGCCTGGGTGCCCGGATCCTGCAGCTGCCAGTTCCAGTTCATGGTGCCATACACACCCTGAATGTTGGAGCCGGCGCCTGCAGCCATCAGCTCCGAGTAGAGCGGAACGATGATCTCGAACTGCTTGCCGTTCACCATCTTGTCGCGCAGGCCGAACTGAACGGCCTGGGTCAGCGAGTTGACCATGTCTCCGCCGTAGTGGTTCAGGATGAGAACATCCGCACCCGAGTTGATCACCGGAGCGATATAGGACGAGAAGTCGCCGGCGCCGACCGGGGTCAGCACGTTGTTGACGGTTTCCCAACCAAGGGCTTCGGTCGAGGCCGCGATCGACTCCTGCTGGGTCCAGCCCCAAGTGTAGTCGGCGGTCAGGTGATAGGCGCGGCGCTCGTTGCCATAGGCGCCCGAAAGCACCGGAGCGATGGCAGCGCCCGACATGTAGGCGTTGAAGAAGTAGCGGAAGCCGTTGGCTTTCCGGTCCTTGCCGGTGGTGTCGTTCGAGTGGGTCAGGCAGGCCATGAAGATGATGCCGGCTTCTTGGCAGAGGCCCTGAACGGCGATCGCGGTACCCGACGAGGAGCCGCCGGTAACCATGACAACGCCGTCTTTCTGGATCATCGACTGTGCCAGAGCGCGGGCCACGTCAGACTTGGTCTGGTCGTCGCCGGTCACATACTCGACCTTCTTGCCGAGGATACCGGTGCCGTCGAGCGTCTTGGACGACATGGTGTTCAGCATACCGCCGTCGCCGCCGCCGTTCAGGTGCTCGACTGCGAGTTCATAGGCGCGCAGTTCGTCGAGACCTTCTTCGGCATAGGCGCCGGTTTGGGGCACGGCGAAGCCGAGCTTGACGGACGAGCCGGTGGGCTCGTTGGTGTAGGCCGAAGCCGAGGACGTGAAGATAGTCGGAAGCGCAAGACCGGCGCCGGTCACGGCACCTGTCTTCAGCACGCCACGACGTGAGAAGTTCATTTTGGACATGAGTCCCTCCCTTTCATGATAGCCGGCGAAGCCTCCACACTCCGACAGCACGCATTTTACAATGCTGCCGCCATTATCGAGGGTGGTTCGAAAAATTCGCAACAAGTGGCTCAGGGGAAATAAAAAATTTGTAAAGACTTGCACAAATATCCGCTGTAATCTGTAAAGAAATTTGCTTGCATCCGCAGAAACCACCGGAAAACAACTGAATATGACAGGTGTAGAGTGACCCAGCGGCAACTGACAGGCTCCCGAATTCGCGAACGCCGGCTGGATGCTGCGATGCGGCAGGCCGATTTGGCAAAGGCTGCCGGAATTTCTGCATCCTATCTCAACCTTATCGAGCACAACCGGCGCAGAATCGGCGGCCGTGTCCTGAATGATCTAGCCCGTGCCCTCGGCCTTGATCCAACGCAGCTTTCAGAAGGCGCTGAAACCGCATTGATCCAAGATTTGCGCGGAGCTGCCGCGACGCGATCGGCGGCCGAGGCTGAAGTCGATCGGGCGGAAGAGTTTGCCGGACGCTTCCCCGGTTGGGCTGGTCTCGTGACGGATCAGGCGGCGCAGATCGCTCGGCTTGAGGCCAAGGTCAAATCGCTCACAGACAGGATGGCCCACGATCCGCAGCTTGCAACATCCTTGCATGAGGTGATCTCGGCAGTGACGTCGATCCGGTCCACATCGTCTATTCTGGTCGGCGGTGAGGTTCTGGACCGTGACTGGCAGGAGCGATTTCATCGCAACATCTATAACGACAGCCAACGTCTTGCCGACAGTAGTCGCGCCCTTGTCGGTTATCTCGAAGCCCCTGCCGATGGCGGGGCCTTGGCCTTGTCTCCGGTCGAAGAGGTTGATGCCTATTTTGACAGACGCGGGCATCACATCGCAGATCTGGAGGGGCCGGAGGGGTCGGTCGAGGCGCTCATCGCCGATGCGGCCCTTGCGACTTCGGCGGCAGAACTGCTTTTGCAGAGCTGCCTTGCTCTCTATCGCGACGATGCTCGGGCCATGCCACTTGCCGAATTCGAAGCCACGGCGATCGAATTGCGCCATGATCCAGCACTTTTGGCTGCTAGGTTTGGGGTCGGCCCCGCCGCCGTTTTGCGCCGCCTCTCGAGCCTGCCTGAGCGCCCCGCACATCCGGCCTTTGGGTTTGCCTCTTGCGATGGGGCCGGGGCGGTCACGCGCCTGAAAACGATCGAGGGGTTTAGCCTGCCTCGAGCGGCGGCAGCCTGTCCTGTTTGGCCGCTGTTTCAGGCATTGTCGCGCCCCGGCCAGCCGATCCGCGCCGTTGTCGCCTTACCGGGCGAGGGCGGGAGGCGGTATCTCTGCCATGCGATTGCCGGGCCGCTCGGCCCTGTGCGGTTCGACGGTCTTTCTCCGGTCGAGGCGGTGATGCTTGTGCAATCGGCGCCCGCAAGCTTGAGCGGATCGGCGGAACTGGCTGTAGGCGGCGGCTGTCGCATCTGCCCGCGATCGTCCTGTCCGGCCCGGCGCGAGCCAAGCCTTCTGGCCTGATCTGCGCCAGATGCTTTGACAGCCCTCGGCTTTGCCATAATAGTCGGCTTCGGCGGCCGGTTCGCACAAAGCCTTGGGAGGGGCATGGGCTATGGGCAAACGTGTCCTGGTGATCGAGGACGAACCCAATATTATCGAGGCGCTCAGTTTCATCCTATCGCGCGATGGCTGGACAGTGCACACCCATTCCGACGGTCTGAATGCAAATGACCGGATCCGCAGCACGCCCCCCGATCTGGTGATCCTCGATGTCATGTTGCCAGGCAAGAGCGGCTTTGACATCCTGCGTGATCTCCGTGCCGATCCGGAGACACGGGCGTTGCCGGTCTTGATGCTGACCGCAAGGGGCCAGACCCGCGACCGCGAACTTGCCGAAAAGCTCGGGGTCAATCGCTTTATCACCAAGCCGTTTTCCAACGCCGAGGTGATCGAAAACGTCCGCGCGCTTGTGACGGGCTAGCGGATGGCCGTGCGGGGCAAAAAGCCTGTATTTCTCGAGCGCGCCTCTTATCGGCAGCGCCGACTTCAGGATATGGCGCGCCTCTTGCCGGTCGTGGCTGCGGTCCTGTTCGTTCTTCCGCTGATTTGGAAACTTGCTGGCAATCATGGCCGCGGGACTTCGGACGTCATGATCTATTTGTTCGCCATTTGGTGCGGTCTCATCGCGGTCGCGGCGATCATATCCCGCAGGCTCCGGCTAGAACCCGACGACACAGATAAAGAGGAGAGCTGATGGTCTCCTTCAACCTCCTTGTCGCGGTTTCTCTGGCCTATGTGGCCTTTCTGTTCATCATCGCCTTTGTCGCGGAGCGGCAGGCCGAGCGTGGCAAGGGCAAGTGGCTTCGGTCGTCGGTGGTCTATACCCTTTCGTTGTCGATCTATTGCACGGCCTGGACCTTTTACGGGGCCGTCGGATACGCGGCGCGCTCGGGTCTTGAGTTCATCACGATCTATCTGGGGCCGACCATTGTGATGATCGGCTGGTGGTGGGTCTTGCGCAAACTCGTTCGGATCGGCCGCAGCCAGCGGATCACATCTATCGCCGACCTGGTCTCGTCGCGGTTTGGCAAATCGACCGAGCTGGGCGTGATCGTCACGCTGATCGCCGTTGTTGCGGCAACGCCCTATATTGCCCTTCAGCTGCAGTCAGTGACCCTTTCGACCGCGGTCTTTGCCAATACATCGGGCCAGAATTGGGGCGCGCAAGAGCTGGCCTCAGCCGCACTTTGGGTGGCGGTTGGTCTGACGCTATTTACCGTGATCTTCGGTACCCGGAACCTTGACGCCAACGAACGCCATAACGGGATCGTTATGGCGATCGCGGTCGAGGCGGTGGTCAAGCTCTTCGCATTGGTCGCGGTCGGGGTCTTTGTCGTCTGGGGTGTGGCTGGCGGGATCGGACCCACGCTCGACCTGATCGATGCCTCGAAGATCGCGGAATGGTCGCCGCCGGGCGGGAGATGGTTTGGCCTGATCTTCCTGTCCGGGGCCGCGTTCCTGTGCCTGCCGCGGATGTTTCAGGTTCTTGTGGTCGAGAATGATGATGAAAGCCGGCTTTCAACCGCCAGCTGGGCCTTCCCGCTTTATCTGATGGTCATGAGCCTCTTTGTCGTGCCGATCGCGGTGGTGGGGCTCGATCTCTTGCCGGAGGGATCCAACCCTGACCTGTTCGTTCTGACCGTGCCGCTTGCCGAAGGGCGCTCGGGCCTTGCCATCCTGTCCTTCCTTGGCGGGTTTTCCTCGGCGACCTCAATGGTCATCGTTGCCACCATCGCGCTTTCGACGATGGTGTCGAACCACATCGTCGTGCCGATCTGGCTGTCCAGCAGGGCCGGTGGGGCGATGATGTCGGGTGATGTGCGCTATGCGGTGCTCATGGCGCGTCGGCTGTCCATTGGCGGCGTCCTGCTTCTTGGCTATGTCTATTATCGCCTCTCTGGCGGTGGCGAGGCTCTGGCGGCGATTGGCCTGATCTCATTTACCGGCGTGGTACAGATCCTTCCGTCGATGATCGGTGGCCTCTATTGGCGCGGAGCCACACGCTGGGGCGCCGCCGCAGGGCTTATTACCGGGTTTGCGATATGGGCCTGGTCCTTGTTCTTGCCGTCATTTGGTGCCGGTGAGGTCATTCCCCAGATCGTTCTGGATCAGGGGCCGTTCGGCTGGGGCTGGCTCCGGCCTCAAGCGCTTTTCGGGTTTGCCGGGCTCGATACGGTCATTCATGCGGTCTTGTGGTCGATGTTGCTCAATACGGCCGCCTTTGTCATCGGTTCGGTCCTCACATTTCCCCTCCCGCTCGAGCGGCTTCAGGGGGCGCAGTTTGTCGACGTTTTCGAGCATTCCACCGGCACCCGGTCGTGGACTCATGGAGGCGCCGAAGCCGAAGACCTCTTGGTGATGGCCCAAAGGATTTTGGGCTCGACCGAGGCGCAAGACATCTTCCAGCGCGAGGCCCGGCGGCAGGGCAAGGAGGGCTATCTGCCCGAGGTCACGCCCAAGTTCGTTGAGGATCTCGAGCGCGAGCTTGCAGGCTCCGTGGGGGCGGCAACCTCCCACGCGATGGTCGGTCAACTGGTGCAGGGGGCGAGCGTTTCGGTGGAAGATCTGATCGCCGTGGCGGACGAGACCGCCCAGATCATGGAGTATTCCTCACGTCTTGAGGCCAAGTCCGCCGAACAGGAGCGCACCGCACGGCAGCTGCAGGAGGCGAATGAAAAGCTCACCGCTCTGTCGATCCAGAAAGACGCTTTCCTTGGCCAGATCAGCCATGAGCTGAGAACGCCGATGACCTCGATCCGCTCCTTCTCGGACATTCTCCGCGAAGGAGGCGCACCGCAAGAAATGCAGGCACGACACGCGGGAATTATCCATGACGAGGCGGTGCGGCTCACACGGCTTCTGGATGATCTTCTCGATCTCAATGTACTTGAAAACGGGCAGGGCACCTTGAGCCGGCAAGAAGGGCACCTGCGCGATGTGATCGACCGGGCCATCGCGGCCTCGGTCGTGGGCGAAGGTGCGATCAAGATCCAGCGCAAGCACAC
>Ga0181554_1001912_pt1 | contig 19025 bp, 13 predicted proteins | sample 011ome_16_FD_145602 | JGI IMG/M metagenome (GOLD analysis project Ga0181554, IMG submission 145602) | Coastal salt marsh microbial communities from the Groves Creek Marsh, Skidaway Island, Georgia - 011503CT metaG (spades assembly) | ecosystem: Environmental > Aquatic > Marine > Intertidal zone... | reverse complement strand
GTCGCCCTTGTGCAGTTGCGCTTCACTTCGTTCGCTGTGATCAACTTACGGGAGGACTTTCACCTCCAAGAGTGCGCCCGTGCCGGGCGCACGCAAAAATCCCCGCTGATGCCAAAATCAGCGGGGGTTTTCTCTATGGGCAATTTGAAGGAACGATGGGGGCTACGCGGTTTTTCCCACCACTACTCAGCAGAGTCACCATTCTTGTTAGCTGACTCTGGCGGTTTTCTCAATCGAATACCCAATTCACGCAGCTGGAAATCCGTCACTTCAGCGGGCGCGTCGATCATAGGACACCAGGCTGACTGGGTTTTCGGGAAGGCCATGACTTCACGAATGGAGTTGGCGCCCGCCATCAACATGACCAAGCGATCCATGCCGAAGGCGATTCCACCGTGGGGCGGCGCACCGTACTTGAGCGCATTGAGCAAAAAGCCGAATTTCTGCTGGGCTTCCTCGTCGCCAATGCCCAGTAGTTTGAACACGGCATCCTGCATGTCGGTCTGGTGGATACGCACCGAGCCGCCACCGATTTCTGTACCGTTCAGCACCATGTCATAGGCCCGGGAAATCGCCTTACCGGGATCGGCCTTAAGCTCTTCAAGGGAACACTTGGGGGCAGTGAAGGGATGGTGCAGGGCGAACCAGCGGTTGTCCTTGTCATCCCACTCGAACATGGGGAAGTCCACCACCCACATCGGCGCCCATTCACCTTCTACCAGCCCGCGCTCATGTCCGACCTTGAGTCGCAACGCACCAATGGCTTCATTGACCACCTTGGCTTTGTCGGCTCCGAAGAACACCAGATCCCCGGTCTCGGCCCCAACGCGATCCATAATGGCCAGCACGGCTTCCGGCGGCAGGAACTTGACAATAGGTGATTGCAGCCCTTCGATGCCGGCTGTCCGGTCGGTGACCTTGATGTAGGCCAGACCCTTGGCGCCATAGATGCCGACAAACTGGGTCAGATCATCGATTTCCTTGCGTGAGAGATCACCGCCCTTCGGGAGCCGCAAGGCAACGACGCGGCCATCCGGATCCCTGGCCGGTCCGGCGAAGACCTTGAACTCGATGTCCTTCAACAAATCAGCGACATCCACCAACTCCAGCGGAATACGCAGATCCGGCTTGTCGGAGCCATAACGACGCATGGCCTCTTCATGGGTCAGTCGCGGGAACGGATTCGGCAACTCGACATTCAGCGTCTTCTGGAACAGCTCGCGAATCATCTGCTCCATCAGCTCGGTGATGGCCTGTTCATCCATGAACGAGGTTTCGATATCGAGCTGGGTGAATTCTGGCTGACGATCAGCGCGTAAATCCTCGTCGCGGAAACAGCGGACTACCTGATAGTAGCGATCCATGCCCGACACCATCAGCAACTGTTTGTAGAGCTGCGGCGATTGGGGTAAGGCAAAGAAATGATTCGGATGGGTGCGACTGGGCACCAGATAATCGCGAGCGCCTTCCGGCGTCGCTTTGGTCAGGAACGGCGTTTCGATTTCATAGAAACCGTTGTCGTCCATGAAATTGCGCAAATGGCGGGTAATGTCCCGACGCAGACGCATCCTTTGCTGCATGATCGGTCGGCGCAGATCGATATAACGGTAGCGCAAGCGCGTTTCTTCGCTCACCTCCACCTCGCTTTCCAACGGGAACGGCGGGGTTTCGGCCTTATTGAGAATCTCCAGCCGGGTAGCCAGCACCTCGATCTTGCCGGTCGTCAGGTTCGGGTTGATAGTGCCCTCGGGACGAGGCCGCACCTTGCCGTGGACTTTCAGAACATATTCGCTGCGGACCGTCTCCGCCAGCTTGAAAGCCTCGGCATAGTCCGGGTCGAACACCACCTGAACCAGGCCCTCGCGATCCCGCAGATCGATGAATATGACGCCCCCATGATCGCGACGCCGATGGACCCAGCCACACAGGTCGACTTCCTGATCCAGATGATTTTCCGTTACTTCTCCACAGCGGTGGCTACGCATGACTGATTCCCGGGGCGGTAAAAGGCTTGAATTTTAGGGGGTGCAAAGGGGTGACACAAGGCTGAAAGTCGGGAAAGACCGTCAACGAACCCGACGCAATCGGCGATTCCCCGACAGACAGGCATTCTCATGTCCAGGCTAAAAGCTTTTCCCAAAACTTAAAAAGCCGCTGGCGAGGTAACTCCAGGCCAGCGGCAAGCTTGCTTGAGTCATGGACATAACGCCCATGACTCCCGGCATCGGGTGTGTCGATGGCTTACTGAGCTATGGTGATTTCCACACGGCGGGCTTCGGCATCCGAGCCTGTGCCGGTGGTGGTAATCGAGAACGGCGGCTTCATATTGATCTTGCCTTCCGGGACACCGGCAGCAATCAGACGATCACGCACCGCCAAAGCACGCTGCTTGGCCAAAGCCTCATTCGCAGCAGGGTCGCCGGTTTTATCAGTGTAGCCAGTGATGTCCACCGCGAGACCCTGATTCTTCACGGCGATCACAGCTTGCGCCAGCGTCGCTGCGCTAGGCCCTTCGATATTCGGCGACCCGATATCGAAGTAGACCTTGGCCGGCAATACAGCAGTAGAAGCGGTCGGTGCTGGCGCGGGTGCGACAACCGCAGGTGCCGCCACTTTCGGGGCTGCGGGGGCTGCCGCCGTGGCGGCGGGCTCGGGAGCCTTCCCAAAATCCAGTTTGTCGCAACCACGAAACATGGCAAAACCTGCGGCCAATGCACTCAGACCCACCAGCCACGGCAGCAGCTTTGAGACAAGGGAACGCTCCTCAACCACCGGCGGCACATAGCTCGGACGGCTTGGGCTGTTGCCGCTGGCAGCGCTGGGGGCACCCAGACTATCGAACAGGGAGCCCAACCCCATGGCTCCTGCCAATTGCGGATTGAGCTTGCCCTTGAGAAAGCCCATCTGCTCGCCGAGCAGACTCACAAGGCCAGCTGCATCGATATTTTTCTCGGTCACGAACTTCTTCAGCAAGCTCATCAGGAACGGAGCCGCAAGACCCATAAGACTGGAAGATGACGAGGATTTCAGCCCGGTCAGAGACGCAATGGTGCTGGCGATTGAACCGACCTTGTCGCCAAAGACATTACCAAGCAGCGATGTTCCAAGGTTAACCAATGAATCGGTCTTGCCTTTTTCGGAAAAAAGCCCAGCGATATTGCTGAGAAGGCCCGTATCAACATTAGAGCCACCCAGGGTCTTCAACAGGCTGGCAGCGCCGTCCAGTGTCGAACCCTGCTTGGCCAATCCGCCCAGCAAGGCCGGCAAGGCTAAACCCAGAGCGGATTGGGTCGCAGTTTCGGATTCACCAAGAAATTCCGATGCCTGTTTTGCGAACTGACTACCCAATGTCTCAGTCAGCATTTCCAGTATATTTGTGGCCATTTTTTTGATTACTCCCCATTAATAAGTGGATTATCAGAATTACGGGAGCCTTATTGATAATTTATTCCGGCCAAACCGCATCGACTATACGATCCGGCCTGTATTCCGGCCTCCCGGGCGCAAAGTATCCGAGTTTTTGCACCAAGATACAAACTTGAATCAGCCCCGCCAGGCAATAACAACCTATTGAGAGTAAAAGAATATTCGGCGATTCAGAATTGTCGAATTTATTGCTTAGAATTAACGCAATAAATGCTTTTTAAATAGCTGGTTATATAGAATATGCTTATTTAATTTTTATTATGCTCACCAGCCCGGTTTATCCAGAAACCATAGCCAATGAAATCGCTTTCAGCTCTACTTGTGCTGAATAAGAAAAGCGGAGGCCGGTTGAACGAGTCGATCAGACCTAATTTGGGCTCAGGAGCGCAATCTTGTCATTTGAAAAGCGCAATCCAGACACTGGGTGGGACGGCTTTGTAGGCAGCAAAAGCGGCAAATAAAAGGAACAACGAGCCGCTTACACGGTTCATGGTGCGCTGCGGCACCTTGGAAAGCAGAGTTTTTCCGGCCCAGATACCGACAAAGGTCGTCGTAGCCAGCGCCGCGGTAGCCCCCAACCAGACGGGTAGCGGCGGTTCGGTGGCACCCAATCCGGCTACAGAGATTTGTGTCTTGTCGCCAAACTCGGCCAGAAAAATCATCAGAAAGGTGGTCAGAAAAATGCCGTGCCCGGATTTTTTCTCGACGATCTCGTCGTCGTCCTCTTCCTTGGCCAGGAGGTTTTTCAGACCGAATACCGCAAAAAGGATAGCCACGGCTATGGCCAACACCTGCTCCGGAATCCATTGCCCGGCCACCGCACCAAAAATGACAGCGATTGCATTCAGAGCGGAAAAAGCCACGACAGCACCCCAAAAGACGGGGCCATGTCGATGTCGCGCCGCCAGAGTCATGCAAACCAGCTGACTCTTGTCGCCAAACTCGGCAACCGCAACAAGCGCGTAGGCGGCCGCCGACACTGTCCAGCCTCTAGCCCAATCAACCGTGGGCAGGGTTTGATCAAGCCATTGCCTGGCCTCGGCAATCAGATCACAGGCCATATCGGATCACCTTGGGATTAGGGGGGAGTTAGGCATGCGGTCTGTGTAAATGAAGTTGAGCGCGAAGCGGTACTAAAATCACTTGAGTCAGGTCAAGGATTCAGATGCAGGCACGGTAGGCGAGGCACCGAAACCATTCCAAAAAGGAGTCTATGGGTGAAGGACAGAATACAGAAGGTCTGACTTCATCTAGCCCTGCTCAAGCCCCGCCTCGGCCATTGCCACGGCACGAAACACCGCCCTCCCCTTATTGAGGGTCTCCTCCCATTCATTGAGCGGGATGGAGTCATGGACAACGCCGGCACCGGCCTGAATATGCAGGACACCGTCCTTGATGACGGCAGTCCGGATGGCGATGGCGGTATCGAGGTTTCCCGACCAGCCGACATAGCCGACCGCACCAGAATAAACACCCCGCTTGACCGGCTCCAACTCGCCAATGATCTCCATGGCGCGGATTTTTGGGGCACCGCTGACCGTACCAGCCGGGAAAGTAGCTCTGAGCACATCGAAGGCATCCCTGCCCTCGGTCAGCCGCCCGGTCACATTCGAGACAATGTGCATGACGTGGGAATAGCGTTCGATGATCATCTTGTCGGTAACCCGAACCGAGCCGGTCTCGGACACTCGGCCGGCGTCATTGCGACCCAGATCGATGAGCATCAGGTGCTCGGCAACCTCCTTGGGGTCGGCCAGCAGATCCTTTTCCAGCGCCTGATCTTCCTCCGGTGTCTTGCCCCGACGTCGGGTGCCGGCAATGGGTCGGACAGTCACATTATTGTCTTCCAGCCGCACGAGAATTTCCGGCGATGAACCCACAATATGGAATGCACCCAGATTCAGGTGGAACATATAGGGCGAGGGATTCAGGCAGCGGAGCGCACGATACAGATCCAGCGGGGCGGCCGAAAACGGAATGGACATGCGCTGGGAAAGCACGACCTGCATCACATCGCCCTCGACGATGTATTCCTTGATGCGTCGCACCCCGTTCTCGAAGCCTTCCTGGGTAAATCCGGATACAAAATCGGCTTCATCGACAACCTTGGCCTGGCTGGGCTTTACTTCGGGCAGTCGATTATTTCGCAAGCCGCGAATGATGCCATCGAGATGACTCTCTGCCTTGGTCAGCGCATCAACTTCGGCGGGATCGGCGTGAGTAATGAGCACCAGCCGACCCTTGAGATTGTCGAACACCAGCACATCCTCCGACACCATCAATACGATGTCGGGCGCACCGATGGGATCGGGCTTGTCGGCGCGCAACTGCGGCTCGATATAGTGAATCGTCTCGTAGCCAAAATAGCCGACCAGTCCGCCGGTAAAGCGCGGCAAGCCCTCGATATCCGGCACCCGGTAGCACGCCGCGAATTCGCGAATCCAGTCCAGCGGATCATCAACACTGAGTGTTTCATCCACCTTGCCATCGCGCTCGATCGTGATGGACAGCCCACACACACTTATGACGGTGCGGCAGGGTAAGCCGATGATCGAATAGCGCCCCCATTGCTCGCCGCCATGTACAGACTCGAACAGATAGGAATACGGGGCGTCGGCCAGCTTCAGATAGGCACTCAGCGGCGTATCCAGATCAGCCAGCACCTCACGGGTAATCGGAATCCGGTTGTAACCCTGTTGGGCATAGTGCTGGAACTGTTCGGGTGTCATCGGTTGTTGGCCTTTGAATGAGCGGCTTGGGCAAACGCCGGGGCGTTCAATGTCATGGTAGATATTGCCTGCATCAGCTGGTCACGGCTTCTGGCATCGGATGGAGCGGTGCCGTGTCCACCCGGCCGGGCAACTCGGCCAGTGAATCCAAAATCAGATCGGGCAGCAAAGCCTCGACACCCTTGCCGCCATGATAGCCATAGGGCACGCAGGCCAGCATGAAACCAGCCCGGCGAGCCGCTTGCGCGTCGGCTGCTGAATCACCCACCATCAAACTGTCTGAGGGGGATGCACCCAGTCGCTCGGCGGTCTTGAGCAGAGGTTCGGGGTCGGGCTTGTTGTTCGTGAACTGATCGCCGGATGCCACGGCATCGAAAAAATCAGCTATGCCTAACTGCCTGAGCAGGGAAAGCGTGAAACGCGAGTGCTTGTTGGTCACGCAAGCCAGAGTTATCGACCGTTGACGAAGTTGCTGGAGACATTCGAGCGCACCATCGTAAAGCCGTGTCTTGTGGCACAAGTTGGCCGCATAAATCTCCATACACAAGGCCAAAGCTTCGGGGAAACCCTGAGGTTCGGCATCCGGCCACTGCTCACCTGTCAGGGCTCGCTTGACCAGCATGGGCATGCCGTTACCGATCCACCCGCGAACCTTTGCCTCCCCCGCCGGAGGCCGACCCAGTCGGGCCAGCATCTCGTCGATGGCATGCGCCAGGTCCGGCGCGCTGTCGACCAGCGTGCCGTCCAGGTCAAAGACGATCAGTGATGGCCGCCGCCGCAGCATCCGCCCGATTGTGCCTTGGGTAGTTCGGCCTTGGCCAGCTCCTCACGCATGGCCTTGATGACGCTGTCGTAGCGGTTCGGATCACTGTCCTTGCCAGCGCCGAACACGGCCGAACCGGCAACGAAGGTATCGACACCCGCCTCCGCCACCTCGCGGATATTGGCCGGGCCGACACCACCATCGATCTCCAGACGAATATCACGGCCCGATGCCTTGATGATCTGGCTGACATGGCGCGCCTTGTCCAGCACATAGGGAATGAACTTCTGGCCGCCGAAACCCGGGTTCACCGACATCAGCAGAATCATGTCGATCTTGTCGAGCGTGTACTCCAGCACATCGATCGGCGAAGCCGGGTTGAACACGAGACCAGCCTTGCAACCGGATTCCTTGATCAGGCCCAGGGTGCGATCAACATGCTCGGACGCTTCCGGATGGAACGTGATGTAGCTAGCGCCGGCCTTGGCGAAATCGGGAATGATACGGTCCACCGGCTTGACCATCAGATGCACATCGATCGGTGCGGTCACACCATACTTGCGCAGTGCCTCGCAGACCAACGGGCCAATGGTGAGATTGGGCACGTAGTGGTTATCCATAACATCGAAATGGACGACATCGGCGCCAGCCTTGAGGACGTTGGCCACTTCCTCGCCCAGGCGGGCAAAGTCGGCGGACAGGATGGAGGGGGCAATCCAGGGTGTATTCATATGAGTGGCTCGCTCAAAAAACAAAAGCCGGTGTGCCATACGCACCCCGGACCTGATTCAGACTTCGGCGCGGAATACCGCCAGCAAGGCCGAATCTGAAAGTTGGCCTATTTTCACACTTGCCCCGGATGCCGGCAAGCTGAGCCGGAACAGGCCTATGCCGCCAGCTACTCTAAATCCCAGCCGAATTCTCGCAATGGTCGACTGCTAGAATTGCCGTTCCGTTGTTCTCCTTCCCTACCGCCAGCATGACCAGCCCCCAAAAAACCCTCGTCCTTGTCGACGGGTCGTCCTTTCTGTACCGCGCCTTCCATGCCTTGCCGCCGCTAACCAACTCCCGCGGCCTGCCGACCGGCGCAGTGGTCGGCGTCGCCAACATGTTGCGCAAGCTGATTGCCGCCTATCCAGGCGCCCACATCGGCATCGTCTTCGATGCCCCGGGTCGCACCTTCCGCGACGATCTGTTTGAAGCCTACAAATCACACCGCCCGCCGATGCCGGATGAACTGCGCAGCCAGATCGACCCGCTGCATGCCGTAATCCGCGCCATGGGGTTGCCGCTGCTGATCGAAAGCGGCGTCGAGGCCGACGATGTCATCGGCACGCTGGCGCTACGAGCCGCCGCCGAGGGCTACGCCGTCATCATTTCCACCGGCGACAAGGACATGGCGCAGCTGGTCGATGAGCGCATCATCCTGGAAAACACCATGTTCGATACGCGGCTGGATAGGGAGGGCGTCATCGCCAAGTTCGGCGTACCGCCGGAGCGCATCATCGACTACCTCGCCCTGGTCGGCGACACCTCGGACAACATTCCCGGCGTGCCCAAGGTCGGGCCGAAGACGGCGGCGAAATGGCTACAGCAGTATGGCTCGCTCGACGCCCTGATCGAGCAGGCCGATAGCGTCACCGGCAAGGTTGGTGAAAACCTGCGCGCCAGCCTGGAACAGATTCCGCTGTCCCGGCAATTGGCCACCATCCGCTGCGACCTCGAATTGCCCCTGACCCCGGCCGAACTGGCCTGCGCGCCGATGGACATTCCCGTATTGCGCGCCTTGCTCAAGGAACTGGAAATCAATAGCTGGCTGCGGCAACTGGACGCCTCGAACGACCCACCACCCGCAACATCAGGCCCACCCGCCGAAGCCGAGTCGACACCACGACACTACGAAACCATACTGACCGAGGCCGAACTGGATCGCTGGCTGGACAAGCTGGCGCAGTCAGCGCTGTTCGCCTTCGACACCGAGACCACCAGCCTCGACTACACCCAGGCCCGCATCGTCGGCGTCTCATTTGCCGTCACCCCGGGCGAGGCCGCTTATGTGCCGCTGGCGCATAACTACCCCGGCATGCCGGTGCAGCTCGACCGCGACCGGGTTCTGGAAAAACTGCGGCCGCTGCTGGAAGATCCCGACCGACCCAAACTCGGCCAGAACCTCAAGTACGATGCCCATGTGCTGGCTAATCACGGCATCACGCTGCGCGGCATCCGCCACGACACCATGCTCGAATCATATGTGCTGGACAGCACCGCCAGCCGGCATGATATGGACTCGCTGGCCCGTCATTACCTCGGTGTGACCACCATCAGCTACGAGGATGTCGCCGGCAAGGGCGTCAGGCAGATTCCGTTCGAGCAGGTTGGTATAGCCGAGGCCAGCGCCTACGCCGCCGAGGACGCCGACATCACCCTGCGCCTGCATGAACAGCTATGGCCCGGCCTCTGCGCGGTACCGGCCCTGCAGCGAGTCTACGAAACGCTGGAAATGCCGCTGGTGCCGGTGCTCGAACGCATCGAGCGCACCGGTGTCCTGGTGGATGTGTTCATGCTGGCGGAACAGAGCCGCGAATTGGCAGGGCGAATGCTGGAACTGGAACGCGAAGCCCATGCGCTTGCCGGCAGCCCTTTCAATCTCGGCTCGCCCAAGCAAATTCAGACCATCCTTTACGACAAGCACAACCTGCCGGTACTGAAGAAAACACCCAAGGGCCAGCCCTCGACCGACGAATCAGTGCTGGCGGAACTGGCGGAATCCTTCGACCTGCCGCGACTCATTCTCGAATACCGCTCGGTATCCAAGCTGCGCTCAACCTACACGGAAAAGCTGCCCCAGCAAATCAACAAGAAGACCGGCCGGGTTCATACCTCCTATCATCAGGCGGTCGCGGCGACTGGCCGGCTGTCCTCCTCCGACCCGAACCTGCAAAACATCCCGGTGCGTACCGCCGAGGGCCGGCGCATCCGCCAAGCGTTCATCGCCCCGCCCGGTTACCGCCTGCTGGCGGCCGACTATTCGCAGATCGAATTGCGCATCATGGCCCACTTCTCCGGCGACCCGAACCTGCGGGCGGCCTTCGCCGAAAACGCCGACGTCCATCGCCACACGGCGGCAGAGGTGTTTGGCATCTCCCAGGATCAGGTCACGCCGGACCAGCGCCGCTCGGCCAAAGCCATCAATTTCGGGCTGATCTACGGCATGTCGGCCTTCGGACTGGCCAAGCAACTCGGTGTCGACCGCACTCTGGCCCAGCGCTACATCGATACCTACTTTCAGCGCTATCCCGGCGTAAAAGCATTCATGGACCAGAGCCGCGAGAGCGCCCGCGAGCAGGGTTATGTCGAAACCCTGCTCGGCCGGCGGCTGTATGTGCCCGACATCAATGCCCGCAATGGCCAGCAGCGACAATACGCCGAACGCACCGCCATTAACGCGCCGATGCAAGGCACTGCCGCCGACATCATCAAGACAGCCATGATCACCGTAGACCGCTGGCTGCAAGATTCCGGCGCCCCGGCGCGAATCATCATGCAGGTCCACGACGAACTGGTGTTTGAAGTGGCAGAGTCCTACGTCGAGGAAGCGCGCCGGATTATTCCCGGTCTGATGTCCCAGGCTACCGAGCTATCCGTGCCGCTGCTGGTCGATGTCGGCGTCGGCGGCAATTGGGATGAGGCCCATTGAATTGATAGGTCAGGCGGTTTGATCAGCTCCATCCACAAGCTGGGCCATTAGCCGCCGACCTGGGACCGGAGCCCACGATGCAATACGGGATAATTGGATTTCTTATTACCTGTTGCCCTTGGCTTGATTATGCGTCCGGCACAGCACCTGGCAGTTGCCGGCAAATCTCCTTGACCGTCAGACCGGCCTCAACGCGCCCCAGCGCATCCATGATGCTGACTATCCGTAAATCTCGACTTCTTCATGTAGAGCACTCCTCAGTGCCGGAAATTCTACTTTTCACCCCCACCCATTCCAGAGGTGGAGTACCTATCAAGCGCCGCCCCCCTTCCTCTTCCATCTAAAATATCTGCTTAAGGACTGGACCTTTTGAGATCCCCTTTTATCCTGATTTGGCATAACCATAGGTCACCCAATGCCCCCCAGTTTGAGATCGACAGATTCACCTGTCTGGTTGTTAAGAGGTTTCCTGCTGACCGGATTCTTGTTGATGGGCCAACTGATTTCCGGCTGTTCATCACAGATCAGCGTCGACCGGGTCGATACCCAGGAGGCCTATGCCATCCAGACCCGCAATGCGCTGTCATCCGGTGTTCCCTCGCAGGCGTCCAAGACGGTGCTCAGACGCAAGGGGCTCCGGGATCGCTTCGACCTGAATCCAGTGGGGGTATTGGCCGAGCTGCACCGGACTCTGAATCCGCGCGAAGACATTGACCAACTGTTTGCCTTGTCAGAACTCTCTTTCCTGACCGCTGATCAGACCGGGGACCGTAGCCATTACTTGGCCTCAGCGATTTATGCCTGGGCGCTCTTGTTTCCTGGGGATAACGGTGGCGAACGCTTACCTGAAGCGGATGCCCGTTTGCGGCTGACTTACGATTTGTACAACCAGGCCATCACCAAGGCTCTGTCAACAGGGGCAACGGATAGCGAGATTCGCCTGACTCCTGGAACCCACAAACTCCCGTTTGGCACTCTGCGGCTTGGGCTGAATTCAAAGGGCCTCGAATGGGGTGGCTATCGCCTGGAGCATCTGTTGCCCACCAATATGTTGGCGGTCGATGGGTTGAGAAACCGCTATCACAAACTGGGGCTGGGTGCGCCGCTGGCAGCCAGCCTGTCACGAAGTGCTGTTCATAAAGTGGTCGGCTCTGAACGGGTTGGACCCTACACCAAGGTGCCGGTCACATTACTGATGCGACTTGATAATCCGCGCCAGAGTCTCACTCGCGGCCGGCTGAACGGACAATTGGAGCTGTTTGCATCAGACCAGACCAAAACCGTGGAGATCGAAGGTGCCCGGCGTCCGCTGGAATCCGATACCACCGCAGCAATGGCCTATCAAATTGATGAAAGCCCGTTGTATGACATGGAGATCAGCGGATTCATGTCGGGCGGCATCCTGAAAAATTTCCAGAGGCAGAGCGAGGAGAGCGATGGACTTTTCACCTTCCGGCCTTACCGCAAGGGCCTTATTCCGATAGTTTTGGTCCACGGCACCGCATCCAGTCCGGCGCGCTGGGCGGAATTGATCAATGAACTTCAGGCAGATCCCCACATCCAGGAGCGTTACCAGATCTGGCTATTCACTTATGACTCGGGCAACCCCATCGGCATCAGTGCCGGGCGTCTGCGAACTGCTCTAAACAATGCGGTGCAGGAATTTGACCCGCAGGGCCACGATTCAGCCCTTCACAATATGGTGGTGATCGGCCACAGCCAGGGTGGACTGCTGACCAAGCTGACCAGCATCAACAGCGGTGACCGCTTCTGGAAGATACTGAGCGACAAACCGCTAGCCGAACTGAAGCTCGACAATGAGTCTCGGGGATTGATTCAGAAAACCATGTTCTACACCCCGCTTCCTTTCGTGAAGCGGGTGGTGTTCATTGCTACCCCGCATCGCGGCGCCCTGCTGGCTTCAGGGCGCATCGGTTCGATGGCTGCCAAACTGGTGACCTTACCGTTCAATCTCTTTGGCAAGGCTGCAGAAATGGTCACCCAGACCGGTGAGGAGCGTCTGGTCAACCATATCAGGCATCCGCCGACAGCCGTGGATAACATGAACCCGGACAATCCCGCGCTGAAGGTACTGAGCAGCATCCCCGTTCCGCAAGAAACTCCGGCGCACTCCATCATTGCAGTGGAAGGCAATGGCCCAAAGGAATCCGGGGATGACGGTGTCGTGGCCTACCGCAGCGCGCACATCGATGAAGCCGTTTCAGAGAAGGTCGTGCGCTGGAATCACTCCTGCCAGGCTCAACCGGAGGTGATCGAGGAAATTCGGCGCATCCTGCTGTTACATGCGGGCGCGACAGCGGCCCCGGGTCCGTGACTTTTCGGCCCCTCAAATTGGTCTTCTTTAGTTTGCTGACGGGTCTGCTGCTGGCCGGCCTGACCACTTGGGGTGCACTCGCGTTGTTCTTTCTGGCGCCGGGACCGCCAGCACTGCGGTCCGGACTGGCCATCGCGTACGGTTTTTTTGGGCTGCTGGCGACCGCAGGCTGGTTCCTGCGTAGCTGGCGACGGCTGGCCGGCATCACCTTCGGACTGTTACTGCTACCCGTTCTTGCCGTCTACAACAGCGCCGAGCCACGGAACGATCGCGACTGGCAGCCGGATGTGGCCCTTTTGCCTTACGCTACCTTTGACGGTGACCGGGTTACGGTCCACAACATTCGCAACTTCGACTACCGATCAGAGACGGACTACATCCCCGCCTACTATGACCGGACTTTTGATATCACGCGGCTTGACCGGGTCGATCTGGTGGCGGCGTACTGGATGGGGCCGGAAGTGGCCCACTTGTTCCTGACCTTTGGTTTTGGAGCAGATCACCTCGCCATCTCGATTGAGGCACGCAAAGATAAGACCCGGCCCTATGCCACGCTGCCCGGCTTCTTTCGGCAGTATGAACTGGTTTATGTGGTCGGTGATGAGCGTGACGTGATCCGTTTGCGGACCAATTATCGCGCCGACCCGCCGGAACAGCTCTATCTGTATCCGCTGAAAATACCTATCGACAATGGACGACGTATCTTTCTTGAATACGTCCGTGATATGAACGCGCTCCGGGAACATCCCCGCTTCTACAACACGCTGACGACAAACTGCACGACGATGATTCTCAAACATGCCATGGTGAATCCAGACCATGTGCCCTACTCATGGAAAGTGCTGCTCAGTGGCTATGGGCCGGAATATCTCTATGACATGGGCCGTCTCGACCGGACGCTCCCATTTGCCGAACTGCGGGATCGGGCACATATCAACGCGGCTGCCAGGGCGGCTGACCAATCCCTTGAGTTTTCCCGGCTGATTCGGAAATAGGCGCTGGCGAAAATCGGGCCGGAAATACCCGATTGCCGAATAACAGCCCCTTTCGAAGTGCTCTACAATCCAGACTCATACCAAAACAGATCGGAAGCAGCGTCAATGAATCCCCCATTACGGGAAGACGAAAACACAATAGAGACTCCCGAGGAGATGGTCTCCGGCACCGACTCCCATGAACGCCTGCTCGAAGCATTCGTGGGACCGAATGCCGCCCATTACCTCCTCACCTGGGACGCGATGCACGAACGGCGCTGGTCATGGAACTGGTCGGCCTTTTTCTTTGGTGAAGGCTGGTTGCTTTACCGAAAGATGTACCTTTTTGCCATTCTATTCAGTGTGACTCGCTTAGTCCTGACCCCTTACCTGAGTTCTATCAAGTTCTTCAGCGATAGTTTGTTGAACCAGGCCATTCCCCTGCTCTTTCCCTACACGATGATTCTTAATGTTGTTCTCGGAATTTACGCCAATCATCTGTACCGAAACCATGCAGAAAAGAAAATTAGCGGGACCATTGCGGCATTCAAACCAGAGCGGCGGTTGCTCGGCGTTCAATCCAAGGGGGGCGTAAGCCTTCTCGCGTTGCTATGGATCCCGGTAATTGCGATCCTCGAACATCTAGTGCTGTTTCTGCTGGAAAATAATTTCTCATTCCATTGGACGGAAATCACGCAATCATTTTGAGCCCTACACTGTTGAATGTGAACGCCAAAGTCGCGCCCGACAGAATCGACTCGTAATAACAATCCAACACCAAGCGGAGACAGGCATGGCTGAAGCCAGCAAAAACCATCAGAACCACAGATCGTCTGGTAAATCGAATACGCCTCCCAATGCTGAGCCAATCAAGTTGGGCGATGTTCCGGCACTCGATGACCAGACTCTGGACAAGCTATTCAACTGGTTGCATACCATTGATGATGTGAGAATCGCCGGACACCAAAACAAATTGCCCCGTTGGGTTTATGTCGTAGCCTTGCTCTTGATCTTCTTCTGAAATAACAAACCCATGCGAAAAATCATGAATATGCCTTTACGCCTTTTGCTGATAGCGGCATTGACCACGGCCATTAGTGCCTGCTCATTCAAGCCCACGTTGGGCATGACTTACACCGACTTCGCCGACCTGTCACAGAGGACCATGCGCGGAAAACCAGAATTAGCGGAGTATGCGGGGCCGAATGATTTTATTGTTCAGGTGGATCAGCGCCAGACGAGCAAACGGATTCATGGCGTGGTGGGTAACAGCGAGGAGGACTTTTTCTACCTGTTCAAGAATGGCCGATTAACAAGCGTTATGACCGGCTCACAATACGAGCGAATCAAGACCAAACGAGATTTCATTCCGTCGAGGGACACTGTTGAGTCGGCTGACGATTTTTGAGTCGATTTGTATTAAACAATAGCCTGAATTGGTGTGCTGCCACCAAGCATGGCCCTTGGGCAGTGACATATCGGCAGCTTTTAAAATTCCGGCACCAATCTGTAGCTACCGAGCTAAAAGGTGCGGGGGGGGAGGCTCAAAAATTTTCCGCTCCCCCTATCTGGTTACACGCACGGCTATCGCATCCCTCTCCTCCATACGCCCAGGCTTCAACACTTAACCATGCAATATTGGGACGATTGTAAAAGTCACCAGCTATTTTTGACTCATTGACCTGCGATGGCAGCTGTCAGATCAGACAGCCACTATTGAAAGCGCACTACAGGCCGTCCCGCCCACCGTAATGCCCGTGGCTCCGGTGAACTTCTGACCCGTCAGTGTGTGTGATGTCGGTGCCGCCCGCCACCGGACCCGTCGAGGGGCCGATCAAGCTGATTCTAGGGATCCGGGGGGTAGTAAAGGGCGCGATTGTTGCTTATATCGGACGCATAAAGCCCGCCGTCACTGTCAAGGACCATTTGACGCGGACCGTTCATGCTATTGGTGCTGATTCCCCCGTTGTTTGAGGTAGCGGTTGTAAAGCTGCCGCCTTGGCCGTAGACCCGGTCCGCTGTGGTGCTGCCCGCCGGGTAGTGAAGAATGCGGTTGTTGCCGGTGTCCGCCACATAAAGCCCGCCGGTACTGTCAACTAAGGCGAAAGAGCTAAGGCTGAGGCTATTGGCGCTGACTCCCCCGTTGTTATCCGTATTGGATGTAAAGCTCCCGCCCTGGCCGTAGACCCGGTCCGCTGTGGTGCTGCCCGCCGGGTAGTGAAGGACGCGGTTGTTGTAGTAATCGCCCACATAAATCCCACCGGCACTGTCAAGGTCTATGCCATAGGGAAAATACAGGCTATTGGCGCTGATTCCCCCTTTGTTTGAGGTATTGGTTGTAAAGCTGCCGCCCTGGCCGTAGACCCGGTCCGCTGTGGTGCTTCCATCCGGGTAGTGAAGGACGCGCTTGTTGGCGGAATCGCCCACATAAAGTCCGCCGGCACTGTCAACGGCGACGCCAATGGGGAAGAACAAGCTATTGGCGCTGATCCCCCCGTTGTTAGCCGTATTGGTTGTAAAGCTCCCGCCCTGCCCGTAGACCCGATCCGCTGTGGTGCTGCCCGCCGGGTAGTGAAGGACGCGGTGATTGGAGCCATCGGCCACATAAAGCCCACCGTCACTGTCAGTGGCTAGCATCCTGGGGTTCGACAGGGAATTGGCGCTGATTCCTCCGTTGTTTGCTGTACCGGTTGTAAAGCTGCCGCCTTGGCCGTAGACCCGGTCCGCTGTGGTGCTGCCCGCCGGGTAGTGAAGGACGCGGCTGTTGAATGCATCGGCCACATAAATCCCGCCGGTACTGTCACCGGTTACGCCATAGGGTCCTGAAATGCAATTCGCGCTGATTCCCTCGTTGTTACTCGTATTGCTTGTAAAGCTGCCGAGCTGCCCGTAGACCACCGTTGCTGTGGTGGAGGGCAGTGACATGGCCTGAGAGATCAGGCCGAGCCACAACAAAAACACCAGTAATAATCTGTTCATAGTGGTCACTCGACCCTGATAATTCATCAATGCCTGCATGTCGTCGTTGGCATGACGGCTTTCAATAACCCGGAAAGCGTGCAACCGCTGGTGCAGGCGGTGTTTCGACAAAAAAACCGGGACAGGTTATTGGGCACCTGCCCCATTCATTCATTACTCACCGCCGATCAGTGCGGTGTCATTCTCCGGCTCTTCCAGCCAGCCATCGCCATCAGGCTTAGCATCATGATGATCTGCGCCCATTCTCCGAGGGTGGGGATGGGGTTGGCTGCGGTGTAGGTAAATACCGTGGTCGCTGTACTGGTGCCGCCGGGGGTGGTAACCAGGATGCTGGCGCTGCCTGCACTGCCGGCTGGGGTGGTGCAGGTGATGGTGGTGGCGCTGACGACGACAAGGTTGGTACAGGCGTTGCCGCCGATGGTGACGGCTGTGGCGCCGGTGAAGTCGCTGCCGGTGAGGGTGATGGCGGTGCCGCCGGTCAGGGGGCCGGTGCTGGGGGCGACGGCGGATACGACGGGCGCGGGGGTGTAGGTGTACTCCGCTGGGGCGGTGGTGACTCCTGCGGGGGTGGTGATCGAGATGCTGGCGTTACCGGGTACGCCGGGGGGGCTGGTGCAGGTGAGAGTGGAGTCGCTGATGACGATGAGGTTGGTGCACGCCTGACCGCCGATGGTGACGGATGTGGCGCCGGTGAAGCCGCTGCCGCTGATGGTGAGGGTGGTGCCGCCTTCGGTGGAGCCGGTGTTGGGTGAGACGGATGCAATGACGGTTGCGGATTCGTAGGTATACAGGCTGTTCGCTGCGTTGGTGCCGCCTGCTGTGGTGACGAGGACGCTGGCTGCGCCGGCGGTCCCGGCCGGGGTCACACACGTGAGGGTGGTGTCGCTGATGACGAGAAGGTTGGTACAGATTGCACCAGCCACCGTGACCTCTAGAACGGTAGACGTGCTGGTGGCTTTTGTCGGCATCCGGCAAGGAAGAGTATCGGGGCCCAGGGTCAGGGTGTTGCAGGCAATGCCGGCCTTGATGACATTGGTTATTTCAGTGGATGCGGTATCCATAAAGCCGGTGCCGGTAACGGTGATGGTCGTGCCGCCTGCGCTGGTGCCGGAATTGGGGGTTACGGCGGTGACCGTGGGAGCGGCGACGTAGGTAAACACCACGCCGGTGCTGTTGGTACCGCCGGGGGTGGTGACGAGAATGCTGGCGCTGCCCTCCCCTGCCGGTGTGGTGCAGCTGAGGCTGGTGTCGCTGATGACAATCAGGTTGGTGCAGAGATTGCCGCCGATGGTGACTGAGGTGGTGCCGGTGAAGCCGCTACCCGCCAGGGTGATAGTCGTGCCGCCGCCGATGGGGCCGGCGTTGGGGCTGGGCGGTGAGGAGATTTCGGGCGTTGGGGCATAGGTGAACACTGCACCGGTGCTGCTGGTGCCGCCGGGGGTGGTGACGAGAATGCTGGCGCTGCCCCCCCCTGCCGGTGTGGTGCAGCTGAGGCTGGTGTCGCTGATAACAATCAGGTTGGTGCAGAGATTGCCGCCGATGGTGACTGAGGTGGTGCCGGTGAAGCCGCTACCCGCCAGGGTGATAGTCGTACCGCCGCCGATGGGGCCGGCTGTGGGGCTGGGCGGTGAGGAGATTTCGGGCGTTGGGGCATAGGTGAACACTGCACCGGTGCTGCTGGTACCGCCGGGGGTGGTGACAACAATGTTGGCATTACCTGCCGTGCCGGCTGGGGTGGTACAGGTGAGGCTGGTGCAGGCATTACCACCGATGGTCACGGCACTGGTGCCGGTGAAGCCGCTGCCAGTCAGAGTGATAGTCGTACCACCGGCAATCGGGCCGGCGTTGGGGGTCGGCGATGAGGTCGTTGGTACTTCGGCATAGGTGAATACCGCACCGGCTGTGCTGGTGCCGCCGGGGGTGGTGACAACGATGTTGGCGTTGCCTGCCGTGCCGGCTGGGGTGGTACAGGTGAGGCTGGTGTCGCTGTTGACGACGACACTGGTACACGCATTGCCGCCGATGGTGACGGCACTGGTGCCGGTGAAGCCGCTACCCGTCAGGGTGATGCGGGTGCCACCGGCAATCGGGCCTGCATTGGGGCTGGGCGCTGAGGTCGTTG
>Ga0181554_1001901_pt1 | contig 19114 bp, 15 predicted proteins | sample 011ome_16_FD_145602 | JGI IMG/M metagenome (GOLD analysis project Ga0181554, IMG submission 145602) | Coastal salt marsh microbial communities from the Groves Creek Marsh, Skidaway Island, Georgia - 011503CT metaG (spades assembly) | ecosystem: Environmental > Aquatic > Marine > Intertidal zone... | reverse complement strand
ATCAATGATCCGCATGTCCCCCCGGGTGATGGGCCACGCCCTGCATGATGACTTGCCATTGCTGGCGCAGGGAATCCATATCAAACCCCGATTCGGTGAGCTTGAGCCCTTTGTTGGTCATCATCAGCCCCATTAACAGGACCAATACCCCCGAAATCCGCAACAGTTCATTCATCATTCGATGCGAAAGCAGGTGGGCAAAAAAACCAAACGTCAGCAGCGGACCCAGAGTCCCCAGACAAAAAAACATCAGCAGCAAGGCACCCTCGCGCGGGCTGCCAGTACCTGCCGCCATGATGTACATGGCCTGCAGAGGACCACAACCCAGCAAAAAGCCGGTCAAAAGACCGGTGAGCAGCGGTTTGGGCTGTCTTCGCATACCAGCATGCACCCCCCGCATGAAGTATTTGGGAAAAACCCAGTTCAACCATGACGGTCCGCTAAAAAGATCCAGCATCCTCAAGCCATACAGCACCAGGAAGATCCCGGCCGCGACCGCGACACCACCCCGCATGAATGGGGTGATAGTGATCAATGCCCCCAACAAACCGAAGACGGCCCCCAGGACGCTATAGGAGACCGTCTTGCCAAAGGCATATTCAACATGGGCAAGCACCCTGCCCGCTCGGCTTTTGCTGGCGGAGGCGGAGGCGGTGGCGTAGGACACCACGAAACTGCCGCACATGCCGATGCAATGAAAGCCGGTCAGAAACCCCACTAGCAATATCATCGAATAACTCACCTGCGGGTCATTCATCTGCATCATGACACCGGGCATCAGGCTCTTGCCCCAGAAAACGATCCCGCCGATAACCACAAACAAGGCCAGCGTTTTGAGTGCTTTCATCAGCCATTGTCCAGCTGCTGATTGGGCCGCCGAAGCACCGCTAAAGCTCACGGCATAGCCCTTGTCCTCGATTGCCATGACTATCTGACCCAACTTCACCAAGGCATCATCAAAATCAACATCTACCCAGGCCCCCGAGTGATTGGCCTTGGCCGCCAGGACTCCAGAGATGGATTTCAGTGCGTCTTCAAGAATGGTCTCGCAACCGGCGCAACGCATCCCGATGATAGGCAGGTGCTCTTTTCTAAGTGTCATGGCATGTGATCCGGCAAAAAGGACGCCGGCATAAAAACCGGGTCTGTGGAGTGGACCTAACAACAAGTCAGGGGTTGAGTTTGCCCGGCATCGTCTCAAACGTCTTCATGCCGCCACTCAGTATTCTGGCCTGGAGGCCATTTTGCAGCAGGATGCGAAGCCCATAGTAAGCCCGTTGGCCGACACCGCAAACCAGCCAACATTCGCGATCACTCGGCAATTCGGTAACTCTGGTGCGCAAGCTCTCCAAAGGAATATTGATGGCACGTTCGATATGACCCGCCTCGAATTCAGCAGGGCTCCGCACATCAACAATGATCGCATCCGTGCTGTTCAGCTGGCTCCAATCGGCCAACCGCAGATCACCCCGCAGCAGATTTCCGGCGATCATGCCGCACATATTCACCGGATCCTTGGCCGCACCATACTGGGGGGCATAGCAAAGCTCGGCCTGCTCCAGATCAAATACGGTACCGCCCAACTGGAGCGCCATTGCAATAACATCAATGCGCCGGGCCACGTCAGCTTCGCCCACGGCCTGAGCCCCCAGGATCCGGCCGTCTTGTCTGGAAAACAGCAACTTCAGATGAATGGGTTTGGCATCAGGAAAATAGGAGGCGTGATTACCGGGATGAAGGTAGACCCTTTCATAGTCCGTGATACCGTTCTTGATGAGTGATCGCTCACTGGCCCCGGTCGAGGCAATGGTCAGACCGAACACGCCGCAAACGGCTGTCCCTTGCACGCCACGAAATGTCATTTGGGTTCTCGGAGAACACTTATCGCCAGCCAATGCCGCAAGAATGGCGCTGGCAGCGATACGACCCTGACGATTAGCCGGCCCCGCCAGCGGAATTGGCTCCCTTGCATCAGTGACGATATCGTCGCTGGCAACCACATCCCCTACCGCCCAGATATGTGGATCACTGGTTTGCATGGTTGCATCAACACACACCGCCTGGTTGGGGCTGAGCCTAAGGCCCGCCTGTTTAGCAAGACTTGAATTGGGTTTCACACCAATCCCGAGTATCACCAGATCGGTTTCGAGAACTTGACCGTCCGAGATCGTCACCTTGAGTCGACTATCCTTTGGTCGATCAAAAGACTGCACCGCCTGCCCCAAAAGCAGCTTGACGCCATGCTTTCTGAGCCGGTCCTCGGCGTAGACCGCCATTTCCGCATCAAGCACCGGCAGGATATGCGACCCCAACTCGACCAGCGTCACATCAAGCCCACGCTGCACCAGGTTTTCGGCCATCTCCAGCCCGATCATGCCACCGCCAACCACCAGCGCATGCCGGGCATGCTCTATAGCGGCTCGAATCTTTCGGCTGTCCGGTATTGTTCGCAAGACATGAATTCCGGGCAGATCGATACCCGGCAGCGGTGGTCGCACAGGCTCCGCCCCGGTAGAAATCACCAGGGCGTCATAAGGTTCGTCATGGACTTCTCCCGTCTTGAGATTCCGGGTCCGAATCAACTGCCGATCAGCCAGGATTTCGGTGACTTCCGTCTCCAGCCGAACCGAAATATTGAAGCGATCCCGAAACAGTTCGGGTGTCGCCACCAGCAGTTTTTCCTCGGCCTGAATCACGTTACCGACAAAGTACGGCAGGCCGCAATTGGCAAAGGAGACATAAGGCCCCCGATCAAATATGACGATTTCGCACTGTTCGCAAAGCCGACGGGCGCGGGTAGCGCATGAGGCGCCACCCGCAACTCCGCCAATGACAAGAATACGCTTGGGTTTAGCGGCAGACATGGGCAGCACTGATGTGAAAGGTTTAACGATCCGTCTTTTTGATCGAGTCACAGGATTGATCAATCCCATGAGTATCGATATCGCAAACCGACTCCAGCCACATGGCATTGATTACAGCAAAAGCGGCGGCGAAACCGACGCCGAGTATCCAGGCGAAGTACCACATTTTTCTGACTCCTGATCAATAAAGAGTGTGCGAATCCTGAAGGATGGTTTTTTCCGTGATGCGGCCCCAGATGATCTTGTATACCCAGCGGGTGTACAGCAGGACGATGGGCAGAAATATCACGGTGATCCAGAACGCAATCAGCATGGTCTTGTGGCTGGAACTGGCATCCCATAAGGTCAGGCTGGAGTTTGGATCGGTGATGGAAATGAGCAGGAAGGGAAACAGGGCAAACCCGACGCTCAGTAAGGCGCCGACAACACCAAGGGAACTGAACAGGAAAGCATCCCGATCCGAGGCAGAACCCTTGCCCAGCAACCAGGCCATCAGCATGCCCGAAAAGGCCATGATGGGTGCACCGAACATCCAGGGATTCTTGAGAAAATGGCTAAACCAACCGGGACCGTGGGCCGTAACCACCTTGTTCAAGGGGTTGGAAGCAGCCGCCCTGCCAGCCATGCTGGTAATTTCAGGCCGCTCTATATCGAGATTGAGCCAGAGGATCGCGAGTGCCATACAAAACATGAGTACAGGGCCCAAAAACGCTATCGCTTGACGGGCGCGGTCTCGAACGTCGCCCCGTGTGCGCCACTTCAGGAAAAGAGCGCCGTGGAAAGTCGTGAGCAGCACCCCAATGACCCCGCACAGCAAGGCAAATGGATTGAGCAGTCCCCAGAATGATCCGTCATACATCGGACGCAAGTCCTGATCTAGATGGAACGGCAACCCGATCAGCAGATTCCCGATCAATACGCCCAGAAGAATGGGCGGCAGGGTTCCGCCAATGAACAGGCACCAATCCCAGGTATCGCGCCAGCGTTGATCCTCGATCTTGCTGCGGTAATCAAAACCCGCCGGACGGAAAAACAGAGCAAACAGGACCAGCATCATGGCGATGTAGAGTCCGGAGAACAGCGTGGCATACACGGCCGGCCAAATGGCGAAAATCGCTCCGCCCAGCAGGACCAGCCAGACCTGGTTGCCTTCCCAGGTCGCACCCACCGTGTTGATGATGACGCGACGCTCGATATCGGTCTTGCCAACAAACGGCAACAGCGTACCAATACCAAAATCGAAGCCCTCAGTCAGCGCAAAGGCAATGGCCACAACTCCGATAAAGACCCACCAGATAAGGCGTATGGTTTCGTAGTCAAACATGGCGGCTCCGGGTTAACGCAGTTGAATGAAATAGTTCCTTTAGTTGGCTGAAGATATCAATTGGCATGAGACGGCACCCCCTTGGCCTCGTGACAGTAACGCCCAGTGTGCAGGCTGCTCGGACCAAGCTTCACATACTTGATCATCAGGTAGAGTTCGATTACCAGCAGCACCGTATAGAAAATCAGGAACCCGGCAAGGCTGAACCAGAGTTGGCCCCCGGTCAGATTGGAGACACTAAGATGCGTCGGCAGAATGCCGGAAATGGTCCATGGCTGACGACCGTATTCAGCGACAAACCAGCCCGTCTCAGCGGCAATCCATGGCAGCGGTATGGCCCAGACCGCCATGCGCATTAGCCAGCGCTTCTGGTCGGCAATGCGTGTGGCGCAGTAGTAGAAAGCCATGCCAAAGATAAAGAGCATGGTGAACCCGCTGGCCACCATGATGCGGAACGTCCAGAACAGGGGCGCCACCTTGGGCAGGCTGTCGTTGGATGCCTTTTCGATCATACCCTCGTCGGCATCCACCACCCTGGAAGTGTATTTTTTGAGCAACAATCCGTAACCCAGATCCTCCTTATAGGCATCAAACGCTTGACGCGTCTCGGGGGTCTTGTCACCGGCCCTGAGCTTTAGGAGTTCATCGTAGGCCAACATGCCGCGACGAATCCGCTTGACGTTATCAGCGCGCAATTCCTTGAGTCCCTTGACCGGCTCATCGACGGATCGGGTGGCGATCAAACCCAGCAACCAGGGGAATTTGACGGCATAGTCCGTCCGCTCGGCTTCCTGGTTGGGCAGACCAACCAGCGTGAAACTGGCAGGCGCTTCTTCGGTTTCCCATTCAGCCTCGATCGCGGCCAACTTGACCTTTTGCGTCTCGCCCGAGGTATAGCCGCTTTCATCTCCCAGCACGATGACCGAGAGAATTGAAGCCAGACCGAAGGCCGAGGCAATCGAGAATGAGCGCCGAGCAAAGCCAATATCGCGCCCATTGAGCAGGTACCAGGAGCTGATCCCCAACACAAACATGGACCCTGTCACGTACCCCGCCGCCACGGTATGCACGAACTTTACCTGAGCAACAGGATTGAAAAAGATGTCGGCGAAGCTGGTCATCTCCATGCGGAGAGTTTCGTAATTGAATTCAGCCCCCACTGGGTGCTGCATCCAGCCATTGGCAATCAGAATCCATAGAGCGGACAGGCTGGTTCCGAGCGCCAACAACCAGGTCACCGTCAGATGCTGTACTTTGGTCAGCTTGTCCCATCCGAAGAAAAACAGGCCTACAAAAGTCGACTCCAGAAAGAAAGCCATCCAGCCTTCGCTTGCCAAAATGGGGCCAAAGATATCCCCCACGTAGTGCGAGTAATAGGCCCAGTTGGTGCCGAACTGAAATTCCAGCGTCAGCCCCGTGGTGACGCCCATGGCAAAGTTGATTCCGAACAGTTTGCCCCAGTAGCGCGTCATGTCCTTATAGACTTCCTTTCCCGTCATCACATAAACCGACTCCATGATGGCGAGAATGAAGGTCATCCCCAAGGTCAGGGGCACGAACAGAAAGTGATAAAGCGCCGTCATGCCAAACTGCAGACGAGACAACGTGACAATGTCATCACCGGACATGAGTATTCTCCAAAGGACTGTGGGGGGATTCTGAAGTGCCTGCCGCTGCGGGAAGCTGGAATTGCTCGGCTATATCGGGCTGGGGAGCCGCTTTTTCTCCGCCATATCGAAAAACCGCAAACCATAGCGATACTAGAAGAATGACCTTCAGCACCATGGCGGCGGTCAGTTCAAAACGAAGTGTCCCGGTCTTCAATGAGGGCAGTCTCGAGCAAGTTGACGTAGATACAGATTGGTTGGCAAAGGCAGTTTATAAGAAGAACCTTATCATATGAAACCATCCACTAAAGTGACTGAGTCACTGAAGTTCAGGCCTGGTCCATTCAAGCTGAATCACCATTAAAAGCCAGAAAAACGAAGAGGAATATGCAACGATCAGGAGATCAAAATACAGTCGACTCGAAGAACCTCATCTGTTTGACAGAAGCGGAGGACCGACCGACCATGACCGACGAATCATGCCACCCTGCGGCCGTTGGGCCGCCGCTGTCACCGCCGGAGCCCAACCATGACCAATCCCGAAGTCTGGTCCCGCTACTTTCCTGAATTTACTTCCAGCACCGAAGAAGCGCTGGCGCAATTAATGAGGGCCGCCAATCTGCTTGATCTGCCGGCGGGTCAAACCATTTTCCAACCGGGCGGCAGTTGCGGAAATTATCTTCTGGTACTTGCCGGCACGGTCCGCGTTCAGATCCTGACGCCCAGCGGGAGAGAGGTGTTGCTTTACCGAGTTAACCCGGGTGACGCCTGCATTCTCACGACCTCTTGCCTGCTCGGCGCCAATGACTACCCGGCTTTCGGCATCACCGAAACGGAGGTAAGCGCGCTGGCCATCCCGGCCGGGGCTTTCCACCAGGCCATTGGTCAATCGTCCTTCTTCAGGACCTTCGTATTCTCAGGGTTTGCCGAGCGATTATCCGGGGTCATTGTGCGAATGGAAGAACTGCTGGAGGGTGATATCGACCGCATGCTGGCCAGAACCTTGCTGGATTCTGCCCAAGATGGCAGGGTCGAGATGACCCACCAGGAGCTGGCCATTGCCATTGGTAGCGCCCGAGAGGTTGTTTCCCGACACCTGAAGCGACTGGAAAGCAGGCAATGTGTGAAGCTGTCACGCGGATCGGTAGAGCTGATCAACTCTCAAGCCCTGCAGACACTGGCCGGAGGGTCTCAATCCGAGGCATTCGCATGATCGCATCAATGCCCCGATAGCCGCCCCATCCACAACCTTGCCTGGGTTTCATTGATCGACGACTTAGTCATATAATAATTCACTAATACTATTTCACCTGAATGGGTATGCATTCAAAAACTTTGAGGCTGATCCAGGAATGACCCTTCGGTTCTCCCCCTCCTGGCGCCTTGTTTTCAGTTTGGGCTTGCTGCTTTTCTCCCAGGCCGGTCCGGGAAGGGAAATCACCAACGCACCCAAAAAGAATTCCCTGCGTAGCATTAGCCTCAACGAGGCGATTGATCTGGCCTTTGCCCAGAATCCGGATCTGGCCGCCGCTTCCGCCCGTATTGGCCAGGCCGAGTCGCGCGTGGCTGAGGTCGCTGCCGGCTTCTATCCGCAGCTCACGGCGCGGGTGGGCTATGACTACACCAGCAACCCGGCCCTGGCGTTCTCGTATATCGTCGCTCAGCGTCGTTTCAACGCCAACATGTCGGACTTCAACAACCAGATCAATAACCCGGGTTGGGTTTCGAACTTTAGACCCGAGCTGATCGGCACCATCAATCTCTATCGGGGTGGGCAGGACAATTACCTGCAGCAGGCGGCCGAGCTTGGCGTCAAGGCCAGCGAACTGGAACATGCCGCCCTGCGTAACCGATTGGCCTCAGCGGTGACGTCGGCCTACTACGCGGTATTGTCTGCCCCCAAGCAGGTCGAAGTAGCCCAGCGCTCGGTGAGCACGGTTGAGAAGGAAATGGAACTGACCCGGGTGCGTGTGGAGGAGGGCGTTGCCCTGCGCGGAGATGTTCTGTCGCTGGAGGTGCGTTCCAAGGCGGCACGCGAGGCTGAGTTGCAGGCCCGAAACAACATCAATCTGTCGCAGTCAGCGCTGAAGACGCTGATTGGAGAATCAAAAACCGAGCTACCGGCACTCCGCGAAACCGAACTGCCGATACCGGTGCTGAAAGACAACCTGCTGTCGATGTTCGATCAGGCCTTCAGCCAGCGACCTGAAATGCAGGCCGCCGAGCATCAGGTGCAGATTCGTCAGAACGAACTGGATGCCGCCAAAGGGGCTCACCTGCCCCGCGTCAATGCCTATGCCGCCTACGGCTCGAACAGCCAGACCCCCAATCCTTCGGCCTACAAGGACAATGCCAGTATTGGCATCAATGCCGAACTGGATCTGTTTGCCGGTGGTGCCGTCAATGCCCGGATTTCCGGGGCTGAACGGCGGGTGGTGGAAGCCGAGGCGGTGCAGGAGAAAACCAAGCTGGAGATCGAAAATGAAGTCCGGCAAGCCTACTCCACGCTGGAGCAGGCACTCGAGCGGGTCAAGGTGGCCGAGGCCGGGGCCAAATCAGCCGAGGAAGCCTTGCGTCTGGTCAACGAACAATACCATGGCGGTACGGCCACCGTGTCGCGCTACCTGGAAGCCGAGACCGATCGGGCCTCGGCCAATCTGCGTTCAATTGTGGCCCGTTTCGAGGCCCAAGTCGCAGAAGCACAGTTGCTTCAGGCTGTCGGGCATTGGCGATGAACCGCCACCTACCCTTCCGCTCCGCTGAACGAGACAAGGCGACCATGTCCCATAAGCTGGCCATCATTCAAAAGTCCGGGGACATGCTGGTCGATGTCTTCCACTATCTGGCCCTTTTTTGTATTGGCTCCACCATCGTCTGGTCGGCATTTCACGATTATCTCGGCATGATGGCGACTGGCCACGCCTCCCTTGAAGACATTCTGCTGCTCTTTATCTATCTTGAGCTTGGCGCCATGGTCGGCATTTATTTCCGTACCCGCCGGCTGCCCGTCCAGTTTCTCATCTATATCGCCATCACCGCCCTTTCACGGCACCTGGTGATCGACGTACAAAAAGTTTCCGACGATTTCCATCTGTATCTGTTGCTCAGCATTGCCGGGGCCATCGGTGTGCTCAGTCTGGCCATCCTCGTGCTGTCATTCACGGCCAAACGGTACGGTTGCCCTGAGGAAGGGCCTGAAGCCAATCGTCCCCACTGATTTTCCAGGCAACCGCATGTCCCACTCCGAAAAGACTTCTACTCCAACAAAACTCGCCCGGATTGGCGTCACCACACTGGCACTTGCACTGTTGCTGGTCTGGATGGAAGGCGGTTTCGAGCATAAAACCGAGCCGGGCATGACCGAGGCGGTGAGCAACGAACGACCGGCATCGGGCATGACGGCACGTGTCGAGCGTCGTGACACGGAGGAGGTTTTCAGCTGGCCCGCCACGGTCGCCGCACTGACCGTAACCCAGGTCGCCCCCAAGATGCCGGGACGCATCCTGGATATCACAGTTCGCGCCGGCAGCCCGGTGAAGCGCGGGCAAACCCTAGCTCGGCTGGATGCCAGCGAAGTACAGGCCCGTCTGGGCCAGGCCAGAGCAGCTCTGAGTACCGCCGAAGCCCAGGCGCGCCAGGTTCGGGCTCAGGCCAGCGAAAGCCGGTCGCGATTGGCTCAGGCCCATTCGGCTCTGGTAGCCGCCGAAGCCGAAGCTCACCGCGCCCGCGCCGATGCCAACCGCCTCGACAATCTGTATAGCAGAGAGGCCGCCACCCGGCAGGATCTTGACACGGCGCTGGCTGCCGCAAGATCAGCGGATGCCCGGGTCGCCCAGGCACGTGACGCCATCAAGGAAATGGAATCTCACCTGGGTGCCACGGTGGAGGCCGCGGCCAGTTCAGCCGACGCCCAAGTCATTCAGGCCCGCGAGGCCATCCGCGAAGCGGAATCACACCTGAGTAACGCCATTCTGACAGCCCCCTTCGACAGTGTGGTGGTCGCGCGCAATCAGGAGCCGGGCGATATGGCCCTGCCCGGTGTTTCGGTCCTCACCTTGCAGCAATCCCAGTATCTGCGCATTGAAGCCGCCATACCGGCGGCCTGCGCCGACAAGGTCCACACCGGCAACTCGCTGATTGCCAAACTGGGTTCGCCTGCCACGGAAATCCGGGTGACCGTTGACGAGATTCAACCATCGGCGGATGCACAAACCCGCACTGTACTGGTCAAGGCTCGCTTGCCGGCCAACTCCGGTACCCAGCCCGGTGCCTTCGCCTGGTTGCAGCAGGCTTGCGGGCATGAGTCTGTCCTCCTGGTACCAGCGGCGGCGGTTACCCGCATCGGCCAACTTGAAAGTGTGCGGCTGGTCATCAATGGTCAAAGCCGATTGCGCCATGTGAAAACCGGCAAACGTCTGGGCGAGGCTGTGGAAATCCTCTCCGGTCTGAGTGAAGGCGATACCGTGCAAATCGCGGGAGATCGTTGATGAGCGTGGATCTGCAAAATCCTGATCGCGGGGTGACCTCGCGCATTGTTCATCTCTTCATCACGTCTAAACTATCGCTGCTACTGCTGATTGCCTCTTTCCTGCTCGGCTTTGCCGCATTGATGCTGACGCCGCGCGAGGAAGAGCCGCAGATCGTCGTGCCCGTCGCGGATGTTCTGATCTCTGCACCGGGCGCCTCCGCCGAGGAGGTAGAAAAACTGGTCGCCACGCCCCTTGAGTCCATGCTGCGCGAAGTCGATGGCGTTGAATATGTTTACTCGGCGTCCCAGGAAAACCAGGCCATGGTCACGGTGCGGTTCTTTGTCGGCGAAGACCGTGAGGACAGTCTGGTCAAGGTCTGGAGCAAGCTGATGTCCAACCAGGACCGCATCCCGCCGGTGGTCGCGAACTGGAGTGTCAAGCCCGTCGAAATCGACGATGTACCCATCGTAACCCTGACCCTGTCCTCGCCCGATGCCGCCTACGATAGTGCCGCGCTGCGCCGGATCGCCGATGAGATGAAGGACAAGCTGGCGCTGGTCGACAATGCCGGACGCATTGTCGTGGTCGGTGGCGAGCAACGTCGGGTGCTCGTCTACCCCGACCCGACCCGTCTGGCTGCGCATAACCTGACGGTACCCGAACTCCTGCAGGCGCTGAAGGCTGCAAATGTCGGCATTCGGGCAGGCAGTTTCGATCAGGGCAACCGCAGTGTCTGGCTGGATGCCGGCCCGGCCTTTGACCGGATAGACGATGTCGCGGCCACCCCGGTGCTCAGTCAGGGCGGTCGCATCGTTTACCTGCGCGATGTCGCCCGAGTCGAGGATGCCCCGGCAGAAGCCACGAACTACACGCGAATCGGGTTTGGTCCGGCAGCGTCCGAAAGCCGGACCGTCTCGCCCGCAGAGCCCCATCAGACCGAACCCCATCCCGAACTGGCCAAGCCGAAACCGGGCGAGCTGAGACAAGCCGTGACCATCGGCATTTCCAAACGCAAGGGAGCAAATGCCGTAGCCGTGGCCGAGCAGGTCATCGACACCGCGCGCGAACTTCGCGGCGAGCTGATTCCCGAGGACGTCACCCTCACCGTGACCCGTGACAACGGAGAAACCGCGAACCACAAGGTCAACGAACTGGTGAAGCATCTGATGATCGCCATCGTCACCATCGTGATTCTGCTGGTGTTCGCGCTGGGCCCAAAGGAAGCCTTCATCGTCGCGCTGGCGGTCCCGATGACACTGGGCGTGACTCTGCTATGCGACCTGATCTTTGGCTACACCATCAACCGCGTGACGCTGTTTGCGCTGATCCTTTCCCTGGGGCTGTTGGTCGATGACCCGATTGTCGATGTCGAAAACATCTTCCGTCACTTCCAGCTCCGCAAGGAACCGCCCCTGGATGCGGCACTGAGCGCCATCGAGGAAGTGCGTCCGCCAACCATTTTCGCCACCTTCGCGGTCATCGTCTCCTTCCTGCCGATGTTCTTCATCACCGGCATGATGGGGCCTTATATGGCCCCAATGGCTTTCAACGTGCCAGTGGCCATGCTCATGTCACTGCTGGTGGCTTTCACTGTGACCCCGTGGGCGACCTATCACCTTCTGCAAAGCGAATACGGCAAGGGCGAACTGGAAGATCCCAAGGCGTCCTCGCTCTGGCGATTCTATGACCGAACCCTCCGCCCCATGCTGGAAGCACCCAACAAGTCACGCATTTTTCTGATGCTGGTCTTTGTCGCTTTCGTGGCCTCCGCCCTGCTCGCAGTCTATCGTCTCGTACCGCTGAAACTGTTGCCCTACGACAATAAGGATGAACTGCAGGTAGTCATCGATATGCCGCGCGGATCAACCCTGGAGAGCACCGACGCCGTGGCCCGCGATCTGGGTGATTATTTCGCCCGGGTCAACGAGATCACTGACTACGAAACCTATGTCGGTAATGCCTCGCCAATGGATTTCAACGGCATGGTGCGTCACTACTATCAGCGTGCCTCATCCCACCAGGGTGACATCCGCATCAATCTGCTGCCGAAGGAGCTGCGCGAGCACAAATCACATGAAATTGCCCTGCGCATGCGCCAGGATATCGAGCGCATCGGCCAGGCGCATGGCGCCCATCTGAAAATTGTCGAAGGCCCTCCCGGCCCACCGGTCTTGTCCACCTTTGTTGCCGAGGTCTATGCGCCACTGAATGCCAACCCCGATGAATTGGCCAAGGTGACGGAACAGGTCCGTGAGGAAGTTTCAGGCATCAAGGGTATCGCCGATGTCGATGATTTTGTCGATGAACCGCAGTCAGTCATCCACTTTCGCCTGAATCGTCAGCAGGCCGCCCAGCATGGCATCACGGTGGCGGATGTGGCACAGACCCTGCGCATGACCCTGCAAGGACAGAGCGCCGGTGTGGTTCATGTGCCCGGCGAACGCCAGCCGCTGGAGATCGAGATCCGCCTCACTCGGCCTCAACGTTCATCTATGGCAGACCTTGAAACCCTGCGTGTTCGGGGAGCCGATGGCTCACTGATCCCGCTCGGCGAAATCGGCGAAGCAACCGAGGAGTTGGCCGAGCAGACCATTTTCCACAAGAACCTGAAGCGTTTGAACTATGTCATCGCCGAGATGGTGGGACGGGAACCGGTTGAGGCCGTACTCGACTGGGGTGACATCCGCGACAAGCACCCCTTACCGGCAGGTTACAGCGTCGATCTCGCGGGAGAAGGCGAATGGAAGATCACCGTTGATGTGTTCCGTGATCTCGGGCTGGCCTTCGGCGCTGCCCTGCTGATGATCTATGTGCTTTTGGTCGCGCAAACCGGTTCGCTGGGAATGCCGCTGATCATCATGGTGGCCATCCCCTTGACCGTGATCGGCATCATGCCGGGTTTCTGGATGCTCAACGTCTTCTTTACCGAACCCGTGGGGGGCTTCGACAACCCGATTCTGTTCACCGCCACGGCCATGATCGGCATGATTGCTCTGGCGGGCATCGTGGTTCGTAACTCCATCATCCTTATCGACTTCATCGAGCGATTGCGGGAACAGGGCAAGCCCCTGAATGAGGCACTAATAGAAGCGGGTGGAACGCGCATGAGACCGATCTTCCTCACTGCTGGAGCGGCATTATCCGGTTCCCTGATCATCACACTGGACCCGGTATTTTCGGGATTGGCGTGGAGTTTCATCTTCGGCATTTTCGCTTCGACCGCCTTCTCGCTCTACGTGGTGCCGCTGGTTTACTTCCTGATCAATCGGGACAAGTCCACACCAGCTGCAGCCCAATCAACCTGACCGAACCGGAGTTTTTTTCATGACCGCTGAACGCATTGTCCGTATCGTCGCCGGCTTGTTTGTCCTGCTCTCCCTGAGTCTGGGCGTCGAAGCCAGCCTCCTGTTCCATAGCCAGAAATGGCTGTGGTTCACCGCCTTTGTAGGGCTCAACCTTTTTCAGAGTGGATTCACCCAGTTCTGCCCTCTGGAAATGATTCTGAAAAAACTGGGCGTCCGATCCAGCTGTCAGGCCCCTTCCTGCCACTAACCCAAAACCACCAAAAGGCGGCATTGCCTTAATCTACCCGAGGAGAACTTCCATGGCCAAAATCGTCATCGTCGGCGCCGGTATCGGCGGGATCCCGATGGCCTTCGAAATGAAGGAAAACGCGCGCAAGCAGGACGAAATCGTCGTCATTGCTGATACCCCCACTTTCCATTTTGTCCCATCCAATCCATGGGTGGCGGTCAACTGGCGCAAACCCGACGATATCAAGGTCGAGCTGGCGCCGGTGTTCAAAAAGAAGAAAATCACTTTCATCCAGAACAAGGTCACGAAATTCAAACCGGCGGAAAACCAGGTCGAGCTGGCCGATGGCACCCATGTTGACTACGACTATCTGATCATTGCCACCGGCCCCAAGCTGGCGTTTGACGAAATTCCCGGACTGGGTCCGCAGGGTCACACCCAATCCGTGTGCCATGTCGATCATGCCGGCGAATCTGGGGAGTTCTGGGATAACTTCGTCAAGGATCCCGGCCCCATCATCATCGGCGCGGTCCAGGGCGCCTCCTGCTTCGGTCCGGCTTATGAATATCTGTTCATCGCCGAAACCGACCTCCGCAAGCGCAAAATTCGCGACAAGGTGAAGATGACTTACGTGACATCAGAACCCTACATCGGTCATCTGGGCCTGGGCGGCGTCGGCGACACCCGCGGCATGCTTGAGAGCGAACTGCGCAACAAGCACATCGACTGGATCTGCAACGCCAAGGTCGACAAAATCGAAGCCGGCAAAATGTTTATCACGGAAGTGGACGAGAACGGCGCGGTCAAGAAGCAGCACGAACTGCCCTTCAAACACAGCATGATGCTGCCGGCCTTCAAGGGTGTGGACGGACTGATGGGCATCGAAGGGCTGGTCAATCCGCGTGGCTTCGTCATCGTCGACGAGCACCAGCGCAACCCCACATTCAAGAATGTCTACTCGATCGGCGTCTGCATCGCCATTCCGCCCTTGAGCCAGACCCCGGTTCCGACCGGCACGCCCAAGACCGGCTACATGATCGAATCGATGGTCACCGCCACCGCGCACAACATCCGCAGCGAACTGGACGGCAAGGAACCCACCGAAAAGGGCACCTGGAACGCACTCTGTCTGGCCGACTTCGGCGACTCGGGGGTCGCCTTCCTCGCGATGCCACAAATTCCACCGCGCAATGTCCAGTGGTCTTCTCAAGGCAAATGGGTACACTGGGCCAAGATCGCCTATGAAAAGTACTTCATCCGCAAGGTTCGCAAGGGAATCAGCGAGCCGGGTTATGAGAAATATACCCTTAAGCTGATGGGCATCATGCGACTGAAGAAGTCCTGAATATCAATCACATAATTAAAAAGCCCTCCAAGTGAGGGCTTTTTTATGACCTGCAATCTATCGCTTGGAGGTATTACCTGGGGGGTCTGACGCATCGATTCAGGTAGACAGGCTCAGGCTTCGGCTCAAGGCAGTCGGAAAAGAGCTGAACGCCCCCGCGTCCCGGCGATCCTATCCGAAGATACTCACCGTTCTTGTTTGTTCGGGATCCCGTCGCGCATACTCGATCAAATTCTGCGGCGGTCTTTGGGCATGGATTGGGACCAAAGACTTCATAAACCTTCGCTGTTGCAATCGGACAGGAACACATGATTTCGTTTTCTGCCAGTGTTCCAAGTCCAGGAAAGCTTTTGCCTGAAGTATTGGTAAAGCAAATGCCACCATCGCATTGAGCGTAGTTCCCTTTTCCCTTGCAGTTATATACGGCGAGGTTACCAGATGGTGATCTGGCCTCTTCAGGAGGGGAATAGGTACTCACAATGAATGCTCCGTTATCTGGAGCGGTGCCGATATCATTGATGGTCTGGATATTACCTTGCGGGGGCTTTGGCGGTGCAGGGTATGCCTGTGTCAGGCTTAGGCTATTCCCATTCATTTTCTTGCACTTGGCGTAGGTTATGCCATCAAAGTTCCAGGTAAGTGCCCCGGCGCAGAGAGCGTAATCTTGATCAGGCAGCTTGGTAAACGCACTACAATCTTTCTTACCCGCATACACCGTACCATTCAGCGAAAGTGTACCCAGCGCAATAACCAGGGCAACTATCTTTGCAATCAGAGATTTATTTTTCATATTATTTTAATTGGGTTGCCGGACTGCTTAATGGATAATCGAAGATTCGTTAGCAACAAGCGATTTTTATTGGTGCTGCCCGATAATTCAAGCCAGCAAACTCCATCGCTCGTTGCAAAGTGGTGATGCTGGCGGCAAATGTTTGCATTTGACCAACCAGCATCCCGAGGGTCTCTCTAGCGTTTAATCGGGGTCACGGCATAGCTTGAGATGATCTGGTCGGAAACGCCTTCAATGGCCGGATAAGTAGCCAATCCAATGCTGGTGTCGCCGTAAATCGAATCATTGGTGCTCAGCGTCGTTCCTGGCACAGGTATGGGTGACCAATTTGCTGATGAGTTGAATTTACCATTTACACGGCGTTTAACATGAGCCACTTTGGGTCGTCCTAAACCACCATCTGTGGTGGTCACCGTTGCGGGGAATTTGTACATCCCCTTTCCGTCCGACCAGATACCCTCGAAATGGGTCACTAAAGTTTTTCCCTTGAAGAACTTTTTATCGGAACCGCTGGGTTTGAAGTTATAAATATGATAGTTGCTAAATTTCCCGGTGGAGCTGTCGTAGTCCATAAGGTACGCCGAACCAAAGGGTTCACCATATTTGCTGCTGGCAGAAGGCAATCCTACGCCGCCTGCGATGGTATAGCTCGAGCCTCCGTTGTACCAGATCCCGTAGGCGGTATGAGTCTTGTCAGTGTCGGGATATTTAATGTCGATCTGGGGTTGTTGCGGGTTAGCCGGATTGTAAATGAAGGCATATCCAAACGGATTTCCATCTGTCTGAAAGCCATAGTTGCCGACAGCCAGGGAATTAGCTTGACCACCGCTGACGCTATGGATATACGTGAAATCGGCCAGGGCACCAGTATTCAGGTTTCTGCCTTGATAGCTGCTAAAACCGGAAGAATCCCCAGCTGTATTAACCAGCGGCCCGGTATAGTAAAAGCCTATTCGCGGTGATCCAGATGCGTTGGATACGTAAGATCCCACCAAGTTGACATTGTTATTCCCCAGATTCTCTGGGCCATAGATGCTGGTTGAACCCGCGTTGAAGCTTGTTGGCACATTCATGACGTACCAAGTGCCAGTTCCACTACCCAGGTTTGTAAAACCATGATTTACCGGGCCAACGTATACCACACCATTGACATTACTGGTCCCGGTGATGATGAATGACTCTTTGCTGTCTCCAGCCTTGATGCCTTGAAGTCCAAAGCCATCAGTGAAGTCACCACTGCCCGTATAGAAGAACGGGGAAACAATATCTGGTTGGTAACCCAAGTTTTGTCCGTGTCCCATGCCGGGCAAGCTTGCAAGGATGCTGATGGTAAGCGCGGTTTGCAAATGTTTCAGTTTATATCCCATGTTGACCTCCATATTGTATAGATCCGTTTTCTGCCTAGTTCTATAACAGGTTGTTATACAAGTACGTGTGAGCTTGTGCTCAGCTGATGAGTGGTTTGCCAATTGCCAAATAGATAAGTCCGTTTTATTCAAGGTTTCCCACATAAGGTATCGTTGATATCACACTGCGGCTTAATCGTTTGATTGCGCTGCTCCGCATTCAGCTTGTAGACCGCTTGATTGGTTTGGTCGTTGGGGGTGTCACAACCGCAGATCTGACTGGCGCAGCAACTACAGTTGGCGAGTGACTCAACCAGGGCGATCTGCTCAATGTTGGCCATTTGCCCTACGCCCTGACATGCCTGACTGGAGAGCGATGCTTGCGCCTTGACTGAAGGGTTATAGGTCAGCTTGTTCTGACCAATTCCAATCGTTGTGCAGAGGGTTGAATCGCACGTGTAGCCCACTTGAAGTCCCGGAGTCGTTGGCGTGCTGTTCTGATAGGACGCACAAACGTTTTTGCAAAGCTGGCTGCTCGGATCAACCACATTAGCAGGGACCGGCTTATTGGGGTTGTAAAGCGGGCAGCCATTTTTTCCGGCCATATCGGGCGTGCACTGGGCATCGGGTAATGGCAGGGGCTGGTTGCCTGGATTGTAAGCGGCTGACCAAATGTAACGCGATCCCGACGTGGAGGTTGTGCCATCAGCACCGACGTTGGCATTACAGTTCTGATTGGCTTGTCCGATCTGGTAAGGACCGTTGAAAACCGGACATTCGCAACTCACCAACTCGTTCCCTTGACTGTCGTATTTTCCAGTTCGGGTACAGGGAGCGGTCATGCAACCAGCATAGAGACCGTTACAGCTGGTAAGCGGCACACTCTCTGTCTGACTGGCGTAATCATTGGCATACAAGGGCGAAAAGACGGAGACCAAATCTGCTCCTGGAACCAGCAGATTGGTGTTAATCGCCTCGCAGATCGGCGGTTCAGAGCTCGCGTCGGTGCAATCAGACCCATCACGCCCGCAGCTCGCCGTAGTCTCCTGATAAATGTAGAGGTTGGAGATCGCATTGATATCAACCAGATAAGGACTTTTGGCGCCCGCCCCCTTATTACTGATGGCATAGCAAGTGCAATTGGCTACCTTGCCATCTTTTGAGAGCGTGCAGGGTAGTGAAGGGTTTTCAGGATTGCTGCCCGTGGGCTGAGCGGGACCTGAGTAGTAACAGAGCGCATAAGTGAATTCGCGTCCAGTGGGTGGTTTGCATTTGATGAAGTTGGATGACTCCTCCACGATATTGGCATAGGCTGGACCGATAGCCGTCGTCCACTGGGCATTAAATCGGTACACGTCTTTTAGGGTGACGCCTCTCAGGATTTTTTGGCTGTAAATCTTTCCATAGCGGTCAGTCGATATCGTCTCTGGCGACTGGAGTATGGTGGCGGTTTCCTCTGCCATAACATTGGTTGTTATGGTCAGAAAAGTTATGAGTAAAAGGAAGAGTTTGCTGAATGGCGTAATCGATTTGATCATTGTTCTGGACTCACCGAGCACACTGTTTATGGATGAAAAGGCCCACAGTCTAGGCCAGCAGGAACCAGACAACAAGCCAAAGGATTTGCCTGTATTTGCAGGATGCAGACCTTAAAGCCCTATGTGAATTATGCGGCTGAAGTACCAACCCGCGATCTCAGGATCAGGCAATCGGCATAGGGGGCTCCCTTAGAAGGAGCACCCCTGCCACACCACCCGGCATGCGGGTCCGCACCGGGCGGTTCGAGAGCTTGAGGTCATGACATTCTTGGCACTCCAAGCCCATCATAGTAGGCA
>Ga0181554_1001900_pt1 | contig 19122 bp, 10 predicted proteins | sample 011ome_16_FD_145602 | JGI IMG/M metagenome (GOLD analysis project Ga0181554, IMG submission 145602) | Coastal salt marsh microbial communities from the Groves Creek Marsh, Skidaway Island, Georgia - 011503CT metaG (spades assembly) | ecosystem: Environmental > Aquatic > Marine > Intertidal zone... | reverse complement strand
ACAAAACAAAATGATAAAAAAAAAAAAGAAGACAAAAAAAGAAGAGAGAAATCTTTTTTGCTTTCTGTCGCGAAAAAGAAGAACAAAAACAGACAAAAGGTCGACTGGAATCTTTTTTTGCTTCAAAAGGCACCCAACTCAACTTTTTTTTTAAACGACACACATTGATTATATTTACAAACTCTTATTACTACGCGCGCCTTAGAGTATCATCATCATGACTGCTGCTGCGCTCGAGTGTTAGTAGATTTATAGAGTTTCGTGCCAGAGAGGAAGGGATATATATATTTATATTTATATATACAGAGAGAGAGAGAGAGAGAGAGAGAACAACGAAGAGAAATGGAAGAGGAAATCATCGCCCGTTTTGAAACGACGTGTAGACGAGGACGAGGACGACGGTTAAGAAAAGATGAAAAACAAGATCACCAATCTGGGAGGGGCGAGAACAACAACAACAACAACAAAAGCGAGGAGGAGGCGAAAAAAAAGACGACGATTGAAAAGAAGACGAGAACAACGAGCGAGAGCAGTACGTATCGTCGTTCTGTTTACGGTGGTGGTACTGGTGGGTTCACGTCGTTACCGGCGAGTCCTCCAAAAGAGCCTTTCTTTTTGAAAAAAACTTTTCCTCTGATTCAAGGAGAAGAAAAAGGAGGAGAAGATGAAGAAGAAGAGATAAAGATCTCCCCGTTACCACCTACGAGTTCTACTACTACTACTACTACTACTACTACTAAAGAAGAAGAAGAAGAACTAGAAGAAGAAGAAACGACAGACGCACTTTCGCGCTTGCCGAACGACGTCTTGTGCGAGATAAGCGCGAAATATCTGAGCGCGAAAGACGTGTCGAGTTTGGAGCAAACGTCGAAACAATACAGAGAGATCCTTTTGCAAAGCGAACACTGTTGGAAGAATCTGTACGGGAAGAGATACCGATGGAGACCTTTCGCCGAGGAACAAGGGTGGGCGTTAGCGGCGACGTTACCGTTCTCGAGCGGCTTGCAAAAAAAGGCAATCAAACCACCAGCCGAGGGGTGGAAAAACACGATGAAGAGAGCAGTTTTGAAGACCAAGTTTTTTCTCGATGATGGTGATGATGATACACGAGTAGTCTTGAGATTTAGCGCGGCGAAAGATAAGGTAGAAAATATAAACGAAGGCATCAAAAACCTGAGATATGGAGACGTGTGTTTGTTAGAAGCTGGGACTTATTACGGATCGATTCGTGTTCCGTCTGGGGTACATTTGCGCGGTATCAAATCGTCTCAAAAAGATTTGGTGCATATTGTAGCCGACGACGAGCCGGCAATAGTGGGCGTTGAAAATGCTAGAAAGAGCAACGATAACATCGTAATGGTTTCCAACGTAACGTTATGGAGACACCGCGCCGCTCGAGACGGATCTATCGGATGCTTTGGCCATCATCCAAAACACACCGCCTGCGTGCACTCTGAGAGCAAAAATATAAAATTATCTTTAGAGACGTGCGATATCGTTTCGGCGGGTGAGGGCGTTGTCGCGCACGATTGTGAAATTATAAATTGCGACGTTTCGACCGCCTTATCTGGCATCATCTTGCGAAACGGCGACATCTCGGGTTGCGTGGTGACTTCTGCCATCGCCAAGGATCAAAAATCTAAAATCGACATCGATTCGGAAGCGTCTTCGAATTCATCATCTGATGAGGCTGATGATCTCGAAATGCTTGGTATTATTACGGATGATGAGGGCGAAGAGGACGATGCGATATCGATCGATAGTCAATCTTCGTCCGCGAGCGGAGTGTACGCGTCGATCGTCATTTTGGGTTCCGAGGGTGATGAAGATTCGGCGAAAGGGGGAAACGAAACTTCCGTGGATGTGAGAAATAGTCGAATAGTCTTGAACTCTTCCCACGGTATTTCGTGTCTCGATGGCGCCAACGCTACTGTACGTGGATGCTTGATTGCAAATAACCAAGGTGGTGGAGTTTGCGTCGGTAAAAACTCTAGGATTAGAATGTTTGAAAATCTGATCGCGTTGAATACAGGCGTTGGATTTGCCGTGTGGGGCGGTGCTTACGGAGAAGCTCTTCGGTGCGAGATTCGAGAAAACTCGCACACTGGCGTGGACGTTTCTTGCTTAGGCGCAGTAAAGGAAAGAAGCGATGATTATTACATTACTTACGGTGGTGGCGGCGCTTTCGATGAAATCGGAGGAAACGAAACGGACGACGAAGAGTATGAAAGCGAGCTCATGTCGTTCTTGTTAGCGCAGAGACAACGCTATGCGATAACGCACCGAATCGTCTTGAAAGAGTGCCTCATCGATAACAACGGGAGCACTGATATTAACGTTTCTGGCGGAGCGCACTGCGACGTATTCGATTGCATCATCCGCAAAAACTCCGACGGGGACGATAAGCAAACGTGCGTTTTGGTTGAAAACGATTCTTTTCTCCGCGTCTCTCCGTGAATGCAAAGGTGACAAAGAAAAGAGCGTGCGTGCCCATGTATTAACTAAAAATAGAATGTATTATTTATTTGGATGTAAAACTCAGATTGTATAGAATTGAAAAGACTTGCTTTTTCTATTATTAATCGAGCACGATCGGGCTGTGGGTCGCCAGCGGAGAACGCTTTTGAGACGCCTCTTTTTCTCCACCTTCTTCGAAAGTTTTACCTTCACTACTCGCCGGCGTGTTTTCTTCGCCTTCGACTACTAAGTGCTTCGGTGACAACGGCGTTTGCGGAAAACGAAAATGCTTCGCCTTATTCAAAGCAGACTTTGGAATCTCTTCCGTCTTCTCCACGAAATCCTCGCCGCATAAAGTCAAATCCTCCTCCTCCTCTTCTTCTTTTTCTTCTTCTTCTTCTTCCTCCTTTTCGTTGGCTTTCTCTTCGTCTTCATCGCCTTGCGTGAATCCCAACCCTTTGTTATTTTCAAATGGCGTCGGTAACGATGCTTTTCTGACATCATCTTCGACCATTTCATCCGCGGCGATTATGTTCGCGACGGCGTTTTCAACGAGCGCTTGCGCAATTGGAGTACTTCGCACGAGTTCTTCGTCTTCTTGCTCCTCTTTTGGTTCTTCTTCATCACACGCTGCACACGCTGCTGCTGCTGCTGCTACCACTGCTGCTCCTTCAGGCGCTGGAGTCATTTTTTTCATCATACTCGCGTATTTTGCCTCCATGTCATCTTCTTCTTCCTCGTTTTCTTCGCTCGCGTCGTCCTTAGCTGGCGTTTGGATTTGTTCCTCCTCGTCTTCCTTCGCAGGTTCTTGAACTTCTGTCGCCGGAAATTCAATATCAACGCAATCCTGCGTTTGTGGATCGAAAGCCGACGCCGCCGCTTGTTGTTCATTATGTTCCTCGCCGCCGTTAACGTCTTCTTCTTCTTCTTCTTTTTCGTCTTCCTCGTCTTCGTTCACCGGCGGAGCAACTTGAGTGGCGTGGAAATCACCATTCTCCGTTTCTTCTTCGTTCGTGGTGTGCGTTTGGTTGTCGTCTTCGTCCATTTCCATAGTTTCATCGACTTTCACGTCATCCTCTTCCTCTTCGTCCGAACTAACGTGCAAACGTTCTCCAACAAGGACGAGCGCTTTTTGCGCTTCCACAAACGCCGCTCTTGAAACCGCGAGCGTTTCCTTCATCGTCGCTAACTCCTTCTCGCTCGCTTCCTTCGCTTTCACGGCCTCTTCGAGGTTCGCTTGTAAAGTTTCAGACTTTCCAATGACATCCGCCCAGTCGTTTAACTCTTTGGAAGCTTTGGTGGAAATTTCTTGGTATTTTACGCACTCTTCCCTGGCAGCCTTTTCGTTCTCTTCCGCTTTTTCCGCGCGCTCGATCGCATCTTTGTTCGCTTCGAGCGACGATTTTGCTTCGTCGAGTTCTTTTTCAGACGTTTCGAGTCTTTGCGTCAACTCTTTCAGGTTCGTCTCCATGCTCGCGTATTCTTCGGTGTGTTTCGCAATCGCCGCCTTCATTTCCGTAACCTCTTCTTCCATAGAATTGATCTTTGCGCGCGCCTCTTCGATTTCCTTCGTCTTCTCGCCATTCCCCTCGGTCAATCGTTCAATCACCTTGTCCAAGTCTTCCATTTCTTCCTTGGATTCCGCTTTAAATGCTTCGAACGCCTTCGTGGTTCCGGCGTCTTTCTCCTCAGCCTCTTTAACTTTCGTCTTTAACTTTTTATTCATCGCCGCAAACTCGTCGCGCTCTCGCGATACAGTCTCGTTGGACTTTTTCAAATTCGCGATTTCCTCTTCCAAAGCTGACACATTGGCGAGGTTTTCGTTTGATTCGACCAAAACTTGTTGTTGTTCTTTTTCTTCTTCTTTTTTTCCTTCTTCTTGGAGTTGCTCCTCATCGGGGGCCGTTTTGCTCGCCCAGACGCTCTTTCCTTTCTTTGACGGCGGCAACGGAAGCCCAGTCTCCGCGTCTTTCCCTTCTTCGTTCTTTTCTTCCTCCTCCCCCTTCTGCTCCACGTTCTCTTTTTCCGGCGACGCTCGTTTCTTCGCGGCAGGAACTGGAAGAACGACCTCCTTCGCTTCCTCTTCTTTCTTCGCCGCTTTCTTCGGCGGCGGCGCCGTGCCAACCTCCTCTTTCTTCTTCTTCGACGCCGCGGCGCTTTTCTCTCCCTTCTTCAATCGGTGCTTCGGCGTCCCGTAATTCGGTTCCACGCCTTCGTTCACTCGAAACTTAAACACGCACTGAAACGGAAAGTCAATCAAGTCTCCGTCCTTCAAAAAATTCGGCTCCCCTTTTACCAACTTGACTCCGTTCACCCATAACCCGTTTCGGCTGCAATCGGTGATGGTCGCCGTGTACCCGAGCGGCGACGAAGAATCTTTCACGCAGATGATCTTCGCGTGTTCCGCGGACACTGTTTGATGATGATTTTCGATGATGATAACAGAATTCAAAACAAAAGTAAAGGTAATTATTTATACTACTTTATATAAATGTGAGCACTTTACGCCTCAAAACAGAAAAAACGAACGTTTGAAAGAAACGACGAAAATGCTCTCAACTCGGAGGAATGAATCGTATCGCGCTCTTCGTTTACGCATTTATATATATAATAAATACTCTACGCGCGAGTCGAGACGAGAGAGAAAAGAAAATCCACGACTCACCACTGGGTAAATCCAACGCTAAATCCGCGACTTGCGTCTTCGCTCTCGTCACGTTATCTTTCGCCATCAAGATGCGACCGAGAATCGAGTTCGAATATCGAAGCGAGATTGTCGGACCATCGAGAGGGACTTTCTTTATGCCGAATTTCTCAAACTGTTTCGTCGATTGGTCCACGTGGAGGATCGACTTCGCGTCGTCGCTGATCGCGATTAACGAGGCGTACGGTGGTGGATCTTCTTCTTCTTCTTCTTCAACCATTTGATATTCTTTTCTTAATACTTTTAAGAGTCAGTTTAGGAGTAGGAGTAGTTTACTAGTTAGTATCCCCTTCTCGTTGAGAATGAAGAATACAAAAAAAAGAAGAGTCAAACAAACAGACAAATCAAAAAAACCGAAAAAAAAAAAGAAAAAAAGGTGTCAAACAGAGAAAACCGCTCTCGATTGAGACGACGAAACTCTCTCTCGAGGGCCTCTCTTTTTTGTGTTTCGTCGAAGAAACAACGTCAGTCTTCAGACTTTTGCGTTCAGTAACACACAAAAACAACAACAACAACAACAACAACGCGCGCATAAAAAGCACACAACACGCTTTAGCGCCTACTACTGTTTCGATTCTCTCAACAACAAAAACGGAGAGCAGAGATAAGTGCAAAAAGTACTCTCTGTCTGCTCTGTTTATTTTAGAAGTTTCGGCGAAATGAGATGATGACACCAAGAAGAGATACGACGTTTTAGAAGAGCAGAGAGAAAGAGGAAAGATGATGATGAGAACGGCGGGAACGACGACGACGTCCCCCCCGTCTTCTTCTTCTTCGAGCAGCAGTTACGGCATGAGCTGTTCGAGAAGAACGAAGACGACGACGCGTTCTCTCTCTTGGTCTTCTTCTGACTCGCGACGACGATTATATCATCATCTTCTTCATCATCATCATCGGCGCGTTATCATCGCTTCTTCTTCTTCTCGTCGACGAAGACGTCGCCCCGGGGCACAAAACGCGAGGAAGATTGCGTGCGAGACAGAAAGAAGCGACGACGAGAACGAAAGGGGAAGGAGCGCGCAGCAGCAGCAGCAGCAGCAGCAGCAAATGTACCCCGAGAACTCCCCATCATCATCGATCCAAGAGCAACAGAGACGGTACCAATCGCGAGGAGAGGGCGGCGGGGTGGGCGGCGGCGGCGCGGGCGAGAGTTTCGTCCAAGCGATCGGTAAGAAGTGCACGAACAAGAGCGAAGACGAACTGTCGTCGACGACGAGGGTGAGAATGCTCGCAACTCCGTCATCGAGAGCACCAACGAACGCGTTAAATAACAACAACAATAATAAATCGTGGCAATATTTGACGTGCACCGGCGAAACTATGGACGACGACGACGAAAACGAACACGAGTGCCCGTGGGAGAGCAGCGAAGAAGACGACGACGAGGAAAGTGAGAAATACGAAAAGAACGAAGACGTGGACGAAGACGCGAAGAATATTTTCGACGCGTACGTAGAAGATGATGAGAAGAATAGCAGGAGCAGCAGCGGTGGCAGCGGCGGCGGTGCGGAGAAAATGAGCTCGGCAGAAACCGCTTCGAAATTTTTGAAACGACTGAAACGATTAGCCGAGAAGCGAAAATTGGACGAGTTACTCCAATTTTTAGACGAAAACGCCGCATTCGTGGCGACGTTGAAAAGCAATAAGAAACTGTGCAGAGCAATTGCTTCGGCGTCGGTAGCAGCCGCGGCGAAATGCAGAGACTTTACGTTTGCAACGATGCTTTTGAAAGCCGCCGAAGGTCCATTCGCGTGCGGCGTTTCGTCCGCGGCGTATTCGTCCATCATCATTGAAGCCGGCCGCGTGCACGATTTAGATTTAGCTTTGACGGTATTCGAGTGGTGGAAGAAAGGAAGAGGTCCAATTAGCGCGCAGTTTGGCGCGTCGGCGAATAAGAACGGCAAAATGTTTGTCGCAAACTCGTTCTTATGGAGCGTAGACGATGTCCCGAAAGGTGTCAACCGTCACGACCGCGTCGGCGTGAAATGGCATCCGCGACGAACTGCGCCGAGTCGAATGTTGTTTTCGCTCTTGGACGCCTGCGCAGAATGTGGAGACGTTCGTCGCGCCATCGATATGAAAAGCGAAATATTATCCTGGGAAGGACGATTAAAACATCCAGACGATTTTGAACGCGCATGGTGCTCTCTTTTGAAAGCGCACTCGAGAAGTTCGGAGCCTTTGAAAGCGTTGAGCGCGTTCGAGGAAATGCTGAAAACGAACGAAACGGAGACGAAGAACAGTCTGTTGGCGCACAATATTCTCATGTCCGCCTGCGTTAAAGGTGGTCGACCGGATTGGGCCCGAGACATGTTAGATAAGGCAAAGGAAAATGGATTGAAACCAGATTCAATATCGTACGCGACGTGCGCGGCTGGAGAAACGCAAGCCGCTCGCGGGATTTTAGGATCGGATTACGCCTGCGACGTGGAAACCTTGAAGCGATTGTTTCGCGAGTACACGGAAATTCCAAGAAGGAACAAAATCGCGTACGGTGCGTTCGTTTCCGCGTTTTTGCGCAGAGGCGAAACAAACTACGCGATTGAGGTTCTCGAGCACGCGCGAAATGACGGGCCGTCTTCGTCTCGAAAGAAGAAAACGTCGAAAACAGGTGCCAGAGATTCCTCCTTTGCGGTTTCGCCAAACTCGTACTTTTTGGTCATGCGACACGCGGCAAACGAAGGCGACGTCGATGGCGTGAGAAAACTCTCCGAAATGCTCCGCGAGCATCCCAAAGACACCGCTTTGTTGCGATCTGAGGCAGCTTTGTACGAATCGGAGGCATTCGCGGCGGCAAACGACGTCGAAGGCGCGAGAGATGCCATCTTTCGCGCGCAAAACGTGGGCGAAACCGAAGCCGCAAAGGTGTTGAGAGAAGCGAGCGAGAAAGTCTTGGTAGCTTTGTTCGTTGAAAACGAAATGGACGAGAAAGATGTGTCCCCAAAGAACGTGCCAAAGGCGAGAAACGTTGCGAGAGCGTTGAGTTTACTCGACGGCGCTTGGAGTTACGACGAATTCGATCAGGAAACCGGGAAAGGCCAGTTCCCGAAACCGCCTCCAAAAGAAGGATACGAAAAAGCCGTCGAGTTCGGAAACGTCTCTCCGCTAGCATTTAAAGCTGGTTTGAATCCGAACGATTCCATCGAAGAGGCGAGAGATTCGGACGCTTTGCGAGTATATTCCTGCGAAGAGTTGGTCGAAATGAGCATGTTAGCCCGACGCATGGACTCTGGTCGCTTAGTATTAGAGCAAGCGGACGAAAATGCAAAGTGCGAAAAAGACGTGCTCGTTTTAGATGGCTTTGGCGAACCCATCGGTGTTTTAGAACGAAACAGCAAGGAAAGAGGAGAAGACGTGGAGGAATTCGCGTCCGCGGAGACGCTGATGAACTCGTCGCTCCTCGTCTCCGCAACTCTGAAAACGTCCACGATTGGCGAAGTCGCTTTGGCGTGCTTCGAGAATACAAACGAAGTACCAGTCGCCATCGTCGACGAAAAGACCAAAGTGTTGATCGGAGCGATATTCCGCGAAGACTTGTTCGAGAAAACGAAAAGCACGAATTGTAACGCTCCGACGACGAACAGAGAAGAGGAAGACGCGAAGGCGGAGGTTGGTGAAAACAACAACAAAAAGAGCGATCCCAGATGATGAAGATGATGTGTTTATAAAAGTGCACAAAAAATAGCAGCAGCGAGCGGCAATAATAAAAAGCAGCCAACAACAACAACAGCAATTGGATACGTATACACAACTTATTCCTTCGAAGGTGGTTGCGTCTTTGCCAATTGCTCGTCCCGTTCTTTCACCATCCCTTCCAACAGTTTGATTTGATTTTTCACCACAATCTCAAACGCGTTAAACTTTTGCTCTTGCTCTAGAGTCAGCTTCTCCAATTTGAACACGTCCTTCTCTGCCTCTTTCAATCGTCTCTTGTATAAATCTAAACTCTCCACCGCCTGGTCACGCTCTTTCTTCGCCTCTCTCAACTCTTCCCCTAACTCCTCTCTCCATTTGTTCGCTTTCTCTAATTCGTACTCTAAACTCTCCTTCGTGGCTGATTCCCCGGTGTTTGGCTTTCCGAATAAATGTATTCGCGTGGTCGTTTTTCTGTTGTTGGTGTTGTTCTGTTGCAACGTGTTCGAATTAGTATTCTTCAGTTGTTGTTGTTGTTGTTGTTGTTGTCGTTTCGTCCCCGTCCAAACGCTACCCCCGACGAGAGAAAAAGACAAAGAAGAGTGTGAAAACATCTCTCTTTATAACAACAACGCGTTTAATAATAGCAGACAAAGAGTGTAAGAGAGAGTAGTTGTATTCTCAAAGTTTTGTATCTCTTTTTGTTTATTCTGGTGTGTTTTCAACCGAGAGAAGAAGAAGAAGAGGAAGAAAAAAAAGGTGCCTCTCTCTTCCATCAAAAAAAAAAAACAGACTCAAAAAAAACCTCAGTCAGAAATCACGCGAGACTCTCTTCGAACCAACGAAAGATAAAGAGATAATCTCTCTCTCTGGAAGCAAACAACAAAACAGATTAGTAGCTCTTTGTTGATACACGCACTTAAGAAGAAGAACACGTTATTAAAACGCGCACATAAACACACACGCTTTTATACGTATACTTAAATGCGCGGTGGAGGAGGAAGTGGATCTTACTTTGAAGAAGAAGAAGTCGAGATGGAAGAAACGACGACGACGACGACGAATTTTAATACGAATCATCACGCGACGACGACGACGGCGAAAACGTTGTTCTCGTTTTGCAACGACCGACAGATCAAAGAAAAGTTGGAGGCAAACTTCGATTGGAAAGCGTACGAACACGGACGCTTGGTGTCGCCGACGGATTGTAATTTGATCGTAAAATACGAGGAGACGTGGAGAAGAGATGGTGCGAGTGGTGGTTCGTCGATGAACACGGCAAAAAGTTTGATGGAATCGTCGGATGGAAAGTTAATCGCGAACGCATTCTTGGACGTGTTTAGAAACGTTTCGCGACGAGAGGCGGTGGAAAGAGCGCTGGCGAACGTGTGCAAAATGCTCGGTGACCCTCAACTGGCGAAAGTCTCGAGCGAGTACTTCATGCCGGAGATTAACAAGACGGTGACGTTATCGAACATCGACGCGTATAAAGCGTTGACGAGGTTGATGTTGAACGCGAAGAACGGATGGTTCGTGAGAGAGAAGGCGAGTTTTATATTGGGCGTTTTGTTAAGCAAGAGCGAAAGTTTGCGCAACGAATCGTTTTTTAGCGGCGAGGAAGGAGAAGAACAAGAAGCGGGAGAGGAGCAGCGATGCTCGGAAGAAATGCAAACGGCCAGGACGGTGGTAAGGTGGTCGATAGATTTACTCGGCGGCGGCGACGGGAGTTTAGTCGATGCTAGCGGCGGCGACGGCCCGGGAGGGACGATGACAATACAAAGAGGAGGAGGAGGAGACGAGAACCACGAAGAAAACGAAGAGAGAGTTATTCCAACAGCCATTCACGCCTTGGCATCTGTTTTGCAGCACAGAAAAACGAGACCGTTGGCGAGAAATTTAGGCGCGTATAAGTTGATCGCACCTTTATTGGATTCGGAAAAATTCAACCCGAACTCGCGCGTGCAAGTGTTGTACGAGGCTGCGTTGTGCGCGTGGCTGCTTTCGTTTGATGCTAAGGCTAGGAAACAAGCTTTGAAAATAGATAACGCTATTGTGGTGAAAAAATTAATCAACGCGGCGAAAACCGCGACGAAGGAAAAAGTCGTTCGCGTCGCCATCATGGCGTTGAAGAACATACTCATCGGATTAGCAGATAGCGGTATCGACGACGCGAAAAAAGTTCCTTCGATGAAGTCTGGGGAAGGAGATCGACATAGCAACAAAGAAAATGCAGCAGCTGCTGCTCACGTCGGCGGCAAAAGAGACGACGACAAAGACGATGAAGACGACGAGCTCGGCCCGATTGCGGAAACCTGCATCGAGCGCGAATCGCTCCAAAAAGTGTGCGAAAACCTCGCCCACCGAGGTTTTGAAGACGCCGAGCTCGTGGACAACTTAGAACAACTCGCGAAAGGCTTAGCCAAACGTCGCGTCGTTGCGTCATCCTGGGAACGCTATTTGACCGAAGTCAGAAGTGGCTCCTTGGATTGGTCCCCGTCGCACACCGACGAGGGGTTCTGGCGAAACGAGTGCTCAAAACTCACCGACAACAACTGTTTCGTTTTGAGAAACTTAATCGCCATGATGTCCAGTCGCGACGTCGATCCGCGCACGTTAGCCGTCGCCTGTCACGACGTCGGCGAATTTGCCACGCACTACCCAGCCGGGAGATTTTTAGCCTGCGATTTAGGCGCTAAAACAGCCGCGATGGCGTTGATGGTCCACGAGGACGAAGAAGTCAAAGCGAAGAGTCTCGTGTGCGTGCAGAAATTGCTCGTGGCGAATTGGAAGTTCATCGGAGGTGGTAATTGATACAGTAGAGCAGACTCATTAATATAATAAACACAGATATACGCAAAGAGTAGAGAGATACTAACATCCGATCAGGAATACCTCGCAAACAAACGAACGCTCGCCGCCGTCTCCCTTTTCCTCGTTTCGTGCTTCTTAGGTAGGTGCTTCAATCAAATTCTTTTTCTTTACTTTTCTCTCTCTCTCTCTCTCTGACAAATCTCTCGAGAGAGAAGGCAAACTCCATGTCCTCCGACGTGTCGTCTCCCTCGTCTTTGTCGTCAAAGAAGGCGAAGCTCCAAAATCCTCGCGGGGTTGGCGGCGAACAACGACAAGAAAAAGAAGACCAATTGGAAGAAGAAGAAGTGAAAATCAAAACCGAATTCCGCAACGTTTTTTATTCAACGTCCAAAGACATCTCGGACGTGTGCGGACCGAGAGTCCGATTCACGTGCATAGATTGCAACGAGAGAGTGGTTGCGTTGGGCGCGAATACCGGGAGCGTGTATTGCTTCGCGAGAACGTACGTTGAGAAGAAGACCAAGAAGAAGAAAGATGGAGACAAGGAGGAAGAGGAAAAGAAAAATTCCTCTGTTTCTTCAACCGAAGAAGGCCGATTACGATTTCTCGCCGTGATTTCTCCGCAATCGATCAAAAGAACAGACGCACAAACTGGCCGAACGATGGTGACATCGCAAGTCATACAGAAGGTAAAATTGAGTCCGGATGGAAACATGGCTGCGATTGCGTACGCGAGCGGCGTGCTGCACGTGATTTCTTTTAAAAGCGGTAGTAGCAATAATAGTAGTAATAGTAGCACGCCGCCAGCTGGGCGAACGATTGCTTTATTGAGAAAAGCGCACGCGAGTCAAATTATAACAGCTTTGACGTGGTCTAACGATGGGAACGTTGTGTATTGCGGCGACGACGCCGGGATGGTGACTTTGACGGACGTATCGGCGTTTACAAAATATTTTAAAACCGGGGACGGAAGCGATGTTTTGAAAAAGAAGAAGGATGACGCAATCGCGGGAACATCCACGGGTAGCGGTAGCAGTAATAACAAGAACAAAAGCGGGGGTGGTGGGAATAAAGACAATAGCAACAGCGTCGGACAAAACGAGTCTCAGCTTCTCGAGTTTGAACCGATTTTCTGCGCGAAGTTTGTGAAGTGCGATTCGCTTCTTCCAGGCATGGAGGATGGTTCAGAAGCGTGTTATCAGATTGATTGCTCAAAATCAAATCTATCGACTTTACTTTCCTCGCGTTCAAAGGCGAGCGTATTGGCGGTGAATTCAGGAGAACAAGAGGTGATTGGAACGAAACCGAGAGACGGTTCGTTTGGCGCATGCTTTCACGAGATGTGCAAATCTGCGATTGGTATGGACTACGGAGAAGAAGGAGTGGAAAAGAAACGAGAGTGGGCACTTTGTTCGCGACCGGGAAGACGACTATGGATAACAACCGTCGAAGTCAACGAAGGTGATGAGGTGGTTCCAAAAGTTGATGTTGTCGCGACTTTACGCCCGGATCTTCCTTGGCCAACGACGCCGACCATCCTCGGCTATCCCGAAAGCTGCTTCGAGTTTAAGTCGAATTCAGACCGAATCAAACGCATGCAAAAGCGATTCGAGTTTGGTACGTTGACGCCCTTTGGTGACGATAACAGAATGTGTTTATCCGTGGCACAAAAATCTGTCGCCATCGTAGACGTTGCGCGCGCAACCGTCGCGGAGTGGTTTCCTTTGCGCGAACCAGAAACAATTGCTCGAGGAAATTTCGCGTCTGGTTTTTCAGATTTTGCAGTTTCTGGGCGATCTGTTTTCTTTCTCACTAAATCAGCGACTGAACCTACGATTGAAGCAGAATCTAGCGTTGGTTCGATTGTCTGGTGCTTCGAGGTCTCGAGCGATGAAGATTCGACGAAGCGAAAGGAGGTTCGCGAATTATGTAAAGTGGATACGAGTGAGCAACCGATGGTATCGTCTTCGTCGTCTGTCGTCGTTTCTGGCAACGCGCACGCGGCAAATATCGAAGAGAAAGCGGCAATCCTCGCGAAATTGGCGAAGGAAGTAAAACCGAAACCGCCATCGAAACTGGAGCTTTTGAAACAACAACACTCTTTAGAAGCAAACTCAGATTCCGAAGAAGTGTTGTACGACGAAGAAGTATACCCGAAAATATCCAATGCGAGCGATGTGAACGCGATTTTCTTCTACAATCCAAGCGGGAAATCTCGAAAACGCGAAGCTCAAGATGAGAAAATATGTGCTAAAGCCATCGTCTCGGGGTTGCTGGACAGCGAATTTAACTGCTTCTCGGAGGACCCAGAGCTGATGGAACTGTTCGAGAGTTTAGACTTGCTCGGTTTGGACCCGACGCGAAATTACGATCAACGTGCAGAAATGACTCGCGCTTCGACTGGACACGCGGCGGCGGCGATGGCAATGCACGAACAGAATCTCCTCGCCGAGAAAAATGGAGAAGGCAACAAAATGGACGAGGACGATTCGAGGAAACATCCTTCTTCTTCTTCTCGAAGTGGAACGACAAACACAAAATCTCCCATCCATCGCTTGAAGGAAAACCACCACGAACAACCGGAAACTCCTCGCACGCCGAAAACAACCGACGACGTTCTCACCAGCCACGAAATCTTAAACGTCTCTCGAGAATGTTGCGATCCTTCCTCCACTCGACAAGACATGACTTTAGCGTTACAAGCCGTCCCTTCGATTGCGGCAAAAACCATCGTCATCGAATCTTCCCGCGCGTTATTCGTCCGACTCATTCAAGACGTCTTCTCGGACGATGAAAACATCAAAGCGCTTTCAAAATCCTTGGAAAATTTGGCGTTGTCCGCCGGCGAAGTTCTCGGCGCCGACGCCGTGTTAAGATGTTTGAAAGTCGCGTGCGAAGATCCAGACGTCAGAGACCACGCCGAGGCGAGCGCGTTGGACACTCCATCCGGGGCCATGCTCTCCCACGTCGTCACCAACATCACTCTGCAGTTGATCAACGAACATCACGTCAGAAACAGAATACATTAGTCATAGCGCATGTAATAAAAAAGTAGATTGAGTAGTGTTACTAGGAGCAGAAGTTTTCGTAGGAAAAGGAAAAAAAGCAAAAACGCTTCTTTTTCGAACAAAAACGTTTTTTTTTATTTTTAGATATTCTCTCGTTTTCTTTTCCTCACAGATGGACTCCTCTTTACGCGCGGTGACGGTCGAAACGCCGTCGGTCCAAGAACAAGAATACATCGATGACGATGCGATTAAACGTCTGTCGACGTCTTCTCGATCTAATCGTGGTAATAGGAGATCGGTGACTTTCGCCGACGCGTCCACGCAAGGTGGTTTCGAAGACCAAAGAGTGAATAATGCGATGCAACTCGAAGAAAAAACCGTTGACGACCACGACGAGAAAGAAAAGAGTAAGAGAAACGCGATGAATACCATGTCGTCGTTTACGAGGAGAGCGTTGGGGTCGCGCGCGTCCATGGTGGAAACCACGACCGGAGGAAAAGGACAAGAAGAAGAGGAGGACCTCAAGAGAGAGAAAAAAGAACGAGATCATCAAAAACTTTCCTCCTCTTCCTCCTATTATTCCCAATCTCACGCTTCCTCCTGGCGCACGTTTCGGAGACGAGGGAAAGAAGTCTGTCGAAAGATTCTGGATAACAAATGCACTTCTATCTTTATGACTCTGGCGACTATTTGGGCGTTGTTCGGCGACGACGTGCGAGTGTTGGCCTTTCCGATGGAGTACGACGAGATTTTCGTCGGCGTCGCGATCGCGTTGATTGTTTTGTTCGCGCTGGAGACGACCATGTCGTGTTTTGCAAAAGGCAAAAAGTATGTTTTTGGTTTTTACTTTTGGTTGGACGTCGTCGCGTGTTTGTCTCTGTTTATGGACGTGCCCGAGTTCATGGCATTCGTCGGCATGGATCCGTGCGAGGGAACGGATTCGTACGGCACCGGTTTGGAAGGCGAAGCGTACGACGAGAGATACGGGACGAAATCGGAGAATTCTGGTGATATCGCCAGAGCTGGTAGAGCATCGAGAGCGGGGACGAGAGCAGGAAGACTCGTTCGCGTCGTTCGATTGATTCGAGTCGTAAAGTTGTACTCTTCTTTGCAACAGAAGAAAAACGCAAAAGAGCAAAAGGAGCGACGGGCTTCAATCGCTCGAAGTTCTATGATTTCATCTTCGTCGTCAATTTCGTCATCAATTCACAATCAAGACATTCGGGAAGAAATGTTGCAGGTGCGTAAATCATCCGTGCAATCGTTAGAGTCTGTGAACTCTTCGTCTACTGGAGTTAGCGCGAAAGGAAGTGGTGGTGATTTCGAGACGCCCCTGGTGAAGAAGAACTCGCTGACGCAAGCGGAAGAGTTTGACGACATGTCCGACGACGATTTGGAGCAATCGAGAGTCGGAGAGCGACTTTCCGAGCTCTCAACGAGACGCGTGATTATTGGTGTTCTATTGATGTTATTCATGATGCCAATCTTTGCGGCAGATTTCTTCGATGCCGGCGAAACGAACACTCTGATCGACGGCGGCTTGAAAATCGTCCACGACTCGGCGCGATTCGACCCCAACGACGACCAAGCGAGACTTGGGTTTTTTCAAGCTCTGAATCGATATTACGAAGATACGGGCGAAAAAATGTATCGATTGGTCATCAACGGCACCTCCTACGAACAAAATGGGAACTTTTCCAACTCCATCGGAGCCTTGAATGACGATGACCCGTTGTCGTATTTATATTTGAATCTTTCCGGTGTTCAATATCCGAAACTCAGGTGCGAGGCGTTTGAGTTCGCCATGTACTCTGGTGACGGCGAAAACGAACAGTACGATAAGCTCTCCTTCGCGTTCTTTGACGTGTCGAAAGTTTACAAGTTGCAGTCCGTGTTGAACATTGCAAAAACAATCTTCGTGTGCATCGTCTTGCTCCTTGGCGCGCTCTTATTCTCTAAAGACGCTAACGTGTTAGTCTTGCGACCAATCGAACGCATGGTTTTAAAAGTTCAAGCCATGGCAGCCAATCCGCTGACGAAATTTTCTATCCGGCCACACGACGACGAATTAGAATCTGAAGGCGAGCAGCTGGAAACGCGAATGCTCGAAAATAGTATCGCGCGAATCTGTTCGTTATTATCGGTCGGTTTCGGCGAGGCTGGGACGGAAGTGATCGCGGAAAATATGAAGAGAGGCGGCGAGATTAATCCGATGATTCCGGGACGGAAAGTCGTCGCTATTTTCGGCTTTTGCGACATTCGCCAATTCACAGATTCCACGGAAGTTTTGCAAGAAGAAGTCATGGAATACGTAAACACGATCGGTAAAATCGTGCACATGGAGGCGCACTTACACGGAGGCAGCGCGAACAAAAATATCGGCGACGCGTTCCTTCTCGTGTGGAAGTTTCCTCCGAATATAACAACACGAGACGTCGAGTTAGCGAGCGAAGGACTGTTGAAGGACGAAGAGAAGTTGTTTGTTTTGGAGCAAATCGCCGACGGTGCTTTAGTGAGCTTCTTAGCCGTCATGGCAGGTTTACGACGAAGCGCGAAACTTTCCTCGTATAAATCGAACAAGAAGCTGAATAAACGCATGCCGAATTTCCAAACGCAAATGGGTTTTGGATTACACGTCGGATGGGCCATTGAAGGCGCGATTGGCTCGGAATACAAAGTTGATGCGAGTTACTTATCACCGAACGTAAACATTTCTGCGCGTTTAGAGGCGGCGACGAAACAATTTGAAACGCCTCTGTTGTTCACCGGTCAGTTTGCGAACATTTTATCCGAGAGCACGAGAACGAAGTGCCGACAAATAGACCACGTGACGGTGAAAGGTTCGGAGCAGCCGTTGAAATTATACACGTGCGACGTGGATGTAGAGGCAATTCCTGTGCCGACGCAAGAAGAGATTTTATCTGGCCGCTCTTACGAAGACGAAACGAATTCGTTCCAACTCTACGAGAATCCTTTCTTGGAACATCCGGACGTCGCGCTCATGCGAAAACGCGTTTCGGAGGAGTTTTTGACCGATTTCGAACGTGCGTTTCAAAAATACGAACGCGGCGAATGGAACGAAGCGAGGAATTTGCTTCAAAAAATAAAAAAAAGAGTTTCGCACAACGGAGAAGAGATTGAAGATGGACCTACGAAGAGTCTTTTGGCCGTCATGGAACGAACAAACTATCGAGCGCCGAACGATTGGAGCGGTTTCCGGGCACTCACGGAAAAGTAAAGGATTTTTAAATAAAAGAAAGGTCATGTCACTATATTTATTACTACTTATTTCCTATTTCCTATCGCTACTTTGTTCACACACACTAATTTATTAGTAGTTGACGAAGGAGCTTATGAATACGCTTTCATCCAAATTTAATGTAGCGTGCCACCATCTATCCGGAAAATATACGGCTTGATTCGGGTGAACCACGCACGCGAGCACTTTCTTCTCGTTTCCGTACTTATCCACATCGAAGCCGTTCTTATTCTTCATCTTCTTATTTTCGTTTTTACCGTTCATGTTCATGGTCTTCATCTTAAACTTCGCCTTATTCCCGTTGGCTTTGAATCGCATCGCCGCTCTCGCCGCCGTTTCGTTCCCGTTAAATACCGGTTCAAACATCGGCGGGGACAGAAACCATTTTTTCCTTCCGTAAATACTTTCCGACCATCCCGGTCCGTGGATGTGGTACGGCACTCCAGACAACGGCCCTCCCACGCCGTACGAATACGCCACCGACGCATTATCCGGCACGTATTTCTTCCCAATCAATGACGTCCTCTTAAACGAAGGGAAAAAATCGCCAAACGCGTCGTGGTCGTTATCGCCGAACCAGTACCAAATCTTATCCGCTCTTTGATGCAATTGGACTGGTTTCAAATACTTTCCTCTTTCGTCCAAATAGTCCTTTAACTTGACCTCTTTTTTCTCGTAGCTAAACGTGTTCGCGGAGGATAAAACAATCGTTTTCTCGCCGTGCGTTTTCAAGACATTTTCCTTCCTATTCATCTCGTAAAAAAAATCACTCTCCCTCTCGTTTTTCTCTTCTTCTTCGTCGAATTTTGTGTCGAACGTCACGACGACTGGTTTCTTCTCTCGGTATTTTCGATTAAATTTTGCCAAGGAAAGGTCTCGGATGTGACATCGATCGATCGTGCATTCGTTTTCCTCTTTTTCTTCGTGCGCCGGAACGGCGTACCGTTTCCACCCTCCTCCTCCTCCTTTCCCGTCCTCGGGGTCGAAGACATCATCATCGATTTCCCGAACGTAAAACGCGTCTCTCTCGTTGTGCTCGACGTACCAGACGAGAAGAAAGAGACACGGCGTTAAAAGAATCAAAAGTATTTTTCGTCGTCTTCTCTGCTCTCGTTGTTGTTCCTTGCGTTTTTCGTGTTTGTTGTCGTCATCGTCTAACATCTGAGTCGACATCTTCTCATCGCAGAAGAAAAGTTCGTTACAAAAACAGCCGCTCTTTTGTGTGGATTTTTATTAAACAACAACGAAGA